>VFQN01000328.1_pt1 | contig 94034 bp, 153 predicted proteins | sample 3512371 | NCBI WGS metagenome assembly VFQN01 (sample SAMN10412370, study PRJNA504923) | tailings metagenome | isolation source: Replicate 2 from Balatoc abandoned mine | place: Philippines: Itogon, Benguet | collected 2017-08-28 | reverse complement strand
GGGGCGGGGGGGGGGGGGGGCGGGCGGGGGGGGGGGGGGGGGGGGGGGGGGGGGGCGCCAGGAGGCGGAAGGGGGCGGACGGGGGGGGCGGTAGGAAGGACGGTACAAGTGGATGAGGGGTGCAAGTGAACGGGAGCAATCACAGGGCGGCAAAGCAATGGGAAGCTCGTACCACGAGGTATGGAGGGCAGGGGGCGGATGCTGGCAGGGTAACGGTGAGTGAACAAGGCAGGCAGCGGGGCCCACAAAACGTAGCTGCGATTGGCACGGGTACACTAGGCGGAAACTGCCGCAGAGTGCAGCCCGTACTATTGCGACAATATTGGGCATGACCCAGATGGCGCTGCTGCGCTGTCGCCGGCACTACTGACATACGCTGTCGTGCCCAAGCCCCATGCGCCTCCCCGCACCGCACGGCCAGGGCAGTCTAGCGCCGGCCCACAGAAGGAGAGGAATGTGCACCTGTGACGCTGCGGCAGCGCGGCATGGCACTTCCGTGTGGTAGCAATGCATCCAATCCAGACGTGCAAGACCCCCCGCCGCCCCCCTCCGCCCCCCCCCCCCCCCCCCCATCCCGCTTGCCGTACTTCCCCACCTCCCTCCGTCTTTCGGCCATCCGCCACCACGCCGCTCTCTTCCCGTCTTCCTTCTTGTCCTTCCCTACTGCATCTCTAGTCGCATTTGCATCACACGCCACACGTTTTCTCTTGTCGCCGTTCGCTGACGCTCCCCCTTTGCCCTTGTGTTCCCTCCCATCTGCCGCGATGTTCTGGTTAGGTGAGTTTGGGTCACTTTTAGGTGTGCTTTGTGCTGGCTACGCGTCTGGTTGAGGGCCGGGGTCGGGGAATTTTAGCGCACGCACGCGCATCATGTCAGCTCAGCCGTCAGCCGCTGGTCCTCTTACTCACTACCAACAACCGATTGCTTTAGACTACGCCACTTTTACTACATGGAGCCTACGCGCCGGCCAGCCTGCCGGCGCGCGCTGTGGGAGCTGGAGCAAAAGGCGGACCGCAACTTCAGTGGGTCGAATTTCTCCTGACCGTACCCTCGTCCTCCTACTACCACTACCTCCCCCTCGCGTTACTAGTACTTTGTTCCCCCCTCTGCTTCCTCCTCCCCCTCCCCCGCTTCCAGATCCTCCTCCCCCTCATCCGTGGTCTCATGCACGTCGTACTCGCCGTACACGTGCCGTACCTTTCCCCCAGCCCGACCAGGCCCAGCACCCCGCTGCCCCACCTGCACATACCCGCCTCCCTCTCGCACCCCGCCCCTCGGCTGCACCCCCGCCACCAACCGCCCATCCCCAGGCGACCGCCACATGAGAATCGCATCCTGGTCCTGTGCCCCCAGGGCCCGGAACAGCGGCCCGCAGCCGCTCAGCCGCCAAGAGGGCGACTTGCCCCGCCACATGTGCAGCTTCAGCACTGCACGGAAAGGGTCCAGCGCCGGGCCCCCATGCAACCCCGCATTGCCCCCTGCATCAACTGCTGCCGCGTGCACCTCCACCTCCACGCTCTGGCCGCACGCTCCTTGACACGCTACCTCGGGCCACAGGGCGCGCACCGCGCCCACCCGGACATCCATGTGGGTGCGGCACTTGCAGCCGGCAAGTATGCGGCTGGCCGGGCAGGCGGTGAGCTGCACCTGCTGCACATGGTGCTGCTGTGTTGCGCTGAGCCCGCCGTGCTGTGGAACTGCGCCCTCGGCCGCCCTTGCGCGCTTGGACGGCCGTGAGAGGCCGTCACCTGGGGCCCCCGGGGACCCCTCCTGCTGCCCCTTCTCCTCGCTTTCCCAGCTCTCCCACTTCTCCACTCCACCGTCGCCACTCTCATCACCCTCCCCGTCCTCCCCGCCCAATGCCTCCTGTACACCGTACTCGTCGTACAGTCGTCGGTGCGGCCCTCCTTGCATTGCCCTCCTCCGAGGCTGCCGGCGAGACCCATCACCTTGCTGCCCCTGCCGCTCCTCCTGCTGCTGCTGCCCCTGCTGCTGCCCCTGCTGCTGCTGCTGCTGCTCCCTGTCCCTATGCACCCCGCCCCTCGGCTGCACCCCCGCCACCAACCGCCCATCGCCAGGCGACCGCCACATGAGGATTGCATCCTGGTCCTGTGCCCCCAGCGCCCGGAACAGCGACCCGCAGCCGTTCAGCCGCCAAGAGGCCGGCCTGCTCAGCCACGTGTGCAGCTTTAGCGTGACGATGAAGGGCCCCAGCGTCCCGGCCCCAGCGCCCGCCACTGCCGCGTGCACCTCCACCTCCGTGCTCTGCCCGCACGCCAGTTGGCTAGCTAAGTCGGGCCACAGGGCACGCACCGCCCCCACCCGTGCACCCACACGCGCCCTATACTTGTAGCCGAGTAGGATGCTGCCGGCAGGGCACTCAGCGAGCGGCACTGCGCCAGGAGCTGCCTGCTGCCCCTGGGCCCGCTGCTGCTGCTGCTGCGGTTGTCGTGCTGCACGCCTTATTACTAACCGCCCATCCGACCCGTGGTATAGTTGTACAGTGTCCCCATCATGTGCCCGTAGGGCACTAAGAAGCGCAGCCACGGTGGACAGGTACCACCTGGGTTTGCGGCCAGGCTCCAGGGTGCGCCTTAACCGCACGGCGAACTCGCTCTGCTGCTGCTGCTGCTGCTTTTGCTGCGCTCCCTCATGCCTGCCGTTGCTACCGCCTGCATCCTCCACGTGCACCGTTACCGTTACCCAGTCGGGCACCGATTGCAGTCGGTGCCCCTGGAGCAAGGACGGCGCTAACACACCGTGGACCTCCTCAGTCCGCAGGCGTATCTTGTTATTGGAGACGCGCCCCGTCAGAATGCCCGTACCGGACTGGCGCCCGGGGACCGCACCGCCACCTTCATCCTGTTGCTGTTGTTGTTCCTGCTGCTCTGACGCCCACACCGCCCCAGCGTGGTCCCGCCAGAGGCTGAAGGTGCCATTTGCCTGCCCGAGGCCTAAATGCGCAAAGCTGGCGTCGTCGTACCGCACAAGCTTGGCGCTGACATCCTGCCGGGCCGCTGTGTGGCGTGAGGGCGTGGCGAGCTGGCCCGGAGTGAGGTGCAGCGTGACAGCAGCGGCTTGTCCGAAAGGCAGCTGGCAGGCCTCCGGCCACAGCGCCAGGGCCTCGGAGTTAAGCCACCCCACGTGCTCGCCGCCCACCGCCGTCATGCGTACGGTAAACACCTTGCTAGCTGCTGCCGCTGCTGCTGTTGCTGTTGCGCCGAAAGGACGTGCCGTCGCTTGAGACTCAGGCGCTCCAGGTGCATACATGCATGCAAGGCCGCCGGCTTGTGCGGCCGGCTGAGGAGCCTGTTGTCCTGGCAAGTCCGGCGGTGGCGGCGGCGAAAACAGCAACGGCGGCGGCAGCTGCGGACCCGGGACTGGTAGCAGGGGGGACGGCGGCATGGGCGGTGGAGACAGCGAGAGCAAGTGGTCCGCGTTGCCCGCGCTGCCGCCGCAGTCCTCGCCTGCGCCCCAAGTGGCGATCTGCATGCTGTCCCCGCCGCCGCCTGTTCTCCTCTGTCCCGTGGGCAGAGGCCTTCTGCGGTCGCCGTTGGGAGGCTGACTTGCTGTAGACTCCACCGTGTCCGCCGCCGCCCCCGCCGGTCCCAGCTGGCAGCCTCGTGCAGGCGCTTGCCATGCCGCCCGAGCAGGCATGGCGGTTGGCGCATGAAGCTGCCATGGCGCTGCTGTATCTGCCACATCCTGGGCTGCTACTCCAACCAGCTGAGCTGCTGCGTCTGCCGCTGCGGCGTGTGCTGATGCCGCCGCTGCCGCTGCAGCCTCCGACGCACTTGGCGTCCTGCTTCTAGGAACCGTGGGCGCAACTGCCACCTCAGCCGCTGGTAACGGCAATAATGCAGTTGCGTTTGCGTCACTGTGGGGAGCGCTCCCCGCTGTTGCCATCTGCTGCTGCTCCGCTGCCGCCTCCTTCTCCCCCGGCAGTGCCGTGGGCTTGCCGTCGCACAGGCGCAGCATCAGGCCGCTCCCGGCCCCCCGCCACAGCTGCACCCAGTGCACGCCCGGGACCGCGCCCTGCGCACGCAGCCAGGCGCACAGGCCGCACAGCTCGCAGAACGGTGAGAGCGGGGGCGGGGGCGAGGCGTCCAAAGCCTGGTCCTGGCGCGCCGTGGCTGGGACGCGGCGCAGCTGGGCGTGCACAGGGGTTGCAAACCATTGCGCCGGGAATGGGGTAAGCACCAGGGCTTTGGGGCTATCGGTCGTGGAATCCTGCAGTACTTCAGGACCAAGGAACTGCTCTGCTGTGCTGTGCTTGAGCCGGACACTCCCGCTGGACAGCGCCTCGGCTGTGACGCGAACTGCGACGCCTCCGACCGCCATCATGCCTGCCCTGCAACAGATGAAGGTGATGATTTAAAATACGGTAACTACTCATGTATAGGGTACTGTAGGCCCTTCTTGAGCGGTAAAACTCACACGAAAGTCAAGCTGCCGGCGCGTAACAGGCACGTGAAGGAGCCACGCAAGCGTTCATGAACGTGATAATGTTGGTATTCGGTTGGGTTGTAGACGCAATGGCCTAGAACTGTGAGCAAACGTCGATCGACCGCCGTCACGTGTGCATGCCTCTGATGCATATGTAGCCTGTTTCTTGTCAGGCAGGTGTGTGTGATAGACTCTTTAGATCTAACTCAAATTGATAGGAGGCAACAAACACGCGCGTGTCGGCAATGGTGGTGGTACCAAAGTGCCGCGTGTATGTAGTTTCCCCGGCTCGGTTAGGGTGCTCCGAAGGCTGTTGCAGGAGCTCAAGACTCCGTGGGGAAGGCTCCATGGAAAAGACAAGAATCAAACGCTCTGTTCATAGGCTCGCTGTTCGCATATTCCACTTATGTGGCGTACAGATGGCTACGTGTTAGTTGGCGCTGTGACCCTTGGGTCGCACAAAGAAAACGGATGACCAAAAGTGCTAATGCCGTATGCTAATTGCCGATGTGCCGGGAGAGCCTCAGCCGTGTCCCGCATGAGGCATGGCGTGGACACTGTAAGACTGACGAGACACGTGTCAGTGCGTGCCATGTCAGCGGCTCGCAACGGATATGGCGAAAACCCGAGGGAGCCAGCCAACTGGCTGAACGTAAGCACCTAGCCCGATTATTCATACGAGTTATGTTGAAGGTTGTGCTTCCTTTAAGCTTGACATTGTCTTGCGCACAAGCTTCGCCGCAGCGCCGCTGCATAAGCGTTCTGCACATTAACCGAACAGCAGTGGCGCGTTCTAGATGGTAGACGAAACAGTACCGCCTGTGTTCATTCCAGGCATTCTGGAGCTAGTCGCAGCGGCTCTGCCCCCAAACGATGTCGCATGTTGGCTTCGCTTATGCTGTCGCACAGCCGCATCCATTCTCAGCAGCTCGAAGTACAAGACGATCCATCTGTCGCAGCCGGTAGACCCAGGCGTGTTCGCTGCGTACTGGCTCCGGGAGCGCTCCACGCATGGCTTGACATGCGCCCAGCGGAAGCAGCTTGTAGCCCTAGTGACCGGCACTGGCGTGATGGACAACATCACCGTCGCGTTGCAAGCTTCGGGGCTTGCTCCATCGGACAGCGGTGCTGCGACAGCGGCAGCTGCAGCTGGCGACCTGCCCACCCTGCAGGCCCTCGTGCGGCACGGATGCCGCGCTAACTACCAGGTCCTCGCCCAGGCAGCTGCAGCGGGCCGTCGGGACATTTGCGAGTGGCTAGTGCACAATAGCTGTGGAACCGGCCTTGACGTTGTGACGGCTGCCGCAGCCGGAGGGCACGTGGCGCTCCTGGACTGGCTGCTGCAGCTTCCTGCCCCGCACAAGCAGCCCGAAGATAGGGACGAGCTCCTGGATGGCGCAGCGTTCGGGTGCGACCTGCCCACGCTCACGCGGATCCATGAGGAGTTGTTCATCAGCGCGGTCACGAACCTCGCCGCTGGTGGCCGCTACAACCGGTACCTCTCCTGCGCCATCTGCAGCCCCACGCCCGACTGGCTTGCCAAGGTCGACTGGCTGCTATCGTTCAACGTCCTGCGGCGCAACAACAGGCCCACCATCCTGCGAGAACCCTATCCAGGCTCGTCCTGCCTCCCAATCGTACCACGCTGCGGCTCGCGGTCCCCCAGCGTGATAGGTGCACCAGAGCTGCTCCGGCGGGCCATGTTCCTGATGCAAGAGCGTGCGCTGGAGCTACAAGGAGACGCTGTGATTCTAGCTGCGGCTCAGGGGAACATCGAAGCACTGCAGCACCTATTAGGTATGCAGCGAGTCGGCAAGCGGGAGGTGCAGGAAGTTGGGGACGAGCCCATGCGCGTGCAGCAGCTCAACCGCCAGCGACTGGTGTGGAATGCTGCATGGGCGGCGGCAAGCGGAGGCCACGTGGCGGTTCTGCAGCTATTGCGGGAGCAAGGCCTGTGCCTTGCGCCAGAGGGGGACGTGGGGAGTCAGGGCGAGGGAGTGTACGACGCGGGGGTAGTGCAGGCTCGCCTGGACAGGGTCGCGAGCATGGCAGCAGGCGGAGGTCACTTCGCTGTGCTTGACTGGCTGCTTGCGCTGGTGGAGGGCAGCCGATTCGGGCAGCAGGGGCAGCCGGCGCATGTGCTGCTGACCAGCAGTCTCTTTGAAGCGGGGGCTCGCAGCGGCCGTCCTGAGGTGGTCCGGTGGATGCATGGGCACGGCTGCCCGTGGGATAACAGCACGCTAGCGGGCGCTGCGAGAGGCTGCAGTGTCGAGACGGTGGAGTGGATGGCGGCCAACGGCTACGACTTCGGCGGCATGGTGAGGCGTCAACAACACGACCCTGCAACCCCAGCCAGCATGCCCTGACTGTTCCTTGCCGCAGTGTCCCTTTCAGTGGCAGCACTCAATGCATTGCAGGGCTCCGTGTTAGCCCCCTGCACCCGGGGTACTCGGCAACCTACCGTCAAGTGGTGCTACTCGTCAGCCGCATACGAACACCCTGCCATTGATCACAGTGCACTCGTTCATTGCGCTTCAGTTCTCCCGTCTTTCCCTGACCCACAGAAGGCGGACGACACCTACGTCCTGCTGGCCATCGATGGGGACCTGGCCATGATGCGTTGCCTGCGGGACCTAGGGGTGGCGTGGGACCCAGCCCGAGCCAGCTTCATGCTGGCTGTAGCGTGCTTGTTCCAATGCGACCTGGCCGTGCTTACGTGGATGGTGGGGCCGGGGGGCTGCCCTGTGGACTGGGCGGCCGTGGTGCGGCAGGCCAAGGGCTACGAGGGGAAGAAGGTGTTGGCGTTGGTTAAGGAGGTGGCGAGGGCGCACGGGGTTGAGCTCTCAGCCTGATGGGAGAGGCATAGTATGTCGTCTAGTAGGACATGGTGAGAGTGTGAGGTGCGCGGAAAAGGACGTGCTGGTGGGGTGACTGTCTACGGGGTGCAGTGGAGGGCGGCAAGCCAGACCTTAGGCACTGCTTGAATGTGTCACACAGAGGAGCTTAGCCCTGTGCAACTCCAATGACGTACAACCTTGTCCAACAAGCGTGTTGCTGAAGGGGGGCGCCACGAAGACACTGTGGTACCCGTGGCGGCAAGCGGTGCCCCACGGCTCCTGTTGGGTGCGTGGTCGGCCCTACAGGCACTTTGGTCAACGGGGTTCGTTGAACTTCTTGACTGATACAAATATAATACTACCGGTACGTGTTCAGGACCCAGAGGATTTGAGATGTGTTAACCACTCGCCAGACGTCCTGCCCTAATGGAAGTAGAGAGACACGTGTCGTCTCCCTTGCACCGTTCGTTGTGGCATGTCAGCAAACTGGTGAAGAGCAGCCTGGAATTCGCAACTCTACCCGCCAGCCTGAGGTTCGCCAGACTAGTCCTTTTGATGGTTGTGCTTCCTTCTTGCATCACTGCCTTGTACACAAGCTTCGCGGCTAACTGCAGGGCCGCTGCACAAGCGTTTCGGCACACTAAGCCACCAGCGGTGACGCTTTCGCAATGGTAGATAACGCAACAACGCCAATCTTCATCCCAGGCGTTCTGGAGCTAGTCGCAGCGGCGCTGCCCCCAAACGATGTCGCCTGTTGGCTGCGCTTATGCTGTCGCACCACCGCGTCAATCCTCAACGCCTCGCAGTACAAGACTATCCATCTCTCGCAGCCTGTTGACCCAGGCGTGTTTTCTGCATACTGGCTCAGGGAGCGCTCCACGCATGGCTTGACATGCGCCCAGCGGAAGCAGCTTGTAGCCCTAGTGACCGGCACTGGCGTGATGGACAACATCACCGTCGCGTTGCAAGCTTCGGGGCTTGCTCCATCGGACAGCGGTGCTGCGACAGCGGCAGCTGCAGCTGGCGACCTGCCCACCCTGCAGGCCCTCGTGCGGCACGGATGCCGCGCTAACTACCAGGTCCTCGCCCAGGCAGCTGCAGCGGGCCGTCGGGACATTTGCGAGTGGCTAGTGCACAATAGCTGTGGAACCGGCCTTGACGTTGTGACGGCTGCCGCAGCCGGAGGGCACGTGGCGCTCCTGGACTGGCTGCTGCAGCTTCCTGCCCCGCACCAGCAATACGTGCAACAGGAGCAGCTCCTTGCTGGCGCAGCGTTCGGGTGCGACCTGCCCGCGCTCACGCGGATCCACGAGGAGTTGTTCATCAGCGCGGGCACGAACCTCACCGTCCGTGGCTGCTACAAGCGGTACCTCTCCTGCGCCATCTGCAGCCCCACTCCCGACTGGCTCGCCAAGGTCGACTGGCTGCTATCTTTCGACGTGCGGCAGCAGTACGTCAGGCCCAGCATTCGGCCAGACGTCTGCCCCGCTTCTTCCTACCTAGCCGCATTGCCACGCTGCGGCTCGCGGCCTCCCTGCGCAGTGGACCCACCAGAGCTGCTCCAGCGTGCCATGTTCCTGATGCAAGAGCGTGCGCTGGAGCTTCAAGAAGATGCCGTGCTTCTAGCTGCGGCTCAGGGGAACACCGAGGCTGCTCAGCAACTCCTTGGCGCGCAGCAAGGCAACGGATTGGGGGCGAGGCAGGGTGGGGATGAGCCCACAAGCGCGGTGCAGCTCAACCGCCAGCGCTTATTGTGGAAGGCTGCAGCGGCGGCGGCAGGGGGAGGCCACGTGGCGGTTCTGCAGCTATTGCGGGGGCAAGGCCTGTGCCTTGAGCCGGAAGGGGAGGTGGAGAATCGGGGCGAGGATGTTTACGATGTGGAAGTAGTGCAGGCGGGCCTGGACACAGCTGCACGCATGGCCGCTGGCGGGGGTCACATCGCCGTGCTGGACTGGCTGCTTGCGCTGGTGGAGGGCAGCCGACTCGGGCAGCAGGAGCAGTCGGCGCATGTGCTGCTGAACAGCAGTCTCTTTGAAGCGGGGGCTAACAGCGGCCGTCCTGAGGTGGTGCGGTGGATGCATGGGCACGGCTGCCCGTGGGACAGTGGCATGCTGTTGGGCGCTCGGTTCCGCTGCAGCGTCGAGACGGTGGAGTGGATGGCGGCCAACGGCTACGACTTCGGCCGCGTGGTAAGGAGCCAACATCACGACCCTGCAACCCCAGCCAGCATGCCCTGACTGTTCCTTGCCGCAGTCATGGCTGTGGCAGGGAGAGTGGCAGCACCCAGGCAACCCAGGGCTCCCTGTTTGTCCCCTGCCCTCTACACAAGAGTGAATGGCAACGTGTAGCCTGCTGTCCATTGCTGCTAATTGCAAGCCGCATACGGAGTACCCTGTCGTAGACGATAATCTGCCCTTTCATGCGCCCCGTCATGTTTTTTCCCTGAACCTCAGGCGGCGGAAAAGGCCTTTCTCCTGCTGGCCTTTAATGGGGACCTGGCCATGATGCGTTGCCTGCGGGATCTAGGGGTGGCGTGGGACCCAGCCCGAGCCAGCTCCACCTTTACTGCGTTGTGCATGATCCACTGCGACCTGGCCGTGCTTACGTGGCTGCTGGGGCCGGGGGGCTGCCCTGTGGACTGGGCGGCCGTTGTGCGGGAGGCCAAGAGCTACCAGTACCAGATGGAGGAGGGACTGGCGTGGGTTAAGAAGGTGGCGAGTGCGAACGGGGTTGAACTCCCAGCCTGATGGGAGATGCAGAGTGTGTTGAGGAAAGGTGGTGAGCGTGGTTGCGTTGATTGTGCGGACGTCGTCGTGCGAGTGGAGTGACTGTTTGCGGGAGGCAGTGGAGGGCTCAACCAAGCTCAACGCAACAAGGAGTGTAGCTGTGTTGCGATGCAGAGGGGCTGTAACATGTGTGACTGAGGGCTGCCGCTGGTCTGCGGTAGTGTACGACTGTGATTCAGTAGCGTATTGCTGACAGGGGTTGCACTGCGAACAAGGCGGCAAGCGGCGTCCCACGGATCCTGGGCCTGCCTGGCCGGAATGACAGGCACAATGGTCAACAGGGCTTTGGCGCTTCATCAACCTCAGCGCTTATGATTCTGAGTCGCACGCTAAGTTGCAGGGCCTGTAGATGTGGTGTCTATTGGGGGGGGGGGTGGGGTGAAGGCCCATGCAGTACGGCGGTAAAGGCTCAAACTTCAGTCTCCGGGTGCGATGGACAAGGCGCACACGTATAATTGCACGAAAGTTGAAAGCATCTTACTCTACACACTCGCGTTAGCTCAAGCCTTGCTGTGGACTATTCTGTTTGCTCGCGCGCTTGGACGTTGGCTTATTACCTCCCAGTGCCGCTGCAAATACCATGGAGGTCACAGGATTCAAGCCTGGCTCCCTAGACCCGCTCAGGTGGCAATCGTTGCTCGAAGACAGCTCTCGAACGCTACATGTGCTTCCTGCTCTTCGTCAAAGCGTTGGCTAGGGACAACCTATTTGCAGTCGGAATATGCGATTGTATGCTGACTTCCAGTACTAGTCTTGCTTTGCGTCATAGCCTGGTTCTTGCTGCACCTCCCCGCCAGTCGGCCATAATGGTTTCCCCCTGCTCCTCATTGCAGGAACGGCCCTAAGCTTGCAGTAGGGGAGCGCCTGAGTCCCTGTGGCAAATTTGCCATCAACTCTCAGGGTGGGTGAGGGAGGGCTGCGCGAGGGGGCGCCAGGACCTGTCACAAGATTCAGGTGCCTGCACGGGTGGTTTGCTTCGGCGGGTGGTTTGCTTCCCTGTCACTTCTACCCTTGTGAGGCACTTTCCAGGTGTTATGTGCGGCGCCCAATGCTTTAAGATACTGATATTAGGCCCATGCATGACCTGCAGGGCAATGGCGGGAGTTGCCAAAAGAAGAGAGGGTGCCGCAAGCCCCCGAGTAAGTGCCAGCGTACGCAAGGACGGAGAGGTGTAGCAGGATGCGGTGAGGGGATATACAACGCAGAGGACGGAGAGGTGTGCAGACAAGCATGACAACAAGGGGACCCCGCTTGTGCACCTTTTGAGATGTGCGTACACGCTTAGGACTTCCGTTGCTTTTCTTCGTCCGGTTCAGCCTGCCTCCACATGCTCCCTTCAGCCTACCCTTTTGGTACTCCTCGGCGCCTCCACGTGCTGCATCTGTGCGAGCCCGAACCCTGACCTCGCCACATCACTACTCCCTTCTCGGCAGGTTTGGCGGGGTGGCGCCGGATGGCAAGCCCATGCACAACCCTCCGCGCTAAGGACTTGCACGCATGGCATGTGGCGGAGGAACGGCTACCGACGTGGCGTGGCGCCTTGTGCCCAACCGTGCGCCGAGGAGTTGCCAGCAGCTAGCGGCACAATACTAGCCCGGTCATGGCCTTGGTTTCCTGCACCAGCCGGTGAAAGTGGCTTGAGGCTTTGTGGTTTTTGCCCGTACGGATGACAGGGGGTGATGAGGGATGCCTGCGATCAGGAGGATGTGCCGTAGCCGGTCATATATGCAGCTAAAGTAGAAGCCCAGCGGGGGCAGCAAATGTAGTTCAAATGGTTTGGGACATGGCTGGTCGAACAGCACGCGGCAGGTTGGAGGGCTGTTTTGGCACGCTGAAACAGTTGTGACTTGGCGCATCTGGGGCAGGTCACCTCATGTGAGAACCCCGTACACCATGCCCGTGTGGTGGGGACCTTGCACAAGGCAGACGGTGGCATCCTTGCACGGGTTGCTCTTTGGCACGTGACGTTTACATGGCTTGCGCACGCCAACAGTTGCCAACACGGGCAAGTACGTCAGTACCATGCCCTGACACCGGATCATAAGTCCGAAAGCTTGGGCCTGCACTTGTAAGGAGGCCGTACACTCAACCGGGTAATGCCCACGTTGGGGCAATCGTTAACTCTGTCTTGCCCTGCTCGGCAACACAGCGCGGGTGTCAAGCAATGCGCCACTATGTACAAAGGACATTGGCATCCGAACTACCTGAGGGCACCTATCTGCACCGTACGGCGAACGCAATGCTGGCAATACTCTACCCGCTTAACCCCGTCTGTGCACACGCAGTACCGCAGTGTTCAGTGCAATGCCCATCCTGCAGCGGGTGCCAAGCAACCCAGTCATGAATATCAACCACTCCAGCACGCCCGGCACTCACCAAACACTCCATACGCACAGCCTGCGACCAAACAAACTCCAAAAAGCTTTCCCCTGATTGCGATATCACTATGATGATACCGAAAGCGCATACAAGCAGACCGCCCACGACCGCCACCGCCCACAGCTTCGTCGGCGCGCCTACTGCTGCTTGCCCAGCCGCGGCATTCCGCCCGCCACCGTGGCCACCTTGGGCCTCCTGTCCTTGGCCTTGTCCCCCTTGCCCGCCTGGCCCGCCAGCGCCTTGGCCGTGGCCTCGGAGAAGCGCAGCGGGGCAATGACCACGCCGCTCTGCTTGATGACGGCCGGCCTGCAAGGAGAGGAAGACGACGTAAGGCACGCACGCCGCAGGTAAGGCACAGGACCAGGACCAGGACAAGATCAATTCCCAGGCGCTTTGAAGCTGCATAACGCGCCGGCTTGGCCAAGATGAGGACTACCCATGCGCCTTCATTACGACTTCAGGCTGGACGGCAGCACAAGCATGGGAAGCTCTTTGACACGAGGCATATGCGCGCAGCAGCACCCACCGTGTGAGGTCGCGGAAGGCGGCGTCGGGGTTGTATTCGCGGCCCAGGGGCTGCCGGATGGATCGCTCGTACGCCTCCTGGCTGGTGAAGGGGAAGGGCGCGGCGGGGGCCGTGTACTTGATGGCCTTCTTGTCGTACTTCTCCGAGATGACCACGTACTTGAGCTTGGCGTCCTTGCGGCCGGCGGCGGCGGCCTCACGCTGCCTGTGGTGGAAATGGGGGTGCAAGGGGTGTGTGTTGGTTTGGTGTGAGGTGCGGCGGAGGGTTGGAATATTGTTCAGCGGCTCAGAGGCCCACTTGGGGTGCAGGGTGAGGGTGGCAGTGCGGCCAGGGTAACGGCGGCGGTGGCGGCGGCGGCGCGGCAAGGAGGTTCAGACAAGGCTGAAAGTGTGTCTGCATGGCACCACGTGCCTACGTGGAAACTTACCAATGGTCATAATAGTCATCACCACCTCCTGCCGCGCCGCGCCGCATGCCAAAGTCACCCGCACCCTACCCGGCCCTACCCGGGCTGGCGATCTACCAACAAGGACTCCATGAACAGGATCGAGGTACGTGCATCCGCTCGGACACGACTCACTTTGCCGCCTTGTCCTTGGCCGTCTGCATCCACTTGGGGTTGCGCTGCTGGCCCGCCCAGGCGCCCCAGCCGGGCAGTGCGCTGGGCTCCTCAATGCTGGGCAGCTCCTCGGCCACCGCGGCGGCCTTGTCGGCGGCGAACTCGGCCTCAACGTCGTCGCCTAAAGGGTGCAAAGGAGGAGATTGCAACCAGGGAAGTCGGCAAGCGGCTACGAGGCGCGTTGTTGCATGGCAGAGCCGTGAGCAAGGTGCATAGCGTCGTGCGGGTGAAGTGCGCTGGCACGTATGCGTGGGGAGCCTGCGTGGGGAGCCTGCGTGTGCGTGTGCGCTACAAAGCCGACTCTCAGCCCCGAAAGATGATAAGTATTATTCATCCAAAGTAGGGTACCGACCAAAGTCCCCTCAGACTGTTAGGACACAAAATTGTCATCACCGAGTCGGTTTGCGTGAAGGACACTGCCCGCGCAGGTGATGCAGTGCATGTGACAAAAAAGGAGGTAACAGTCGGTGCCACCAAGTGCTTGCATGACAGCAAAAGACGTGCGCCTGTCTGCCGTACACCCTAGCACGCGAACGACGCTCCGCGCTAGTAGGCCCAGCAGTAGTAGCAGGGTATAAAGCACACCGCTGCACACGCACCTGCAAAGGCGGCTCGGATGAGGTCCTTCTGTGTTGCCGGCCGCATCATGGGCGCCGCCTCCTCATCGCTGTCGTCCCCATCGCCACCTCCACCGCCGCCCGCCCCAGCCTCCACCGCCTCCGCCCCAGCCCCTGCCTGGCCCTGCCCGCCCTTGGGCTTCCCTTTACTGTGCCCATTTGCCTCCGACCCATGCGTCACACCCGCCTTGCCGGCCCCCTGCCCTGCCACCACAACAGGCGCTGCAGCACCCTTCCCGGCCGCCCCTGCACCCGCCTTGGCCTCCTTCGCCGCCTTTGCCGCCGCCACCTTGTCCAGGTAGTACCCTAGCCCCTGCGGCCCCTTCTTGAAGAAGTAACCCGCCTTGGCGCCGGCAAACTTCTTGGCAGCGATGAAGAACGCGGCCTTGCCCGCAACGCCCGTGGCCTCCCCGTCCGCTGCTGCTGCCGTCTGGAACAGCGCCGCGCGGCCCGCAACGGTGCCCTGCTGCGCAGCCACCTCCGCAAGCAACCCCGACCCTGACCCGGACGCCACGGCAGCAGCAGCGCCACCAGCCCCTGCAGCTTTCCCCTTGGCCCCTGCCTTACGTGCCTCACCCCCGACCCCGCCCACGTCCATGTCCACCCCAGCGTCCGAGCTGGACACCAGCAGCCCCTGCCCCGCCTTCCCTGCTGCAAGAGCAGCATCCAGATCAGCGTGGTCCGCAGCCGTGGGTGCCTGCTGCCCCCCGGCGCCCTTCCTCCCCCCCTTGCCCTGCTGCTGCTGCCGAGCCAGCTTCTCCTGCTGCACCTGCTGCTTCGTCTTCCTCCCTAACCGCGCCGCCCGCGCCTCAGCATCCTCCATGTCATCCGACTCCACGCCCTCATCCTCATCCCGCTCCTCCTCCCCACCGCCATCCGCCCGGCCGCCCCCAAACACCCGCCGCCCGGACGCCCCTGCCCCCAGCCCCGGCGCCCCATAGCCCACCAGCTGCTCCAGCCCACTCGTGCCCTGCCCGCCCGCACCCGGACCAGGTGCAAGCAACCGAGCCATGGCCTCATCGGGGTCGGCTGCGTCCCCGTCGCCGTCCTCCCCGTCCGAGCCCTGCTGCTGCATGTGCTCCTGCTCCTCCAGGTCCCGGAGCAGCTGCTCGGCCTCCTGCTGTGCGGCCAGGCGGCGGCGCTCCAGGGCGCGCTTCATGAAGGGCAGCGCCAGGAGGCCCTTGGCGGGAGCCGCCTCGCCCTCTGGGAGGCCGTTGCCTGGAAAGGGTGCGGGGTGGGGACGAGGGAACGGGCCGGGTGAGACAATGGCGTTAGGTGGGAGCCGGGAAGTCTCTAGGGAGTTAACATGAGGTGATGGATCTTTGTTGCGCGAGGCCAGCCTCGCCCGTGCTGCTCAGAAGGATGGCAGCAGCGGGCAGGCGGCGACCCCAACGCCCCGCCGCTAGGCGGGGAATTTTTCTATAGCGCCCGTGCGAAACCATGAGCCGCGATTTGGTGCGCAGCCAGGTGCTTTAGGACGCCTTAAGTGTGCGTAGTACGACCCAGAAGCACACAGGTGTAGCCCGCTATCCACGTAACCTTCGGACACGACTTGAGACCGGTGCGCACCTGCGAGCAGCTCCAGGGCCGCGCTTCGCAAACGCCCGCCTGCGGCGCTGGGCCGCGCCTTGGCGCCCTCCTCCCCTGCCTGCCCGCCCTCGCCACCCTCGCCGTCGGACGCCGAGGTGGAGGCGTCGTCGTCTGACAAGTCCGTGTCGTCGTCGCTGCCGCCGCCCCGCCGCCCCTCCATCTTGCGCTTCAGCTCTTGCCCTAGCTGCAGCTGGTCGGCCAGCGCCGCCTTGGTGCCTGGGGGGTTAAGACAGCATTTTTCGTGGGTCCGTGGGTCACGCAGTCAGTACCGGTACACTGGATTGCAGAGCGCACGCGACAGCATACAGCATGTCTCCCTCAACACCCACACATGCGACCACTAAGAGCGGAACCCCTTGCGCAGCACGAGCTGCTGCCACTGTGCCTTGTCGAAGCCACCCCGCTCGCAAGCACCTCCTGCTCCCCCCACCTGTGTCCATGTTGAGCTGCCCCCGCTTGAGCGCCCTGCGCGCCCAGCGGCTGCTGTTGCGGTGGCGCAGCGTGAGGCGCTCCTTGGCGCGCTGGAACTCCGCCTCGATGGCGGCCGCCCGCTCGGCGTCCACCTGGTCCTCGCCGCCCGCCTCGCCGGCAGCGGCAGCCAGCTTTGCCGCCTTGCGCTTCTGGGCGCGGGCGAGGTGCCTGGGGGACAGAGAGCCGAGGATACAGTGGTAAGCATCAGTAAAACAGGAAAACGAGCGGCCCTGTGCACAACGAGGTCGAAAAGGGGAGGAGGCGAGGTGCCTGGCTAGCAGCGGCAGTGTGGGGCATCGCGTGGGGCGGGGGATAGCAAGGGTGTGTCGCAGGGACAGCACGAGCTGAGGTGCGGCGTCTTGTAGGGGTAGACGGCAACACGTCAAGCCTTGCGACGAAGTGGGTACATGCTAGCCTGCGCATGTGCAGGCTACGTTGCGGGTTGCAGTGTGCTGCGGTGCGCACAGGTGAAGGAGGGTTACCGCGGAGCAGCAAAGTCGCAAACGGAAACCATTGGCCTGCGTAGAGCGAGGTTACCGGTGGTGGTAGTGGTGCGCACCTGTGGTACTCCTTGCTCTTGATGGACTTGAGCCGCCGCGACTTGAGCTCGTGGTAGAACAGCAGCGAGCGCAGCTTGGCCAGCCGCTGCCGCCGCTCCTTGGCCTCCTCCAGCGTCAGCTCCTGCAAACGAACAGGTGGGGGGGGAGGACGTTCTTGTGGATAGAGTAACACTTCTCGAGCAGGCTTCCGCGCGCAACGCCGATGCATCCGTCGGACGGTGCCCCACAACCGGCGCGCCGTTGCGCTGTACTGTCCCGAAATCAAATGCGACACTCAGTCAGCGGTGGAAACGTTTCCCTTACCCGACATGCTCGCGCTGCCCCCCGGCACCCCGGTGTCAGTCCGCACCTTGAGCGCCAGCGCCTCCTCCGCCTCCTGCATTGCCTCCGCCTGCTGCGCCCCCGCCGCCTTGAGCAGCTCCGCCACCTCGGCCTCCAGCGCGTTATCCGCAGAGGGCGTGTGCTGCGCCACGATGGCGGCGGTGGTGTCCACGCGGGGGACCTCCTCGCGCCCGGCAATGAGACGCAGCGTGGGCGCCTCGCGGTTGGCCTGGGGGCAGGGTGATGAGCAGGGTGGGTGAGTGGTGGTGCTGCCTATGGTGGTGGTGTTTGTGTGGAAGCTGAAGGGCGTGCGGGGGTGGTGCGGTGGCGGTGTGATGGGGTATGGGAGGCTGGAGATAGCCGTGGCTACGTGGTTTCAGAGTTGTACCCGCCAGAGGTTGCTACCTGGCTCATGCGCCCGCGCGGACGAAGGATCGATGCCGCACGCGGGAGCTTTCAAAAGGCAGCCGTTTGCCGGCGGGGCTTCACTTTTGCGACCCTCCTTCAATGCTCCCACACGGTTGTACCGGGGCATTGTACACAGGGGCGCAGGTGCTTCACAACACGCAGTGCACGGTTCGCTACACCATTCCGTAACACGGTGCAACTCTGCTAGGCACAACTCCGCCTACCCTAGGCCACGCAGGTACCAACTGAAATAAAGCCATCAAAATCCATAGTGGCTAACCGAGACGGGTTTTGGTGCCTGCCAGGTAGCCTGCCCGCATGCTACAGTTAACACGACCGTACAGGCTCACCTTGACGATGGATGTCCACTTGGACACGTCCTTGGCCGCCGCCTCGTACCCCGCCTTGCGCTCCTGCCGCTCCGCCACCACGCTGGGCAGCGGCACGGACACGGGGGCCACCCCCCGGTCGCCGGCAGCGCCCCCGACCTTCTCCAGCAGCTTCCGAGCAGCTCCCAGCTTCTTCTTGGCGTCCCCTCCCAAGCCGGCAAGCAGGTCAGACAGCTTCAGGGCCCCAGCACCGCCTGCAAGAGCCAAATAAACCAAGTGGGATAATTCAGGTGGGTTAACTATCCAAGGGCGTCGGTGCGTCGGCGGTGGGAGGGATACGGATGGGGCTGGCACGGTGCCGGGCTACTGTGTGGCAAAAGGGTGACGGAGGTATGACGGCAGTTGAGTGCCAATGCTGTTTGCGTACTTTGTACCCGCCAGAGGTTGCTACCTGGCTCATGCGCCCGCGCGGACGAAGGATCGATGCCGCACGCGGGAGCTTTCAAAAGGCAGCCGTTTGCCGGCGGGGCTTCACTTTTGCGACCCTCCTTCAATGCTCCCACACGGTTGTACCGGGGCATTGTACACAGGGGCGCAGATCTTCAAGATGCCGAGACCACGCACCCCTACATGTCCTTCAAAGCATTCTACACTTACTACACCACATGCGCTTCACCATGCCGCCAGCGACACGACCCTCGCCTCTGTAACACATTGACGCTCACCGGCGCTGGCTGCCCCTGGGTTGAGGTTGAACTCCGCCTCAGGGTACGCCTCCGAAACCACAGCGGCGTTGGGGTCAGCGCGGCGCTTCCTGAGGCCTCCCTTGGCACCCGCCGCCGCCAGAGCCTCCTCAAGCATGGCCCTGGGGACGGCATAGTCAACGGAGAGCGGGTACAGTCAGTACTGCATGAGATAGGCACAGCCAAGAGTAGGTAACGGGTAAGATCCGCGTAGGGGGACTCAAGACGTACCAGAGCACCTAGTGGTGAAAAAGTTGCATTGTCCAGCATGGCGAATCGGTACCTGTTCCCGAGCACCTACACACCCGTGCCCGCCGCCCTCCCCTCCCCAGGAAACCCGTCTCGCCTCCGTGGGCCCCCTCGCACCTGTGCGCCTCCTCGTCGGCACTGTCGTCCTCCTCCTGATACTCAAGCTCGTCGTCATCGTCTTCATCATCGTCCTCGAAAGGTAGGTCGTCATCATCATCCTCTTCCCCGGGGTCATCGCTGTCCGCTTCCGCAGCGGCAGCTTTAGACTTGCCAGGCCCCTTTCGCCCTCCCTTGCCACCCGCCCCAGCACCCTCCTCGTCGTCTTCGCTAAAATCGTCCGTGTTGTACTCCTCGTCCTCGTCAAAGGCACCCGCATCGCCGTCGTCGTCGCCGTCAGCGCTGACCTCCCGCTCAAACCAGCTCCCATACTTCTTCTTATCCTCTTCTGTAAAAGCTAGTTCCTCGTCAATCTCCTCGTCCTCAAAGTCCGACGGGAGCTCATATTCATAGTTCTCCACTTCCTGCGACAAGAGAATTGGCGATACAACTTAAGGAATGGAAGCAAATACATACAACAGGCGTGATCAATTTGCCAGATCAACACCTTCGCCGTCGCAGTCTTTCCGACATAGCATTCCATGACACTAGTCTGCCCCTGCTCACATCATATCGAGAGGCGTTCTTGACCTCATCCGGGTCTGAGTCCTCTGCCTCGAAGAGGTCAGCGTCCTTGACCGTCTTGGGCTCGCGGCGACTCTGCTTTACAGGCCTACCGCCGCCGCCGCCGGGACCACCGCCATGTTTGCGCTTCCCAGGGCCAGCGCCGCTGCTGCCGGCACCCCGTTGGCCTTGACGTGCAGCCTTCTTGCCAGAAGTGGCGCGCGGCCTCGCCATGCTACGCCCGGACCGCCCTGCGGGCGGGCAGGGTTACCGAAAGGCCACCATGCACGGTCTGTTTGTTGTTTCGCTGCCTCGGCACGTTTAAGTCAAGCTCGGTAATGGAAACACAACATTAGGGCGCTGTCGATTGGCGAGAGTGAACGGTATAGTTCACCGCTGCGGCGGTCGTTCGTTAAGGTTGCCTCGTACACGCCGTTTGGGGGGAGCTCCCTTGGCGCCAAGCCCAGGTCTCGACCAAACTCCAACACGCTCGAACACCCTGGCCGAGCACTACATCACGCGTATAATAGTGAAGATCTACAAAAGCGTTATCAGCGTGCCACCTTCATGCCTGTCGCGTGTCAAACAGCCAGACTGCCCGCACACACATGCACCGGACGGTACGTACGTCCCTATCACTCTGCCGGCGGAACGGCCGCAGCGCAGCTGGCCGCAAATGCACCCTTACATGCATAATTTCGCAAGCACGGCTTGATACCAAACACATGCATGTCTCTTACTGGCTCTGCAGCCTCCGGCGTGGCGCAACACAGCACGCCTCCCACGTCACGCTCACCGCAGCAATAACACATGGCAAGCGAACCGCCCCCAGTCTCCCACGCCTCACTGGCCCCAGTCCAACGCCTACAACCACCACACGCATACCAGTCCCGCAATCTGTCGCATCCGCACCTGCATTACGGTAAGACGCCCCCTTGCAAAGTGTGCAGCCTCTGGCGCTCCCCACCAACCGCTGTGCCTCCCAACCCCCGTACTTTGCCCTGGCCCTCCCCTCCATGCAGCTGCCTGGCCCTCCCCTCCTGCTGCCGCCCTCACTGGAACGGCCAGCGCGTGTCCTTGGCCCGGCTGGCCACGAAGATGCTGCCCTTGTCGCCCCGCCCTATCCGCAGGTCCTCGTCCAGGTAGGTGGTCTCGATCCACCCCTGGGGGCCAGGCCGGGACAACAAGCCACGGACAGGATGCCAGGACACAATGGCATGACCTGTCACTCGAAGCGTTCATGTGCACTACCTTAACTAGTGTCGGCATAGGCGGTGGGCGAGTCGTGTCGGTAGACCAGGGCCAGAACGGGCGCCATAAGAGGGCAGGCTGCAGGTGCTGGTGTTCGCACTGCGCAGCTACTGGGTGTCCCGGTTGCTGCTTGGCAGGGGGTTGACGCACCTTGGGCTTAACCCACGCCAGGCTCTGGCTCCACACAACGTTGCCGCCCAGGCGTAGGTCGAACCGCTCAAACACCACGTCCACTCGTGTGGTGGAGGGTGTGCCCTGTGGGTAGGGGACGTGCATGTGCTGAACGTACGGAACCGTGCATGAGGGCACAGTGCGACAAGGGCTCGGTCTGGGCAAGGGTTTGGGTTGCGCCTTGCATGCGCTGGGCCAGGTAGCTGTTTAGCGGCGGGCCCTATGCAGCACAGCCATCGGTCACGCTACGGTATGGGCCCACGAGGCTGTCAGAACACAGGCATGCGTGCAGCTCACACATTTTTCAAGCAGCCAGTGCGCTGTGCGCCCTCGTGCAATTATGTGGAGTGGCAGGCACTACCTGCGGCGTGGGCTGAGGCGCAGCCGTCCCCACGATGTTGAGCGAGCCCTCCCACTTGCCACCGATCGTGAACTCGGCCAGATTCTCGGCTCTGGGGCGTGCGGAGGAAATAAGTTTGACCGGAAGGGCAGATACGCTCTAGGCCGAACATCCGAGGCACCCACACGGGTGCATCTGGCCGGCTACACCTGCCGGGCAGCTCCCTGTGACCGCCAGATAACTGCTCCCTCACCAAGGCACCAGTACCAACAACCGCCGCGGCCACGTGCAACCAAGGACGGCGACCAAGGCAACCTTCAATGCAGGATTCCAGCGCAACCGTGCAAAGACAGGGAACCAGTATGGGCCACAGCCTGCGTCTCGTTACACCTCGATGCAAGCGCCTCGCGCCTCAACAGCGGCTTAACTTCCTGTCCAGCCGGCCCTTGAACATACGTACCTCTTGGCTCCTGCCAACTGGCTGGCGAGTTCCGTGGCTTAAGCGGTGCAGCTACATCACCCCAACCTCCCCCGACTGTCGCAGACACACTACATACAGGCTATAGGAAGCGCCGCATGCACCCACCTGCCCCGCTCCAGGTCGATGAGCTGCAGGTTGGCCTTGGTGCGCACCAGGCCCTTGTTCACGGGCTGCAGGGCGGCCAGGAAGGGCCCCTCTGTGGTGCCGCTCTTGTCCACCGCCGCACGGGCCTCGTCCAGGGGAGCTGCGGCCGCACGGTTGCACACAACACACGCCGGGGCAGGGGGCAGCAGGCTTGGTTGGCTGACGACGGCATTATGCAATGAGGGGCCAGGTTACGGCAGCATACAGAGCTAGAGGCTAGTGCTGACCGACATCCGACGAAGAAGCGACCATGGGGATGCAGTACTTGGCGTGTTGATCATGTGCCAAGCGGCGATACCGGTGCTTCAAGCGGCCATTGTCGTGGCCCCGCCCACAATCAAACCCAGCAGCATTAGCACCCAGCTACGGGTGCTTTCAGCCAACTGGGCCCCAAAACCACCTTCCTTTCTTTCCTCACGCCCGAAGTACACACCGACGGTTCCGCACCCACCTTGGTACAGCAGCGCCCACACGCCCGACACCAGGGGGCTGCGCACGGGCTCCCGGATGGCGTTGCGGGCCTCCAGAGCCTGCCGATAGGAGGGTAAGGAGAGTTGCACTGATGCAGGGAAATTGCAGCCGGGATGGCAGGAACCAGGACAGGAGGCGCAGTGCTGCGACGCTGTATATGTCATTAGCAGCATAGGGAACGACATTGCAAGGCCAGTATGCGGTAGCGACGGTAGGGAAGGCAGTTGACAGACGGAGCACGGTGACACAACGTGAGTCCGGTGAGCCATCACGACTGCGGGCCCAACACCTCACCTCTAGCAATGGCAGGATGGCGGCCCGCTGCTGCGGAGTGGCCGCCTTGCCGCGCTGCGTCCCAGACACCGCCCGCACCACCCTAACCTGTGGGGGCGCGTGGGCGGGCAACGGGAGGGCAGCGCTGGTCGGAGGCTAACTCCAACGAGGCCTGCCTGCTGGGATGAGGAATGGGATGCATCTGGATCGGTGCTTTGGGAAACTGCTGCTGCGAGCATGGGTGCCCAAGTCCGCAACTCTTTTGGGGAGCGACCGCAGGGGTACAACACACATGGGGGCCGGTGGGGCTGGGAGGGGACCTGGGCTGTGGGTTGTTGCCAAGGCTCTTGCGCGTGCACTGTAACACAGGAGGAGGACCGACGCCTGGTTCTATCGTAGCACATTTGGCTGTGTAAGGACTGCCTGTTTGGGGGTGATGGCCAGGGTGGCACGGGCTGGAGGCAGATTAGTGCTGCACCACTAGGCTGCTCCTCCGCTAGTGCGGTAACACGGGAAGATGACAAATAAGATATTTCAACAATACATTTTGTGCACTGTAGCATGTATCTACGCTGTCCAATAAGGAGTGTGGCTTGCCTTGAGCTCCTCGACAGAGGTTTGTGAGGCCCCGACGCCAGCGCGACAGTGTACGGGGCGATTAGAAGTATGTGTGTTATTTGCGAGAAGGCGCTGAAAGTTCTGTGCGTTGCCACATGCGGGCTGCGGTCGGGGACGACCGACGCTGCGAGTCCCCGTGTTGCATGAGAGGCATGAGCTATCCACCCTACTGCGTAGCAGCATGATGCAATCCGGTTACGAAGAAGTAGTTTGTCCGCTGCTCCCACGGCATTAGTCTCGCCTCTGTGCCCGCCCCGAAACCGTAACGGCAGTTGGTCACCCTAGCAACAGCCGGGACGTCGGCGCAGCATACGCACTACAGAGCAAGCTGATCGGTTAGCCCAGTAGCCAAACACCCAGACATGCACACCAGCTCGCTGGGGTGTAGCCTGGGTGTAGCCGAGTTGGCGCCAGGCATCAGGGGAGCTGCCCAGGCCCAGGGCCACACAATCGCGTACGTATGCGACAATATGCAGCTGCACAGCAGCACTAGCTACTCAAGGTAAAACTCCAGCTCAAATTATGTAGGCAGGATGCGTGGCTGCACAGCCACCATGCTGCACGGCAACCAAGCTCAGGCCCAGGCCCAGGAAGCAGGTGAGAGCTCCCCTGCGTCGAGGCTCGAGGCAGTCAACTTCGCTCGTGCCGTACAGCCCCAAGCCAAGAGCATGCAGGACATAAACAATATAATCAAGGGCGCAGAGTGTAGCAGTATCGCGGTACAGCAGAGGCGCAGCTGTCGAGTTCAAGCGTCCCCGCTGCCCAAACACGTCGTTCAACATCACAGCATCCAGGATGAAGCACATGGGTGCTCAGAAGGGCAGCTATAAGCTGGCTTTAACAGGAGACCTGCCTGGGGCTGACACCAACAACGCTCACGCAGACGGGCAATCCGACACGCACGGGCCTCCCTATCGACGTCTGGCATCATATCTTCCGACTAGTGCCCCATAATGACCTTGTCTGTAATCTACGCCTGGCCTGCAAGGGCATCAATGCGCTGCTTTCCGGCTGCACGGCCATCAACCTGTTCGAGGCAGTGCCAACCCAAGTCTTCTACGAGCGCTGGGCATCAAGGAACGCCCTTCGCGGCCTTGATGATGCGGGACGCGAATTTCTCTGGCGCGCCACGGTCTGCAGCGGCGTCGTTGAGAACGCAGATCTCCTCCTCAGCCGTGCCGACTACTACCCCGGGGAGCCCCCTATGCCGCTGGCCTGCCACCCAGACGTCACCAACGCTGCCTCCTACGGCCATATCGACATGCTCGAGTGGCTACTGAAGATGCTAGGCGACGCACGGCTCTTTCACAACGTCCTCGACACAGCTGTGGAGTCCGGCCACCTGCCCATGTGCCAGTGGATCTTGCAGCAGCACGGCGAACAGACCTGGTTGCTGCCTGGGGGCATCCGGCGCCCCTATTCCATCTGGTGTGGCTACCACCTGGGCATAGCAGCTCGTGAAGGCCACCAACACCTGCTGGACTGGCTGCTGCAGCTGCACCGCAACGACCCTGAGCGCTACCCCCTGCTGCACAAACCCAGGCGCACTCGGGCCCGGCTTGGCCTCAGCTCCAGGCAGCACAACGCGCAGGTCCTCCTCAAGGGCGCCGCCACCGGCTGTTCTCTCGCCACCATGCAGTCCCTCTGCGACGAGTACATACCGCATATCCTGTTCGTGCCCGGCGACCAAGGGGCGGAGGGCGGCAGCTCGTGCCCGCTGCTGCTGCAGCTGTCGGAGCAGCGGGAGCTGGTCGGCGGCCTGATACAAGCTGCTGCCGCCAGCCCCACACCTGACTGGCAGGACAAGGTGGACTGGCTGCTGCTCGCGCACTGGCCAGGCGGAGGGACTGCGGTTGCCTGTGGTGGTGGTAGTGGTGGTGGTGGTGGCGCTCGGCTGTTGCTCCCCCAGGAGGCGTGCACCGCCGCCGCCGGGCTGCCCAGCCCGGGCGCGCTGCCGCGGCTGCTGTGGCTGCAGGGCCGCGGCTTCCCGCCACGGCCGCTGGACGTGCTGCTGCAGGTGCTGTGTGTTACTGGGGACGGCGCAGTGCTGCAGCACCTGGTGGACAGGCACGGCCTGGGGCGCCTGCTGGAGCAGCAGCAGCAGCAGCAGGAGGAGGGCGAGGAGCTTATGGCAGACGGTGACGGGGCGGCGAGCAGTGGGAAGGGCGGACGTGATTGCGCAGGCGCCGGTGTGCACCTGACCGCGGCACGGCTGCTGGCAGCGCTGTGCAAGCGGGGGCAACCGGAGGAAGGCCGCAGCCTCAGCAGCAGCAGCGCCGGCTGGCGCAACCGTGCGCTGGCAGCAGCGGTGCCTGTGGCGGCGCGGCGTGGGCAGCTGGAAGTGTTGGAAGCCTTGTCGCGCGTAGAGCCCGAGGCAGACGCCGACGTGTGGCTGAGGGAATGGGAATATTGCGGCCGGGGCCGACAGGGCCGGTGCGTGCCGTGTGGCCGCATGCTTATTGAGCACGTGGTGGAGGTGATCCAAGACAAGGAGGAGCTCATCCGGGTGCTGCACTGGCTGCAAGACAACGGGCGCTGGTGGCCGCTGGACGTGCATGGGGAGCCATACGAAAGAGGGTCGTCGGTGGTGCAGGGGTGGCTGCCCTCAGCAGCAGCGGTTAACTGGTGGCTGCGGGACCAGGGGTTTGAGGTCCTGGACGAGCACGTGAGTCGGGGCCGGGGTCAGGGTTGGGATACGGGGGAGGATGCCGTGCGTGGCTACGGCAAACGTGCGGGACGTGGGTTAGGCCGTACGGAGCAAGGCCACGTGGTTGCGGTGCATGTTCTGCAATGAGGCGTGCTGTTTGCAACCTCAAGGATGATGCTGTCTACTTGAACGGCGCGTTTCTCTTGGCCCATGGTAGCTGTAACCCCAGCATCAAGACTTTGGCGCTATGGAGGCTGTAATTTCAAGGCCCCCGCTTGTGCACCGCAATGTGTTTTGCAGGCAACCAGCCCGTGTACCGCAGACCTGCCTTGCTGTGTTGACACAACCGCCAACGCTGCACGATATATGCCACATTCCACAGCTTCCAGGACTTACGCCTTGCTCCTTACCCTGTTGCCTCTGGCACCCTTGACTTGCCCCGCAGCGAAACATTGACGATTGGAGGGACGTGTGGGGCTACTGGGAAGAATTACGTGACTATTGGTTCGACCAAGACAAGACGGTGCACATGGAGGAGGACTACTTCTATTACGGAGGCCCTGGCACAGAGCAACTGCACAGTGTACGGCAGCAACAGCGGCGCCAACGGGGGCAGCGAGCGATACAGGGCAAGTGCCGGGGCCACCAGCAGGACGGGCAGAGGCGGGAGCTGCAGCAAGGTGCGGCCGCAGCGGGCCGTGGGCGCGGGGCGTTGGGTTATTGTGGAGTCTGGGCGGGTGGCAAAGGGGCAAAGACGGCAGGCCTGGAGCGAGTGAGGTGCAGGGGGCGGCGGCGGTGGGAGCGGAGGGGGTGGGAGTCTGCCTAAGAAAGGCCGTGGGGTGCTGATGCGCACAACCGGTCGGCGTGCATGCGTCGCTACGCTGCTTCGACCGGCCGTGCAATGGTTTCACAGACACAAAAGTGCCGTCTTGGCTGGGCTAACTGCTTTGTAACGATGTTGCTCTGTCGCTAGGTGCGGTATGTTTGCGTTCAGTTCGTTCTCATGGTCAAACACAAGTAACGGAATGGAACGAACGGCGCAGCGAGCCGGCAGTGGCATGAGCACGTGAGGTACATTTTGAGGTAGCATGGGTTGCCGCCGGGTGTTTGCCACTGATGCCGCAAGCGCGTCGGCAAGATGTGCCACGGTGGCGGCCATGCACGTGTGGAACGGCGCATGAACTCGCAATGATAATTGGGCACCATTGTGGCACCTCGTTGTGGTGCCATGCGTGTGTGGAGGACAAGTGCGAACATGGATGGCTGCTATGTGACAGTATGTGGCAATGCGAAGAAATGCTGGCTCCGCAAGAGCTGTGTCAAGAAGGCAAATAGGGCATTGTGCGCTGAGGCTACCTTGCGTGCGTAAGGCGCCTCTTCTTCAATCTACACGCCGGAGCGCCGGTGTGGTGACTGGTGACTGGTGAGTGTGGTATGACACACCAGGCGCCCTGTAACGCAGTCCAGTGAACACGGCCAGACACGGCCATCAGAGCAGTCACTTGTAGCGCTGTACGGCATCATGTACGACAGGCTGCGTGAGGTGCAGCTGACACATACGCCAAAGGGATCCGGTTGACGGGTACCGGTACGGTAGGGCGCAAGGGCCGGGTAGCATGCTAGCAACATTTGCTCCAGCAGACGGGCCATGATAGCGCTGGCGTCATTGCATGCAGGAGAGGGCATGGTATGCATGCTTTCACAGTGTTGGTCCCCTTCCGAAACCCAGCCGGCCAGCCCCGTCCCTGCACGGACAGAGGGGTGGTCCCGGCAGGAGGGGCGCTATCTGAGGACTGGTGGTCACAGCAGGGGACGAAGGGAGCTCCCGTGCTGCAGGATGTAAATGAGGTAAATGATGTACGTACGGTATGCCTCTGTTGCCGCTTCGGCTTGCATTAAAGCCTTACTCTGTCTGCTCTGCCTTATGTCCCGGCCCCGAAACCGTAACGGCAGTTGGTCCAAGTGATCGAGCACATAAGGGAGCTCAATGCACCACCACCGTCCCCTGCCCAACACCTCTCATGCCGACAAAGCGGCACATGCACAACCTTGTATGCTACACATCACCTTGGGCATGGACACATCCCGACACAGCAATCCAACGGAACGTGTGCAAGACGGAAGTTGTGCGTTGTTTCAATACGGTCGTCTACTACAAGCTGCGCTGGATCACAACTTCCCGATCCCTCAGTTTCCACATCCTCCCGACTGCATGCAGGCCGGCCCCAGCGCCAGGCAGCCGCCTTCCCTCCCCGCCCGCCCCTGCCCCCGCCGCCTCCTTCGCCCCAGGCAGCCACGTTTCAAGGTCTTGGTCGTACAGAACGTCGTACGCATCTTCCCGTTTCTCTGGCGGGTAGTTTTCCATGATGCTGTTGGGCAGGTAGCAGGGCTCTAGCATGAAGTAGGTGTTGATCTCGCCGACCGCAAACGGGTACGGCACGCAGCTGTTGCCGATGGGGCTGACGTAGTCCACGATGCGATCCCCTGGCTCCACTGCGAAGCGGAAGCCCACCTCCCCGATGTACACGTAGCGGCCGCCGCCCTCGTCCAGCAGCATGCTGTTTCCGCCGTGGAACCACACGGGGGAGGGCGGAGGGTCCTGCGGGTGGGTTACGGTATGAGAGGGCGCGGTGGGAGCGAGGGAGCTTGTTGTTTGGGCATGGGTGTGAGTGCATGGCTGCGTGGTACCTCCCAAGGCGTGTGATTTCACACGGCGCTGAGCGCTAGAGGCTGCGCGAGACAGGGAAGCCCTTCTCATAGGGCAGGTGCCGGCCCTGTATGTACCGCACGCATGCGCAGAAAGGCAGGTGTGCAGGGCCCATACGAAGGCATGCACCATGTGGCCTATCTTGTTGTCATCACCTTGCACTCAACAATAGGGGTTCTGCACGTTTGGGTAGGTCGGGTCTCCTCCGGGGGACAGCTTTTGGTCGGGGCAAAGTACCACCCCCACCACCCCGAGAGGGCCCCCCCTACCGCAACACGGGCTGCTAGGGCCAGGCCCAGGCCATGCAAGTACCAGACCAGCCCCGACCTTCTGAATGCGGCCCCTATGTGTCCTTTCCCCCACCCCCACGATCCTATCACCCACTTTTCTTTCGGGCAGGTCCAGCCCTACAAAAGCCCGTTCGAACGCCAGCGTCAGGAGCACCTCGGTGGCGTCAGTTGGCGGCAACCCGAAGGCCGGGCTCTTCAAAACCGTCGCTACCTTCCGCTGGTAAGAGATGCGCACGATGAAGGGCACACCGCCGTTGTCAATGATCTTCACAATCTTGTCGGCCTCTGTGGCCGCAACGTCCTGGCGAGTGGGACATGCAGGGGTTTGCGGGAAAAAGTTAATCAGGGAACTGCGAAGCAATGACGAAGGTATCATACCCGGCTGCACAGCAGCTCGTATGTCCTGTCGTGCTTAGTAGATACGAGTTAACCTGTGCGAGAGATGCAGGCGCATGGGCATGCGAAGGAGGGAGGCTCATCATCGAGCCCAGCTACTTATATCATTGGCATGGTGTACGCAGAATCAGCTAACCTGCATGTTAGAAGCTCGAGGGGTGCCGAAGCCGGGGCACTAGTGTCGGAAGTGCCGAGGCAGGCGCGAGGCGCGAGGCTTGCTGTTCACAAGCGAGCACGACCTGGATGCATCCTCGCAACGATGCAGGTGTGCGCTGACGTAGAGTTCTTGATAGGTGCCTCAGGATACCATAAGTCCAAGAGCAGGCAGACAAACCCACAGTAGGACATCCGCACCACAGCTGTACGGCTGCACGTGCTCTCGCGTGCCCAAGCTAACTGCGACGCGTGCCAGGTGCCCCTGCGGATCCCTGCGCCGTGGCCACAAGCCCACAACAACCCCAGTCTGAGGCTGCTTCTGAAAGAGGCAACGGTTACACCCAACAGCCACAGCGGAGAGCAGGGGAAGTGAGCTGGGGGGGCCAACGGCCAAGTCATGGCGGCAAGTTGCTCGTTCGTTAGTGGACGACCCTTGCCACCGTGCCACGTGCCAGCGCCACCCTGCTCCACCCCGTGGCGACACCAGCGTAACGCGCGTACGGCCTCTTCTGCTTGCACGTTGCACCTGTGCGGCTGACGTGCGGCACAACTTAAAAGCTCTGGTCCTCAGGTGGTGCAAGTTGAGGAAGCTCCTGAGGATCAGGTAGTGGATGCTCACTGGGGTCCAGGTACTGCTGAGGTTCCCTTGCAAGTAGTGTGCCCGCAATGCCGCACTCTTGCCATAAACGCTGGGCAGGGACCTCGCCCTGCTGCCTGAGACTGCAGAGGACAACCAACCATGCTAGTAGTAGCACTTTCCAGAAATTCCCAGTCAGCTACCCGTGCGTGCATCCAGCAACACGCTCAAGGGATGGGGGACACAGCGACTGGGCAACCTCGGGCATCACGTGCGCTACTGGATTCACAGCAAGGAGTCTGTTCTGGCACAAGCCCACAGCAGCTCCCAAACGCCAAGGCTTGATGGCGTACCCAAGCCGCACCCACATACGCCTCAAAATTGCTTTTGACCCCTCGGTCAACCTCCTCAGCATCTGCGACCCTTTTGAGGGCGCGCAGAAGGTGCCCGGTCAGGGCACCCAGTCATCTTCGCCACTGATCAACGTCCACCAGCCCCAACTGCCCTGCGTCATATCCGTGCGCCCAGACAGGAAGCTGCACTCTGCAAGCCCCCAACCAGAGAACTGCACGCTAACATCCCGGCCGAAACCCAGGCAGCACCACAAACCGCCTGTCGTGAGGTCCGCCGGTATCAACGGGACCCCCTACACCTCACGGCGGGCCCCGCAAGCCCGCACGGTAAGGCATCCCTGTGCAGAGGAGCCCACGTGCCCTAGACGTGTATGTCTCCATGCACAAACCCCTCATACAAAACTGGTGACCAAGTCCCCTTGAAAAGTTTGCCCGAAACGCATGCGCTCCGTCACGTCCCACGCTCTGCCGCTGTAAAGTTATGGTGAAGACACAAGCCACGCAAAGACGTCAGTGCAAAAAAGTCCAGTCACCCCCAAGCGGCGTGCCTCTGCAAGTCACTCCGAAGGCTTTTGCAAGCCGCAGCATGCACTTCCCGGCTCCATGGTGCATCGCCATGCCTAGCAAGGCACGCGTACCCTGGCACAGGCCCTCGTCTCCACGGGCAAGGTTATTGCGCCACCTGCTCCACGGTTGCTCCGTGCTCACGTCAGTGCGGGCCCCCAGCCAGCGCACGTTGCACCGCCTTGCCCCGAAGTTTTAGTCGCCAGCCGCCAGGTATCTTACACCTTCGCCTTCTTGGCGGCGGGCTCGGCGTCCCCGTTGGCGGCGGGGCCGTCGTACGCGCTCTCGTGCACGCCAGCAACGGCGCGGCCTGCGGGTGCAGCCGCAAGGGACGCAGCAATCAGCATGCCGGCCACACACCAAGCGCAAACAACACCGGGCAGCCTTCTCATGAAACAATATCCGGCAGCTGCAGTCCAGCAGGACAGTGTTTTCAGCCTGTTCAGCATCACCCGTCCTAGCGGCTGCAGCCCGGCTGCGCGGCTTGAGTTGCCACCGGCTTTAGCCTGGACTACCTTGCCCAATCTACTTATTCCCGGCAGTAACCTTCCCATACACATGCAGACTGCGCCCGACCTTTTCGTCCTGTCCCCGGTGAAACCTACCCGAGGGGTCCTCCTTGCCGGCCCACGCCGCGTCCCACAGCGCCGCCGTGGGCGTGGAGCACGCCACGCTGGGGCCGCCGGGCACCGTCTCCAGGGCGGCGCGCTGCGGGAAGTGCTGCTCGAAGATGGTGCGGTACCAGTACGCCTCCTTGGTGCGGGGGGTGTTGTCGGGGAACCTGGAGCATGCAGGCGTGCCGGTTGGTAGGGGAGGTCAGGGTTAGCAACGACACAATAAGCGCCTTGTTGCGGGTCTGCCGGTCTGAAGTTGGGTGGTGGCTGAAGCATTTGCACAACCCCGTTGTGCACCTAGCGCTGGGCCTCCAGCTGCGTATAGCCTGGGAGGGAGCACGGCGACTCGCCACACACCTGTGGACGGTCGCTCACCTCCACAGTAGCCGCACATGCCATCGCGGCCTACTCCTCTGTTACATGATTTCTACCCCCGGCCCCCGCATCGCATCCTGCTACACACCTGTGGACAGCGTTCTTGAGCGCCTCGTCGCTCACCATGCTCTCCGCGTGCGCCTACAGGTGGTCAGGACGTTCGATACCCTTGTCAAGCAACTAGGCACCAAGCGGACGCATCGGGGTCGTGCCCCGCATAGAGAGGCAGTAAATCTTTTGTGACAATAACGAGAGTGAATGTGATACACGAACCTTCTGGCTGGTCCATTCCGTACCAAAGCTTCTTACCCCAGGCTCCCACCCACCTTGAGCCCGTCGATCCAGTTGTAGCCCACGCCGTCCGAGAACTGCTCCTTCTGGCGCCAGAGCACCTCCCGGGGCAGGTAGGGGTCCTGAACAAGGGAGGCCGGGCGGCATTTGTCATATGGCAACAGCCGCAACAGGATGCACCCCAGCAACAGCATCTCTCAGCCGCCACGAATTAGATCATATTCAGCGTGCTCACCTCGGGGGTGTCGAACGCCTTGCGCACGATGTACTTCTCGATGCGGCCTGTAACACGTCAACAGCACGCAGCAAGCGTTAGCGCCCAAGCACAAGCGCGGGCAGGCCTCACTCGTCCTCCCCACAGCAGTAACATGTCAGGGACACGAGCCTCCTGCCGTACGCACCCTTGCTCTTGTCGATCATCTTCTCGGCGGGGTCGATGGCCATGGCCACCTCCAGGAAGGCCTTGTCCAGGAACGGCACGCGCGCCTCCACGCCCCAGGCCATGGTAGCCTTGTTGGCGCGCAGGCAGTCGTATTTGTACAGGTCCTGCAGCTTGCGCACCGTCTCCGACTGGAACTCCTCCTGTGGGTACAAGCAGGATGCAGGATGCAGGCATGGACAGGCGGGTCAGCGCCAGACGTTTTGCCCCCTGCTCGCTGCCTTGGCAAGGCGCTGTGCACGCAACCCGACTTGGCACTGGCTATGTGCATCACTGGGGCGCAGTGCGGCAGCGGGGATAGCGTGCGGCAGCACGTACGGGCTGCCGCATGCAGCCTGGGCCCATGGCAGCGGTCTGCCGCACCTTGTTGGGCGCCTTGTGGAAGTACAGGTACCCGCCGAACACCTCGTCGCTGCCCTCGCCCGACAGCACCATCTTGACGCCCAGCGCCTTGATCTTGCGGCTCATCAGGAACATGGGCGTGGAGGCGCGGATCTGCGGAGGAACCGCATCACTTGTTTTAACATGGTGGACTGGAGGCCCAAAGCACATCTTGCCGCAGCAGCGGCCGCTTCGAGTGGCAGCAGCTGCGCCCTTCTTGCGCTGGGACTCAAAGCGTGGGTGGCAATCCCAGGGGCGTGCGGCAACGCACCGTGGTGGTGTCGAAGGTCTCAATGTGGTAAATGACCTCGCTAATGGCGTCGATGCCCTCCTGCACCGTGAAGTGGAACTCGTGGTGGTCCGTGCCCAGGAAGTCGGCCACGGCGCGCCCGGCCTGCGGAGGGTGACCGACGGGATACCGTACACATAGAGTAGGCGAATGCACGTGTGGGCCCCGGCTGCTCCGGTCCTTGTCAACAATTGCAATGGCCTCTTCGCATCTACATGTTCAGCTACGACGTGCAGCAGCATGGGCTTAGATTCTACGTTTCTACCCAGTAGCATTGAGCCATCACGCCCCTTACTTGCCACAGCACGTGCTCTGGCGTGTCCCTGTGATCGCTGTTTCACACACGTGCGTCCCCGCCAGTACTGTGGACTCCCACCGCCTGCCTCCCAGCTGTGCCGCCGCCATTGGTACAGCCAGTGACCCAATATCCCCGCGGTGCCTGCCGTTCACAAGGTCCCTGTTCAGAGTAGCCTCTTGGCAACGCCTGCCGTCCGCGAATTTCCTGTTCCGCAGACCCCCCGGCAGGCTGCCCGCACCCGTCAGGCCCACCCCGCACCCCTGCACCTTGAGGTCGGGGCTGCCTTCCAGGCCCACGCAGAACGAGTGCAGCTGCTTGCCCCACACGCTCCCCTCCCGCTTGATCTTGCGCGCGGCAATGGCCGCCACCAGCGAGGAGTCAAGCCCGCCGGACAGCAGCACACCTGGAGCAACGGGCACACCACAAAAGCAGCTTCGAGACTCCCTCAAGCGCGTAGTAACTAAACTCCCCGGCGCCGCATAGCACGAGAGGCCCCAAGCTCCGTTACCCTTAGTGCGCCAACGGCAACGGTGTGCTGCTTAACCAGTGGTCAGGGTTGCCGCGTAGCCCTTGGCATCCCTGCCTAACAGCTAGAAGTGTGTGAGGACCCGCTCACCGAAGGGCACGTCGCTCATCATGCGCTTCTCGACGGAGGCCTCGAACGCCTGAGGGCCAGGATCGGGCGATGATGCATCACTTTTACGCCAAGGCAGGGCACGCCGCCGCGCAGGTGCTCCGGTGTGTGCCACCGACGTGGTATGCACGAAGTGGTCCCTCCGTAACAAGCATACCGTGCACCTGCTCTCAGCTTTTCTCCGTGCACAACGCCTCCACGATCACTTACTTCAGTCGCACCCTGACCGTATCCATACGTTCCGGATGCTAAGGCATCCCGGCTTACCCTGAGGCCCTTCGGCCAATCACTCCATCGGCCATTGCCCAAACAAGTGCTCCGGCAACTAGCGCTCACGTTCGTCCCGCTTCTCTCCCGCCAACCGCACCTGTACCATATCCTCACCCAGGTGTGTTCCCCGTGGCTGTGCCCCCACCCCCGCAGACACCCAGCCCCGGCCCACCTTGCGCAGCACCACGGGGTCGTAGGGGGTGTCCGGGAAGCGCTGCGGCTGGGCCTCAAAGTCCAGGTAGAACTTAGGGTTGTAGTACCGCGTGAAGCTGCTGGTCTTTGACGAGTAGTAATGCCCCGGGAGGAACTGCTGGAAGCGGGTGCAGTCGTCCTGCGACAAGGAAGCGAACGGAGAGGTGTTGGGCGTGCGAGGTATGCTCGTTCACACAGCCGCTGCCAGCCTCCCACGCGTTTTAGGTTGGTGGAACGTTATCACGTCCGCAGTACGGCGAGAATGCCTTCCATGCCTGTCGCTGTTCATCGTATGCACTTGTGTGACAGGATGTGCCCTTTTGTGCAGCACCCCATCGTGAGCATCCTTGTCTTGAGGGCCAAAGTCACGGATAGCTACCATCGGCATACCCCGTGCTTTAGGCTTGCCTGTGCGCCCAAGAACCCGTGGCTCTGTTGCCCATAGTTGGATATGCCAGGCTAAAATACTACTCAGGGTATGTAGCCCCATGAGTTAACAAGCCTTGCGCCCGCACGCGCCCCAAGGCCCCATTCCCTGACGGCCCATCCTCCAGGCCTGCTTAATCGCCCCCACAACCCACTGTCGGGCCACCCGGCCCACCTTGAGGCACTTCATCTCGCTGCTGAGCCACACGCTGCCGTCGCGGCCCCAGCCGATGTACATGCAGGTCACGCCCAGGGGGTCGCGCGCCGCGTAGAAGGTGTTGTTGCGCGTGTCCAGGACCACGAACGCGAAGAAGCCGTCCAGCATGCCTGCCACCTCCTCGCCATACAGCTCGTACAGGTGGCTGATCACCTGCGCGGCGTGACCCACATCAGCCCTGTCTGACACCGCCACTCGCTTGCAAAGCAATGCCACAGGAGGGCTGCCGTGCGGGCGACTTTGTGTCAAGGGCTGCCGTATGAGAGTGCTGCACGCCCGTCACGCCGCCTAGTGGCCAGGTGCAATGCAGTTGCCTCTGGCCTTCGGCTGCGCGCTGGACCAGTCCCCAATGCCCCCGCCGCCGGCGGGAAGTAGAGGGCGCTGTGGGGCATATCTGCAGCTGCGTGCCCAGGGTCGCTGGGACAAGCTGCCGCGCGTAACACGCATCGGCGAATACGTTGCTTCCGATTGTAACGTGTGCCCACGCTGCAGTGTAGGACCCACGGGTGCGGGTTGCGCCGTTGACCCTTCCAGTGCCAACGGCCGCCTCTTCCCGCCCTACGCGCCACTTGTGGAGCCCCGTTGCCGTAAGCGGGTCCGTGCCGGCATTCCCAGCTGCTGGAACCGCCGCTGACCACGGATCACCCCAGCCCTGAAGCGGTGTTGCATTTCTTGCACAGCAGTGCACAGCACGCACAGGCACGCACGAACCTCCCCCCCTCCCCCCATGGTAGCTGCTCGAGTACCAATGCGCCAATGCCGCTCTCCCTACTCCGCTTCTCCATCCTACTCCCATTCGCATCAAACCCAGATCCAGCGGAGTCAACAACCGCCTCGTGGTTCCCACCTCGCAGTCGCTGTTGGTGGCAAACTTCTTGTTGGGGCACTTCTCAAGGATGTGCTGGCGCAGCTCCTGGTAGTTGTAGATCTCACCGTTCACGGTCACGATGATGGTCTTATCCTCGTTAAACAGAGGCTGGTCGCCCGACGCGGGGTCCATGATGGCGAGACGCTCATGGGCAAGGAAGTTGTTTCCGTGCTGGTGCATGCCCGACCTGGATCCCAAGCAGAAGCATAGCACAGATGGTGGGTGAGGAAATTGGAGGTGGTGGGTGAAGCAATGGTGGCCAATTTGCAAGGGGGGCGGCGGAGTCTACATTCTGCCATCGGCTCACTGACCGAGTCGCAGTAAGTCGGCTCCTGAAAATCGAGCAAGGATTCTGATAAGCGTTCTGACACCCATCGTTTGCGTAGCCTACGGACGTATTGCACGCTACACCCCGGTCGGATGGTCGGATGCCCGCAGCGAAGCGCAGGCCAGTTTGCGCGCGATGGATCTAGATACTGCCATTGATCAGCACAATGAATTACGCCATACAAGTGCTTGAAAGTTGCTTGGGTGAAGAAAGGTAGTGCAAGGTGGTGTTGCGGCGCTCGGCATCCGACTTACCAGTCAGGCCCACGATGGCGCTGACGCCTGCTCAGCGCCAGTACCCTAGCACGCATTGCATGACTGTCATCGGTCGAGTTGAGGACGGCGAGAATGCCGCACATGGTTCTCAAGTAGGCCCTTCGGCCGAACTCTTATCTCCTAGCGACGACCAGCGATAACCTACGGGACTTGCGTCCCTATCTATCCTAGAGTAATATCTGGTATGTGAGCATGGAGGTGAGACGCAGAGGATATACAAGCCAACTGACCTTGGACGCCGTACTGCCATGACCCGCACCTCCCGTTGGTGCCTTTGCGTCAAGTGTCCTCAAGTGTACCAGCCATGTGCGTGTATAACACTTCAGTGGCAAACACCTGGCTGTGCATTGCTCCACCTCCAACTCCAGCCTAAGCAACGGACGTTTGTGTCCAACTATGAGCAGCTGACACGTGAGCTGACAACGGACAGACCTGCTTCCTGACCTTGCTTCCCGCTGACGGCACGTGTTCTAAAATCTAAATTGCGCGTGTTGACGCCTTACGCAAACATCCCCTGGCGAATGTGGAGTCTCAGGGCAGGTACTGATCTCCTTTCTGCTCCCTGACCCAGCCTTACGGTATCCCTCCACACGCTGGTATCCCTCCGCACGCTGCTACACGATGCACATGCTGGCACATGCTTCGACAGCCCTGGCAGCCTTCCATGCCTGCCACCGCCTGCACGGTGCACGCATACCGGTACGCTCTTGCCTGGCACGCGGCTTTTAATGCCCAACTACTGTACTCTGGTGTAAACTGTACTCATTGGCTCCTCCACCACGTCAGCGCCAAGAGCAGCCTAGGGCATGCCAACACCAAACCACGCCACCGTGGCAAGAGACCCATGCTGGCTGACACAATTCGTAGGATGTTGTGATGTTATGCAGGGCCTCATGGCACAACCATGGCTCCTAGGCTGAGCCATAGAAAAAAAAGGGAGTCCCTTGCTGGTCACATTCCTAAACTGTCGTTTTGCTACCCAGGCGCTTACGAGAGCCAGCGATGATGACGTTGCACTGTACAACTCTACGTATTACGGCTGGCTTTCCCTTATACAAATCTACGTATCACGGCTGGCTGTCCTTGGAAAACAGACAGCAGGCAGCCTTCACCACGGCGGGACTCCCTTGCATGCCAGGTCTTGAAAAAACGCCACGCCAGAGCGAGCGCACGTTAACCAGCGTCAATTTATTCAGATATATGTCCATTAAGTTAAGCGGGATGCCTCGCGCCATCGTGAGCAAGCTTTCGTACGGCGCGCTACTGCTGGCAACAACAAGCTGGTCTAGACACGGCTGAGTGCATACACTATCCATAAACTGCACTCTTTGCCATCATCATCATCAGCAGCAGCACCAGGAAACACTAGGTCTTAGCAAGCGACAAGAAAAGCGACACAATGTGCCTCGCCGTAAGTACAGCTCAACATGATGCAGTAGACAATGCTGCAAGAAATTTTGGTTGACTGTCAAAAAGGCGCTTTTGGCCCATATGCAATGCCGAACTGCCGAGGTGTCCTGCATGCTGCATGCGAACCCACCTTTGGGCAGGGCCGCTTTGAACTGACATCCTTTGCATATTTCCTATCGGACAGGATACAACTATGGCAGACACCGGGGTCGCTGTTGAGGCCGCGGCCGAGCGCAGCCAGGAGCCCATCGTCTATGACGAGTCGCTGCTGATTCGTGTCAAGGGAAAGGTGCAGCAGCCTAAGCAGCCCGACCATACGGAGAGCCGCTTGCTTATTCAGAAGCTCCAGGCCGAGATAACAAAGCGTGGAGATCGCATTAAGGAGATCAAGGTGCGCAGGCACCTAGCCTACGGCTTGAGGCACAGGTCAAAACAAAGCATGCATGCCTGTGATCAAACTGTATGGTGCCCCACTTGGGTCTAAGTTTAGTGCCCCCCGCTGCGCTTCAGGCCATTGAGGAACAGCTGCGCAACAACGCGAAGGGCGCGTTCTCTGGCAACAAGGATGTCATCTCGAAGCTCAAGGAGCTGCGTGATCAGCGGGCGACCATCATCGTAGGTAGCACTAGGTGTTGCTCCCAGAACGCAGCGCATGCGCCGTTTGTAGTCACCTAACGCTGGTCCATTGTCTTGTCACCAACCCAACTATGAGGTTGCTGTTAATTCTAACATTATGGTGATACGTTGTGCCGCTGCAGAGGCAAAAAACGGCCATTCGCGACGAGCTGACAAACTGCAACGGTGCTCGCGACGCTGTGCGCGCTGAGATGCGCTCAATCCGGGACAAGCACAGGAACGTTAACCCGGAGAAGATTGAGCAGGAGCTGCGTGACCTGGAGTTTAAGCTGGCGCACGACCCACCCAGCAACGACAGGGAGGCCAAGCGGCTGCAGGACCAGGTGTCGGCCCTGACCGCGGCCCGCCCCATGGCGAAGAAGTACGCAGAGTTTGACGCCCGCCTCAAGGAGTCGGACACCCAGCGTGACAGCATCATGGCCCGCCTGAAGGAGAGCGACTCGGTGATCGCCGACCTGGACCTGCAGATCAACGCCCTCAACTCCGTGCTGGACGAGGCGAAGGCCAAGGCGGACGCACACTCAGCCGACCTGCCAACCCTGCAGGTGCCTCGCTGGGGTCTGGGGAGGGAGGGAACCAAATGTTGGTGAGCGTTTAAAGCAACTGCGTACTGCAGTTGAGTAGGGAGGGGAGGAGGGAGGGATGCGCAGGGAGAGGGAAGGCGGGCGGGGCAGCAACATGTTTGAGCTGCGCAGCTGCAAGTCCGGTGGGCAGTACCCAGGCCCCAGTCCCCTGCGCTAGTACGACATGCGAACCAGAGCAGTAGGCTGACCTACGTGTTGTTACTGTCGCCTAGGTGGAGAAGAAGGAGAACTACGAGATCATGGTCACGCTGCGCGCCAAGATTGACGAGCTGCGCAAGCAGAACGACGCGGAGTACCAGGAGTACATCAAGCGGGACCGGGCGTTCCGGGGGTACCAGCGGGAGCAGCGCCGGAAGCAGTGAGTAGGGTAGGGTTGCAGCACTCTGGGGCACGAATGGCGTCAGGCACTATCGCGTGCGGTTACCGGCGTATTGGTCAGGCGAAACGCCAAGCCGTTACCGGTATGTCTGGGGGATGCACCCGGTGTCCCTGCTACTATTGCCCCGACATGCGTTCATCGCAGTTTGTGACGTTGCTTGCGGCCCACCCACCGACCCACCTAGGTACGAGGACCGTCAGAAGGAGCGCGAGGAGCGTGAGAAGTCGCGGGCGGAGGAGAACGCAATTATCTCTGGGGAGGTCGGCGTGGCGGAGCCCTTCTCGGGCGAGGTGTGTGCTGCTGGTTGGCATGCGGGGTAACAGATGCCTTACCACCAGGGGGTGGATTAGTACCGCTCGGGCGGGGGAGCGGCGCGGCATGCTGGAGCGGGTCTCCTGCAGGTGTGCCGCATTGTTGCTTGCCTCAGGGATGGGCACTGTGCTTGGCGAGGTTGATTGGGTCACGCAAATGCAACAGGGATCCAAGCGTACCTTACTTGCTCGGGGCCTCGGAGGTTCACGCAATTTTTGACATGTGATTGAACGCCGCCGTGTGCAAAACCTCGCACCCGCTGCAGATCTTCACCTGCGACCAGCTGCTGACATACCTGCGCAGCTTCACGGCGGTCAAGGAGGAGGTGAAGGAGGGGGTTAAGCAGGTGGAGGCGCCCGCGGGCCTGAAGCCCTTCAAGCGGCAAGAGCTCGTGGACGAGATGTTCACAGGGGTGCCCAAGAAGGCGCCTGTGCAGAAGGGCAAGGTGGGACGGGTTCCCGCTGTGCAGGTGCTTTCCCCGCTGACCCTTGACGAACGGGCTGCCGCATTAGCCTATGCAAGTAGTGCTGGGGTTGACCTGCGCTGGCGTTCTGCCGTCACGCTCAGCCATTCTGTCCTGCTGACGCATCCCAGCGGTTCATGCATGGCGCATAGCGCCACTCTGCCAGTGGGCGGAAACGGGTTCCCACTGCACAACACGGCATGCGCGCACGCTGGTTACGATCCGTTTGCCCTCCTGGTGTCCTGGTGTTGCCCCTAGGGTGCCGCCGCGGCCCCCGCCCCCAAGGCGGCCGAGCCCGCCAAGCCCAAGGTTCAGAAGCTGAACCACACACTGGACATGCTCAAGGTGTTCCTGCAGCTCAGCGTAAGTTCAGGGTTACGGGTAGCAACATGGTTGATCGTTAAGGGCGTACGCCTAAGCCCTGCAGGCTGACTCCTCCTGCGTGTTTGCCTGCTGCGTTGACGTGGTTGCAACACAGAACGTGTCAGGATGCGTGAAGGGCCGCGCGTTGGTACTGGCATTGCAGCTAGGAAGTGCTGCAGCAGATCACTCCTTGCAAGCACGGGCATGATGTCGTAGCGACGCGGGATATGTATGGGGTCCTTGCCAGCAAATCACTCCTTGCAAGCACGGGCATGATGTTGCAGTGACGCGGGATATGTATGGGGTCCTTGCCAGCAAATCACTCCTTGCAAGCACGGGCATGATGTTGTAGCGACGCGGGATGGATGGGGTCCTTGCCTGATATGTAGGTGGAGCCCCCGACCACCACTAGCGGCATCCCAGCCACCATTGAGAAGGTGGAGGCGCGCAAGGTGGAGTACAAGCAGAAGCAGGAGGACGCCAAGCGGGCGCCCCCGCCCAAGCCCGCTGCCCCGGCGGCCAACGGGAACCACAAGGTAGGGGATTACCCTCCTCCTGAAGTTACGGGGCTGTGGGCTTTTCGGGCTGTGGCGCACCCTCGGTTGGCGGCAGCAGACCCGAGTGGCTAGTGCGCACATGGCATGGATGGCGGGTTGGGAGCCAGCGGTACCTTGCTTGGGGTTGCAAGCCCTCGAAAAGATTGTGATCATGCCACGAGCGCTGATAAGCCATGCAGGTCATGTGCATGAATGTCACATCTGCGTACATTGACACGCATAACACTGTACTTACCTACAACAGGCGGAGGCGGCCAGCACGTCGGCGGCGGAGCCCGAGCAGCCCGCCGAGGAGCCGGTGTCGCCCGCCGCGGAGGCGGAGGACGCGGGGGAGTCCAAGCCGGCGGAGGCGGCAGAGGAGGAGGCGGCAGAGGAGGAGGCGCCAGTGCCGAAGAGCGGCAAGGCGGCGAAGGCCGTTGACGGTAGGTTCATACCGTTGCACAGAGTGCTTGGAGGCACGGAAATGTCTTCGCTACTTGAATTGGGACTTGAGGTCTTAGACTGGAGACACTTACTTGGGACCACCGCACTGGTAACGCCCCTGTACCTCTTCTGACAGGCCTGTGCGCTTGCCCGTGCAGATGGGTCCGTGGGCGTGACGCTCAAGGTGGAGGGGGAGCGCGTCTCCCTGACGCTGGCGGCCTAAGGAGCATCAGCAGCAGCTAGCGTAGCAGCGGGCAGCAGTACGACAGGTGGAAGCGCTGTGTGACGCAGAAGATATTGGGTGCTGCCTCGGGTCCCAGAGATACTTGTCGCCTGGGGGCGAGAGGTGGGCATCTGCAGCTGGCGCACCCCGGGCATGTACGGCGGTAAAGGCAACGTCGTGCACGATGCTGGGCTTCTAGTTACACTGTTGGTTAATAAGCTGATGCCAGGTGGACGTTTACATGTTCAGCATTGTGGCATGCATGGTGTGTTTCATCTCTTTTGCTGTGGATGGATCCAACGGGAAAGGCCGAGGTGCTGGGTATAGCTTAACTGAGATTCGGTTTCGCTGTACAAGTAGGCAAACTGGCAGGCTGGGCCCCTTGCGGGCCACTGCATACGGAGCGTTGCAGTGCTTCGTGCATGACAATGGTCAAGAAAGGCGTGAGTTCTTGGTGCAACAAGGCCCAACGAAGTGTTACAAAGCAGGAAGGGAGGTGGGCTGATCCTAACCGTGGCCGCAGGCTGGCCTTTTATGAGTGGCTTGATAACTTGTGTCCGTTTCAGCCAAGGGCGTTATGGGAATTCCCCAGGGCACTGTACTGTAAACGCATGGCTGACAGGGAGTGACAGTGAGGCACTGAGGCTGGGTGGTGCGGGCTTACACCATGGGCAACCGCCGGGGGTCACACCATGACCAAACACCAGGCAGGCAAGGGTACGGCAGCCGACACACGTGGGCTCTACCGTAGCACTACATCATCAACGCTGATTAAACAGCGGCTCGATGGCACCGCAGACGAAGGGGATGCAGAGGCGTAGCTGCTGCACGGCCGTGGGAAACGCCGAATGCACGGAGCATGCACCAAGAATTGATACGGCACAGCCCGCATGGGGCAACTGTCACGCTGGCGGACGGACAGCAAAGTAGGGTCGAGCCCCTGAACTTCAGCATAACAAGAGACCTCATATTATATGAAACTGTACATGAAAATGAGACACTGTGCGCTGTTAGCTCTGGCGTCTTTTGCCCTTGTGGCACTCGCCGCTGCAGACGAGCTAAAAATCGACGTTGTGCACAAGCCCGAGAGCTGTGAGCAACAGGCGGCTAATGGTGACTACGTCCACGTGCACTACACCGTAGGTTACTGCGCTGTGGCCAAACAAGAGACCCTACTTCCTTTTCGTCGCCATGCCGATGATCGGTGTGTTGTTTCGACAGGGCAAGCTGTCTGATGGAACTGAGTTCGACAGCTCTATCCCTCGTGGAGAGCCTATCGCCTTCCCGCTTGGTGCCGGGCGTGTAAGTCAGCCTGGGGCGGGCGCATGTCCTTCAGGGTCAAACGGCCAGCCTAGCACAGCTGTAGACACACCTGCCTGACTTAAAGGCCTAGTCCTATTTCGATGTAAATTTCTTTGGCCGCTGCAGGTGATCTCCGGCTGGGACCAGGGTGTTCTGGGCATGTGGTAAGTATCTGCACCCCGGCACAAGCGCAACCCGCTGGGCTAGAAGAACCACAGCTTTCGCAAGACCACGCCCTGCATTAAGTGGAGAAGTGCCACGGCTGGCCTGCGCGTCACGGCAGAGTGTGTTGCAGGGCCAGGACCTATGTCACATCCTGGCACGTGCTTAACGTGGGTTGTCTGGTGCTGTTGTCCACTAGTGTGGTAGTGGCAGATGGGCAGCGTGCCACCCCCCTGATGTCGCTGTTGTTTCCGTAACCCTCTGAACGCCTATGTACCGCAGCGTGGGCGAGAAGCGCGTCCTGACCATCCCCCCTGAGCTGGGCTACGGTGACGAGGGCATCGGCCCCATCCCCGGTAAGGAGACCCACTGCACCACCTGGGTCACGACACTAAGCACGTGCGGGGGCAAGGTTAGCTGTTGTCCATTGCTACCCATGCCCCTGCCCATCGCCGTGACCCACATCGCCTCGTACCACGTACCACGCACTATCCGTCGCAGGCCTTCTACCCGATCCATGCCTCCCACCTGCCACACCTAACCCTAAAACACCTCTGACCCACCACACTCACACACCCCCAGGCGGTGCAACCCTGGTTTTCGACGTGGAGCTCGTGTCCATCAGCGATGCCCCCGAGGGCGACGACGATCCCTACGCGGGCGCCTACGAGGGGGCGTACGGCGACGAGGGTGTCGAGGAGGACGAGTACCTGGAGGAGGAGGGCGGGGAGGAGGGCGACGCGGCCTGGGAGTAAGGGCCTGGACCGTGCAGGGTCTGTGCAGGGCCTGGACCGTGCAGGGTCTGTTGGCCGCAGCGGGAAGGGCTGCGCGGAGCTGCAAAATTGTGGATGGAGAGGATGGGTGTGGGGTGGCGTTCCTGGGACGCGTTGTTCGAGGATAGGGCGCACACTGGAGGGGAAGCTAATGAGCCTGGGAAGGGGGCGCGCATGCTGGCGGTGTACTATTCGTAGAGGGCCCTTGCTGCAACATGGTCAGCGCTTGTTCTTGTCGGTTATTGTGACTAATGCGACGGTTAAGCAACTTGTGGACCGATAACTGATGTCCGTGTAAAGCTGTCAAGCTAGTATGGACACGTGTTCTCCCGTACCATGTACCGGGCACACGCACGAACAACGCGCTTTGTCTGAAAACCGAGGCGCTAGCTCTGTGATTTAAGTACTTTGCTGATAGGCTCAAAATGGCTTTCCGAGCGCCACTCGTAGCTCTTGCTGTTCTCCTGTTCGCCGCTACGCTGGCCTTTGCAGCGGACAAGCCAGTGAAGCAGCTGCAAATTGGCGTTAAGGTACACTCATAGAGAAGCTCGGTAGATTTCAATCGGGGAAGACCCCGCTGAGTTGCTGGTGCCCAGATCAATGCCGACACGTCACCATGCGCTTTCCCTCGTGGGCCAATTGTTCTGTAGTTCAAGCCAGAGAAGTGTGATCGCACCACTCGCAATGGAGATCGGGTACACGTGCACTACACGGTAAGGCAGCTCTGCGATGGACGCCAGCGCATGCCTGGGGCATCACCATAGCACGGGCAAACGTTCCTCCTCCTCTCTCCTTAGTGCGTCGCGCAACGCATTGACACGTTACCTTTCCAGAACTTGGTTCGCTTCACAACACGCATGTCTGTATCCGGCCGTAACACCTGCACTGAACACTAAGGGGAGGACCAGGAGGGGAGGCGCCCCTGGGTCATCCGAGCCATACCAGAAAGTGCGCGAATGAACTGGCCTGATGCCACAAAATGTGTTGCTTCCAACAGGGTCGTCTCGTGGATGGCACCAAGTTCGATAGCAGCGTCGACCGGGGCACCCCATTCACCTTCACCCTGGGGCAGGGCAACGTGAGTGCGGGTGTCCTGATGCATTCCGTGTACCAGCATTGCCCCATTGCGTGTACGGTTGTACGCTGTGCACCTCTCCTGAGTGTGTATAGCATCCTGCGCAGGCACTGCTCTATGACAGCCCGGCGTCAGTCCTTGTCCTGAGTACTTCATTCATCGACTTGTGCCTCAATGTCTTGCAGGTGATCAAGGGCTGGGACCAGGGCCTGCTCGGCATGTGGTGAGTTTTGGACTTACAGTTGCGGGCAGCTCTCGGCACGCTGCGCCCGGCTTGCAGGTGCAAGACCTTCCTGGGGGTGCAGTGCGTTGAAATGCAGAGACGGGCGTTCGTTGTGAGGTGATGCCTCTCCAGTGTCGCCTGTCTCCTTTTGGCCCCAGGGATGATTGGCATGCTGTGCCACCCGTGGCGGCAGTGCCGCGGGTTGTGCTCAACGTTATGGAGAATTGCATTGCTTGCACTTGCACTGACAGTGTGGCTGGAGGAGACCCTGTGCCCCAGCGGCACGCTCCGCCAGCTTTGAGGCGCTGGGAGCTGGGACAATGAAGAACTATCCGCGCACCGTCACCTATACACACCCCATATGACACGCCATGTCCCACCACCGGCCTGAGCGATTCCGCATGCGTTGAACCCGCAGCGTGGGCGAGAAGCGCAAGCTCAAGATCCCCTCCCACATGGGCTACGGCGACAGCGGGTCTCCTCCCAAGATCCCTGGTGAGAGCCCTGCCTTAGGTGCTTTTCTTGCTGCACTTGCTGGGCATCTGGTGGACCCACCAGCGCTGACCGACAACAGCTTTGGTGTTAAGACAGCACCGTTAAGCAAGGGTGTGGTCGCACACACTGGTGTTGGCAACACATTGCTTACCTGTAGGAGCCTGTTACGGGAGCCATGTCAGCCACCTGATGGCATAACTCACCTCACGGCGGATTGCTGCTAACGGGGTATGTCCTTCCTGGCCCCGGCAGGTGGCGCGACGCTCATCTTCGATGTGGAGTTGATCAAGGTGGACCACTAAGCGTCCGGTATAGAAGAACGTTGCCTAGGGGGTTGCATGTACGAGCCATCGACCAATGTGCTGAGCGTGTTTATCCTGGCACGCTGGTTTATTTGGCATGCTGTTGTAGGCAGCCTGGCATCGGTCCCTTCCGCAGCTCGTACCGTATCTAATGTGGTACCGGTCAGTGGTGCAAAATATGGGGCACCAGGTGTTTAACGCACACGCAATGAACTGACGGTCTTGGTGGTGGGGCGCATCAGCATTGTGTTTGGGCTTACAAGTCCTTCTGAGCGTTGGTACGACGTACGGTACCCTGTAAGGAAACGTTCCTGCTCCGTTCGACACCCCACATCCCTGCCTGTACGGCAACCGTGTACAACACACCATGGTGCCAGAGCTCACGCTAAAGCAGCTCATAAATATGGCGTAGTACCGCTTTCACGCCAAGGCTCACCCCGACACACAGTACGGTAGGCAAGGGTAAGTCCAGCATACGGAAACGCGTTTCCCCCAAGCATGTCCCGACCCCAAGGCCCTTGAACCCAGAGCTCCCTTTCAACCCGATGGCCATTTCTATTACGCCAAGGCTTGCCTCAAAACACAAAGGACAAGGTATGGCAAGCAAGGTACGGCAAATATCACAGCGTCCCGTCAAACAAGCAATCTCGACCACCAGGCTCCATACCCAGCAGCGTCTAGGGTGGACAGTATACCCAGCAGCACACGCATCACCTCAAGTGGCTCTCAGCCTCAGCCCTTCGTGCCCATCGTCTCTTGGTGTGCCCCGTGTTCAGCAAACTAGCAGTCGGTAATGCGGGTCTGCGCATAGAAAACACCTATCTACACCACCAAGTCTTCTACTTCGGTTCAGCTTGTACTACGCTCCCCCGTGTTGCCAAGCTGCCAGCGCAACCGCCTCCTGCTCCACGCCTCACATCACCACGCAGCAGGCCGGCTGCTTCTTGTCCGCCTCGGCGCCGCCAGCCGCGCCGCTAGCGGTCTGCCCCGCCGCAGTCACCGACTGGGACAGGGACTTGCTGGCCTCCGCCGTCATCGACGTCAGGCCGTCCACCGCCGCCCCGAAACTCTTCTGCGCCGTGATGGCCGCCTCCGACACCTGCTGCTTCAGGTCCCCAGCCGTGGCGCCAGCGGCCGCCACCGCCTTCTGCGCGGCCTCCTTCGCGTCCGCAGCGATCTCCGACGCCTGCGCGTTGGCCGCCGAGGCGGCGTTCTGCACGGAGGTCTGCGCGCCCGCCGCGGCCGTCTGCGCCTGCGTGGCGGCGCCGGCGAAGGCCGTCTGCGCGTTGGCCGCCGCCGCCTGGGCGGACACAGTAGCGTCAGCCGCCGTCTTGGCGGCGGTGTCCTGCGCCGCCTTGGCGGCCGCCGCGGCGTCGGCCGCAGCCTTGGCGGCAGTGTCCTGCGCCGCCTTTGCCGCCGCCGCCGCGTTGTCAGCCGCGGCAGTGGCCGCGCCCGCCGCCTGCCCCTGAAGTGCAGCGGCCTGCTGCTGGGCGGAGGTGGCCGCCTGCTGTGCCTGAGCGGCGGCCGCCGCTGCCTTCTCCTGAGCAGCTGCTGCAGCGTCAGCGGCCGTCTTCTGTGCGTTGGCAGCTGCGTCCGTTGCCGCCTGTGTCGCGTTGTTCACTGCTCCTTGGCCCGCAGCGGCAACCTGCAGTCCAAGCGAACGAGAATTGAGTTGCAAACAACATTTGAATCCAGGCGACACCCAGTTGCCGATAAAAAAGTATGCCGGCCTCATTTACAGATATCATGCAAGCTGACGTGTAGCAGAACTGCGTCCGAGTGTTACATTGTGCACTGCCACCATACCTCCTGCGCCTTGTCCTCCGCCGCCTTAGCGGCATTGGCAGCTGCAGCCTTGGCGTCCTCAGCCGCCGCCGCCGCCGTGCTGCTCGCCTGCGTCACCGCGGCCCCAGCGGCCTGCTGCGCCTGTGCGGCCTGCTGCTGAGCGCCCTCAACTGCGCCGCTGGCAGTCGCTTGCAACGAAGCCGCGGCTGCGGCCCCCGCCTGCTGCGCCTCCGCCGCCTTCGCCGACGCAGCGCTCTGCAGCTGCGCCGTCGCCGCGCCCGCAGCCTGCTGCGCCTCCGCAGCCTTCGCGGACGCAGCGTCCACGTTCGCGCTCAGAGCGCCCTTGACATTGGCAGCAGCATCGACCGCCACAGCCTGCGCGTTCGTGGCTGCCGTGGAAGCGGTGTTCATGGCGCCGGAAGCAGCGGCGGACACCTGCTGCTGCGCCTCCGCGGCCTTCTCCTGAGCCGTCTGGGCCGCGGCGTTCGCCTGCTGCTGCAGGGAGCCGAGCTGCGCCTTGGCAGCGTCCGCCGCCGCAGCCGCCTGATCCTGGACCTGCGTCACGGCGGCAGCGGCAGTGTTCTGCGCCGCGGCCGCTGCTGCAGCGGCCTCGCTCTGGGCCTGCGCTGCGGCCGACTGCGCCGCTGTCACCGCCTCAGCCGCAGTGGACTGAGCCTGCGCGGCGGCAGCCGCAGCAGTCTCCTGCGCGCTGCCGGCGGCGGCCGACAGCGTCGCAGCCGCCTCCGTCGCCTTGCCCTGCGCCTGCCCAGCCGCAGCGGCGGCAGTGCCCTGGAGGGACGACACGGCGGATGCAGCGCTCTGCTGCGCCTGCCCGGCGAGGTCCTGCGCCGCAGCGACAGTGTTGTTGGCTGTAGCAGCGGCCGCCTGCTGCAGCTCCGCTGCCTTGGCCCCGGCCGCCTCACCCACGCCGCTTGCGGTCGCCTGGGCCGTGGCAAGACCCGCAACCGCAGCACCGGTGGCCGCCGCCACCCCAGCAGCCGCGCCGGCCGCCAGGTCACTGGCGGCGGCAATACCGGCCTGGGCCTCCCTGCAGAAGCACGGCGCAAACGGTTCCTGTTACATAACCAGTGCAGATTCCACCGTAATTGTGTACCGAAGCCACGTGCGATCTCATTTGTGGGGAACACACCTGTTACAATGTAGTTCAGCGGGAGGCCACCCATCATTCAACTTCGGGCCCCCACCATGCAAGGCAGCCTTGCCGCAACGTATATCAGCCTTAACAGACTGCGTGTGTCGTACCTGTGCGCCAGCAGCCCAATCGCCGCCGCCTCCAGCTGGGCGTAGCCCTGCGTCTTGGCGGCCCAGCCGGCCGGCACGTCGCCCGCCGCCCCGCCCTGCGCCGCCAGCAGCGCCCCCACCAGCACGGCGCGCGAGCAGTTGTCGCCGCCCAGCAGCAGGTTGGCGCGCACACCGCTCACGTAGTCCTTGGCCTGGGCAGGGGGACAGAACGAGGCCACGCGAAATGTGAGGTTACCTGTACAGCCAGCCCTCGGTGCGCAGGGGCGGTACGTCGCATGTTCAGGAGAGCATGGCTGTCCGTAGCAAGGCGAAGCCGAGCCATGCTTAGCTCTCAATGCAAAGCATGCGAGTGCGTGTGGGGGTTACAAGTGCACTGACCTGCATCGCCACCAGCAGCGCTGCCTTGAGGCAGCCGGGGTTGCCGCAGCCAGCGCCCCAGGGCCCGAACTTGACCTCCGGGCCGTCCGCATACATGAGGCCTGGCGACACACGGACGTAACCACAAAATACTGCTTAGCCGGGATGTGGTGCTTCGATGACCAGAACAACGCCGGTTTTCAAGTACGCTTGTTACGGCCCACGAGGTAGTCGATGCCCTTCCGCCAGCAATGATGGTCCCGCTGTTAGGGGTTCAACTCACTGCGCGGCGCCACGCCGGCCTTGAACTGGGTCAGCACGTCCTGCAGCGCCTCCGTGGCCTTGGGCCCCAGGTCGCCCTCGGGGCTCAGCGCCCACGTCACGGCCGCCTCCACGTTGCAGCCCTGGCGGGTGTGGGAAGGGCCCACACACAAGACACCAGACGTCAGTCGTACAGTAAAAGCAAGGCGCTGTCTCGGTCTTGAATCGCGCCGTCATGTAGCGCTGTCCACGGGGCGGCGGTGTGTGATGGCACGTTTGCGTAGGACAGCTAGGTGCCAGGTCATATGCGTTTCGGTCTGTCGCATACAATCCCGTTACGCTGCTCGGGTCCTGACCCAGATCAACCTGCCCTGCTCTTAAGGGAGATACACGAGCCCAAACAACACCACCACCACCACCCCAGCAGCTCGCAGCACCGCGTTTACTGGGACTGGGTAAGTATCCGCCGTTCTTCTGCTTCTGCTTGTCAACTCACTTCCTCTTCACGTGCAGGCACCAGCGTTTCCGTTTCCGTGCTTCCCTGACGCCTCACACGGTTTCTCGCGTTTTACGCGTACTACTACCCCACCACCCAAACAACACCTGGACCCACCGTGAGCACCACGCGCTCCAGCACGCGCGCTGCCCCCCACGCCAGGTCAGCGGACACCTCGTTGTTCTGCTGCGCGCGCACCGCGGCGTCCAGCGCCGTGCGCAGCTCGGGCAGGCCGCCGTAGCGCGCCACAACGGCCGGCGCCTTCACGAAGCAGTTCGCCTGCAATGTGGGTCAACGTGGGTCGACAGTCGGGATCAAAACACTGGCGAGAATAAAGCGAGTGGCCAGAGTAGATTGTTTCATAATTGTGGCAGCGCGCCGGCTACTATGACAGGACGTAGTGGCAGGTACGTATGTATGGATTTGCAGTTTTGGTCCAGGTGTAGGCAGGTTCCAGAGTTCCAGAGCCCAGGTGTAGGCAGGTTCCAGAGCCCAGGTGTAGGCAGGTTCCAGAGCCCAGGTGTAGGCAGGTGTAGGCGGGCGCATGAAGGTGGGCGGGGAGCGCACCCACCAGCCATCCCGCGAGCCCACCTGGCTGTCCATGGCGTCGCCGCAGTCGGGCCAGCCCTTGCCGGCCGCCACCGCGTCGCGCATGGTCTTGGCGCTGTGGTTGACATACACCAGAGGGGGGCTGTCCGCCGCGTAGTGTGCGGCGAGGTGCTGCGGCATGGGCAGGGTAGAGGGCGGGAGACGAGCGAGCTTGGGTCAGCAGTGCTGCGCCCGCTACGAGGCCGGTGCACACCGTAAGCTGGTGCGGCAACAGGTGACCATCTGTGAGGTCGCGAGCAGAGGCGAAAGCGGACATGTGGACCCACCTTGGCCCATGCTTGCGGCTCACACCCTCCTGTGGTGGCGATGAACTGAACGAGGGGTAGCAGTTCCTGGCCGTAGGGGGACAGCGCGCCCGTGGTGGTCTCGTAGAAGGGGCAGCTGGGCGGGGAGTGGAACTCTGCGGCAGGTGGCAGAGGGCAACAAACTGAAGAGCACGACATGAGAGCCCACTGACCTCACTCAAGCAGTCTGGTTACCAGGGGCGGTCAACCACGCGCTGCCCAGGACCCTGTGTACCCAACACCCGAAGGTGTGCAACCCTGCCCTCACCTGGCTGCTCAGTCTGGTCCGTTGGTGTGGTAAGCACCTCCTTGAGCTTGTTGGCGTTGTAAATCCTGTGCCGTAGGTGATTGAACGCGCTCAGTACCACGCGTGGACCGTGCAACACCTTCCGGGACCAGTCCTGAAGCAGCTACCAGTCCTGAAGTGGTTTACTCTTTTCATACCGCATCTGCTATAGCCCTGCTTTGCCCGCTTGCATGCAGCCGAACGTGACGAACATTGCCTGGCCAGGCGGGCCTTGGACTACAGCCCCAGCACAAGGCCGACACGCGGCCGCAAATCATTGTCGTTATCCGATCTGATAGTATTAAAATATCTGAATTGGTACTCGGAACCTCGGTATCTCCGCAGCACCTAAGACGATGCAAGCCGGTCTGCCCGGTCAAATTTCACGACGTTAGCCAGCTTACCAGTGGCACTGCAAAAGTGAAGTAACAGAATTATAGAGGTTAGCGACAAGGTGGTGCTTGAGGCGCTCACAGTCGCCTCCAGTCAAAGCGGTTCCTGGTGCGCGACAGGTGGCCAGGGCTACCATCAGAGCTATGTCTTACTGGTGATGTTGCTGCGTCTGCTATGAAGGCTCCGAGAAGTCCAGCGCGAGCACGCTCCGCAACACCCATGATGCTCATCAGCGACAGGGTAGCACGACCTGTTGAGGTTGCTTAAAAGTCAGATTACTCTAATACAGTACTGGAAAGTACTATAGGTTTGTTCTGCGGCTGACAGAGGTAGACGTAGGAAATGGCAAAAGCGCGCCGTACGCATGCTGTTGGTGTGGGAGTGTGTGGGGTGGTGAACTGCATGACGCGTGCGTTGCAGCACAGGCCTTACCAAATAGGAGGCGAGGCGCACAATGTGCCCGGGCCTTCAGCAGGTTTTGCGGCAGCCTGGCTAGACAGCCAGAGACAGCGGAGGTAGCCCTCACCCGGCAGGGGCGCACAACTTGCCGCGGGAGGCGTGGGCTCTGATGTCCTGGTACTGCTGCAATGCCACTTCGTCTGAGTGTCTACTGTGGCGAGTCTCTGCCACAGGGGAGCACTGGTCCGGGCGTAACCGGGCGTAACGTGCATGTTACAATCTGCATGGCGGACGGCCAGCCCAGTGACACGGCACCCAGCGTACAACTTCCCTGCATAGCCCACCCCTTCTTCAGGTACTAGCCGCCCAGAATACACAGCGCAAGCAAGAGCAGCACGGGATTATCCCCAACCTAGATTGCAAACAGCGGCATGTTATTCCACATGCACGCAGCTGCCTACTCCCGAAGCGGTATCCATACGTTTAAGTCCCTGCGATGTGTTCCGCCAGCATAGAAGCTTGGGCAAAATCCACATCCTACGGGACTTCACCTGCTGCATACTACCGTACCCTGTTGGTGCCACGCTGCTGCAGCTCACCCCTACCGTCTATCCTTTACTAACTCCTCCTCCATCCAAGCAGCTCGCCGTGTACGCAGCAACCCAACCTACTCCCTCGACTCCTGCCCCGCCTTCAGCACGCACTTTTACGCAGCCAAAATTCACGCCCCACCAGCCACGAGCTGACCACGGCCCCCTTCAGCGCTCCACCTGCAGCTCGCAGCCGCCCGCCGCCTGCCCGCGTCACCGGCGGCCACCGCGCGGCGCCCCGCCGAACCTCCCCCCGGGCCCGGAGCCCTGCTCCTCGTCGTCGCTGTCGCCAGGGTCGCCGTACATGAACATGCCGCGGTGCGCCGACCGGGCCTCCTCCTCGTACTCGGCCATGGCCTGGGGGAGTCAGGAGTAACAGGGGACACATCGAATAACTGCGCCGGGCGCGAAGATTTATGACAGGGGACTGGGGCACGCAGTAAGAAGGCAGCGGAGTCCGCAGAAACAGTTTGGGACGCTGCTCTGATGGGATGGTGAGGAGGCAACATGCGGCATGAGTGCATCTGTGTGCTGGTTGTCAGGCGTACACGGCTTACCTGGATGGCCTCGCGCGCCGCGGCGTCCCGGACCTTGCGGAGCTTGGGCAGGCGAGCCATGCCGGCTGCGGGGAGGCGAAGGACGGGCGCAGCAAAGCGGTCAGTGCAGTTGGTGTACCTGTAGAGCCGAAAATTGCGCAACAGGCCCGAGCAACCCATCCCTGACACTTCCGCACTATGCCATGTATATCCGAGGGAGACCACGGCAAAGTTGGCCGTAGTTGCCCTGGCCCGCGGTCTTGTGCGCCGTACGCGCCAGCACGACCCACCAAGCAGCATCTCCACCGCGATGTTGGTGTTGGTCTCAGGCTCCACCAGCACCACCGTCAGCTTGCCGTTGCGGCCCTTGGGGTGCTTGGCGGCGGGGTCGGGCCGGTCGCGCTGCACCACGTGCGCCAGCATGGGCCGCCCGCCGGCCAGCAGCTGTATAGAGGGCGAGCAGGTAGCGAGGTTGCAGGAAAGGCGGTCGTGATATGGTAGTGTGCGTGCACACACAACACAAGGTGACTGGCAAGAAGCAGCCCCCTGTTGTTGATGCCGCTATAACCGACCCTCCGCGCGCTGTTGCTGCCTCTCCTCTGCTTCCCACTCCACTGCAGGGCCCCCGCTCACCTGCGTCAGCGTTGCCCGTGCGTCCGCCACCCAGTCGGAGCCCGGCTCGGGCACCTTGACGTGCGCCAGGCAGCATGGCAGCGCCTGGGGGGGCACCGCCGCCAGCGCCGCGTCGACGGTGCGCACCTGTAGGGTAGGTGAAGGTGCAGTAGGGCGCGGTAAAGGCAAGGTAAGTGACCACAACGGGCGGCATGGGGCTTGGCAGTTGGCATGGCCATGAGCGGTGACTCAGGCAGAAGACACCCTCTTGCCACACGTGGAAACGACATTCAATTACAGGGCCGTTAGCTCAAAACTCCATCCCCGGCAAGTGTTGCGCTAGTGTGAGGCTTTTGTAGTTTCCCAGATTGGGGCGCCATCACACGGGGTTGATCTGTAGGTCATTTCTCCTGTTGTGCAAGCCCCTTCCTGGCAGACGACGCCAGGCGTGGACAGCTCACCTTGCCGCTGTGCACCTTCTCCCTGTTCCCGTAGTCGATGAAGTACACGTCGTACATGGGCTCGGAGCGGTTGACGCGCTCCACGTGTGCGCGGTACCACTGGTTGTCCAGGCTGTACTGCGCCAGGCACAGCTGGCCGGTCTTGAGCTCGGGCGGGATGGGCGGCGCGTCGGCCAGCGAGGTGGAGGCCAGCTGCTCCGTGAGCCACGCCACGCGAGGCTCGTCCACAACCTGGGGAGACATCAACAAAGAGGAAAGGGAGTCAAGATCAGGATGCGACGGGCGATGGGCGGGCGAGAGATGAACCTTCACAAGTACTTTGGCTTCGCCAGTATAACTACTTGTTCGCCATTGGAGGAACAAATCCGTGCTATAAACCCTGAGCACGCATGCAAAATTCATACGGGACGTACCTGCACGAAGAACTCGCTGGCATCCACCACCTCGGTCACCGTCACGGTCAGCACCTCCTGGCTGCGGGGCGCAGCAGCGCGTGCCGCGCCGCCGGCCGCAGCCGCCCAGGCGCCGCCGGCGGCCGGGGCCGAGCCGTTGGAAGCGGCGGGGGCGTCCTCGTCCTCCGCAGCCTCGGCAGCCTCCATCTCGGGGGTCCAACTCTCCCAAATCTGTAGCATCAAAGGTGTTTGGAGCGAAGCTAAGTGGGAAACAATTACAGTTCAGCGTGTGTGACTGTCAATCTTTGGGCAACTGCAAGAGTGCCTCCGCCTGTCGCTGCAACTGCATGTTGCGCTGCGCCGGACAAGCAGGCCCCCGCGATGGGCCGGGACCATCAACTCGCAATCCGCCAAATCCAACACAAAGCGGTGGTGCCTGTCCCGCAATTGCTTTGACACCATCTAGCAGGCGACTGCCTGTCTTCCCTTCCCGACCGCAATGCGCATACCGCATGTCAGCACCCCACGCCTCATCCGATCGCTCCTTTATCCACATTCTCCTAACCCACCTTGAGGCGCTGGTCCCTCGCCCCCTGCTGCAGGCGCACCATCTCGTGGCCCTCGGGCAGCCGCGAGGGGTCCACGTTGGGCTGCAGCCGCGCCAGGCCCTTCGACAGCAGCGCCAGCGCCAGGTTGAAGGGCTTGCCGGAGGCGGTGGCGGGCGCAGCGGCGCTTGGCGACAGCGTCACCGAGCCCAGGAAGGTGCCGCCGCGGTCCATGGTCTCCACCACCACCTCTACGTCACGCTGCATCATCATCTCGCGGGTGTACGCGAACGCCTCCTCGGCAAACGGCTCGCCCTGCAGGACACAACGGCAAGAGCAGCAAGGCAACGTGGGTGCGAAGGATATTGGGAGGGAGGGAGTGGGCTCACGTCCAGAAGCATCTGTCGGAGTCCCTGATCAGGCCGCACGTCCATGGCAGGAACGCCCGGTGAGGTACTGAGGCCGTACCTTGACCTCCGGCTTGCCGTTGGCCGCCGGCTGCGGGCGCGAGGGCGTCTTGATGCCCGAGGGCGCAAACACGATGGTGACGCCCTCCTTGGGGATGTGCACGCGCAGGCGGTGGCCCGACAGCACGTACTCCACCACGCCCAGCATCTTGCCTGCGGATGAGGATGTTTTTAAAAAGTTTTAGGGACATGGATTCAATCAGCCGGTCACAAAGATCGCGCAGCTTTTCCGCAAGCGAGCTCCCGCCCTCCACTGCAACCCACACAGATCATCTAGTGGGACCAGGCTGGGCCCTGTTAGACACTTTTCACGACTTCCAGCGCGAATGTACTACGCATACTGAACCGGCCACACGTCAGTCCATCCCTGCCCCGACGCCGCTTGACCCTCGGCCCACCTGCGCGCTGGAAGAAGGGCAGGTACTGCTTGGCCCTGGTGGCGCTCCCGGGCGTGGACACGTCGTTGACGCGGTTGGCGGCGGGGTCCTTGGAGCTGTGCACGCCGCGCTTGGAGGACTTGGCCAGCTCCTCGCACGCAACCAGCCTGTGTGGGGAGGAGGAAGCGGGCAGGGAGCAGAACAGCTGCGTCAGTGGGCAGTTAGGCACGCTGTGTGACGGCAGCACAATGAGGGCCTGCTCTTACGGTATTCCTGGCACTTCACCAGAGAAGAACAGCTTCAGCGAGGCTTGCCAGCTCTGCCCACCGGCAACAGCCTTACAACATGTGCCGCCACTTACTTCTCGTACACGCACGAGCGCTCCTCGTCGGTGCGGTGCTTGATGACGGTGGCGAAGCCGCGCGCCACCACCATCTCGGACACGTTCTGCTTCTCCTCGCCCTGCAGCGTAAGCGGCAGCAGCCACGATGAGCGGGACGGTTAGGTGTGTGTGACGGCCCTTCACATGGTGCCCACCCTGGCTGCTCTCCGCATCCCAACGGCTTCCGACTCATACCGGTGGTCAACTGCGGCTCTGCCAAGCTCCCACTCAAGAGGCGACCTCATTATCTCAGCCACGCCACCCTCCTTCATGCACCATGCATGCATGCGCCCCTGGCGTTTGCCCCGGTGGCACCAACGCAATGCTCCGGTCCCTAACTCAGCCTCGCCTTGCGATTCCTTTCCAGCTAATTGGCATTGGCACCCACGTTACCGCTATCGGTTCTCAGGTTACGTGGCGCTCTCGTCCTCTCACAGGGAAGCCTTTCTTCCCGAGACCGCCATGCCTGTATCCGCGCTTTCTGTGGCAACGCGTCCACTCCAGCACCTGGCCCAACTACCTACCTAACCATACCTTCACAGCTCTCCAGGTATCGAGTAAGTTATCCCCGCCAAGTCTACTCGCCCCCTCCCATAGCCCAGCCCCCACACGGCCCTCACCTTCTCCGGCACCAGCTCCACGTTGCCGAAAGCCATCACGCGCTCGCCGTCACCCGCCAGCATCATCTCGGCTGCGCAGTACGAACAGGCACGGCGCGATTCAACAAGTCAATGGGCAAGAAGCGACTTGATAAGCAACGGCTGGACACCGTGCTTTTGCTCCTCCCACATCTGGCCCCGCTCTTTATCCAGTCCCTTCCTGGCCCTCGGGCACTCACGCGTGAGCACCTTGCGCGTGTACTCCATCTTAACCTCCACGGGGCGGCCGATGAGGCGCTTGCGCAGGAACTCCTTGGCGTCCGTGGCCCACGGCTCGGCGGGGCGGTCGCGGGCAGGGGGCCGGGGCGCGCGGATGCTGCACAGGTCAAGGGAGGAGGAAGGAAGATGATTCGAGGCTGGCTCAGGGTCTTGGAGAAGCCGTGGGGCGGCGTACATTTGTCGAACCGAGAGCATCAAGTTGGCTTTCAGCTGGTGCCAGTGGGTTAGCAACACAGACCCAGGCATTGACAGCAGGGCCGCGGGCCGGTTGGCGCGTGGTGAGCGTGCGGACGGTGTAACCCCAGCGTGCCGGTTGGCGCGTGTGGAGCGGCGAAGTTACTGTGCGGTGGGATGCTGCGGCGGCTGTCAGACAGTACGAATACTGTGTGCGACATCATTGCGTCGATCATACGGTTAAAATTGGTTTATATTTTTGAACATCATCCAGCCGCCACGCACTCGTGCAGTGACCCATGCGTGTTGTGCGAACAGCAGAGCCACTTTCTCAGCGTCCCCACCCGGTGCTCTCCCCTATGCACCAGCTGGCTGTCCCTGCTAGCCATCCCGGGACATCACATGACGCACGTCTCGTGCGACTCCTTTGCTGCAACGTTCGCCTTCCCCATGCCGCCCGCAGGGCCGAGCCCCACCCAGGCCAGCTCTTATCTGTGCCGTGCTGCCCGCATGGCGTTGAATACCCATGGAGCCCGGTGCGTCCCCGTGCCCCATGCAGCTGTGCCCGCCCCCCACCTTGACAGGTTGACGCGGCGCTCCAGCCCGCTGGCGCTGTCCTTGATCACCAGGCAGTCGCCCGACACCACCTCCGTCACCTTGCCGCTGAAGTTGTCAGACAGCTTGGTCTGCAGGCGAGCAACACACCGCAAACCCTGCCGTGAGCCGCTTGTCGACGATGGACAGAAAGCACGCGTGCCCCTTTTGGAAGACCAGTGCGGCGCGTCGTGATAAGATTGCTCCCAGCAACTGACCCCAGACGAACCCCGCAGCCCCTACCGACACGCCACCCAGCGCCCATGCGCCCAGCATGTCACTGTGCCCACCTGGTTGGTGGGCTGCGGCACGTAGTTGGTCCAGATGGCCTTGCGCTCGGCCTTGGCGGCCTTCTCCACGTCGCGCAGCTTGAGGGCGGCGGACTGGGACATCAGGCCCAGGCTCCACTCCACGCACTGGGAGGGGCAGCAAAGGTCCAGCGCGTGTTGCATTTGGTTTGGTTCGGAGACGGCATGAGGGCCAGCACTAGCACATGCGAGCCTAGAGCGGCTTACTTGGAACTACGGCATCAGGTGCGTGCCATTCTCCGCTGTTCCCCGCCCCTTGGTCGGCCTCCTTTCAGGTAACCCTTTGCCCCGACCAAAGCCAGGCCTGCCCTACGAAACCTCCATCGCGTCCTGTTACACATTGCGCCCCCCCTTCCCCTCTCCCTACTCTGGAAGAGACGCAACGAATTTGGACAATATACGGTACGGAAGTTGTCTGCGCACCTCTCCGCCCATCTGAGCACTTCCTGCCCCGCTAACATAGTACAGGCAGGTTTCCCCTCGACCTTTCCTCACCTTGGCCAGGCCCGCCCTCAGCAGCTGCTCCGCCAGGTGCTCCTGCTGCGGCGCAGCAGGGGTCTCCCCAGCGGCGGGGGCGGCGGCGGGGGCGCTGTACAGCACCGTGCCGAACAGGTTGCCGTACTTGTCCACGCCCTCCAGCACCAGCTTCACGTCCCTGTGCAGTACCAAGTTAAACAATAGCAAGTCCAAGCTCCCTTATCCACGAAGCTCATGCTTTCGTAGTACCGGTATGGCATTCCTCTGAATGCTGAGTCCGTAACCGATGCCGCCCGCATCCATGGGATAAAGGATAAGGAACAACTGCATGCTCTACCGTATGCGCCCTGTCATAGGCCCTGCCTGCTGCCCAGGCTACTCGCCTGTTGAGGATGCGGCCCTCGCTGAAGGCCTTCGCCTCGCGGGCGAAGGGTTCGGCGGCGCTGGTTGCGGCGATGGAGGCGGCGGTGGGGGCAGCGGGGGCGGCGGCGGCACCCTCCTCTGGGGCAGCGGCAGGTGCAGCCTCAGCAGGAGCCTACGGAGCAGGTTGACCGGCGCATTGCTCAATGGTTTAGGCAGGGAAGCGAAGTCCGTACAGCACATAGGTTGTGCTGTGTCGCCATTGTACAGGATGTGCCCCAGTCCCACGCTCGGTTAATCGGCGAGAATCAACGGAACGCCGTGAGGACTGCTCATGCTTGTGCACACAGTGCGAGGTTAATCCATACGACGGATGGGTTCGCTCAGTTCAACCGGTGCAGCAGCTGCCATCCGCTGTCCAGCCGTGCAGGTTGATAACAGCCCACCCTGTCGCCCCAGCCGGCACAGTGCATCCCCCTCCCCCCACCCCTCTTGGTTACGTTGCCGCTCCGCGGTTACCCCCCAGCCCTCTGCCACCAACTGCCCGCGCACCCTGTCACCACATCCCCATTCCCACTCCACGTCCCACCCTGCGACATTGCCACCCCGGCCCTATTCTGCCCCGCCCAGCACTCCCACCCCAAACCCCTCCGCCCCACGCACCCTGCGCCCCATGCTGGGGCACTGCACGCCCGCCAGGTTGACCAGCAGGCTGATGGTGCCGGTGGGCAGCAGCGTCACGCGCATGCTGCCGCCGCTCAGCACGGCCTCCACCACGCAGTCCACCATGCCGCCCTTGCCCACGCGGGCGAGCAGCGCGCCGGCGGCGTCCTCGTCCTGTGGGGCATGGAGGCAGGACGGTGGCAGTGGCTAAAGCAGTGATTGCAACAGGTTTTGGTAAGTAGACCATGTAGGGTGATCAGCTGTGTAGGGCCATCTGGCTATACCACCAGCGTATGTGACACCACCACTGTGCTTATCCAAGCAAAGGGGGACCCCATGCAGCATTCACCTGGCCCAGGGTGTCGCGCACGGCCTTGGCGGTGCGGGCGGGGTCCTTGCTCCACACTCCCACGCCCGCGTTCTGAGCCTCCTCCTCCGCCTTCTTCAGCTCCTCCAGGTAGGGGCTCTGCTCCTTGCCGATGGCGCGGATCTGTCCAATGGTCGGGGGGAACGCGTAAAACGCGAGAAACCGTGCAAGGCGTCAGGGAATGGTCGGGGGGAAGGCAGCGAGGTATCAGGGTGTGCATGTCGGGGCCCGATGCATGCCATCCTTTCTGGTGCACAACATAAGTCTCTATGTCCCAAGACAGAGCGGCTTACGTCCCTCGGATGCCCTGTAGCACCGCGGTGTAACGAGGGGCCCAGAACCGTCCACACCAAGACTACGCACGCAACGAGCGCAAGCCAGATCCCCAGCGTACCTTGGCCCAGCCCTTTCGGACCACGTCCAGGGCCACGTTGTCCTGTTGGTTGAGGAACACGGAGCCGAACTCACGGTTGCCGATCTGCTCGACCACGTAGTCGACCTTGAACACGCAGGCCTGTGGGGTGGGGGAAATGTGTCAACAGGTGCTTAAGAGAAGAACGAGATGAGTATCGACGTGGAGTAGCGCAGGACTCCTATGCACGTGTTCCGGGCGCGTGTAGTGGCTCGTACGCAGCGCACGCAGGTGTGCCCTGCACTAGGGTACCGGCAGAGGGACGCCACACAGCCCAAGAACGCAACACACAAGCACGGCCGATAGTACCAGGAAATGCAGCTGTATACCTTATGTAACGCAGGTACTCGCATGTCTTTTGGCCCCAGTTCGCGGTTGGGCTGTGGCCAGTGTACCGGCATTCGCCCAGCGAACGCAAACCCACCTGGCCGATGCACTTCTTGCGCAGAAATTCTCTTGACTCCCAGGCAAAAGGCTCATCCTTGCTACTGCCATCACGCTTGCCCTGAGGAATTGTGGGTCGCCCAAGGTAAGCATGGGGTAGCAAGGGGGCGATCTCAAACCTGATAGGTGTGCGAACGGGATTGGCATCCAATGCCAAACTGAAGCAATAACAGATAGCATAAACGAGAGAGCTAGCTTGTGCTCACCAGCTTCGGGGCAATGAGCGACGACAGTGTGATACGCTTCTCGGGGGCAACGACACCCGGCTTCGTGGTACCGGCGATCACCAGCGTGTCGCCAGAGACCACCTCTTTGACAGTGCCACGGAGCCACCCAGTAGCCATCTTGGCCCCTGGTGTTGAGAGGTAGGCCTAGGGTGACTTCGATCGCTACAACAAAAGAAGTAAGCAACGCGTTCGATACTGGGTGAAATGAGTACTATACACACGAAGTCATACAACGATAGGTACTGTTAGCCTGCAAGCCTTAGCAGCTTTAAAATATCGAGTCGCTGCATGGGCTCCATCAGGGGAAACGTGTCCACTTCAGCGTTCGAAGGTGGAGTACGCAAACGCCATTGATTAAAACGAAGCTTGCTTAATAGCAATTCGTATCCAACCAGCTGCCAGGCCAGGCTATTGGCGGTTGGCAGCTGTTGCCGTGCAGTCAGCTTGCACGTTGCAGGCGCCATAGCGCCTCTCCCGAAACCCCCCTCATAACCGTCATACAATCCGACAGCTAATCGGCTGTTCGGCTCGTAATATGCGCTGTGTGGTGGGTAAAACTTGGTTTGGCTGCAATATTGTAGCGCCCAGGCCGAACAATGGCCGGGGCTCTCCTTGGGGCTCCCCTGGTCTTGGCGACGGCAGTAGCAGCAGCCAAGGACGACAGCGTTCAAAATACTGTGCCTAGAATCCAAGTAGTTGCCATATGCACACGTACCCACCAAAGTACAGCGAAACAGTAAGGCGACCAGAACGGTATGCCCGCAACCCATGCACATGAATGGTACTCCCGCTGGTGCTCAGCTTCGCATTTCCTGATAGGTGTGGTCGGGACCAGTAAGGATCGTGTGGCCACACCACCTGGATTGTAACATAAAATGCCAAAAAGCTGCTCACCCACGCCACCCAGGGGCGCCCCTGACGCCACCAGCGCTGACCAGCGTGTGTGCTTGCAGGCAGCAGATCAACACCGAAGATGCGTACCCCATCCTCCATCACGCCTCCTTACCAGACCATGTTCTAAATAAGTCCCTAACAAGTACCAGGTGCAGTACAGGATACGCCGGACTGCTGAATAGCGGTCAAGTCGCACAGTCGCGCAGGTGCTGTGCGCCCTTCTGCCGTACCGGTAGCAGCAACTCCTACCCGCGCAGGCCCCACAGTTTCGTGTTGACCGGTACGACAGCCGTGGGCCGGTGCCCACTGCCGCATGACTCCACATCCGCAGCCGCAGCCGCCAACCCAGGCAGCCACCTCCACAGAGGTTGCAGTCAGGCTGTAGTTGCCTGGGTTTAACTCCATGTGCAACAATAGGCGACAGACGGGGACCAGGACCAGCGCATATCATGCTACCGGTAGTCACTGGGTGGAACAGGGTGGAAGGCGGGGCAGAAGGCGTTGAGGCGGAAGCGGCTGCCGGCAGCAGCAGCAGCCCGCTGGCGTCCCAGCAGACCCCAGCCGCTGGTGTCACCAGCGGATATCGCCAAGGCCTGCGTGGTGCTGGCCCAGTCCACCCAGGAAGACGTGCTGGCGTGGTTCACGGCGGCTGCAGCTGCGGGCTACCCCGAGGGCATGTTCTTCCTGGCCTGGTGCACCTACCCCAGGGTGGGCGCGCGGCCCGACGCCTCGTACGCCCGGGCGCTGTACGGTATGTACATCAGCGTCATCAGGCGCGTAGGGCGTGACAGCACGGCGTGAGAGGGGGGTGGCGCAGCATGGACCTGAAGGCAACGCTTTAGATGATAGGCCTGGGTGTCGGCTAAGGACAGGGAGTGGTGCCAGCGTAATACGGTAGATGGTGTTGCCAGCGCCCAGCTGCGCTTGCTGTGTGCGCTTTGCGTGGGTGATTGTATGCATGGATAACAGGGCACCGGAGTGATGTTTCCTGCCCTAATGCAGGTCATTCGAGCTGGCTGGCATTCAGTCTCCCCGCGCCCTGGCCCCGCTCCTGGCCCTGGCCGGCATCCGCATAGACACGTGGCTGGCGCCGTGCATGGGGCCGTACGCCCTTCCGCGGCTGCACGCCGTGCTGGTGGAGCAGCACGAGTACGGCAAGCAGTGGCAGGAGCAGACGCCGCTGTGGAGGACACTGCCGGGCATGCTGCGGCAACAGCAGCAGGAGAAGGAGCGGAAGAGGAGGCATGGCGGAGGCATAGACGGCGTGTGTGCCGGACCAGAATGGTGCTACCGGCCGCAACAGCAGCGATACGGCGAGGAGGAGAGGTACTGAAGCAGGGGACTGGACTGGACTGGACTGAAGTAAGCGACACAGCGTTGAGGCTAGTGCGGCAGGTGGTCTATGGGGCGTTCCTGCGCAGGGGCCTGCGTTGGCGGAGGCTGCTGGGTCCGTGGGCAAGGTGCTACAGCAGGGCGGAAGAACGCGGTGATGGGGGCGCTGCTTGCTGGTGGTGCTCGTCGTGCGGCATTGGCTGGCTGGCCCGCCGCGGGAAGCCATAACGTGACAGTTGTTACAGAGGGGCCAAAAACCGGAAATTGACACAGCAATCGGCAGAGTGTTGTGTACGGCAGCATTGACCAGGACACAGAATACTCGGACACACGAGAACATAGGTCCCCACTGACTAGGTTGGCACTGTAATCTTAATATCAAGTCGGTCCAAGTTCCTTAACAACTCACCACTCGGCCGCCTTTCGACAAGTTTCTGCCCAGGTGAGCTCGCAAGGTCAGGCTCGGCATGGCGTGGTTGCACACATAGTAGTAAGAACGCTTTCAATAGGTGGGTGGCGGGGAAGCCAGATTGCGACAATTGCGCGGAGATCGGTCGTGAAGTCGTTCTTAAAGCACTTCAACCCCAGTCATTTTGACTGGAGACCCTCCTCTCCCGCTGCTTTAGCTATGCGTGGAGAGGGCTCGCGGACAGGCGCGAGGACTCGTTATTGCGTGGACGGGGAGAGCGGGATGGCAAATGCGCAGCGGTGGACCCCCAAGGATCCTGGATGATGGCGGACAGCTTGGACGTTGGTTGATATTTTGCGTGTCCGATGGCGAGGAGGGATACGTTCGCGAGGAGGGATTCGCTCGGAGGGAGCAGTGGGAGCATGCCGGAGCGTGGTAGCGGCTGTTGTGGAGGGCTTGGCGCAATCGTGGCGCGTTGGACTCCTTCCCGCCGACCAGGAGGTCACCTGGCCTGGTGCTGGGGGGACGTCCTCTGACATCGCATACCCGGACCCGCGTGGATACGTCCTCCTTCCTCGTTGTACAGGAGCTTCACACCAGGGCTTCTACCGGCCAAGGGCCGTTCGGTCGGCGCGATGAGCGACGCCCGTGTGTTCGTGGGCAACCTGCCCATGGACGTGCGTGAGCGGGAGGTGGAGGACCTGTTCTACAAGTACGGCAAGATCCGCAGCATCGACCTGAAGGTAGGCCTCACTGGGGTACTGAGGGGAGTACTGAGGGTGCTGCGATGGTTTTAACGCAGCTTTGGTGGAAGGACCGTACATCCAGCTCATCAGCCATTGCCGCTGTTGGCCAACGCTAACCTTCTTCCGCGGCCTCTCACCCCACCCGTACGCTGCTACCGCCGGCATACCTCACAGCTGGGGCCTCGTCCTCCGGCCTTCGCCTTTGTGGAGGTAAGCCGCTTGCGCAGTGGTGTTGACACAGTGTCGTGTTGTAGCCGCAAGAACGACTCCATTTGTGTGCATGTTTGGCTCGTTTCAGAAGCACTGCGTTCTGTTGGCCTAACATTTTTGCGGGCTCATTGCTTGCTGCAGTTCGAGGACCCACGCGATGCCAACGACGCTGTGCGCGGCCGTGACGGCGTCGACTTCCAGGGCCAGCGCCTGAGGGTGAGCCGAATCAACTCGGCGCACGGCATGCTCTGCATGGCGCCCTGGTTACGGAAGTGAACCGCCTTGAGCTTCGGGGGAACGCACACGCACAGTGTCACTGTTGCGTATGCACGGGTTTGTTTTCGTATCGGTGTTCCCTGGTGCGAATGTGTGTCCTGACGCCTTCACAAACAGGTTGAGCTCTCTCACGGTCGCCGTGGCGGCGGCTTTGGCGGCGGTGGTGGCGGCTTCGGCGGCGGCGGTTACGGCGGCGGTGGTGGCTATGGGGGCGGTGGCGGCTACGGCGGTGGTGGCGGCGGCGGCTACGGCGGTGGTGGCGGCGGCGGCTACGGTGGTGGCGGCGGTGGTGGCGGGGGCGGCCGCAGCATGGGCCCCAACCCGTACGGCCCCAGCCGCCGTACGGACTTCCGCGTCATCGTGACCGGCCTGCCGCTGAGCTGCTCGTGGCAGGACCTGAAGGACCACATGCGCCGTGCCGGTGACGTGACGTTCTCGCAGGTGCGTAGCGAGGGGCTACTCGGCGCCGGGGACCCTATTACTACTGCAAAGCTGCTGTTGTGCGCGGCGCAAACACATGGGAAGGCAAGCGCATCGCACGCCGTGATTCCAGGTGCATGGGAGTGTCGCCGATAGCTTTGGAGAGCACGCAAAGCAGTGTAAAGGGCAAGGCTCCGCAAGGACGTTCCCCAGGTTGTGCCTGTCGCACGTATGTTCAGACGCTGTGTCCTCCTGCTCTCCTAACCCGCCAGGTGATGCGCGACGGCCGCGGCATGCTGGGTCTGATAGACTATGCGGCCCGCGCAGACATGGAGACTGCCCTGCGCAAGCTGGACGACAGCGAGTTCAAGAACCCCTACGACACGTGAGTCAAAAGCCCTCCCCGTCCCCCTGCCGTATGCACTGTGCCGCGTGGCGTGCTGCTGCCGTGGTAGGCACTCCAGTGGGGAAGTAAATGAACACAGCTGCACTTGGTCTGAGTGCACTCTGCAGGCCTAGTGCTTCCGCGCATGTTTAGGGTGGTATGGTGCTGGTTCTGTGCAGGGCCCGCATCCGCGTCAAGGAGGACACTGGCGGCGGCCCCGGGGGCTCCGGGGGCGGCGGCAGCAGTCGGCGGCGCAGCCGCAGCCGCAGCCGCTCCCGCAGCAAGAGTAAGAGCAAGAGCCGCTCCCGCAGCCGCTCGCGGTCGCGCAGCAAGAGCAAGAGCCGCAGCCGGTCCCGCTCCCGGTCGCCGGTGCGCAGCAAGAGCCGCTCCCGCAGCCGCAGCAAGAGTAAGAGCAAGAGCCGCAGCCGGTGAGTCAAAAGAGGGTGCTCGAGCACACCGCTGTATTGCCCAGCCACCAACCGCTAGGTGCCCGTCCTTTGCTGGCTTGGTACTCATCACATGCGTTTACCTGTCCTTGCGTATATCCTGGCCTGCTTCTTGCTCCGATGGTCGCTCTGGTCTTTTTTGAGCAAGCCGCCGCCACCACAGTGAAACAAGAGCCGTGGCCGTGCCCTCCCGTCCCCAACCGCAGGTCCCGCAGCCGCTCCCGCTCACCGGCGCGTAGTCCGCCGCGGGAAGAGGAGCGCCGGGACGAGTAGCTGCCCCCGGGGGCTTAGGCCGCCTGGCTGCCATCCGCTTGCGCAGCGCCACCGGTGTGCTTGCTGATAAGCTCCTGGCCATGCCGCTCCGCTCAGCTTGGCCAAGGCTGCCATTGGACGGGGTCTCGTTGGGGCACAGGTGTCCAAGCATAGCAGTCGAACCGGTCGTATTGGAGGCCATCCGCCCTTCCAGGATGCATCGTGTACTATGCCTTTTCTGTTCTACGGACATGTGAAAGAGAGCATGGAGGATTTGCATTGTGTGGTGAATGCGGGATATCTGTTCATTGGCCGTCATGGGAGGCCCAAGACGGACAAGGCGCTTCATGGGCGCATGCTAGTTGATTAAGCCGCCGGCCTTGTTGCCGGGTTCAGGTGTAAATGTCCATGCAACAGGCTGTGAATTTCGTCTTGCGCGTTCCTGGCCACGCACTCAGTGCCATATCAGAGCTACGGTATGTCCCTGTCTGCTGTGGTCAAGGCGCTATAACCTTGGCCAGCTAATCTGCAGCAAGGCTATTCTTCAATGACTGTTACTAGGCATCAGGCCAAGCAGCTACCACCCTTCCCCTACACCACATTACCGGGGGATAGGGCGTTGCACTGTACGAACGTAGGAAGCAGGAGAGCTCCCCTGATAGGAAGCTAGGAACTCAGCAGTAAGGCAACCACGGCACCCGTCAGGCAGTGGGTAGCTGGAACCGCTTGGGGTAGGCTAACAGAGGACAAGCATCCAACTTCGAAGCCTGAACAGAAAGGTGCCCTAGGCAGTCGAGGGAAAGCCAACAGCATGCAGGTGGCATGTTCAGATGCCGTATGAAGCAAGGATGCCCGGGCACCTTGCTGCCGTTGCTGGTACCAGCTGGTACCCCTGCTGCCCACACGCGGCTGAGACACAGGGCAACCAGGGCCAGCCATACCGTATACAAATGCCTATGGTGACCGTATGTCGCCTTGCTGCCGGCAACCCGACACCACCGCCAAGGGCGTTGAAAGGTGACCGCGAAAACCGCAAGGACCTGCTCTCCACGCACAGCATGATTACGACACCCAACCGTCAGGGCGAGCCACGGGCCCCCTGGTCACGTCAGAGCAGTGCACGCACAAGCAACCTTTTGAAAGCAGCACTGACGGCCCAGCACCAATACCGCCAACTCTTCAAATCCCAAATGCTCTTGCAGCGTGGCTCACTGCACGAGCGCACCCCGGATACTCAGTTGGTGGGTGCATGCCCGTGCGCCACGTGCCTGGCATGGGTGTGTGCCAACGCTCTTCCGCCCACTGCCACCTTGACATCGTCCCCCTGACCTACACCATCGCCGTCGCGCAGCCCCAGGGCCCTTCCCAGCCCTCCAGGTTCTTCACCCATCTGCACCACATGCTCATGTGCACGTGTGCGTGGCCGCTGCGGTCGCTGGTCAGGCTGATGGCGCTGCTGCTGGTGCTGATGAGCGGGTGGCCGTGGTCCGCCTTGGCCCTGACCCTGTGCAGCACAGTCTCCACCCCACCACGATTGCAACTCTCGTCTTCCAGAAAGCAAGCTTTCGGAGAATTGTGGTAGTAATACGGACCGCAACGCCCACAGCGCCTTCCGTCCCCTCGCCTGAAAAGCTGCGCCGGAAGCAAACCCGCACAACTGCCAGTCCCAAGCAACCCCAAGAACCTTAGCAGCGGTCCAACATCAAAGAAGCATGCTCTGCACAACGTATCCGTGGCATGGTGCTTGCAGAGTCACCTAACCTGCATGTTGAAAGCTCTAGGAGTGCCGGAGCCGGGGCGCAAGTGTCGGAAATTCCCTGCTCCCCTCACGAGGCAGGCACAAGGCTGTTTACGAGTGAGCACGTGCTAGCACCCTCTCAACAAAGCAAATATGCGCGTACGGGGAGTGACTTCATGAGCAGCGTGAAGCACAGCAGGCCATCCGCTCAGGCAGGGTACGGGTGCACGAGGGTGTGCCACGCATGCGCAGGCTATCACCCTCCTGCATTTCCTCCTGAACGCACGCGCTGTTACCTTATGTTGCCTAGCGTGAGTCACCCCGTCGGTTATAGGATTGGTGGAGCAGGGTGGAGCGGCGTGCCTCGAGGTAGGAGCCCTGGCACCTTGCCGGACACGTGCGCGTGGGCGCCGACGTGTCTCCTGGTAATCGCACGCGCCACAGGCCGGCGTCGTGCCTGTACCCAGTATCTCCGGGCCAGTCCTGATTAAATATCACATTATTCACAACCGTAGCAACACATCAAATAATGAGATATGACAGGGGAGCTGCCCTGTTGCATTTTAGGCACTTGGCAAGGCCGGGCAAGGCCGCCTAATGCAGCTCCGGCAGGCTAGGGAGGCTAGGGCCGAAGCGGAACCTGTGCTCCGTGGGCAAGCCCCCTTGACCCCACTGCTTACTGGACTGCCCCGTTTCCAGGTTACTGGCGGGTAAGAATGCTTGCGTACCTTGCCCGGGGTGGCAACCCCAGAGGTGCGGGAGGGTTGGCATGTGCGTCTCTGAGAGAAACCGGGCCACTTCCAGCCCTCTGCGGCGCCCTGCCCTTCCCCGCCAGGGCCCATCGCCGCCCAATACGCCGGCACGTTCTACAGGCTCCACGAAGGGCTGCTATGCTAAACAGTGCTGGCAGCGGGCGGGGGCAGCGTCGCATTGCCTGCTGCCGCATTCCCACGCGGCCTGTGACACCAGCACACCGCGTGCCCGAGCACGTGCCCGAGCATCCCCATCGCCAAAGCGGGGCCGATACTACAGCCACCGTTACGCCGACTTTCGGGTAGGTCAATTACATTGAGGGCCAAAACAATGAGTCGGCCTTTCCAGTCGTTTGTAAATAGCTTGTTCGGCAGCCGCGACAGTGCAGACTGCACCGTCCGCTTTCACGTAGAGACCGACGGTGCAGCCCATCAGAGTGACGAGCATCAGTTCATTGGTAGTCCTCTTCCTGCGCACCAGCTGGTCTTGCGAGGCGGCTCGGAGCGCTTTCGCGCTCACATTGAACGATGGGCTCCAACAGCATCCAGCGGGGACGATAGCACAGACAGGCCCGGGAAGCGAAGGCGTGTGCAGCAAACCACTGCAAATGACCCCAGTGAGCTCGAGGAGGAGCCTCGGCGGCTTTCCGAGCGAGCCGGCGTCGAAGCCCTGCCCGAGCTACTGGTGCCTATAGCAAGCGAGGATGAGCTGCAACCGTCGCTTGCAGCCATACGGTTCATCTACAGCGGTAGCGTGCAGCAGCCGGGCCAGGAGGGAACAGGCAGCAGCGGCCAGGGCAGTTGCGCTGGTCAGGGCACGGGCGAGGGCGTGGGCGGGCTGGTTCGCATCCGGCGCCAGGCGGAGTACCTTCAAGTAAGGGACTGCGCCGAGGCATGCGATGCGGCCATGGTGGCGTGCTTCTCAGACAGGCAGGGTGGCAACGGCAGCGGCAGCAGCACAGCGTCTCCGCTGAGCCCCGTCTTTGAGCTGTACTGCTGCCGGCACCTACTGCCCAGCCGGGAGGAGGACCCCCGTGTGGGTCCCGTGCTGTCCGCCTGCCGCGAACACCTGTACACGCATTGGGAGGCGGTGCTGCCAGCAGCAGGGTCGAGCGGTGCCGCACAGGCTGGCATGGCGCAGGGTGGTCAGGCGCAGGGCAGCAGCGGACAGGTTGACAAGGCGGAGGTGCTCGCGTGGCTGCTGGGCGGTGGGGATGCGGTGCGCATATTTAACGGCGATGAACTGTTGGTGTGGTGGATGGCGATGCCGGTCGCGGCTCTGGAGGCGCTGCTGCAGTCGGACTACCTCAGCACAGACGACGAGGCTACGGTTGTGGTGCTGGTGGAGTATTGGATTGCGGCCATGGGCGATGACGTGACGGAGGCAGACAAAGCCCGCGTGCGGCGGCAGCTGCGGCTGGTCAACTGCAGCACGTCCTATCTGTTTGACGTGCTGCCCAAGCTGCCCTGGCTGGGGCCCAACCCCGCGCAGCAGGCCGCGTTCCTGGCCCGTTGCCAACTGTCCAGCCGGTCGGAGTGGGCGCAGCTGGGAGAGAAGCTCGGAGGGTACGACATGAGCAGCCCTTGGTACGGCGGGCCGCGGCCCCAATCCGTACCGCAGGAGGGGGTTTCTTACAAGTGGGAGGTCAGCCGTGCAGACCTGCTTGCAGCGATGCAGAAGGAGGGGGAGGAGAAATATATGGTGGTGCACTTTCAGCAGGCGGAAGGCGCGGGCAGCACGCAAACCGTGTTGGCTTTCGGGTACACGTGGACGTGCTGCTTGAGCTGCGCACCGCCTGGGGACCGCGGTGGGCTGCACCTCAAATGCAAGGTGCCCATCGTCCTCCTGTCGCAGACGGGGCCGCTTCAGGGCGTTGCTGGGGTGACTGCGTCCGTCAGCATTGGTTGCGGTAAGCCTGACCCGATGCGCATACTGGACTTCAGACAAGCCATGCTAGAGTACGGGACCTGGTGGGGTGAGCCCAAGGCAGTGCCCCTGGAAGTGGAAGACCGGGCTGAGGGGGCAGGGCATGCGGGCGGCGCAGGTGGTACCCCTGGGGCGCGCGAGGTCGATGGGAAAGGGGATGAGGCTGCGCTGCTTGCGCCATGGGCAAAGTACCTGGGGCCTGGTGGCAAGCTCATGGGCACGCTGACCTTCTTCAGGCCGAAGGGGTCGCGGGCTGCTGTGGGGGCGCAACAGGGTGCTGTGGTGGGGCAGTAGCGGTGTTTGTGCATCCATCTGGCTGAAGGCACGGTGGGGGGCGGCACTGAACGTGGTGTTTCGTTATTGCAAGTCACAGGTATGCACCGTGCTGGCATTTCATGTGATAGGTAGCTGCATGCCTTTAATGAAAGACCATCCTGGATGCATGCAAGGGTAGCACCAGAGCCATTACCCCGACCACTCTTGGTGTCGTTTACTTGCCGTCATGCACCTCCTGTTGGGCAGGGAGGTGTCTAGTGCGTCCAGAACATGTTACAGACAACCGGCAGGTGATCTCATGTGATCCTTTTACAATAGGCTCGAGAGTCGAGACCATGCCCTCCGTGCCTGCGTTGCTGACTTTCCTGTTGCGAGACCGGCATGGCACACCGGCTTCATCTTGCGTTCGTTGCATTGCGGTAGGCGCAGACTGCACCGTTGCCGTGAGACAATAGGCGGCAGCAGAGGAAGCTGCTGCGCACGCATTGTATGCTGGGCACCTCTTGTAACATGCATCTTCAGGTTGTGCCCTTCGGGCGGGCGCACACTCGTTGGTTTCGACGCATTGGTTGTCAAAGTTCATATCATGTTGTGGTTCTGGTCTACGGTTGGTGCGGCTGCAACTGTTGCTTGCTGCAAGGGCTTGGTGCCTTCCAGCCCATAAATTCGTCGTTAATGCCCATGCGCCAAGGGACGCCACGCCTTGCAGCTTGCGTGACCAAAGTGGAGTTGTGAGCTCGCGTGGTGACCAGCAACGCACGTGTTTGCGGTGGAGTACCGGAACTACCGTTGCATCCCTGGCGCACTATTCTTTTTTTTTCTTCGTGAGAATTCTTTTGGACTATGTACCCAACCGCACAGCAGCAAAGTTACTGGATATGTGTATTTCTTGCTTGACTGACGCACAGGGTTCATGGTTGCTGATGCACACAGTCATGCGGTGTCTGGGAGCCTGGCGCATGCGCCGTTGGGCAGGCCGTTGGGACTGACTTGTGAGCGCATGGCTGGTGCACGAGCGTGAGCAGGAGTGTATACGCCTGAGGGACCTGAGCAGGAGTGTAAACGCCTGAGGGACCTGATGGTAACATGCATGACTTGCTCGTGTAAGCCGGTCAAACACAAAGTGTACGGATCCAGAACAGGGGACGTGGCAGGGTCGAGCTGGTCCCCTGCCCTTCTGGCCCAACCGCAATGTTGACGTGCTGCTCCCGGTGGTATCTGGTATGCTAAGCTGCCACACAGGCCATACATAGCAGTTGTCGTATAATGTTCTCTCGCATGCATGGCCAATGGTTTCGTCGCCGTACTACCATGCGTGCCGCAGCCGTGCCGGCCAAGGTCGCACCTCGCACGTTGCAGCCTAGAGCCTACCAGTACCCTTAGCACAGCCGTTGCCGGTTGACTGCATGAAGACATTTTGGGTGCCTTCCTTGCTGTATGCTTTGGCTAGGCCAAGCTCCAAACGAGCACATTCGCGCAGAAGCTGAACGCAAACCCTAGCGTTCAGGCTGCAACCATATCCTGAACCTTAGTTCGGGAGTCATCACTACTTCTGGTAGGTGTATGTGACATACAATGTAGTCCTGTCAGTGTTGGTGCCAAAGCGGTGCCAAAGCGACTTCGCACTTCGCGACAAGCTCGGCGTCAGCGCAGCACCAAAACAAGGCCGCGAGTCATTTATGCAACTTCTTGCAGCCTTGAAGCTGTGCATATGGCTCTGGCATGGTGAATATGGGCTCTGCGCACCGATGCTCAAGTAGACCGCAAAAGCCGCGTCCAAGCTCACTGGTCCAAAGCTTTGCACGACAGCAGCGAGTGGAGCAAGACCACGCCACCTAATGAAGGCCTCATTGGCTTGCTGCTAACCCTTGGCTTTCTACACCCGTGTCCTACCCTGCCCTGCAACCCCAGTTTCCAACCGTAGTACATCGCTGAAGGGCCGGACTGGCGCGTAAAGGAGGATCTGTATGGCGAAGCGGTGTCGGGAATCCGGCCCATCGTCCTCAGCTGCGGCAGGACGGGGCGCCGTGCGGGCGGCAGCAGCAGCCAAAACCACGCCAGCCGCCCTTCCCAACGGCGACGCAAACCCCACCGCCCATGGCCTCCCCTCCCCCTCCCCCCGCTCCTCCTTCCTCCCCCGCCTTCCCTCCGACCTCATCAACAGCGTACTAGCACTCCTGTCCCCCAACGACCTCGCCTGCAACGGCCGACTGGCCTTCAAGGACGCCGCCCAGCGCTTCCGCCTCCCCCGCCACCGCACCGTGGCCCTCGGCCAGACCATGTCCGACCACACCGCCCAGCAGTGGCAGCAGCACGCCGCACCCCGCCTCAAGCACTTGACCTTGGGGGCCAAGCTGCAGCTGCTGTCCACAGCCGCAGCCACCGGGTGCACCGCCAACCTGTCCGCCGTCTGGGCCTTGCTGCGGCCGTGCCTGTTCCCCGAGCTGCTGCCCACCAAGCACGCGCTGTCGTACCATTACGTGCCACACTACCTTGGGGACGACCCGGGCACTGCGGCGGTGGCTGCGGGGCACGTGCAGGTAAGGAAGGGCGGGTGCAGTCGTGGCTCAAGGGGTGGAGTTGCGTGGGTTACAGTTGGTGAGCGAGCAGGTGGGTTGGGACGGGACTGGGGAAGGCGTTTCGGGGTTGGGACGGGCGCCGGAAGTACTCGAGGCTGGGTCGACGCGCAGGAAATGTCGATGGAAATGCAGGGATCAGGCGGGGGCTGGGCAGCGGCGGGTTTTCGCCAGCGGCCCCTGACATAGATTCCATGCCGAACCTGACGAGGCGCCAACTCTGCTGCCTTGCCATGCCCCCTGTCCCCCACAGTACACTGCACCTGCCCTTTGCCAACCTATGCTCCCCGCCCCCGGCCCCCAGGTCCTCCCCTGGCTGGTGGCGCACCGTGTGCCTCTGGACCCCCGGCGTACGCTGGCGGCCGTGGCGCAGCACTGCGACCTCAGGGCGCTGCAGGTGCGGGAGGGGGCAAAATGGCCCGGGGTGAGCAGTGGCGGATGGGTGTTGAACGGGGGTTGGTGGGCTTGAGGCCCGGGACGTACGGCGTACGGCCTGCTTGTGCGCTCAGGGCGACCCACGTGCACTCGTAACGCTTCGCCGGCCTACCCACCTGACGGCGAGTGCGGACGTGGCTCTCGTGTCCTGGAGTTCATGGCGTTCCAGCGCCACCCGACGCAGTCAGCACCTCGCCAACCGCACCAACGTTTGCACTTGTTTACCGGGATGTACCACATCTGTCTGCATACGCCAACGAAACCTTCCATTGTACCGCATAGCGCTGCACCCGGCCCCTCCCACTCCTAGGCCGCCTCTCAGCTGTTGCAGGCTGGCCACACCTTGCCGCACATGTCGCTGACGTCATGCTTGACCCTCATCAAACTACACCTGCCCCACCCCTTCGTGGTCTCAGGCGGCCTGGCAGCTGCTGGAGACGCGTGCCTACCCCGGCGGCATGCCCCACCTGCTCTGCACGCACGGTGCCCTGGAGCACCGGGCGGTGGAGGCGGCGGCGGAGGCGAGCCCGCCCGCCCCCGACGCGCGGGCCAAGCTGGAGTGGCTGCTGGCGGCAGGGGACTCCCCTGACCTGCTGGTGCGGGCCGCGGAGGGCGCGGCGCGGGCGGGCAACATGGGCCTGCTGCAGTGGCTGGTGCGGGAGCGGGGCTGCCCCATCACGCAGCCTGCTGACGTGGCGGGTGCGCTGGCGGTGCTGTCCGCTGCGCTGCGGCACGCGGAGCTGGCGGTAGCTAGGTGGCTGGTGGAGGAAGCTGGGTGCTACATCCCGCCGGGGGCCGCGGGTGGAGGCGAGGGAGCAGGAGGGGAAGGCGGAGGAGCGCAGGGAGAGGAGGTTGCGGGCGGGGCGGGGCAGCACTACCCGCTGTACACCGCCGCAGCCGGGGCGGCGAGCGGGGGTGTGGAGAAGCTGAGGTGGCTGGCGGCGCGGGGGGTGGCTGTGCAGGGCGAGGCGCTGTTCCACGCGGCGCTGGCGGGGCGGGTGGACACACTGGAGTACCTGGTGGACGAGTGTGGGTTAGAGCTGCACGAGGGGATATTCACGACGGCGGCGAGGTCGGGGTGCGTGGAGGCGGCGGCGTGGCTTAGGGGGAAGGGGTGCCGCATGGACTCGTTGGCATACAGGGGGGCGGCCCGCAAGGGCGATGTGGGCATGCTGGTGTGGCTGGCCAAGGAGGCCAGGTGCCCCTGGGGGCAGGACACGCTGGCCAATGTGCTCACGGCCTGGCCGCACAGCCCGGCACAGCAGGGGCAGCAGGGGCAGCAGGGACGGGAGGCCTGTGGTGGAGGGGAGCCGTGTGCGGGCGGAAGCGGCTATGTGGAAGGGATGGCAGTTGGGGAGGAGGGGAGCGGCGGGGAGGGAGGCGGCAGCAGCAGAGGAGGAGGAGGAGAAGGGGGAGGAGGAGGGGCGTGTGGGGGCAACAGGGTGCTGCTGGGCGCAGTGCGTATGCTGTTGGAGGCGGGGTGTCCCCCGGGGGGCACCCTGGCGCTGGATTGGGCGTGCTGGCGGGGGGACCTGCCGCTGGCCAGGTACCTGCACCTGCATGCAAGTCACAGCACAGGGAACGGCAGGGGGGCGGGGTCAATGGAAGCAACAGCGGCAGAAGCAGGAGGAGCAGCAGCAGCAGAGGGTGGGAGTGGGGAAAATGGAGACGGTGGAGCTGGCGGTGCGTGCAGCTGCTGCCCCATGGGTCACAACACGCTGCGATGGGCGGCGCTGAGTGGCTGCGTAGCGCTGCTGGAGTGGCTGGTGGGCGCCGGCTGCCCGCTGTGGGACTCGTGGATGCACGACCCGCACGCGCAGGCGGCAGCCAGGGGAGACCTCTCCACGCTGGTCGCCCTGCGGCGGCTGGCCGTGCCGTACAACGCGCACACGGTCATGTCGGCTGTGTTCCGCATGTGCCCGCTGCCTGCGCTCAAGTGGCTGCTGGAGCAGGGGGCGCCGGAGGATGCGTCGGCGGTGTCGCGGGCGTTGCAGCAGGCGGAGAGTAGGTCGGCGTGTGGGGGCGGGGGTGGGTTCAGCGGTGTGACGGGGGCGTTCCGAGGGGCGGCGGCGTGGCTGAAGGCGAGGTGCCTGGCGGGGGGAGGGGCGCAGGGGCTGGGGAGGGGGCGGGGGAGGGGAGGGGCGCGGGGGAGAGGGGCAGGGAGGCGAGGGAGGGGGCCGGGGGAGGAGAGCGATGGGGAGGCAGAGTAGAGGGGCGTCAGGCAGGGAGGGTGCTTGTGAAGGTGGTAGAGCTGTAGTTGCAATACATCAACAGATTCAGCAGGGCGTGTTACGGCGAGGCTTCGACACGGGTACGTGCGTGTTGTACATCGTTGCGCGATGAGGCGCATTTGCCGTCGGGGCGCAGTTGGAGTACGATGCCTTACCATACCTGCAGGCTGCAGCACATGTTGGTACGGTTTAACGATGTAGGCAGGCTATTGACGTGCTTGTGCCACCGCGTGCCCCAGACCTGTGAGCACCTGTGATGAAGTACAACCTGCATATCTTCGGGTGCCGCTGTACGCGCGTTGGCATTATCAGCGTGCCGAACAAGTGTTGTGTAATATAGAACCACTGTGTTGGCTAGCAGGCCCCGGAACTCTTATGAGGGCGTGCGTACCGAACTGTTGGGTAGGCCGCGGCGGGCCGCAGCGACCGCAGCTCGAGTTGGCAGGCGCCCTTGTATCTGAGCCGTGCGGGTGCGGTTACACAGTGTTAGGTAGAGGTCTGAACTACAGCAAAGCAAGGATGGACGAGGATATGCCGTGGCGTGATACGCCTGCAAATCGCGTTCGCTGGAGACGCTTGCAGAACAGCTACGCGTTCCTGAATCAGCAGGTCAGTTTCGTCACAGCTCGCTGTTGCCTGTGTGCGTGATGCGGCGGTATGCCACTGTGCTGGGACATGTGCCAGCAACAGGGTAAGTTATGTTTCGGGGGCTTTTTCGGACCTGGAGGTTGCTGACAAACCACCGGCACACTTGCGTGCGCCGCTGCTGCTATTTCTGTGAGGTAACAGGTGGTAACCGCGGTGCCCTTGCCCCAGGCGCTGTCTGGTACCCTCCAGTGCTCGTACTGTGGCTTAAGCCCCTTGATCATTCTGCACTGGAGCGACCACAGTGGCCAGGGCCTCCCCAGGAAGGTGTGCATCTGCTGGGGATGCAGGAAAGGCTCCTGTTTGTTGCTTGCGTGCTGGGAGGTAGTAGCACGCACCAGCGCCGCTGCATGTTTCTGTACCGGGAACGCAACCCGATGCACTCTCCCAGGGCACGAAACATTGAAGGAGTCTGCCGCATTCAGGCTGGACCTTGGTACAGTCGGTGTTGCGCAACCACGCCTACGTAAACACGCCCTACCTCCCCCCACCTGCTGTACGGCCCTGAGCCCCTGACCGTTAGCCCCTCGCTCCATCCTGCCCCCTACACACAGGCCACGGTGGACCATGTCATCCCCATCAGTCGCGGCGGTCCAGACCACCCCTGCAACATGGTTGTCAGCTGCTCGCCCTGCAACCGGCGCAAGGGGAGCAGCCTGCCCGACGACACGCCGCACGCATGGACGCACCGACACAGACGAGCCCGACGCGAGTGGGGACCCTTGGGGACGCATCTTCGCAATACTGCTCGTCGTGTTCATCTTCTTCGTCATGGCGTCAGGCGGGCGCTAAGCCTCAAGGCCATCGCTGGCCTTTGACCCTTCCCCTGCCTGTTTTTACTGGTAGTACTGGCAAGTGTTGCGCGGTGGCAACAGCGTTGGGCGGCGTGTGACATACATGGGTGCGACTGCTAGTACGTGGCGGTGTTCCGCATGTGCCCGCTGCCTGCGCTCAAGTGGCTGTTGGAGCAGGCGGCGCCGGAGGATGCGTCGGCTGTGTCGCGGGCGTTGCAGCAGGCGGAGAGTAGGTCGGCGTGTGGAGGTGGGGGTGTTTTAGCGGCGTGACGGGGGCGTTCCGGGGGGCGGCGGCGTGGCTGAAGGCGAGGTGCCTGGCGGGGGGAGGGGCGCAGGGGAGGGGACGGGGGGGGGGAAGGGGGAGGGGAGGGGCGCGGGGCAGGGGAACGGGAAGGGGAGGGAGGGCGGAGGAGCGACGGGGAGGCGGCATAGTGGACGGAGGGAAGGTGCTTGTAAATGTGTAGCTGTGGCTGTGGCAGCTAGCAGGGAAATAGAGTACGATGTCCAATGTGATGCCATGCACGTTGTTTATTGTGTGAACGATGATGCCGTTCACCTCCGGGGATGGACTGAAGCATCTTGGCAAGTGCAAACACGGCATTCGTGCGGCATAGATCCTGGCATAGGCGGTACACTGCGACGCGCTAGTTCCACTTCCGCCGCCTGTCACCAACTTGTGAACACCAGTGATGTAGAAAATTCAGCATCTCCTTCTCAGCTCGTTAAACGCCAGGGTGCTTACCGAGGGTGGCGCTGGCCCGCGCTGCCAGCCGAAGGCGGCTGGGACCAGGGGAGCTCCCCTGGCTTGGACAGGTGGATTGAGTAGCTGTGTTGGGCAGTGCTTGCCGTGCAAAGGGTCCCAGGTTGTATGAGGGCCAAGGGCAAGGGTGTAAGGCATGGTATCAAGCTCACATGTATACATCTGCCCACAAACCGTTGCGGAACAGCTTGCCTGGCTGGCCGTGGAAACTAGGACCGTGTGCAGCTGCACGTGCTGGAGTGGACCGTGGCAGCCAGGACGCATTCCCGTTTCAACCCGGTCCGGAGCACATACAATGGCCACAAAATGCACGTATAGGCGTCTGCCACATACCTAATAACTTTACTGGGCCGCATACGTTAGCGAAGAGTTTCGCGCCATCACGCCATGACCATCGACCTTTTTACGTTCCGGCTGACCTGTTCCACAAGAGTCTACATCAGTTGTCCATGAAGCTCACACGGAATACAATTGAGCTTTAGGGGAAGCGGGCGCAATATTCGCCCTGACTCGCCCAGCCGATACCGGTACGCGATAGACGCTCACAGCTCAGAGCTCTCAGAGCGTTGACGGGGCTAAGGCTGCCACCAGGAGTCAGACACAATTATGCAAGAGCCGGTGGTTGCTTGCGGGCCTCTGCCGCGAACTGGGCGTAATCCTATCGTCAACGGCCAGGGCAGTAGACAGGCCTGGGGAGCGCAAGGAAGGCTCCATGCTTGGGGACCCCTTCCGGTCGGCCCATGTTTCCTGGGCCACCACCCCTCATCCGAGGCGGTTTTGGACCCCCTAACCAGGGAAGCCGAATGGCTGCAAGTTCAAGGTCAGAATGGATCCTGCAGTTCCCAGGCAGGCTTTTGACAAGGCACGGCACATGTGCTGGTTTCGTCACGCCAAGGAGAGGGTAACGATGCTTATGCAACACTTCTCGGGTTCTAAGCAACGCAATGCGGGGTTGCCATGCGCTACCGGTGTGCTCAACAATTCTTTGGAGGCCACGACCCACGGGTCGTCACGGGCACGTGACGGGCTGCTGTATTTTTGCCGATGCACTGCGACGGTCAGCCCATCCTCATGACCACAGTCCACTCCGTCACATGCCTCAATCATAATGTCCTGATTCTTTCGCTGGCTGGACCTAGCGCTGAGGCGGAAAGCGGGGCTGCGCTCTAACGTCGCCTCACCCGGCCTTACCCGGCAAACAGGCGTGTCGCAATCCTCTACAGTCCGCTGCAGCTCATCTTATGGTCAAGACGCTTCCTGGCAAAACGTTTAAAACGCTGGTAAGGCGGAAACGGGACTTCCCAGTCGTGCCTGTCAGTTGCCTGGCGTTACCAGTCGGGAAGGCGAGCAGTCGCTCGTTTCAGGTAAAGCTTGGCCCATTGCTGCCGCCGCGCCACCGCTTTAGCAAATTGTGCACACATTCGTTAGCGTCATTTGTCTGCAATTGCTGTGTACAACGCCTGAGTGCTGCGCTTGCAAGGCTGTGGCCCCTCAAGGGCAAGGCTGTGGGCCGCTGCACCGCACGTACATAGCCCTAGTCGTGCTCAGCCGGACTTGGAGCGCATACACACTGCTAGCACTCAGGGAAGGGGCATAGGCTATGGTTTCCACTGTAGCCGAGACAGGAGGCGTACGCCAGAGTGGAAGCTGGCAATACCTGTACACATGTACTGGTATCTGACACACACCGGGCACCGCCAGTAAGCACTGCCTTCAATTGCCCATTCCGTACGCATGCACCTCTGCTCACTTCGGCCGCCCATGCACCAACGCAGGGCTCGCCCGGTCCGTCAACCCTTTTGTCATTAGGCCATGTTCGGCGCCCCCGCACCCGCCGACACCGGCACCGATGGCACTCCATGGTGCGAGGATGCGTCCGCATTGGCGAGCCTGTTTGACCTGACACACGTGGCGGCAAGCAAGATGCGGGACCTGCGCGCAGTGGCGTCCTTCAGCGGCATGGTGTCGCGTTTCGTCAAGGTGCGGCCGCCCCCCGGTTGGTGCAGCCAAGGACGTCCCCTGGCCTCAGCTGCCCTGTGACAGCTTGATCCTCCTTACCTCCTTATCGGTACAGCAGCTTCGGGTCAGCGTGTGGCAAAACTGGTTACGCCCCAGCATGCCCCCTGTGTTTTGTGGCCGGTGGTGAGTGCTGCGTCCCCATATCCACGCGCCAATGGGCATGGTGATCACTGCTTAATGGCAGCATGTGCCATAACAATGTGAGTGCCATTGAGCGCACACCCAAAGCCCTTATGGTGCAGTCCACGCAATGCGCTTACGCACCTGCCGGCCCCTTGCCACCCCAACCTCCCCACCCTACGCAGGCCCTCTCCACCGATGGCTCCTCAAGTGAAGCGCCACTGCAGAACACCCACAGCTCTCCTCAAACCGCCAGCAGCCTCACCGGCCCGCTGTGGCCCCAGCTCCACCCTGCCGACCTCATCGTCCTAACCGATTCTGCCGCCGCGCTGTCGTCCTCGTCAACCATCACGTGGTACCCGGAGTACGGCTGTGCACTGCTGGCGCTTGGCCGGCCGCAATCCCACAGCCCCGCCGCCGCCGGCTACACCGCTGCTAGCTCGGCCTGTTCCCCAGCCTCCACCGGTCCAGCAGGGGGCCGTGCCCTTGGCTGTGCCCGTGGTGCTGGTGGTGTGGGTGGCGGCGTGGCCAGGGCCCAGGCGGCCATGCAGCGCACAGGCTGCCGTGTCGCTCCCCAGCACGTGTCGCTGCACCTGGTGGCACTGGATGGATGGGCGTTTCGGACGCACGGCAGCAGTGCAAGGTGGGTGGGCGCTGGGCAGCTGTGCGAGCTGGTGCGAGGCGTCGGGGTCAGGGTCAGGACTTGTTTGCTGTCTGGACTTGTTCCTGCTTGATGTGCATGAGCCGCACGGGGCGCAGCGCATGTGCAATTGCGCTACGACAGGGACGGCAGGTAGGTCAATCTGTTGCGTCGCAGACACTGCCCCTAAAATGCAGCAGACATGGTGAGTACGTGACAATGCCACCACCCGCAGCGTGTCACCAAGCGGCCGGGGGATTCAACACACGTCCAGCAGCCCACAGCACGCGCTGCTGTACTGCGGAACGGTCCCCACTGCGCAGCTGCAAGGCCTGGTGGACGACATCTCGCAGCTGGAGGCACGCGGGCGGCGGGAGCGAGAGCAGGGTGTCAAGGGCTTCCAGCGCACGCCCGCCTTCATCCTGTCTGTGGTGAAGGACGCGCTGAGGGCACTGCGGACGCAGCAGTTAGGAGGCGTCAGCGGCAGTAGCACGGAAGGGAACCCGCCCTTGTCCGAGCCCCGCGGGGGCTTCACAGACGTGGGGCGGCACACTGGAGGGGACGTGGAGAGGGACACCGCGTGGCCCCTCGTGCGGCAGGTGCTGCAGGTGGGTTGGCACACATTTGAGGCACGTGCGTTCCAGTGGTGATTTCTGCTAACTGGTCGTGCCTTGCAGTCATCCAGGATGGGGCCTCATTGTATGCATGCGGCCGGTACTGGCTTACCACGACCGTTCGTAGCTTCCCGTCGCGCACCAGACAGTGCTCCATGGTTCCCAATTAGTCTTGATTACTTCCCCACGGATCCATCTGCATGTCGCGCAGGTCCTTGTCGTGCACTACATGGCGCCAGAGGGCCGCACACTCAGCAGCAGCACCGCAGCCGCAAGCGCCACCAGCTCCACCAGCTCCAACACCCCCGGCGCCGGTCCCCGCCACCCGCCCCAGCTGCTGTTCCGCCTGGCCCTGGCGCACCTGGACCTGTGGCTCCTGCGCCGCCAGCTGCAGCTGCTCACACCTAACACCGCCACACCTACCGCCATCACAGCCGTCATGCAAATGCTACGCTCCACCGCCGCCAAAGCCGCCGCCCTTGCGTCCGAGGGACAAACACCTCCGCACTCGAGCCCGCCTGCAGTGCATGCCACCGCCACCTGCGCTCCCTGGCAGCCCAGCGTACAACCGCACAGGCGCAGGCACACGCCCTGCCCGAGGACCTGCTCTCGGCACTCACGCCTCTGGCGCATCCCTGCGGCACCCTCCCGCCCCCGCTGCAACCCGCAGCGGAGGAGGAGGGGCTAGAGGCCGCGCGCCACCGTGCCGCCAGGAACCTCGGCTCGCTGCTGCTGCTGCCCCCCGGCTGTTCTTTTGCGTACATGGTGGCGGTGATGGAGGGGCCGGGCTGGGCGAAGCCGCAGGGCGACGCAGCGGCGCAGCTGCTGCTTCGGAGCGTGGAGAGGGAGCTGTTCAGCCGTGTGGTGACGTTGGGCGCAGCAGCGGACGCCACCAGCAGCAGCAGTGGGGGCAGCAGCGCAGGGGCAGGGGCGCCATCGACAGCAGCAGCATCGGCGAGCCTGAATTTGGTGGAGGTGAAAGCCCTAGAGAAGGTGTTGGACCTGTACCGTGTGGCTGTGAGCCAGTTCTTGGCCACACCGGCAGCTGGTGCGGTTATGCGGGCAGAGCAGCTCAGCCGGGAGGTGCTGGTGGTGTGGGCGGCGTACTGCCTAACACACGCCGCGGCGGGGAGGATGCCGCTCGTGCTGCAGTATGGGGTGCTGGGGAAGCGCCCGTGGGAGGAGCTAAGACACTTGGTGCTGGGGGACCGGGAGGCCGTGGATGCGGCACTTGCTGTGGCCGCGTACCTGCAGCGCGCGGCTTTGCGGTCAGGTGGCAGGGTGCTGTTCTCGCTGGAGGATGGTGGGGCCGCGACGGTGGCCTTTGCGCGGGAGTTTGCAAGCACCTCTCCGCGCCTGGTGGGGATCCTGGCGCAGGAGGAGGCGGATGCGGAGGCGCGGGTGCGGGCGCACTGGGCGGAGGTGCGGCGGAAGCAGCAGCTTGCTGCGCAGTACAGGCAGGAGCTGCAGCAACTGGAGGGGGAGGGCGTGTGCCTTGACGCGGAGCAGAAGCGGCTTCAAGCGGAGCTGCAAGCTCTTGCAGCAGCCCAGCTTGCAGCGATCTGTCGCCGTTCGCGCTCATTGGCGCTTTCAGATCCAGCTACAGGGGACGGTCATCGTGTTAAGCTACGCCATCAGGAGCAGGAGACGCACAGGCTCATGCAGAGAAACTATGCGAAGCAGCAAGCTGTCAAGGCCCGGCTCGCGGAGGCTGAAACGCCGCCGCCCGCCGTCATCCAGCCCCTCCCCGACCCAGCCACGTGCCGTGGCGACGCGCTGGCGTGGCTCTTCTTCCTGCACATGCCGTCCCTGCTGCGCCGCCTCTCCCGCCTCTCCTTCCTAGCGCAGCAGATGCTGCTGCCGCACCCCTGCTCCGACCACCCAGACGTGGTCCAGGCCCTGAACGTGCCCGGGCTCAATACCTCCATCACAAACCATTATAACACCTACAGCTTTTGCCCGCAGTACGGCCTCACGCCAACCCAGCGCATCCGGGGGCAGGACGGCGCAGTGCTGTTGCGGTCAGCAGGCAGTGCGCCCTCCGACGTGGGACCTAGGCACATCGACCATTTCCACACACCCTCGGACGGGGTGTGGTACCCAGGCGCGGATATGAGAATGGCGATGGCGTGGAAGGGCAGCGGTTGCGCCGCAGATGTGGGGCTGCAGCTCCCGTCAGGGTATTTCAACCCCTGGGCTCTGCCGGCTGGGCAACAGTGGCTGGTGACGAAGCGCTTCACAGAGCAGCTGAAGGAAGGGGAGGGCTCCAGGGGGGCGGCGTCACTGCAGTGGGCCATGCCGCTATACGGCAGTGCTGAGCAGACGCACGCGACAAGGGGCAACACGGGCATCGCGAGACAAGGTGGGGGCCTAGGGGCTCTGTTGCCGAGGTTCAAAGAGTGCGAAAGCGGGGCCAAAAGATTAATGTCAATGGCTGGTTCCTGATCGATTAGTGTGTCTGTTTGAAGCAAGCTGTACACTTGTCACGTTTATGAGTAACAACTCTGAAGGCCACCACTGTGACTTGCCTGGACTTGCCCATGCCGACCCTGGCTTCCTGTCAACGCTCTTTTCGCCTCCCACAGACCTGCGCCCTGACTGGCTGTCCAAGCCCGCCTTCCTGGAGCTCACCTCCCTCCGCGCCTACCCCCTGCGCCAGCTGCACCGCCTGTGCGCCGCCCTGCGCCAGCGCACACTGCCCCTGGCACACCCTGCCGTACAGACCCTTGTACGGCAGCTGCTGTACCACATCGGTCCTGTCGTCACCGTCCCAAAATGCGAAGGCGGCGAGGGGCCTGACAAGCCTCAGCTGCAGTGGAGGGAGGGGTGGGACCGGGATCACGACGTGCTGCCTACGCTGTGTGCAGAGCTGGCGGCGCTGGCTGAGGAGCTAGACCCCGCGCCCCGAGACCAGCCTGCAGTACTGCTGCTGGGCGAGATGGCGGCCTACCTGTCCGACTGGTACGAGCCGTGCCGTACGGTCGCCCGCCGTTTCGCGGCCATGACGAGCCGCGTTGCGGACGAGCTGGAGGCGAGGGTGGCGGCGGCGGTTGGGGCGGCGGACGGGGTGCTGGTAGCGCAGCTGCGGGTAAAGCAGGTGCGGTGGAGGGTGATGGCCATGGTGTGTTACGGAGCGGGGCGGCTGGATGCGGAGGATGTGGGGCAGCTGCTGCAGCTGGTGGTGTTGGTGCACCACGGGTGTCTGTTCCAGGAGGGGCAGGCGGCACAGGCGGAGCTGCAGCTGCTGGCGACCAGGGCGCACGGCGTTATGGCGGCGAGGGCGAGGGACGTCAAGCCGCTGCTTTGGCTCAAGTCGCTCACGGCAGCAGCCGCCCGTGTGCTGCAGCGCATTCCGGCGACTGGCGACCTGCGCTGGGAGCTGGTGCCTCGCTACGCGCCAGCCGTCACCGACACCGGGTGCAGCAGCAACTGCTACGATTGGTGCTGTGGGGTGCAGGCGGTGAGCCCTGATGGGGACCTGTACTCCATAAACGTTCTCGATGGCACGGTGCTGTGTAACGGCCGCCACCCGGGCAGGCTTCCCAGGGAGGCCACGGAGCACCCCCTGTTCGTGCGCACCTTTGGGGCGGGGGTCAATTTCGAGGTCAGCATAACGCGGGAGGGCGTGATGCAGACGCTGCAGCCGGTGGCCGGCCGCCACTATGACTTCTTTCTGTCAAGCGCCGGCACGGGAGGGACGCAGGCAGGTCAACAGCAGCAGCTGGCAGTGTTGGAGCTGGACGTGTCGGCGGTTGGGGCAAGGGAAGGGGCAGCTGGGGCAAGGCAGCAGGGGGAAGGCAGGGGCAAAGCGGGTGCGGGGGCGCGGCATGGGGCGGCAGCGAGCGGTGTAGTGTTGGAGCTGCTTGATGTGGACGGCAGGGCGGCGTGCACGTACCGCAAGGATGCCCTCCCGGTGCGGCTGCGGAAGATGTACAGCCATTGGTTGTCCAGGTGAGTTTGCTGCTGGCAGACTAATGTCAGTCTGAGACTCTTCAAGATGAATCGTATTTTGACTCATTGGGGGCTGGTGCCTGGCGCGCAGCGGGGCGGGGACAGAGTGCCATGCATGCATGGCGAACACCGTGTTTGCGAGTAATGATACCTGGGTGACACTACTGGTACGCGGTCGTTTAGTTTGCAACCGTATCACGATCGCAACATTACCACGGCATGTGCATTTGCCCCCGACCTGCCACCAACGTTACGCGTGCCCTTGACCCTTCACACTCCAAAACCCAACTTGAGACCCCATACGAGGCATCAAACAGTGTGCCCTCGCTGCGTGCCCAACCCCCACGCCCTACAGGGACCACGGTGTGATCCTGCTCCGGCCGCCCCACTTCCAGTCCCATGACGTGCACTACATCATCTCCTTCGACAAGGCCAACCTCCCAGTTCAAACTGCGACCTCCAGCGGCGGCAGCCGGGCCAGTGCCTTGGCCACGCAGTACGACTGTCGGCGCGTTCCGCAGCACCTTCGCTCGCGGCCCTGGAGGCAGCTGCTGGTTACTGCAGCTCAGGCGCAGCTAACGGACTCTTTGGTGCTGTGCCGCAGCACGTCCCAATCCGCTCCCCAGGGCGCGACCAGCAGCCCGCTGTTGAGCAAGTTCGAGGATCCATGCTTCACCCACACATACATCAGGAGGACGGCAGCTGTCCCTGCCCCTGGTGGCGGGGCTGGTCGTGGAGCAGCTGGGGGCAGCAGCAGCGGGACGGAGCAGCGGCTGGTGTTGGAGCTGCCGCGGTACGAGCTGGAGTTCGAGCTTGTGGACGGGCGGCTGGTGTCGTGCGACTACAGCGGGTACTGCCTGAGGAGGTGCCAGCAGCTGGTGGGCGCTGTGGACCGCCCGTGGCAGCAGCACCAGCAGCAGCAGCACAACGCCGCTGGCGCACAGGCACAGTCACAGCAGCAGCAAGGACAGGGCCACGTGGACGTTAAGGAGGTGTCGTACACGCTGCCTAACTTCCAGCAGTACCTGGTTCTGGAGCGCATGCCGGGGCAGGGCGTTGAGCTGGGGGCCAGGCGGGGGGATGTGCTGGTGCTGGTGCCTGCCGGGGAGGTGGTGCTGCCTGCAGCTCGGGGAGACCAGCTGGTGCGCGTACACACGCCCGTGGACTGCGCAGCAAAGCTCAAGGTATGCTGGTGTACACATCATATGTACAGCTTGGCCCGCAATTATGGATCTGCTGCTTTTACCGTTGTATGCATGGTTGCATGCTGTGGGCACGCGCTGTACACTGCTGCTTGCAGGTGTCGGTCTTGCTGTTGCAGCAGACTTTCGTACGCACTTGCAAACTTCATACCGGCATGCTACCGCAAATGGCTGTAGGACATGCGTGCAAGCACCAGCATTGTTTTCGATCCCGTCTTCAGTAGTGTCGGTGGTGTTCTGCTGCCGGCCTCTGCCCCAGGTCCACTGCTACGAGCTGCACGGCCGCTTCGGCCACCTTGTGGCCCCCTCCGTCCCCGCCCGCCTGCAGCTGGCCGCCCTCTACGCCGCCACCTCCACCCTCCTGCCCGAGCCCCTCAGCGCCTGCACGGGGGCACAGACCGCCCTGCGCCTGGTGCGGCAGTGCTGGGGCAACGGCCCGATGGCACCAGAGGACCTGGCTCAGCTGCGCTCCATCGGTGCCCTCAGCCGCAACCTGCTACCCGCCCTGCCCCTGCTAATACACGAGCTGGAGCTCAGTGCCTGGCAGCTGCATGAGCTGGTGATCGCCCTTCGAGGCGGTAGTGCAGAGGCCGCAGCGGTAGGAGCAAACACTACAGGGGCGGTGGAGGTGGTGGCGGCGGCGGGCCCTCCGGCCGCCCCCTTGTTGGACCCAGACGCTGCAACTTCCTATTTGCTGGCTCGGCAAGGCTGTGGCGGTGGCGGGCATGGTGGGGGTGCCGCTGGATGCAGCGGGGAGGTGTGTGGCTGGGGCCCTAACCCACGGGAGCTGCTGACACCCGGGGAGGAGTGGCGGGTACTGGGGCTGGGGGGGCCGTGGGAGGGCGAGCCGGCTTGGAGGCGGATGGGGCCGTACAAAGCTGTTGAGCTGACTGACGGGGAGGTGGATGGGACCCAGGACCCGCAGGGCCAGGGCCAGCGGCAGGGCCTAGGGCAGCTGCCGGTGCCTGCGGGTTATGTGGAGACGACGGAGGCTCGGCTGGCGGAACTGGTGGTGGGTGTGGCGCGCGTTGCAGAGGAGGAGGGAAGCGGGGAGCAAGTACAGGCTGCCGGGGCACGTGGTGCGGCAGCCACGCCGCCCTATCTGCGGCTCACAACCTCCACGGCCACGAGCGGGGCTGCGGCCGACGGAACAGCATCAGTCAGTGCTCCAGGGGGAGGCGGTGGCCCGACCCCTTTGGATGCTGAGATGCATGTGGAGCTGGCGGACAGCTGTCGACATGTGCGGAGGACGGAGGTTTCGCTGGCTGAGGTGATAGCTGAGGTGATGGTGGCGATGGCGCGCGCTGCAAAGCAAAAGGGAAGCGGGAAGCAGATACAGGGTGCAGGGACGAGTGGTGCGGTAGCCACGCCGCCCTACCCCTTGCACGCAACCCGAACAGCAGGAAGCGCGGCTGCTGCCGAACCACCAGCAGCAGCAGTGGGTGCTTCCGGTGGTGGTGGCCCCACCCCGCTGGAGGCTGAGATGCATGCGGAGCTCGCGGGCTGCTGGCGGCAGCACCAGCAGCTGCTGGCGGCAGGGAGGCAGGGGGTGGCCCCGGGGGCAGCGCGCACCATCCGGGAGATACAGGTAGGCGTGAGTGGCTGTATACCAGTACCTGGAACGCCAGCCCCTCTATTACAGGCTGTACGCCTGCTGCTCTTCTGAGGATGGAGCACTGACTGTTACCAAACGGCATAGGGCAGCGCGCGGCTTATGCAGGCTCGCATTCTACCCTGTGGGTGATACTGATACCCGTACGCAGGCCACGACGACGCGGCATCGCGAGGCCCTGGAGGCCTTCATTGCCCGCTTCCTGTGCCACGTGCCGCACGCGTCGGGCTGCCACGCCGCCGCCTTCCGCCTGGCCCGACTGGCGGGCGCCGTACCGCGCCCCGGGCCGCTGGACCTGGTGCCCGCTGCATGGGACCCACACCAGCTGGCCCGCCTCAACCCCTTCCTGTCGGGGGCCGCGCAGGCTAAGCTGCACGATGGCGTGCTGCTGTGGCTGCAGCTGTGTGTGTTGGAGGACAGGCTGGGGCGGCTGGTGGCCCTGGCAGGTGCAGGGCCCGAGTACAAGGAGCAGCTGGTGCAGGTGGGTGGGTGGGCACGTATAGGGAGAGTAGGAAGAAGGTATGAGCTAGGATGTAATTATAAGCAGGGGATGCAATTACGGTATGCCTGTTGCCCACACAAGACGCGATGCCGTACTTACACTCGACTGCACTGAATTACTCGCCCATGGTTGCCATTGCAGGAGCTGCTGGTGCGGCGTGAGTGGGACGTGGCCCAGCACCCCCAGTGGCTGGCGTTTGAGGCGGAGGGGCGGCTGCAGATCCGGCCCCAGCAATACGCCGTGGCCCGCCACCTGATGTCCAACCCCGGCGCCATCGTGCAGCTCAACATGGGGGAGGGCAAGACACGTGTCATCCTGCCCATGCTGGCGCTGCACTGGGCAGACGGCTCGCGGCTGGTGAGGTGTCATGATTTTTCGTTCCCAGTGGTCATCCTAATCTCTTAAGGTCACCTTGGCTCCTGTGTCTTCGCTTATGGCGACTGGTACGACCCGTACATATGCCCCATCCACCGCCCCGGCCCCACACTCAATGCGCCGAAGGCACCCATTGAGGACCGTGGTGGACAGGCGTCTTCGCTACGAACTTGATATGCGCGCCCTCGCCACTGCGCTCATATGTCTGTCGCTCTGCCTGCAGGTGCGGCTGCACTTCCTGTCCCAGCTGCTGGACGAGGCGCACGCCCACCTTCACGCCACTCTGTGTGCTAGCGTGCTGGGCCGCAAGCTGGTCCGCCTGCCCTTCCACCGCGACGTGGAGCTGACACCGGAGGGGGCGGAGCGGCTGCTGGCATGCCTTACGCACTGCATGCATGTGAGGGGTATGGCAATGTTAGGGCGGCATGTGGTACAGTGCTGTCGTCTGCAATGTACCCCTACCACCCGGCTCTCGTGTTCGACAGAGAGCTGCTGGTCGCAATACCGCTACAGGGAGGTGCATGCTGGTACGGAGTAATGCACAACCCGTAACCTCGACTATAGGATATGATGTATCACATTCAGCCGCTTTACATTTTGTAGGAACTTGTTTCGCCTGGCCACCATGCAGGAGGGCGGTCTGCTGCTAGTGGCGCCCGAGCACCGCCTGTCCATGCAACTCAAGTGGCACGAGCTGCGCGCCAGGGGCCACACGGATGCAGCTGCGGCGGCCGTCGCCGCCCACCTGGACAACGTACAGCACCTGCCGTACCTGGACCTGATGGACGAGAGCGACGAGCTGCTGCACCACAGGTACGGCTGTACGGCACGCCATCAACTGACGCTGTGACCAGGCTTCAGCACCTAGCCAATGGGCGTAATCAAGCTTTGTGCAGGATCCTATCCTGTTAGCAAACTCGTACCTCAGCATAGAGCCCGTCATCGCCTTACCAAGGCTGAGTCCATGTTGTACAAAACCCCTCGCGGACAGGCTCCAGCTCATCTACGCGTGCGGCTCCTCCCAGCCGCTGCCCGCCCTGCCCGAGCGCGTGGCTGCTGTACAGGCCCTGCTGGCTGCCGTACACCGCCTTGCGCCCGCCACGTGCAGTCCCTTCGGCCTCCTGGGCCCCCACGCTGCGGTTCTGGAGCGCGGCCAGGGCAAGCCGGGCAGCTGGTGCGGGCTGCGGCTGCTGCCTGGCGAGGCACTTGGTCGTGAGGTGTTGGCGGCCCTGCGACAGGACCTTGCACAGGAGCTGCTGCATTGGCCCACGCACGAGCTGGAGTGGCTGAATTACCACCCGGACAAGGTGCGGAAGTGGAATGCGCCCAGCCGGGAGGCATGGTAGCCTGTACGGTTGAGGTCGTTGCATGGACGTCGCGCCTAAATGTACTGTTGTCTACTGGAGTGCAATAAAGGAGAAGCAATCAAGCAAACCAACGAGCCGTGTTAAACGCCGTAGCTGCCAGGGGAGCTCGCCAGGTGCAGGTATATGCTCAGTAGACCAACCATCGCCATGCTGTTCGTGGTTCTGCCACGTGGCTACAGGAACAAATCCTCACCTGCATCACGTGTGCCGAGGCGGACGCCGGGCCCCTGATGCCCCCCAACCTTCTGCCCGAACGGGGCTCGCTGCTGCTGGCCCTGCGCGGCCTGCTCGCGTGCGACGTGCTAACACACAGCCTGGCCAAGAGACACCTGGTGGACTATGGGGTCAACAGGTGTGGCGTACGCGATGCTTTTGAGCACTACGTGCACTGTGGTGGCAGCTTTGTGTTCGCCATGAGGCTGTCTCATGCCTTGCTCCTCATCCGACTCCCTCCGGTTTGCATAGCTGCATATAGCCCTGCCTAGCCCTTTTCCCGTTTGGTTGCATCGTTGCATGCAGGCGCCCCACCGCCCGCAAGCGCCTGGCCGTGCCGTACCGCGCCGCCCACACGCCCAGCGAGCGAAGCGAGTTCGCGCAGCCCGACGTGGCGCTGCTGCTGACTCACCTGTCGTACTACAACGACGGGCTGTCGTACGACGAGCTCCGTACAGCGCTGGAGACGCTGCTGCGCATGGGGCCCAACGCGCGGGAGGCCTTCTTTGCGGGGTGGCTGAAGGCGGCGGCTGAGGGCGGTGGCATTGACGAGGGTACGTTGATTCCCTTGGGGTGTAACCTTAGATCCCCGTGCAGCTTGACCTTCCAGTGAATGCTGCTGCATGCTTTGCCACATGTGAAGCCGGTCCCTCGCTAATCCGCCTTGGCAGTAACTTCACGAAACGTGTACCTTCCCTTCTTGTGACGCACACAGAGGACCTCAAGACCTTCGACTCCGTGGCTAAGCTCGACCCCACCAGCCCGGAGCAGCTGGCCACCATGCACGCCCATCTGTCGCACACCATGCCCGTGGTCAACTTCTGGCTGGCCTTCTGCGTGCTGCCCTCCGAGACCAAGCAGTTCCCGCAGCGGCTTGCGGCCTCCGCATGGCACCTGGCGCACAACCCCAGCGGTGGGCCCGTGGTGGGATTTTCCGGAACCAACGACAACCACCGGCTGCTGCCGCTACAGGTACGGCAGCACGTGCTGCCGTACCCGCAGCTGGCTGCCACCAACGGCCGCATGCTGCAGGTGCTGCTGGACTGCACGGCAGAAGTTCACGTGCTGGAGCCGCAGGTGGGCATTGGCGGGAGCAGGGAGCGCCGCAAGCTAACCGTGTAGGACCAGGGGAGAACGCGGACCACTTTGTGGACGGCAAGTTGGGTAGCGCCGCATGGCATCCGATCCGGAAGGAAGGCAACCAGGACTTCCCTTGTCACAATCAGGTCTCCAAACTGCCCAGAGTGTCGGGTTGTGAAGCTGTAGGATGCGGCAAGCATGGGTACGCAACTCTTGAACTCTTTCACCGGAAATTTGCGGCCCTGTGCCACACGTGTATACCTTGCCTGTGTGCATGGCCCTTCTCTTTCTTAGGTCGGCGAGGCGCCATGGCGGGCGGTGCTGCGGCGCGCAACGACACGCGGGCTGCACGCGCTGTTGGACTGCGGGGCACTGCTGGCGGGGGCAAGCAACGGGTGGGTAGCTCGCCGCTGCTGTCCTTGCACATAGTGGTTTACTTCGGCTTCAACGCAACCGCACCCGCAGCCGCAGTCCACAATCACGCTCACTGCTCCTTCGCATGCTGCACATGGGAGTATCAAGGCACTGCAAACTCGACGCGGTTCTTCTGCACCCGTAATTTCTTCTGCACCCGTACTTATCGGAATTCCTTCTCCACATACAGGGATGCTGCCCGCTTCGTGCTGCCCCTGCTGGAGCCCTGCCGCTTCAAGGGCGTGTGCTACCACGACACCGCCTCCCGCGCCTGGGTGGTGCTGGACCGCACGGGCCGCACCCTGCCCCTGCACGCCTCCCCGGTGGCGGAGCGCGAGACGTTTGTGCTGTACGATGATGCACGGTGCCGCGGTGCGAACCTGCGGCTGCTGCCACGTGCCGTGGCGCTGCTGACGCTGGGCCCGGGGCTGTGCAAGGACAAGCTGATGCAGGCGGCGGGGCG
>VFQN01000327.1_pt1 | contig 94094 bp, 69 predicted proteins | sample 3512371 | NCBI WGS metagenome assembly VFQN01 (sample SAMN10412370, study PRJNA504923) | tailings metagenome | isolation source: Replicate 2 from Balatoc abandoned mine | place: Philippines: Itogon, Benguet | collected 2017-08-28 | reverse complement strand
CTGGCGGACTGGCTTGAGCAGAACGACCGCCGCTGGCAGGAGCGATTGCGCACCAGCCTGGAACTGGACTCTGTCGACGCTCCGGAATCGCGGGCCGCACGGTTGATGCAGCGACAGGTTCGGCGGGAAACGCTGGCGCTGCTGGAAGACACTGAATTCGCCGAAGTTCTGCCGCCCGAGTCGGCATGGCGCCGGCTCGGTGCGGGACTGGTGATTCTGGTGATCCTGCTGGCCCCCTTCGCGGTCTGGCGGGGGGGATATGGTCTGGAATGGCAGCGACTGGTGCTGCCGTTCGGGAACTGGGGGTGGGGACGTAATTACCGGATTATGGCGGACGAGACCCGCCTGGTGATTGCCAGGGGCAGCGAGGGGCGAATTCTCGCCAGGGCAAAGCCTTATCGCAGCGGGCGACCACAGCCGGAAGCATTGACGCTGCTCTGGCGTGGCGCAGATCAGGCCGGCTGGGATGAGCGGCGTCTCCCGTGGTCCGCCGATGAAAACGCCTACGCCGCTGTCTTGCCGCGGATCTCCACCGACACACGATTCCGGATTCTGGGGCCTGACGCAGAGTCCCCGAGGTATCAGTTGCAGGTTGTTGATCCGCCACGATTGCTTACGTTCCAGGTCGCGATTGATCCTCCCGCTTATACAGGCCAGCCATCCCGAGTGGGCGGCGTTGAGCGAGAATTGCAGGTGCATGCTGGCAGCCGGCTCCGCTGGACGGCACGCTTTGATCGTCGTGTAGAGACCGCTGCCCTGATTATGGTAGACCCTCAGGGCCAGGAAAGAGCCGAGGAGAAATTCACGGTCGCAGGAACAGATGCCACGGCCGTCACGCGACCGCAGGCGTCCGGCGAATATCTGTTGCGCTGGCGAAGTCCGGAAGGATTTGTCGTTGAAGAACCGTTGCGTCGCCTGATTGTGTTGCCCGACCAACCGCCGCACGTGCGGCTGGACGGCCCTGCCTCATTAATGATTTCTCCGGAAGAGCGGCATGAGCTGAGCATTGTGGCGCAGGACGATTATGGGCTGACGGTCACCGAAGTCGTGGTCGAATTGCCAGGGGGAGTGCGTCGTGTGGTCTCCTTGCCACGATCTCCCGCGTCTGCCCGGAACTTCAGTGGGTCATGGCTGCTCGATCTGGCGGACCTCGGGGTTCAGCACGGTCAGGTCGTCACGGTGAAGGCCCGCGTGGTCGATAACTGCGCAGCTCCGTCGCCGCAGGAACGCTGGTCAGATCCCCAATTGTTGGTCGTCAGTCGGACTGCCGCTTCTTCGGCCACCCGGGAACTGGCAGCGGATACCCAGTCGACCCGCGAGGAGTTGCAGAAACTGATGCGGGAGCTGGCGGATCAGCAACAGCAACTAAAGGAAATTCACCAGAAGACGGCGGCTGCGACGGTGCGTCGGAAAGACGCGGAGCAGGAGCAACCCCTGGAGACCTTGCAGAAAAAGCAGCAGGAATTCACCGCGAACTTTGATGCCTGGCGTCAGAATTTGCCGCAGGAGGGAGCGTGGGGGAAAATCTCGGAAACGGCCGGGCAGCTTCAGCAACGGGAACTGGCGGCGATTGAGCAGAAACTTGAGGCAGCAGAAACCGCGGAGGTCCGGGATGCCATTGAGGATCTGAGTCAGACTCTCGACAGTGTGGCGACTGCCCGAAAGAAGTTGCAGTTGCTCGACGATCAGATCCGCGATCTCGGCAATTTGCGGGATGAACTGGACCGGCTGGCTCAACTTGCGAATCGTGCGGATCGTTTGGCCGATGCGCTCGAACGTCGGCCGGCGGAAGATCCGGGCCGTGTGAATCCGGATGGAGCCCGGTCCAGTCAAACCCGGATGGCTGGCAAGGAAAATCCTCCGGGAAATGCGTCTGAAGAAAGACCTGCGTCTGCCAGGACGCGAACCGGACCTGTTGCGGAAGCCAGCGACCTGGCGACGGAGCTGGAACAGCTGCTGGCGACGGAAACGGAATTGCGTGCTGCTCTGGAAGCCTTTGAGCAGCAGAAGTTAGCCCAGCGGGCCCCGCAGCTGGCCGAACTGGGCCAGGCACAGCGCCAATTGAGCGACGCGGTCCGGGCGATGGCGGATGACGCTCAGGGCCGGGGGGCAGGAACTGAGGCGGCCGATGCCGGCCAGGCAGAAAACTTACGGGAAACTGCGGACTCCGCGCGACAGCAGGGTGAGCAATTGCGGCAACGGGCGGAGGAACTGGCGACCCGTCTGGAAACGCTGACCGCGGCATCCGGTGAGCAGAACGGCAGCGAATTGCCTGCCAGCCAGGCGGCTGCAGCCCTTGAGCAATTACGTCGTTCGCTGGACCAGGGGCAACTGACTGCTGCTGCAGAACAGGCAGCGGAAGCCTTCAGCCGACTGCAGAATCCGGAGGCGAATCCGGAAGCTGCCTCCGAAAACCGGGCTTCCGCACCTGGCAGACAGGCGACACCATCCGGGGGGCAAGACGCGTCAGCAAGTCAGGCCTCTTCCGGTCAAGCACCTGCAGGTCAGCCGTCTGCAAGTCAGACCTCTGCAGGTCATAAAGCGCCAGCGGGTCAGCCATCTTCGGGGCAGCTCCCGTCTGACGAGATACCAGCGGGACAATCGCCAGATGGTCAGGAAATTCAGCGACTGGCGGCGGATCTGGAGGGTCTCCGACGGGAGCTCGCGCAAGCATCGGCCTCGGAAGTGATGCAGCAGCAGGCCCTCGCGGCCGCGGAAGAACGACTGACGGCTGCTACCCGCGCACTGGCCGCTGAATTTCCTGCCGGTTCTCCTGCAAAGCCTGTTCAACCTGCGGACCGTCGTTCGTCCCCGGGCGAACGTCTGCAGTCAGCTGCGGACATGATGCAAGCTGCTGCCGGTGCTCAGGCCCGCGCGGACCTGGGGCAGGCAGCGCCCCGGGCCGAAGCCGCTGCGGAGTTACTCCGGCAACTGGCCGATGAAGCGAGCCGACACCAGGCAGCCAGTGAGGCCGGAGAGCAACCTGCCAGCATGTTGCCGGCGAAAGCCGGGTCTGCGCTCGCTGAAGCTGCTGAGCGTCTGAATCGCGGCCAGCAGTCAGCCCGGTCGCTTTCCGGCAATAAAGTCGCGTCCGCGACTGGCCAGCAGGAGGCCGGGAACACTCAGCCTTCATCGTCTTCCGGATCATCGTCCCGGCCCGGTGCTGACGAAGCCAATGCGCCGTCCGGGCAACCGGCAGCCCATGACAATTCCGGCTCTGCACCATCCACAGACCCGATGCCGTCCGCGGATCAGCGTCGAACAGGACCAGAAGAAGAGGCGTCGCTTAAGGAACTGGCGGAGAATTATCGCCAGGCGGCGGAAGCGCTGCGACGAGCAGCCCGGTCCGCCAACGGTACGCCGCAATCACAGGGCCCGGAGTTACGGAACCAACAGGCGCAGGCCCGGTCACAGTCAGTGGACGCACCCGGTCCCGGAAGTGGCAGCGAGCCGAATGAGGCAGCTGTCGGGGATGCCCCGGCTTCTTTGCATGCTGCCGGCGTCGTGTTGCAGAACTCGCCGATGCGGGGGTGGGGGCGGCTGGAGACTGAATTAAAGACGAATGTCCTGGAGGGCGGGCGGCAGTATCTGCATCCTGATTATCAGGACCAGATTCGCCACTATTTCCAGACGATTGCCCGGACCTCAAGCCCTCGCAATTCCCCCCCTGCTCCGGCAGCGGCAAAGCCCGCAGCGGATGCCGCGAGTACTCGCCCGGTTTCAGGGGCCGCGCCATGAAATGGTGCGTCCTGACATTTCAGCTGGCTGCTGTCCTGGGTCTGATGGGAAATCTCACAGACGCCCGAGCGCAGGAAGCCAGTTCGCCGGCCAGCGGTTTGTTAGCCCCTTCCGCCCTGGATCGGGAAGTCGAAGCTGCCGTGGTCCGTGCGATTGAATACCTCGCACGCGAGCAACGTCCTTCCGGCGGCTGGTATCTGGAAATGTATCAGGGTGAAGCCACGTCGATGGCTTCCCTGGCGATGATGTCCTTGCTGGCAGCCGGACATGTGCCGGGGGAGGAACCTTATGCCGCCACGTTTCGCCGCGGATTGCAGTATCTGTCCCAGCGTCAGCAGCCCTCCGGCCTGATCATCGACAAGACGGGTCATGGTCCGTTGTACTGCCATGGAATCTCGACGCTGTTTCTGGCGGAAGTCGTGGGGATGGCAGAGCCCGATCAGTCGGACCGGATTCGCGTGACGCTCGAAAAGGCGGTGCGGGCGTTGCTGGAAGCGCAAGCTGTCCCCAAGGCCAATTCTCATGCCGGCGGCTGGCGCTATAGTCTCAACAGCAATGACAGCGATCTTAGCGTCTCTGCCTGGCAGTTGTTGGCCCTCCGCGCCGCGCGCAACAGCGGTTGCGACGTGCCGGCGGAAGCGATCGACCGGGCGGTGGCCTACGTTCGCGCGTGCTCCGCGGGGGACGGCGGCTTTCGTTATCAGCCGAACGGCGGAGCTTCAACCACTATGACCGCCGCCGGCGTCACTGCCCTGCAGGTCTGCGGAGCCACGAAAAATCCGGAATTTGAGCCGGCTGTGCACTGGCTCGCGCAGAGACTGCCGCGGGTCGATGAACGGTATTATCACTATGGCAGCTATTACGGCAGCGTGGCCCTGCATCAGTATGGCGGTGATGCCTGGCAGACGCATCGCGAGACGATCTTCCGCCGGCTGCTGGCAGAGCAGAATATCGACGGCAGCTGGCTCGCAAAAAATGGCTCCGAGCGCAACGTTGGCAAGATCTACGCCACGAGCCTCGCCGTACTGGCGCTCACGGTCGAGTATGGTTACCTGCCGATCTATCAGAAGTGAAGTGGCAGGGATGTTCAGGAAAAATTGAATCGCCGGAAATTCTTCCAGGACGTTCTGCTATTCTCGACACAGGGAATCCGGCCCGGCCCGGAAACCCGCTTGAAATCCTGTCGGGACGGATCAAGAATTCCGGTAACAGATTCCCGGGTGAACCTGTTGGAAACGGCTTTCGCGCAAGGTGTTGGTGATGTCGATCGAGCTGGCGGAGAAACTCAAGTCCAAACTGACGGATCAGTGGGTGGTCGTCGACAGTTCCGTTCCCGAACTCCGGCGATTCTCGCGTTCCACCGGGCGTGTGAAGACGGTCAATATGAATGGTCGCGCCCTCGTCGAATTCGACAACGGTGTCGACATTGGCTGGTACGATATCGACCCTGCGTTTCTGACCATCGTGGATGGTCCTCGTCCACAAGCTGTCCCGCCAGTCGTCGCCAAACCGGTCAGCTCTGTCGCTTCAGCAGGTGTCACCATGGCCCCTGCAAGCACGGCGACTGCTGTCACCGCGTCTTCCACAACTGCTGCTTCTCCTGCACCTGCTGCTGGCAAGCCATCGCCGCTTGATCTGATTCGCAAACAGCAGGCTGCGAAAAAAATGGCGGCGGACCCTGTGAATTCACCACCGGCCGTTACTGCTCCGGCAACAGCTGTTGCCGTCCCGTCCGTGGCAACTCCGACAATACCGACTGCAGTCGCACCAGATTCAACCACGGTGGCACCAGTGGTTGGAACAGCAGTGCCGGCCGAGAAACCTGCGGGACAGGGATCGCCCGGCGGTCGGCCACTATCCCCCATCGAAAAAATTCGTCAGATGGGGGCAGCGAAGCGTCCCTGAGGCGATCCGCGCGCCCGGTTCGGGCAAAACAATGGGGTCGGCTCAGGACATCCGCTCAGGAAATCTCAGTGGACGGGGTGAAGATCCTGAGATCGTTCGGTCGGTGATTCCGGGGCGTCAGGGAAGTGAGCCCACTCACCGCAGGCTCCGGACAACTGGACGGAACCGCACATGAACATCATCACGAGAATGGACGTCACATAAACGAGCTTGCCCACAAAATTGCTGACGGTCAGGCCAAAGAAGAAATGGGAACCGCCCGCCGGTGGGGCGATGACGGCCCAGACGACTGCCGCGACCAGTCCGATCAGAACAAGACCAATCCACCCGCCGCGGGCGATGTCTGGCCAGACCCGCACCCAGTTGATCGCGAACAGGCAGAACGCAAGCCAGGCAATCAGCGGAGTCCAGGGGGCCAGGATCGTCAGCAGCGCGACCAGCACCAGCCAGAGTGCCTGGAACAGGTCGAACAAACTGATGAGGAGTTGATTCATCGTGGCGATTCCCGCTTCCCTGGTCGCTGCCGGTTGCCGAGGCGAGTTTTGGAAAACCGCGTCTGGCACGTTCTCGCAAAGTTACGAACAAACTACCAAATCGTTGCAATCGGATTCAATCCGTCCGGAAAACCTGGCGATCATGGGGTGACGGCGGCTGAACAGCGATTGCAGAAGTCTGCAAGAGACGCCATAGTAACGGCTTGGATGCGGACTGGCTGAATTTTCCGGGTTCAGCGATCCTGCCGCCGGATTTTCCGATCGCGATGTGTTCAAAGCTCCTTCTGTCAGAACGAAACAATGTCCCGACCCCCGCTGACCAAACCTGCCAAAGACGACGACGATTCCTGGGGCAAACTGGCCTCGGACCTGCTGGGAATTGAATTTGGCGCCGATGACGATTTCGATTTTCCGGAACCGGAAGCTCCGAAATCGGTTGCGGCACCAACAGCAGGGCCTGCCGACGCACCGGAGACCGCAGCGGCTGTGGACGTCGAAGTTGAGGCCAGTGTCGATGAGACCGCCTCTTTGGCTGCTGAGATTCCCGGGGCAGATTCCCGGGCCATCCGGAGCGACGACGAATTCTGGCAGGCTCTGGAAGAATGGGACTGGGACGATTCCGGTACCAAACCCCGGTCGCCCCGCAAGTCTGCCGGGGAATCTGTGAGGTCGTCCGACGAAGACCGCGATCGTGCCGAACCGCGCGAAAGTTCCGAACGTCGTCCCCGTGGTCGTCGGCGCGATGCGCGTGAAGAACGTCCGCGTCGTGGACGCGAGGATCGTGAAATCCGGGCGGGTCGCGAAGATCGAATCGAGAACGAATCTCCCCGTGATCCCGCAAGTCCGTCGGCACGCAGCGCTGAGGTGCCGGAACCGGTGATCTCGCGAGAACCGGTGATTTCCCGCGAGGAAGCTCGTCCGGAGCGGGTTGCACCGCGAGCCGAAGCGGTCGAAAATGAGTCCGGCGGTGAGCGTCGTTCCCGCGGTTCGCGAAGGTCGCGTCGTCCGGAAACTGACGACGCCGAGCGTCCGGTGAGGAATGCTCGTCCGGAGCGTCCGGCCCGGGTTGCACCGCCCGAATCTGCCAGACCGCGCGCCCGGAGTGGGGGCGACGAGTTCGGAGATGGTCTCGAAGAGAGGTTTGAAGACAATCCCTGGCTGGCCGAAGCTCCGGAAGCTGTGGAAGTCGGACGTGCTGCCGGGATTGATGACTTCGATGACGACTTTGACGTCGAAGTCCAGTCATCCCGTCGGCCGGGTTCGGTCGAGGAAGACGCTGCTGAGTCAGATGAGGATCGCCCGCGTCGCCGCCGTCGCCGCCGTCGCGGCGGGAAACGTCCGGTGGATGCTCAGGCCGCCGACACAGTGCGGAATGACGAGGTCGACGAACCCGAGCCGGTGTCGGCTGGTGATGATTTCGACGATGAACTGGAAGTCACTGGAACTTCGGCGAAGGATCAGGGGGAACTGGATGACGAAGGCGAACCTCGTCGCCGCCGCCGCCGCCGTCGTCGCCGCCGCAGTGAAGAAGGTGAAACACGCGAAGATTCCCCGCGTGCCGCTGCGACCGGTGAGCGTCCGGCCCGGCCCTCACGAAGTCGGCCCGTCGAAGCACGCGACGATGATCACGACGACGAAGAGGATGACTACGAAGTTGAGCCGCCGCGCCAGCCGGTGCGGTCGAGCTATGAGGATGTGCCGACCTGGGAAGAGGCCATTTCCTACATGTTGCCTTCGCGGCAGCCGTCCGACCGCGGACAGGGAAACGGACGCGGTCAGGATCGCCGACCCTCGCGGGGCGGTAACCAGCGGCGTGCGGACTGGTAATCGAACGCTGCTGTGATAGTAGTTGACGGCGACTCGGGAGCATCCGGGCTTCCCGAGTCTTGCCGGCGGCTTCCGGAATGGATTCCCGGACTGCGATCCTGCATGTTTCAGCTCAAAAGCAATGGTTTCAGGTCGATGGTCTCCGGGGCACGTTCGCCTTGGTCCAGGAGACCTGTTCGATCCCGTCCGGTCCGGCAAGTATGACATCATTGTTGAAGGCCCATGAAAACCTGCCGGCTTGTGACTCTGGGCTGTAAGGTCAACCAGTACGAAACCCAGCTCGTGCGCGAAGCACTGGAGCGGCAGGGTTATCGTGAAGCCGCGGACGACGAGGCGGCCGATTTGTGTGTGGTCAACACTTGTACGGTCACCTCGAATGGCGATTCTCGTTCCCGCCAGGTGATCCGCCAGCTGGCGAAACAGAATCCGGGCACGCAGACGATCGTGATGGGCTGCTACGCGACCCGCGATCCCGAGGCCGTGCGACGATTGCCGGCGGTCTCTGATGTCATCACCGACAAACGCGAGCTGCCGGACACCCTCGCGCGACACGGGATCTATGACGACCTGCCTGGAATTTCCCGTTTTCCCGGCCGCAAGCGAGCCTACGTCAAGGTGCAGGACGGCTGCATTCTCCGCTGCAGCTATTGCATCATTCCCCAGGTTCGGCCGGGATTGCGCAGCCGGACTCCGGAGGCGATTGAAGCTGAAGTCCGGCGATTGCTGGATCACGGTCATCAGGAGATCATTCTGACCGGGATTCACGTGGGACATTACGGCGTGGAATCCTCGCGGGGCCGTTCCGGTCGACCGCCTTTTCGGCTGTGGCACCTGTTCCGACTGCTGGACCGGATTCCCGGCCAGTGGCGGATGCGGCTGTCGAGCGTGGAAGCGGGAGAGATCAACGATGATTTCATTGCCGCTGCGGCAGACACAGAACATCTGTGTGCTCATTTTCATCCGGCCCTGCAGAGCGGTTCGACGGGAGTGTTGCGGCGGATGCGGCGGCGCTACAGCTCGGAACGCTTTCTGAACACGATCGGCAAATTGAAGGAGCGGCTGCCTGATCCCGGGCTGACGACCGATCTCATTGTGGGCTTCCCCGGGGAAACCGATGAGGAATTCCAGGAAACGATTGCGACCTGCCGCCAGGCAGGGTTTCATCAATTCCACATCTTTCCCTTCAGTCCGCGGAAGGGGACGCCAGCCGCAGAGTTCCCGGATCGCGTGCCGGGTGACATCGTCAACCAGCGGATTGCGGAATTGCAGGCGGTAGAATCAGAACTGTCTGCCTGTTACCATCGAGGGTTAATCGGTCAAAACCTTGAGGTGCTCGTTGAAGGCGCCGACGAACAGGGCTGGCTGATCGGGACTGACCGGCATTACGTGACGGTGCGTTTTCGGGGCGATCCGGAGCACGTTAACCGGCTGGTTCAGGTCCGGGCGTTGTCTGTGGATCAACAGGGCATCATCGCCGAACAGGTTGCGGTCTCCGGTTCTTCGCCGGACAGGGGCACTGCGGAATCCGGTGCCGTTGCCAATCCGTGTTGATGGCGGTTGGGAACATCAGTCAGGGAACTGGAATCAGGGCCGCACGAAGAAAACAGGTTCCTCTCTGAAAACGGGATTGCTGATTCCCTTGAGGTTCAGTCGGATATCGTGTGAAACGCCATTCGGGTTTGTCATCCCATAAAAGGCGGCGCACGATGTCGCTGAATGATTTCCAGCCGGCATTTGTCTCAATCGAGGAACACGGGCCTGCCCTGCTGGTCCGGTTCACCCGGGCTCAATTGTCGGAGGAAGACAATATCGAGCAAATGGCCCAGGAACTGATTACGCTGATCGATCACTTCCAGTGCTCCAACCTGGCGCTGAGCATGGATCTGGTGGAATTCATCACCAGTGCAGCGCTGGGCAAGCTGATCATGATTCACCGGAAACTACATCGCAAGGATGGCAAACTGGTGATGTGCGACGTCAAGGAAGGGGTCGCCAGCGTGCTCAAAACCAGCCGTCTGGACAAGTACTTCACCATCACGGACGACTCGCGGAATGCCTTGTTGCTGCTGACGGCCACGTGAGCGCCGGCAGGGATTGGCTGACCGCTGCCGGCGTCGCCGATTTGCGGATTCCCCAGGCCAACGGCTTTTCGTTCCCTACATTTTCGCCATCTCATGCGATAGGTTGCTCCCACAAGCAGGCGGAACCGGCAGGTTCCAGGCAGCGGGCCGGAGTTTGGGAGGGGACAGGGTGACGTGGCTGGTGGCCGTAGAAGGCATTGACGGAGCGGGAAAAGGCACGCAGTCGGCACGGCTGGTGCAAGCCTTGCAGAATCAGGGACTTACAGCGGCACTCGTAAGCTTTCCCCGCTACCAGGAGACCCGGTTCGGTCGCCAGATCGGCAAGTTTCTGAACGGCGGGTTCGGCGAACTGCATCAGGTGCATCCGACACTGGTTTCCCTGCTGTTTGCCGGCGACCGGTTTGAAAGTCGCGATTATCTGCTTGATCTTTGCGCAACGCACGATGTCGTGGTGTGCGATCGCTACGTCTCGTCGAACATGGCTCACCAGGGTGCCAAGGTTCCTGCCGACGAACGGAGCGACCTGCGAGAATGGATTGAGTTTCTGGAATATGGCCAGCATCAGATGCCGCGGGCCGACCAGACGTTCTGGCTGGATCTCCCGGTGTCCGTTGCCCAGACATGGATCTCTCGCAAAAACCAGCGCAGCTATACCGATCGTGCCGCAGACCTGCAGGAGGCCGATGCCATGTATCTGAACTGCGTTCGGGATTGTTATACGGAGCTGGCGGCGAGTGAAGCCGGCTGGCAGACCGTTGCTGTTCTGAAAGAGGACGTCCCGCGCACCCCGGAGGAGATTTCCGGTGAGCTGCTGCAGTCCGTTCTTACCAGTCTGCGGTCCATCACGGGGGAAAAGCCGGTACACTAGGAGGCCGGTTCACTGGACTGTCCGTTGATAGAATACTGCAGATAATCGTGCTCTTTCCTCCGCGCTGGAACTTTCCCCATGCAAGTCGTCATTACCGCGGTCGGTCCGGACAATCGCGGTCTCGCCGATCCTATCGTGCATCATGTGACCGGCGCGGGGGCCAACATCTACGAAATCCAGATGTATGATCACGATTCCGAACAGCTGTTCGCGATGCTGTTGCGCATCCACTGGCCGGACGATCTGCCGCTGGACGACCTGCGACGGGACATGACCGGAATCGGCGCGCAAAAGAATCTGGCGATCCGCACCTGGTCGCGAGATGAACGCACCGAACCGCCGCGTCTGGCTATCTGCACCACGCATCGGCCGGAAACTGCGACGGCCCTGTTGCGGGCCATGCGCGACAAACGCTTGCGGGCGGTGCCCGCAGTGATGATTGGCAACCGCAACTCCTGCCGCGGACTGGCGGAGCAATTCGGAGTGGACTGGCACAACATCGGTGACAGCCAGGGCAACCCCGACAACGCAGCGATGGTCCGGCTGCTCGATCAATATCAGGTCGACTATATCGTTCTCGCCCGCTACATGCGGGTCCTGCCGGCCCATATCTGCTGGCAGTTCGCAGGGCGCATCATCAATTTGCATCATGGGCTATTGCCGCCCTTCCCCGGCTTTCGCCCCTATGAAGATGCTTTCCAGCATCGCATGCTGACGTACGGGGCCACGGTGCATTTCATCGTGCCCGAACTGGATGCCGGCAATCAGATCATTCACCAGTCGACGTTCACGGTCTTTCCCGGGACGTCGCTGGAGCAGATCAAACAACTGGGGGAAACCGACAACGAACCGGCCTGCCTGGTGGAAGGTGTGCGGCGCGTGGTCGATCGCGAGGTGGAACTGCACTTCCATCGCGTCGTGCGCCGGGGAGCCGCGACATGAGCGAGTCGACAGGAATCACCATACGGCTCATGTATGCGACCGATCTGCAACGCGGATTCCTGGCGGCGCTGGCGTCGCTCAAGCCCTGTGACCTGACGGAAGAGGAAGCCGTCGAGGTTTTCCGCAAACGCATGCGCCAGAAAATCCAGACGTATGTCGCGCTGCTGGACAATCAGGTCGTCGGGACCGCCTCGCTGATCATCGAGCCGAAGTTCATCAATCATGGCGGGGTGGTCGGGCACATTGAAGATGTCGCCGTTCACCAGGCCTGTCAGCACCACGGCGTCGGCGGACAACTGGTCCGGCACCTGCTGGACGTCAGCCGACAGCAAGGCTGTTACAAGGTGATCCTGGACTGTGCCGATGACGTCATTCCGTTCTACGAAAAGCTGGGTTTTCATCGCTGGGAACAGGCGATGCGGTATGACATCCCACGTGAATAACAGCCGGAATCGCTGCCGTCCCGATTGAGGTGCAGACTCCACCCCTGGTGCAAGGGTGACTGATGTTCGATGCCGTGAATCTCGCCGAACAGATTGAACTGGCCTGCCTGCTGGAAGCGACGGCCCGAAAGCCGGGCAACGTGCATCCGGGCGCCAGCTTTCATGACCTGACGTTCGACGACTTTCAGCGAGCCGCTGCTGCCGTCGCCCCGGTGCTGGCACAGGCCCGCGATTCCGGAGTCGGTCCGGCCGTGTTGCAAGCCGTACAGGCGACGCGCAGCGTCTGTGCCACCAACGTAAATCTGGGCATTTGTTTGCTCATGGCTCCGATCGCAGCCGTAGCGGACGCGAACGGTCTGCGTCAGGGAGTGGCGGCGGTCGTCGAGCAGACGACCGTGGCAGACGCGGAAGCTGTGTATGCTGCGATCCGCCATGCGCTGCCAGGCGGGCTGGGTGAAGTCGCGGATCAGGATGTCCGCGAGGCCCCGACGATGACGCTGCTGGAGGCAATGCAACTCGCAGAGGAACGGGATGCGATTGCTTACCAATGGTCAACCCGGTTTCGCGGAATCGATCGCGACGGAGCAGGCTGGATCAGAACTGCCTGGAACGAGGTGCCCCTGCATCGCATGAGCCAGCGCGTGGCGCGCGACGGGGTTGCGTATCGTCCGTGGGAGATCGCCATCATCGCGGCTCACCTCGAATACATGGCTCAGGGCGACACGCTGATCCGGCGGAAGTGCGGCGACGCGGTGTATGAGGAATCCCGCCAGCGGGCGAGCGCCGTGCTGGCGGCTGGCGGCTGGATGTCAGAAGCCGGGTGGCGACAGATCGACGAACTGGACGACTGGCTGCGTGCGGACGGACACCGTCGTAATCCCGGAACCTCTGCAGACCTGATCGCTGGCAGTCTGTTGTGGGCACTGCGAAAAGGCTGGATCACACCTCCGTCCCGCCAGGAGATTCTGGAGCACGCTGCCAGCATCCGGGCTACGGGCCGGTAGGGTGGGCTCTACGCACCGCTGCAATCCCCGTGATCCGGAATTCCCCCGACAACATCTGTCTCCCGCTCATCAATGCCACCACGGAATGCGGTATCATGGAGAGCACGTTTTGAGCGTTGCGCAACATTGAATCCCGGGAGGCTGGCGGGCAGAATCCGCCAGACACGATGACAGAACAATTTCGCGTGCGGGTTACGAAAGATCATCTGGTTTTCAGCGCCGCCCATTTCATCACCTATGGCGGTAACGTCTGCGAGCGCCTGCATGGCCACAACTGGCGGCTCGCGGTCGAAGTGGATGGCGCGCTGGATGAGAACGGCTATGTTTTCGATTTCATCGCCCTGCGTGATGCTGCCCAGCGACTGGTAAATCAACTGGATCACCGGATGCTGTTGCCGACGCAACATCCGACCATTCACGTGGAAACCAGTGAAATCGAAGTGACGGTTCGCTTTGAAAACCGCCGCTGGGTTTTTCCGCGGGACGAATGTGTGCTGCTGCCGGTGGCCAATACGACTGCGGAACTGATCGCCCGCTGGATCGGCGAGCAGTTGCTGCTTGACATCCGCCGCCAGCCCGGGCATCACGTCCGACGATTGCGGGTCGATGTGGAAGAAAACTTCGGCCAGTGGGCGGAGTGCGAGTTGCGAGTTGAGAGTTGAGGCGGGACGATTTTTTCCTTACAGGGATATTGGCGATGAGATCTGCCTGGCAACTGTTCGGATCCGGTGTTTGTCTGCTGTTGTTGACCTCCAGCATCGAGGCGCAGATGTATCGAGTCTATCTGGGCAATTACACCCGACCGCCGGAAGGGGGCATTTTTCAGGCGACGTTCGATGCGGATTCCGGCAAGCTGGGTGAGGTTGCACTCGCCGGCCCGGCCGTCAACCCGTCGTTTCTGGCGATCCATCCCTCGCAGAAATTCCTGTATGCCGTGGGGGAAATCGGCGACTTTAACGGGGAAAAAACGGGCGGTGTCAGCGCATTCTCAATCGATCACGGCACCGGTAAGTTGACGATGCTGAATGCTCAGTCGTCCCGGGGGGCTGGCCCCTGTCACGTCTCGCTCGACAAGGCCGGGACCACAGCGCTGGTGGCCAATTACGGCGGCGGCAGTGTGGCGTCCCTGCCCATCAATGGCGCTGGCACACTGGAGCCGGCTGCCAGCGCCATCCAGCATGCCGGGAGCAGCATCGACCCGCGCCGGCAGGCAGGTCCACATGGACACTCCATCAATCTGGACCCGAACAACCATTTCGCGTTCGCAGCGGATCTGGGTCTCGACAAGATCATGATTTACCGGTTCGATGCGGCAACGCACACCCTGACACCGAACGACCCGGCGTTCGCCAAAGTCGCACCAGGTGCCGGTCCACGTCATTTCGCCTTTCATCCCAATGGCAAATTCGCCTACGTGATCAACGAACTGGACAATACGGTGACTGCGTTTGCATATGATGCTGTGGCCGGCTCGCTGCGCGAAATTCAGGCGATCAGCACCTTGCCGGAAGGTTACCAGGGAACCAGCTACACCGCGGAAGTGGTGGTGCATCCGTCCGGAAAATTCCTGTACGGGTCCAATCGCGGTCACGATACGCTCGCGATGTTCCAGATCGATGAAGAGACCGGGCAGCTGACCTCGCAGGGCACGGTCGAGACTGGCGGCAAGACGCCACGGAACTTTGTGGTCGACCCCACCGGAAAATGGGTGCTGGTGGGCTGTCAGGGGACGAATAACATCACTGTGTTTTCGGTCCATCCGCAGTCGGGTCTGCTCACCTCGACGGGGCAAAGTGTCAATGCGCCGTCGCCGGTCTGTCTGAGGTTTCTGCCTATCGCGGGAAAATAAACGATCGACCCTCTGAAAAACATATTGGCCCAGGCAAGACGTCTGTCTTGCCCGGGCCACGGTTCATTTCCGGATGTGCGAGGCGATGATCTCAGTTCACACTGACATCGCTCACGATGGCAGCGCTGGTAAACGGCAGCACGCCGACACCGGGAACGCCGGTCGGCGTCGCCACGCCGGTTTCCAGATCGATCTCGAACAGGATGCCCGGGACCGGCAGATATTTCAGCGACAGCACAGCATAACCGGTGCCGGTTTCACCCGAGATATCAAACCCGTGGACTTCGACCGGCAGCCAGCGCAACCGGCCGATCGTGCCCAGCGTGCCTGCATTGTTGGCCACGGTCACAAGGGTGCCCAGTTTTACGTCAATGCCGCGTTGCTGGGTTTCAGTGGCGTCGGCGACGTTATTGTCGTAGGCAATCCCGGCGATAGCGGGGGTGAGCCCTTCGGCGACGTCATCGACGGCATAAGCGAGGTCAGTCGCCACGGTGACCGTCCCGTCGTCGGGATTAAAGACCAGGTTTTCGCCCAGAGTCGACACCAGACGCGCCCGGTCGATCGTCGGATTGAAGTCAAAGCCGTAGCTGACGTTCGCTCCGGTTTGCAGATCCGTGTAGGCCTCGCCAATCGCGGTCGCTGCTCCGGCTTCATCAATGGAATACAGCTGCACAGACGCCCCCGACTTCACGACTGCGATCAATTCACCCGTCGCCGGTCGCTGGTCCAGCGCCACCACCGTGCTGCCCGATGGCAATCCACGAACCAGCTGGGCGCTGTCGGGGAAGTACGCGTCGCTGGTATCCACGCTCAGCAGCACTTTGAAGTTGCCGAATTGCGAAATTCCCACGAGGGTTTCCGCAGATGCGCTGCGCATGGGACTGGACATGACCGAACCGGTCAGACAGGCGATTGCCGCAAGACGCCACAGTTGCATGACAAGGATCCTTCAAGGTGAAAAGCGACTTGATGAACGCAAAACACAAGCCGCCCTGCGCGGCATGCTGTTCCGTCCAGCACGATTCCGTCAGATTGATGAGACAGTCTGGTTAGTCGCTGACGATCACCCCGCCTTGGCAAACCGGGTGCCTTGCACGGGAACTTCTATCGAATGCGTTAGAAATGGACGTGAAATGGTGGAATTTGCTCATTTGCTACGGAATATGCAGCAATTTGAATGACCGTTGGCACGTCACGCTGATCGGCATTCAAGCAGCCCGGTTGTACTTCTGACAATTTCCGCTGGAAACTGGTGCCAATTGCACGAATCTGTTTACGGAACGCCTGCTGCCTGCGAGCCAGACTCGTAAAGTAGAGACAGAATTTCAGAATTGAACGAGGGGGATGAACATGGCCCGATCACAGAACGGTCCGCGGAAACCGGCGACGAAGTTTCCACATCTGCGCAAACAGATGCAGAAGAACGCCCTGCCCTTTCAGAAACCGACGTCCCACAAGGAAACCCTGAAGTTCGGCCAGCCAAAAAAGCAGACTCATCAACCCTGAGCGGTCGTGTCGCGGAGAGATCCCAGAGCGTGCGGCACGCCTTCCCGAAAAGTCGGATACTGCCAGGTTAGCTCCAGATCGTGTTGCACCAGGTCGCTGCGGCAGCGCTTGTTCAGACCTCCGGCTCCACGGCGTGACGGCTGCGATTCGTCGAACACGGGGGGCGGAGCACCGACTGCGGCAGCGAGGAAGCGGTAATAGTCGCCGCGACGAACCGGTTCGTGATCGCTGACAACCCAGGTCTTGCCTGGAAATGTTCCGCTCAGGCTGGCCTGGACCGCTGCCGCGGCATCCTCGACGTGAATCAGATTTAACCAGGACTCCGCCGAACCGGTCAGCGCCTGCTGTTGTTGTAAACTCTCGATCCGGGATAACAGCCGGCCTGGTCCATAGATACCGCTCAGCCTCAATACGTTCGCCGTCTGTCCCTGGCCACTCCATTCCTGCAACAGGTAGCGCTCGGATTGCAGGCAGTATTGTCCGCCAGGTTGCACCGGTTCACACACGGAGGTCTCGTCGACCCATTCTCCCGCGTGCTGTCCGTAAACGCTGCTGCTGGAAATGTAAACTGCATGCGGACAACGACCGGACAGCGTCTGTAGGACGTTCCGGATGCCGTCGACATACACCTTCTCCTGAGAATAGTCCGACTGTCGGTCATAGCCGACGGCCAGCAGGGCGGCATCGACGGCCGGCAGGCCTGCGAGTGTGGCCGGCTCGCAGATCTCCCCCACGACCGGTTGCCAGCCGCGAGCCGTGAATTCGCGGGCACGTAAGGATGACCGCGTCAGTGCGATCACCTGGTCCCCGTTCGCCTGGGCGCGTGCGGCGACCGTTTGTCCGAGATATCCGCAGCCCACAATCAGTAATCGCATCGTTTGTCGATCTTTATCAGACGGTGTCATGAGAGCGGCGAATTCGACAGTCACTCAGCAGGCTCAACGTCGCCCGGGAACGGGAGGTGCGAGCCAGTCGCCAACCGTCAGACAACCGGACAGGCGGTCGGCGATGTCAGCTTCGATCCGGAGATCGTACTCCGGGAAGCGCCGCAGCGTCTGCCACGCGGGTGACGTCAGATGACTTGCAAGGTCTCTCAACAGTTGCTGCATCCGTTCGCGAAAGCGCAACAACTCGGGAGGAGCGAGATCAGTCCGCAGCAGGGTGGTTTCTGTTGCCGATCGTGACCGCTGCAGGCGGGCGAGCGTGGTTCCTTGTGTCCGGTACAGCCAGCCATCCACATAAGCGCGCCGGAGACGGTGACGTGCATCGAAATGATAGACCGGCTCGGAACCCAGGTAGACAGACAACCAGCCGTTGTCCCGCAGGCCCAGCACCAGCTTCCCGGCGAACGCCGGGTCGCTTGCGTTCAGGACAGTTCCCTCCAGCCGGCGGGTGAGCGCGACGGCCTCTGCGAACAGATCCTCGCGATCGCTTTCCTGTCGGGCCATCTGCCATCCTGCCGAGGGTCGCGCCGGAAAAGTTCCTGCAAATCGCCGTGAATTCGCAATCCGGTTCAGAAACAGAGTTGAGAATTGCGAAGTTCATAGTAAGGATAGAGATAGGGAACGCAACTTTCACTGATTCCATTCCCGGCATTTCGCCAGTTTGCGTCCGCCTGAAGTCCGCATGTAGCTGCTCCCGGTTTCGTCTTCTCCCCTGATGCCTGTGTCCGGTTCCCTTTTCGTCAGCGCCGGAAGGTGCTACGAATTGTACCGTTACGGCGTCTGACTGCCCGATCCCCGACATGGTGCCGGGGATCTGATATGAGGAAGGCTGAATGTCACTGGTGACACTGGAACAATCGGCTCCCTTGTCGTCTGCAGAATTTGCCACCATCGATCTTGATCGCGTCACGGAAGTCGCCCGACGCCATCAGTTGCTCAGTGACTTCCTCCGCAAGGAAGGTTACAGCGCTGCCTTGCTGCAACTGCCTTGTAACTTTGCCTGGATGACGGCCGGCAGCACCAGTATCCGCTGCACCACCTCTTCCTGTTCCCCGTCGCTGTTCATCACACCGGAAGCCAGGGTTGTCGTCTGCAACAACGTCGACACCCCCCTGGTCTTTGAACATGAAGTCGGCGGTCTGGGCTTTCAACTCAAGGAACGTCCATGGTCAGAACCGCGGGGGATCATGCTCAGTGACCTGTGTCGCGGACGCAGGGTCGCTGGCGATGTGGCGATGAAAAATGTCGACGAGATCAATGTCCACCTGCAGGGGATGCGCGTTCCCCTGCCCGACTTTGATGCTGCCCGGGTCCGGACCGCAGGCCGGATTGTTGCGCATGCCGTTGAGGCCACTGCGCGGGCGCTGACGCCTGGGCGGCAGGAAGCGGAAATTGCCGGGGAACTCGCCCACCGGCTGATGAAACACGGAGTCCATCCACACCGGATTCAAGTGATCGGCGATGGTCGTGGTGCCCGCTTTCGCCACTGGATGCATTCGGACAGTCCCGTGCTGAAATACTGCACAATCTCCGCTGTTGGCCGGTATCAGGGACTGCATGTGGGTGCAGCGCGGACCGTGTGTTTTGGAGATCCCGCCGGCGAATTTCTGGAAAGTTTTCAGCAGGCAGCGCTGGTGCTGGCCACCGGGATCTACTTCTCCCAGTCCGGATGGGAACTGTTCGAGGTCTGGAACCGGGTTCGCCGGATTTACGAAAAGACCGGTGCGACCGAAGAGTGGCGACTGGCCGATCAGGCAGATGTTGTCGAATACGAATTCGGGGGTCTGCCCCTGATGCCGACCAGTGAATTCAAGCTGGCACCGGGCACACCTTTCTTCTGGCACCCGTCCGTGGGGCCGGTTTTAACAGGAGACACCATTCTGGTGACCTCCCGTGGAGCCGAACTATTAACGCCGACGCATGAATGGCCGATCGTACCGGTCAGTGTGAAAGGTGTCGCCGTGGATGTGCCAGGGATTCTGACTTTGCCGGCTGCGCCGCGCGCCGGAGGATAGCGATTAAAATCGATCTGCAGTCTCTCGCACAGGACGCGTCTCGAGCAGAAATCTGAGTTGGGTCTGCAGGGCGGAATGGCCAGAGGTAAAATCCGGTAGCGCTCAATTCTGAAGTCTTCGGTAGCGTGCTTCCGTTGAGGTGCCGAGCGGAAATCCTGAGAATCGCCTGCGAATTCGGGAACAGGGCTGGATCTGTTTTGTCAGTTTTCTTCATGACAAGGGTCGCAATGATGCGTTCGTTGATGATGCTGGCAGTGGTGTTGACCGGGATGGCGTCCGACTGGAGTGTCCGCGAAGCAGCGGCATCCGTGGAAGGCAACGCCTACGAAGTGACCATCATCTCCAGTTTCGACACCATTCTGGATGATGTCTTCCAGTTTGAGGCAGGCGGCGCGTTCCTGACGCTGGATGGTACCGGCACCTGGAAGGAAGTCGACCTGATCGTCCTGAGCGTCTGGGAGGCAGATTTCACCGTGAATGAGACTGCGACCAGCTATCGCGGTCTGCAGTTCGCCTCGTTCGTGTTCGGAACCGGACTGGACACTGACGGGGTAACGTCCGTAGCTTTTGGTTTTCAGCAACCGGAATGACAGGCTTGTTGCTCCCTGATGTCAGGTGCCAGGCATGTGTCCTTGTGCGCAGCGATGACCGGGCCGAGCCAGCACTGACGCAACCGGTTACAACAACGAGGGTTTCACCGGATTGTGAGCGTAAAAATCCTCGTTCATGCGGGGCTTCCCGCCTGTGTTTTACCAGTGTGAGGACACGTTTTTTGTCGACGAAATTTCCCTGGTGAGTCCAGATTGTCGACGATTTTTGGCCGCGCCGCCTTCACTGCCGGTCGCCGATCCGCTATGACTGTTGCACGCTCGATCACAACTTCGCGCTGCATCCGGCAGTTTCGGGAGTCGGCCTTCTGTGAAAATTACAGGCGTTGATGTCTATCCGCTCACCGGCGGAACTGTCGATGGCGGCTGGCCGCAGGGGCATGAACCGCAGGAAGACCTGCATACGCTGGTGTTCGTCCATGGCGAGGATGGTGCGGTCGGTTGCGGCAGCTGCTTCACATCCGGCAGTCTGGTCGTTGGGGCGATGAACCTGCTGTGGCCGCTGCTGAAAGGCGAAGTCGCTCTTGAGCCGGAGCGGGTGAGCGAGCATCTGCATCAATCGACTTTCTGGCAAGGCCGTGGCGGTGCGGTCACCCATGCCATCAGCGGCATCGACATTGCGCTGTGGGATCTGTTCGGCAAGGTGTGCGGTCAGTCGATTGGACGGCTGATGGGGGGCGTCTACCGGCAGTCGATCCGCCCATACGGCTCGATCCTGTTCGATGAACCGGAAGCCCTGGCTGCAAAACTGGAAGCGACCGTGGCCCGCGGCTTCCGTGCGATCAAGATGGGTTGGCGACCGTTTGGGCGGCGGGATCGCAAGTTTGACGAACTGCTGGTCCGCACCGCCCGTAAAGCGGTGGGCGACGATGTTGAATTGATGGTCGATGCCGGTGGCAGTGAACAGCACTGGCCCCATGGCGTTAACTGGGCCCGCAATACTGCCGACATGCTGGCAGAATACGGCATCGTCTGGTTCGAGGAAGCCTTGCCGCCGGATGATCTGGCCGGGTTCGTCGAACTCACGAAGTCATCGCGCGTGCCGATTTCCGGGGGCGAAGTGCTGACCCGCCGTCAGGCATTTCTTCCCTGGCTGGAACAGCGGGCGGTCGACATCATTCAACCGGATGTCACGAAAAACGGCGGGCTGAGCGAGTTTCGTCGCATCGCCTGGCTGGCCCAGGATCATAACGTGCAGGTGGTCCCGCACGGCTGGAACACTGCGATCGGGCTGGCAGCGGACTTGCAGATTTCGGCGTTCCTGCCGAATGCCCGCTATGTCGAATATCTGACGCCCTGTGCCTACATCGAAAGCCTGACCTCGGAACCGTTCCAGTTGACGGACGACGGTCAGCTCCGGATTCCGACCGGCCCGGGCCTTGGCGTACAGATCGATCCCGACAAGCTCAAACGTTTCAGTTCCGCGCCTGCGAAATTTCGCTGAGCCCCACGATCGGTGTCGAGTGTGTCGGGATCACAGTTCTCAGGCTGGCGGTTTCGCGGTCTCACATGAGTCTGGGCCCACTCATTAAAACTGATAAAACACCAAAAGAATCTGTTTCCTGCAAATCCTTCGGCGCTCGCCTGCTATGATGAGGTTTCCTCCAGCACAAGGATGAGACCATCGCTAAAAATCGAAATACGTATGCCAAGCGTCAGCGTGAAGCAGAAAAACGGCAGCGAGCTGACGACAAACGGGCCAAACAGCAGTTCAAAAAGCTCAAGTCTCCGGATTTGCCTGTCCCGCGGCAAACAATCGATGATCCTCCGCCTCTCTCATAATACTCTTCCGCATTCACAATGTTTGCGTCTGACATGATGAACCATCCGGCAGGCCGGGCAGCGACGTTCGTAGTGTCGTAATGCCGGTGCTGCCGGTGTTTCTATTCCCCTGGTAATATGCCGGTTCGCGCTGAATTTGTCGGCGGCTTTCATGGCGCATTGCGGATGAATTCCGTCTCTGGAATAGGACGTATTTCCGCACATCGGGCACTTCGGTCGAACGACGGCTTCAAACAGTGGTAGCGGCCTCGAATTGTCATTCATGAATCAGCCCTTCCGACAAATTTTCTGGCCAAAAGAAAAGGCCACCACGAACCAGTGAAACACGGGGTCGAGGTGGCCAGGAGTGGCGTATCGCATGTTAGAATGCGGACGCTGTGTCGGCGTGCAACGAAATATCACCGGGAGTGCGCAACTGCTGACCGCGGTGATATGGCAGTCTTAATAGCGGCTGCGTCCCCGTGAGCCGCCCTGAGCGAACCCGCCTGTCCGGGGTTCTTTCGGGCGGGCTTCGTTCACAGTCAGGGCGCGTCCGTCCTGTTCCTGTCCGTTGAGTGAGGCAATCGCGGCGTTGGCCGATTGCGAATCACCCATTTCGACAAAGCCAAACCCCTTGGAACGACCGGTGTCGCGGTCGGTCACAATGGTGGCGGAGACCACGTCTCCAAACGGTTCAAACAGGGTTTGCAGCGAGGTGTTGCTGGCGTTGTAGGACAGGTTGCCTACGTACAGTTTCGTAGCCATGAAGAGAGACCTTTCAGTGCCGGGCAGATCCGGAAACGGGTCGTCGGGCAGAGAGTGAGAGCGATGCCGAAGACAGTGCGGCATCCTTCGACCAGCAGTTCCCAGTTTCGGATCTTGTGTTGCCAGTCCCGTTACAAGAAGGGACAGATCAACTGAAGGTCAGGAGCTGAACTCGTGTCAGTCGTAGTTCGGGGATCATCATAGCGGTATTCCCGCTGTTTTATCGAAGATTCCCGGTTACTTTGAGAGAATCCATAAAACAGTCCCCAGATGATTTGTCATTCTTTCAAAATGGCGGACGCAACTTTAGTCACCAGAATTGCTCTGTTCACGGTTGGTAATTTCCTGAAATTCACCTTCATTAAAATCAAAATCGATACCAATGTGGGGAATGTCCTCCGGTCCGCTGGTCATGTCGATCGCCAGCGCCGGTGATACATATCCCTCGGGCGGAGCTTGCAAGACTCGCAAGGTGTTCATGCGATGGACCGGCACCCAGACCACCGGGACTCGCTCCTGGCCGACTCCGGTATTCTTGAACATCCGGCTGATCCAGGGAGTTTTGGAGAGGATCGGAGTACCGGTCACGTGAGAACTGCGCACGTGACAGTTCATCAGTGCAATACCTGCGGGACTGACTTTCAAAACGGTGCCCGTCGTTCGCGTGCAACTGTCATTCACACAGTGCATGACCTCGACCTCGGCCCCTTCAGGAACGGCGGCCACTGTGGGCGGCGAAACCGACAGTTCCTGCACGGCAGAGAATTCTGCACGAGAGGCGAGGCCCTGCGAGTCCAGCAGTGTGGTGCAGCCACCGAGAACCGTCAGACAGAGCGTCCAGCAGACAGTTTTCACCATTCCGGACAAGCTCCCTGCCTGGCAATCTGCTCCCCAGCATCAATAACAGATTGTGTCTGGAGAATATGGACCGGAGTCTCGCTGGCGAAGAGGAACTTACATCACTGAACAGGATTTGAGATGCTGGTCAGTTCCCGCGACTTACCCTTGCGGCATTTTTTGCCGCTACTGTCCGATTCTGGTCCTCCTGGAATGATCGCCTTGTGCGCAGATTTCTTTCAGTCTTGTTTGCGTGACTCCCGCTTATGGAACTATTGCATGCAGACCTGCCTGCGACTTCGAGTAATCATATTGATCGTGACGGGCTGGCTGATATCGATGATGAGCGGTTGCCAGCCTGCGGGAATTTCCGAATCACGGCCTTCTGTCGGCAAAACATCCGTGGCAAGCGATTCCAGACCGGAGGACTTTCCGGAGAGTCGTCATACCGGAACGGAAGGTGTCGCGGGCCGCTGGCCCAATCGAACGGTGAAGCGTGCTGTGCCAGAGAGATACCGGTTCCTGTATGACGGAGGGTACTCAAATGATGACGCAAAGATGATCCGTGAACGATTGCCGTACTCGTCGATCACGCTGGTGCGGACCACCTGCTATGGCACATGCCCGGCTTATGTCCGGACCTTGAAAGCTGACGGAGGCGCAGAGTACGACGGTCTGGAATACGCCCCGAGAACGGGAAAATATCTCGGTGAAATCGCCCTCTGGGATTATGCCAAACTGTGTGAGGCCGTCGAACGGTTCGGGCTTGCACAGCAGTCGAGAGCTTATCGGGCTTCCTGGACCGATGATGCCGCTGCGATTCTGCGTGTCTCTCTCCGGGACCGTGATGAAGTGATCGAGATCGAGGACTATGGCCGACAGGGACCAGCGGAACTGTGGGCAATTTTCAGTGTGATGGATGCCATGGAGTCGAGAATCACATGGCAAAGAGATCCGGCTCCGCGTGTTAACCTTCCCTGACCAGATTGAAGCGGATCGCGCATTCATCTGCAGGAATGGCAAGTTCCGAAGATACGCGGCTATGTATTGGCCAGCAGATGTCGCTGCACCAGATCCCAGTCAACGGTGACTCCCAGGCCCGGACGGGCTGGCAGGGTGGTGATTGGTCCGTCGATCGGCAGCGGATCGTACACAATCGGGAACTCATGATAGGTCGGACCCAGGCAGTCACCGGGAATCGATTCAATCCGGATGTTCGGTGAGGACACGATGAACTGCATCATGGCAGCTGCTCCCACATCCCATTCCAGATTGGAACCAATCGTGCAGGGAATTCCGTGTTCGCCGGCGAAGGCTGCCATCGCGCGGGCCTTGCGGATGCCGCCCTGCTTGCCGGGATACAGCGTCACCGCGTCGCAGCAGTCCTGGGCGATCAGTTCCTGCAGTTGAACCGGGTCGAAACAGCTTTCGTCGGCCAGCACCTTGATATTGTGTTCGCGGCGCAGGGCTCGCAGGTTCGTGTAGTCGCCACGCACCAGTGGTTGTTCGACCAGCGCAATCTGCAAGTCCGCGGCCTGACTCAGGAAAGCATCGGCCTGTGCCCGGCTCCAGCCCCCGTTGGCATCAATCGTGAGCTGGCAATCCGGCCCGATAGCCTGCCGCACGGCGCGCACCCGGGCGAGGTCAGTGTCCGGGTCGCCTCCGGTTTTCACCTTGATAGTCGTGAATCCGACCGCGACCAGCCGCGCGGCTCGTTCCGCAGCAACGTCCGGCGGGTAGGCGCCCAGTGAAAACCGGTTGCGAATGGTGAGTGGCCGTACGGCTCCGCCCAGCAGTTCAAACACCGGTTTGCCGGCTGCCTGGCCGCAGACGTCGTGGCAGGCCATTTCGATGGCAGCCTTGGCAAACCAGTTGCCGACTGACAACAGGTCCAACCGCTGGTCGATCGCTTCAAGGTCGGTGCAATCCATGCCGAGGAGTGCCGGCGCGAACAGATGATCGATGATCGCTTTGGAGCCCCGGACCGTCTCGCCGCTCCAGCGGGCAGAGCCCGTGGCCTCCCCGGCCCCGATCAGGCCGTCATCGGTCGTCAGGCGTAACAGAGTCAGTTGAGAGACGTCCTGCCGGCCCAGCGCCGAGATCATGCGTCGTTCGGGCTTGAGGGGGATCTCGACGCAAAACGTCTCGATTGACGCAATCTTCATTCATCCGTGTCCTGACGACGATGATCGATGTTCCGTGACGAACGGCATTCCCGTTGCGGGCGTCACTTCGTGACCGGCACCAGCCGCAATTTCTGGTTATAGGACAGCAGTTCGATTTCATCGTCCGGGGCGATGATCTGAATGCCGTGGAAACCGCTGAACAGGGATGGCGTAGTGGAATCATGCAGGATTTCACCGGTTTCCTTGCTCAGTGCCATCAGTTGCAGCGTGGTATAGGTAGCTTGTCCCACCTGCTTCCAGTTCCGGGCCAGAAAGAGCAGGACCGGAGAGGACTCAAAGCGGTCGATGGACAGATTCTGGTTCTGGAGTTTCCGCTGCCACTGCATCTGGCCGGTAGCCCGGTCCCAGGCGACAATCGACCCATGCACGCGGGTGGACGGCAGGCTGTCGCCATAACTGTAGCCGCCGGAATAGCCGTGATTCACGATCAGGTACAGTCGTTCGCGGTCCTGGATGGCCGTCAGGCTTTCTTCCTGGCGAAAGCCCGGCAGTCCGGCAAACGCCCGCTTCTGACCCGTCGTCAGGTCGATGACCTCGACCGCGTGTTTGTTGCCCGTGGCCCGCGATGCCGGTCCGACCGCGATCAGGTGCTCCTTGTCCAGCAGACTGATCCAGGTACCGGCCGGCAGATCCTGCTTCCACTGCTCCCGGGCGGTCAGTAAGTCCCGGCTGCGAATCGTGACTCCGCCGGTAGTAACGTTGAACAGACGGATGCCCGCCTTCCGGTCGAACTGGATCACGTTCTCACCCGTAAGAGCCAGCGTTTGCCCGAAGGATTCCACGATTTCCTGCGGCACATCCAGCCTTCGGCCATCCAGGACATCGTAAGCGGTCGGCTCCGTGTCGGAGTTGACGACCAGGATGAACCGGCCTGCTCCGAAGACAAAGGCATCGGCCGGCAGATTCTGATGGCTCCAGCGCAGCGCACCTGTCACCGGATCATAGACGGACAGACGCCGACGCCCGGTGATGCCAATCGCCCGGTTGTTGCAGACTGCCAGCCGACCATTGTGCATCTGGCGGAACGTCCAGAAGACCGACTCGTTTTCCAGCGAGCCGGTGTCGACCAGCGACTGCACCATCGGCCGATGAGCACTGTCGACTTCGTTGCGATCATCGCCTGAGGAGGTAGCCCAGGCCAGTTCCTGCTGTACCGGCGACAGCACCTGCAGGACATCGCGGTGCAGAACCACAATCCGATGCCCCAGGAACTGACAGGGCGAATAGCCGGAATGCTCGGAGCGGGCCACACTGCGCAGCGGTGCCATCCAAAGCCAGTTGCCCGTCTCACGCGACTGGATGGTCAAGCGCTGCTCCTGCGGCTCGATCTGCATCGACAGCTGTTCAAAATACGGCAGATCCAGCGGCGGGATCACTTCCTGCTGTTGCGGCAGATAGGAGGCCGACGACCGGACGCCTGCAAGTTGCTGATGCTGGCGGACAGCCGCTGCGGCGGACACCGGCATTTCCAGTTCGGCGGGTAATTTCCACTGCTCGATCGCTGCGGGCACCGTCAGGCCGTTGGAGAGTGTCAGGTCGGCCGCAGCCTTGCGGACGTTCTTCACGAGATTGACGGCCTCGGCCTGCAGTCCGAATTGCGTGTAGACCCGGGCCAGTCGCAGGCGGGATTCCGCAGCGACTTCGGGAACTGCGGACTCGCAACCGGTTGCCAGTTCGGCTTCAGCGCGCGAGAACAGGGATGCCGCCGCCATACTTTCGGCGATCTTCCAGTGCAGACGCGGTGCCAGCGGATGGAATTCAATCCACGGCAACAGCGCCAGACAATCGTCGACGCTGCCCTGCAGTGCCGTCTCCAGCTGTGGCTGAGACTCACTGAGCATAAACTGCCGCAGCGATTCATCGCCGGTATCCCACAGGAATTGCAACTGGCCGGCGAGCCACACCTGGCGTTGAACGCGGACGTCGGGATTGTCCGGTCGAGCAACGAGGCCGGTAGCCGCCATGCCAGGGTTACCAGCAGGCGACTCAGTCGCTGTGGAATCCTGGTCCGCAGGTGATATCGTCATCGCCAGGCATTTCCGGACCGCGCCGCGATGATCGTCCGCTGCCAGCAGATGGGAAATTCGCAACGCTTCGATGGCGAAGCGATCGTCCGGGGATTGCGCGAGTCGGGTCAACTCCTCCAGCGACTGCTGGTCCGGCATTGAACCGGACCGCGCGACTGACATCCAGCCCGCCCATTGAGCCTGACGCCGGCGTTCCTGCAACTCTGCCGGCCACTGTCCGGAACCGGAATCTGCCAGACGCTTCAGGGCCTGTTCAGTCTGGCCCTGCAACAATTCATATTCCGCTGTCCGCAACTGAACCAGCCTGTCGTTCCCGGTCGTGTCGCCAGCCGTCAGTTCTGCCAGGAACTGCGACTTTTCGGAATAGACCTGGCAACCGCGGGGGCCGACCGACAGAAACAGATGGCCGGCCTTGATCAGGTTCCCCAGCGGCGGTTGACCGGCCGGCACCTGCTGACGACGAGCGATCTTGCCCGCCGCGATGTCAAGAATCGCGACGGTCCCCGAACTCAGGGGCACCGCATATTCGTCGCCGATCAGGCAGCCCCGACCGGTCGGATATTCCCCCTGTTCCCATTCCAGCGACCAGTCCGGTTCACCGGTGGCGATCGACAGGGCCTTGACGCCGCCCAGACCGACGACCAGCACCTGACGCGATTTGGTCACAGCCTGATACAGACCGTCATCGCGAGCGCTGGTCCAGAGGGTTTTCCCGTCGATCAGGCTCAGGCACGACAGGGAATCGGAATCCGGCGGAGCGAACAGCACCTCGGTTCCGGTCATGATCGGAGCGCTGACAGCCCACGATTCAAACAGGCTGCGCTGCATCAGGACTTGCGCGGCGGGGTCCATCTCGCCCGCTTCCTCCCGTGGCCAGTAACGATGTCACCACAGCAGGCACCGCCGGGCGCGATCCACTGCGACGACCCAGCCGACAGTTGTCGGACAGACGATCAGGCCATCGCGAACAGCAACCGGGGCACCCAGCCAGCGGCGGGCCACGTCCAGTTCGATTTTCGTATCGGAATAGGCCAGCAACTGGGACCAGCGCGGGCGGCCGGTCGCGGGATCGAGCGCCTGTAACCGGATTTCCTGCCCGGAGGTCGCGACCACATAAAGCTCGTCCTGTTCAATGGCCGGAACGCCGAAGAAGAACGAGCCTGCCAGCGGCAGGGTGATCGATTCTGTCGTCGCCGGACCGCCGATAGTCCAGACCAGCCGTCCGGTGGCCAGTTCGTAGGCAGACAGGCGGTTGCTGGCCCAGGTGGCACCGAACTGATCGGTGACGTCGCCCTCGCCGTTGTCGCCGTAACCGGTCTGGTTACGGGTCATGACCGCCACGTCTTCCAGCACGTACAGCCGTTGCTGATCACAGCTGAGAAACCCGCTGGTGCCGTCGCGGAACATCCAGCTTGACAGCGGATGCATGTCGGCGGCTCCTCCCTGATACTCATCATCGAAGCGCTCGGCGTCCACCCGCATCCGCCACATATTGCCGCGGTCCAGCATCTGGGCCGGGATGCCGTTCAGGATTCGCTCGGGCGACACGCCTTCCTCGGTCTGCCACAGCGTCTGTCCCGACTTGAGGTCCACAACCCGGACGCTGCGCAGGTCGCGAAATGCGACCCGATCACCCATGATGACCGGTGACGTGGCGGGGATCGCGGGTACGTGGTCGTCGCGCAGGTCTCGCAGCAGCGATGTCAGCTTTTCCTGGACTGACGGGACGTCGGTGAGCGGCTGCGACCATTGCGGCAGCAACAGGGGCTCGCCAGACGGTGAAGCCGACAGCCGGGCGGCAGTTCCGCCGAATTCCTGCCAGTTGGCGGGGACGGGCAACCCCGGACTCGCGAGTCGGGCGTTCTGCCACCATTCGCGAGCGGAAATCCTTCTGCCGCCGATTTCCACCAGCGTCATGGAATCGTCGCCGATCAGCGGCGCGACTTCGGTCTGGAAGTCCTCAAGACCGGCCTGCCTCGCTGCGAAGGCGGCCTGCAGCAACCAGCCCTGGGACTTTGTGCCGCTCCAGCCGCGCGCCCACAGATCCCGGTTCCAGTAGGTGGCCAGCAGGAATTCCTGTTGATCGAAGTGCCAGCGGGCGAGCAACGCTGCTGCCATCGCTCCGGCGTCGGGGTGGGAGTAGCGAGTGTCGATTTCCACCAGTTTGTCCGGATCGGGCTGGACTTTCTGCTGGTTTAACAACTGCAGTGCCAGACCGCCAAAGCGGCGCTCATAATCGGTGCGGGCAGCGGCGGGGAGTTCACCCATCAGCCGGCTGGCACGGCCGCGGACCGATTCCCAGCGGCCGGGTTCCTGCTCAACGACCGCGTCTTCAGGATAGTCCAATAATCGCTGCAAGAGTTCCGTGCCCTGTTTCCAGTCCTGCTTCTGAACTGCTTCCTGGGCTCCTTTCCAGATGGCGTCAATCTGCGGGTCTTTCGGAATCCGGGAATCCACCGGATCGCGGGCTGTGCCGTCCGGAGTGTTCGGGTCACGCATATCCGGGACGCCGAGTGCCCGGAACAGATTGCGGAACAATGGCGCAATCTCCGGGTCTGCTACGGGCTTTTCCTGGCCCCGTGCCCGGTATTCCAGAGATGATGGACGTGGTGCGAAGGTGAGCAGGCTTGCCAGGGCGAAGATCCCTGCACCGCGCAACACGAGGGAAAACATGCTGCGGGTAGTTGTCTGCCGTGGCGTCATTGATCTCTCCGCGATCGTGAGAAACGGCTGTCTCTGCTCATCCGGGCCAGCTGCGAGGGGAGAATTCCGATCGACATCCCAGGCCTGACAGCGGGCGTGTGCCTGCTGATTGTACCGTTTCCCCGGTGCAGTTCACGAGAGTTGAACAATCAGTTGTGCAAACGACTTTCGAGATTTCCGGAACCAGAAGTTCCTCTCAGGTCAACAGGCTGGACGTGTTGGCGTGTTCAGGTGTGCCCTCTTGACCGATGTGGCTCATATCACCTAACATTCGCCGCGATTTTGTCGTCAATGTTACCAATCGATGGCCGGCAGTCCGGTTTCGGTCTCTTTCTCCTCGACTTTCCGCGCCTGACGACGGTCGCTGCCTGCATAGACGGAGTCCGGCAGTGATGCCCATCGAGCGGAGTCCGACCCGATGGCTGCTCGGCTGGCTGGCCGTAGCGCTCATTGCGCGTCTGCTCGCTGCTGTCGCAGTGGATCGGGTGGTGTCGGCGACGCCGGGCAGGCTGTGTCTGATCGAGGGCGATGCCGACGGTTATTGGCAACTGGGGAAGAAACTGGCCGCCGGTGACGAATATGCCTTGTACGAGCCGCCGCGTCGCATCTTGCGAATGCCCGGGTTTCCGGTGCTGCTCGCGGCGTGTCAGCGAGTCTTCGGTGACGACACCTTTCCGGTCAGGTGCGTGCTGGCCGTGATTGGCACTCTGGGCTGTTGGGGGGCCTATCTGCTCGGGCGGGATCTGGTGGATGCACAGGTTGGACTCTGGGCCTGCGCTGCGACCAGCCTGTCTCCGCCGCTGGTCGTGTTCTCGCCGCTCCTGCTTACCGAAATGACGTTCTCGACGCTGCTGGTCTTCAGCATCTGGATGCTGGTACGACTTTGTCAGACGCAGGAACCTGGTCAGACTCACAAATCAGCCAGGACGAGATTATTGTCAGCCGCACGCTGGCAGCTGGCGGCCGTTGCCGGACTGTGGATGGCAGCGGCGACTTACGTGCGGCCGACGTGGTTGCCGATCGCCGGAGTGGGGGCTGTGGCGATTGTCGCATTCGGCAGGTTTCGCTGGCCGCGTCTGGCAGAAGCCGCGCTGTTGCTGTTTGTTTGCTGTGTCGCCCTGTTGCCGTGGACCTGGCGGAATTACCGGGTGAGCGGACATGCCATTCCGACGACGCTCTGGGTCGGGCCGAGCCTGTATGATGGACTGAATCCGGGGGCCACCGGTGACAGCGACATGACGTTCTTCGACCAGGAAAACCTGATCTCCCGCATGTCTGAATATGAAATGGACCAGGAGTATCGTCGCCGGGCCTGGGCCTTCGTCGCGGCGAATCCCGGCCGGACCCTGGAACTGGCGGTGATCAAGGCCGGTCGTTACTGGAGCCCCTGGCCGAACGGCCAGCAGTTCCAGCAGCCGTTACCGCAGTTTGGACTGCTTCTGACCACGCTGCCGCTGTATGCGGGCATGCTCGCGGGAATCTGGCTGAAGCGGCGCGACCCGTTATTCCTGTTGGCGACGCTGGGGCCGGTGATCTTCTTCTGCCTGGTCCACATGCTGTTTGTGGGGTCCATCCGCTATCGGCTGCCGGCGGAGCCCACGATGTGGGTTGCCGCCGCCACCGGAGGTGTCTTTTTCTGGCAACGACTGACGGGTTCACCACCGTCGCGCTCCTCGACCGAAGGAGCAGGTGCGTGATCCGTCTGCTGGTCAACGTCTGGCAACTCGCACTGTTATTGACCGTGGTCGGCGGCGGGGCCGTAGCGTGGACCTATTATCGCAGCGATGAAATGCTGCGGACCGAGATCCTGAAGCAGCTCACCGATGCCCTGCCGGACGCGGAAATCTCGCTTGAACGTGCCAATTTCGACCTGCGCGGACGCGTGCGGCTGTTCGATCTGTCCATTTCCCTGCCGGATGAGGATCAGCCGCTGCTGACCGTCGCCGAGACGCTGATCGCCGTGGACGGACAATTGCTGTCGGAAAAGCAGCAGGTGGTGATTCAGTCGGTGCATCTTAGCCAGCCGCACCTGCGTCTGGTACGCCGGCCCGATGGAATGTGGAACTGGCAGGAACTGACGCTGGTTCGCAAGCCCGGGCCGATGCAGTTGCCGGATCTCGACCTGACCTACGGTTCTATCGAACTGGTGCTGGCAGACCATGCCACCCGTACGATGGTCAACGTACCGGTGCAGGAAATCCGGCTGTCGGCGACTCCATCGTCCCAGGCATCGTATTCCGTGCAGGTCACGGCAGAGACCGACTATACCGGCCGGGTGAAGTTGCAGGGTGAACTTCCGCTGGACGCAGCTCCCTGGTCGGTGCAGGCCGTGGCTGAGCGGTTGAGAATCAGCCCGCTGACCACGCGACTGGCTGTCATCGCTGCTCCGCAGTTGCGTTCAAAACTCGAAGAACTGCAGTACCGCTTGCTATCGCTGGCTCCCGGGGGTGGCGCTGCACCGGTCGCGCTGCCCGGCAAGGATGTCTATGACCTGGGCTGCGAACTGACCGGTGCCGTCCACGTCCAGGTTCGTCAAGGTCCGCCGGAGACCCCGCTGGCAGTCAACGGGTTGATGACGATCGAGGATGGTCAAGTCTCGCACCCGATCCTCCCTGCCCCGCTCTTCGGCTTGCGCGGCAAACTGCAATACGATGGTGCCCAGGTTCGGGTGCAGGATCTGTCGGCCCGGACCGGCGGCAGCCAGTTGATCCTGCAGGCGGCGATCGCGCGGGCGGGAGGCTGGACGTTGCACCTGCAGGCGGATTCCGTCCCCGTGGATGAACCGCTGGTCGCCCGCTTGCCGGAAGCGATGCAGAAACATGTCCGCGCGATGGAACTGACGGGAATGATGACCGGTCAGATCCAGGTGCAGAAACTGGATGCCGGCAAACCACGCGTTGATGCCGAGGCGACCTTGACCAACGGCAGCGTCCGTCATGAAAAGTTTCCTTACCCGGTGCGCGAGGTCACTGCCACTGCTACCTGGCATCATGATGCCGTGCAGATTCAGGCCGAAGGCATGGGGGGCGTCACGCCGGTCAAACTGATCGGGACGATTAACAACCCGGGACCGGACAGCGACGCCGCTTTCGATATCCGGGTGAAAAATCTCACGATGGACGATGCCCTGCGGGCAGCGCTGCCCGAGTCAGTCCGCACCGTCGTGAATGCGATTGAGTTTCAGGGACGCGGCGATGCCTGGGTGCGATTGCTGAAACCTCCTGGCCAGGATGAGAAATATCACTGCCAGCTGATGGCGAATGTGCGTGAAGGCACCGTCAGATACCGGGATTTTGCTTATCCGGTAACTCAGTTGAGCGGGCGTCTCAAATGGGAAGACGATCTGGTGGTGTTCGAGCAGGTGCGCGGACAGCACGATGGAGCGGTGATCACCGGCGACGGCCGCTTTCTGCTCAAGCCGGAACCCGGCTTGTTGACCCTGAACCTTCAATCTGTGAATACCGCGTTCGACCATGCGCTGTTTGCGGCCCTGCCTGCGAACCTGCAGGAAGTCTGGAACAGCTTCGCGCCGCAGGGGACATTCAATGTGGCAGCGAAAGTCGCCTGGGCTCCGGGCCGGCCGGTGCGTGTGGACGTGCCCAAGCTGCAGATTACCAATGCCAACATCCAGATGCGGGATTTTCCCTTTCCGTTTCGTGATGTCGAAGGGCACTTTGCCTACCAGTCGGATCAGCAGCGGGTCGATATTCACGAATTCGTGGCCCGGCACGATGATACGCAGGTCTCTGGCAGCGGTTTCGTTCTGCATCGCGAGGACGGCACTGCGACCCTGCGACTGGAAAAGTTCCATGTCGACGACCTGGCACCGACACCGGCGCTACGGCGTGCCCTGCCCGAAGCATTACGTCTGACCGCCGAGTCATTAAATCCGACCGGCAGCTACTCGTTTCACGGTCCGGTCACCTTCTTTGCCGATGAGCGACACAACGGCCTGACCGGTGCGGAGTGGGATCTGCAGTTGCTGCTCGCCGGCTGTGCGATCAATGCGGGGCTGCGGGTGGACAATGTGCATGGTCGCGTTCATCTCAAGGGCAACTGGACGCCGCGGACCACGCAACTCGAAGGGCAACTGGATCTCGACGCCCTGGACGTCCTGGGAAATCATCAGATCACCCGCGTGCGAGGCCCCATCCGGCTGCAGGACGGGGTGCTGGTCGCAGGCTCGGCGGCGATGGCGAACTCCAGCCGCGGCAGCGTGGTCTCGCGCGTGGCTTCCTCCGAACGCATCACCGGCGAGGCGTTTGATGGCCAGGTTACTCTCGACGCCATTGTCGACGTGAACCGGGAGCCGGAATACACCGCCGTCGCGGAACTGACGGGGGGCAGTCTGGAAAAGTATGCGATGCGGCATCTGCGCGGATACAGCAGCGTCCGCGGCCTGATGAACGGCTGGATGGACGTTCGCGGCAAGGGGACATCCATGCGGGGGTTAACCGGTGACGGTCAGTTACAGATCAGTCCGGCGGCCTTGTACGAATTACCGGTGTTCCTGCAGATCTTTCAGCTCCCGCAGTTCGCCCCGAACAGCCGGGCGGCCTTTGACTATGCCAACTTCCTGTTCCGGATCGAGAACGAGCGCTTCAACTTCAATGCCATCGACCTTGTGGGTAACGCGATCAGCCTACGCGGACGGGGCGTGATTCGCTTCGACGGTGCCGTCATGCTCGACTTCTATTCCATGCAGCCCCGGAACCAGATCCGGATTCCCGGGCTACGCGAAATCGTTGGCGTCGTGAATCTGATGAGTCAGGGCTGGGTGGCGATTGAAGTCCGTGGCCCGATCGGCGCACCGGTCGCTCGCGTCGTGCCCCTGCCAGCGGTGGACGAAGCGCTGCAGCAGTTTCTGGGAGCATTTAACCCCCGCAATCTCGCGCCGCCGCCCATTCCCTGGCGCGAACCTCCGCGGACGACGTTTGCTCCGGGATCTTCCCCGCAATGAGCAGTGGAACTGTTCATTTGTCTTGAATCCTGGGGATACGGTGTAACTCGCGACGAACTTTTGACAACCCGAAGGCGTCAGAACGTGGAGCCTTACGGGTGAGTGGACATGATTTTGCCATTAACAACGACAACTGCCGATGCGTCCCGCCAGGAGTGGGATCCGGAACAATATGCGCGCAATGCCCGGTTCGTGGCGGATCTCGGGCGTTCGCTGCTGGAATGGCTGGCGCCTCAGCCCGGGGAACGGGTGCTGGACCTGGGCTGTGGAGACGGTGCGCTGACGGTGGATCTCGTCCGCTCCGGGTGTCGCGTGATCGGCGTTGATGCCAGTGCCAGACAGGTGGAAGCGGCCCGGCGACGCGGGTTGTCGGCCGTGGTGAGCGACGGCGAAAATCTGCCGTTTCAGTGTCAGTTCGACGCAGTGTTTTCCAACGCAGCCCTGCACTGGATGCGTCGTCCGGATGCCGTCTTGCGCGGAGTCTCCCGCGCCCTGCGACCCGGAGGTCGATTTGTCGGTGAATTCGGGGCGGCGGGGAATGTCGCCATCATTCGTGCTGCCATCCGCGACGAACTCCGGGCAGGCGGCCATGATTACGACGGCTTGAATCCCTGGTATTTTCCCGAAGGAGCCGAGTATCAGGAAAAACTGGAGCGGGCAGGATTTGAAATCGTCAGCCTGCAGACGTTCGAGCGTCCAACGCCCCTGCCCGGCGACTTGATCGGCTGGCTGGAGACCTTCGCCCAGTCATTCACCATCGGCTGGAATCCCGAGGAACGAGCGCGGTTCTTCGCTGCCGTCCGCGAGCGCGTTCGACCGCGACTCTGCCACGGCGAGAATCGCTGGACCGCCGATTACGTCCGTCTGCGGTTTCACTGTCTTAAACGATAAGCGGTGAAGCAACCACCAGGCATTGTGAGTGTCGCTCCCTGAGTCAGCGCAGGACGCGTTCCGTCGTCATCAGGAATGACTACGCCCTTCGGGGACTCAGGGCGGGCCCACTTTGGTGCCGTCCACCGATCATTGGCAACCGCAGGGACGTCCCTGCGAGGTCAGGACGGAACTCCTTTCCTCGCAGGCGCTTCGGGCTGGTGATAGAGGCAGGGTGTCACTGAGGCAACGGGACTGCACCGCGGTTTGCTGCTTACGCCCGGAGCGTAGCAGACAATTTTTGCTCGCAGTTGCTGACAACCTGCTGCTGGATTTCATCGGCTTCCTCGCCGGTGAGCGTGCGATCCGTGGCCCGCAGGACGAGGGTGACCACGTACGACTTCTTGCCGTCCCCCAACTGCTTGCCGCGGTACTGACTGGCGAAGCGAACTTCGTCGAGCAGCGGGCCGCCGGAGTCGCGCACGGTGGACTCGACGTCGGACCACGGCACGCCTTCATCCAGCACAAAATTCAGGTCGCGGACGATGCTGGGATATTCCGGCAGTTTTGCCGCACGGGGAATCAGGTTCGCGTGGCGTTCCAGCACTTCCAGCGAAAGCTCTGCAACACACAGCACGTCGCGCACGTCTGCGGCATCGCAGATTGAGCGATCGAGTTCGCCGAGCCAGCCCCAGAACTCGCCGTTCAGACGGACTTCCGCGCCGCGCCCCGGCGTGAACTGCGGAATTGCAGACGCGCTGACCGTCACCGCAGCAGCCGGGTTAACGCGATGCGCCAACAATTCCACGGCCCCCTTCAGATCGACATACGAACGCCCGGTGACCAGACCGATCATCCAGGGTTCGACATCGGCTTCCCGGAGATCCGGATCAGCTGTCAGGTAGACCTTGGCCACTTCAAATAACTGAGCCTGGAAATTTCCCTGACGCTCATTGGCGCGGCGGGACCCGATCAGACTGGGGATCAGCGACTGACGCAGCAGGTTTTCCTGGCGGCGGGATGAATGTTCCACCTGCAACGGCGTGACTTCGCCACGCGGCTGGAACCACAGTCGCTCTGCCGCTGCCGTAAAGGCCGGAGTTATGGCCTCATAATAACCGGCGGCGGTCAGGGCTTCACCGGCGCGTTCCACCACCCGTTCCCGCAGCGACTTGCTGCTGGTGCACAAGGGCACGACGACGTCGTCCGGCAGTTTGTCATACCCGTAAATCCGGGCGACTTCCTCAATCAGATCGATCTCGCGGGTGAGATCACGACGGAACGTGGGAGCGCGGAAGGTTGCAGTTTCTGCATCCTTGCGAACCAGCGTCAAATCCAGCCGACGCAGGATCTGGATGGCAGTTTCCTGTGGAACTTCCATTCCCAGCACTTTGGGAATGCGGGCGAATCTCACCGAGACGTCTGCACCGGCGGTGGGTGCTGGCTTGCCTGCGGAGACGACACCTTCCAGCAACTCTCCGCCCGCCAGTTCGAGAATCAGGGCGCAGCAGCGGCGACTGGCATAGTCCGGACCTTGAGGGTCGAGCGCCCGCTCGAACCGGTAGGAAGACGGAGAATGCAGATCCAGCTTGCGGGCCGTGTTACGGATCGAGAGCGGTTCAAACAGTGCAGCTTCAATCAGCACATTGGTCGTGAGACCGGAAATCTCGGTGTGCAGTCCGCCCATCACGCCTGCCAGCGCGACGGGGCGTTCGGCATCGGCGATCACGCAATGATCCGTGGTGAGCGCATACTCTTTCTGGTTGATCGCGACCAGTTTCTCGCCGGCACGAGCCCGCCGGACCTCGATCTTGCCGCCGCGAAGTGTTTCCAGATCGAAGGCGTGCAAGGGCTGGGCGCATTCCAGCATGACATAATTCGTCACATCGACGACGTTATTAATGCTGGCGATCCCCACCGTGGCCAGCCGCCGCTTCAACCAGTCGGGACTGGGACCGACCTTGACGCCGCGGATGACGCGGGCGTGATATTGAGAACACAGGTCGGTTGCGGTGATCTCGACCTGAATCCGCTCAGCCGCTGCCTGGGAGACAGTGGCGCAGTCGGTGGAGGGAATTTTCAGGTCGCGGTCCAGTAACACCGCGACTTCCCGGGCGATGCCCAGATGCCCGAGACAATCGGGACGGTTGCTGGTGACTTCCAGATCAATTACCCAGTCCTGGTCGACCGGTGAGTATTCTTCAAGGTTCAGTCCGGACATCGTCAGACGGTCGGTCAATTCAGCGACCGAGGTTCCTGCGAGCGAGACGTATTCCTGCAACCAGTCCCAACTGACGAGCATTTCGGCAACCTGTCGTGTCTCTGGATGTCATCGCCCCGTGAATCCTGGTACGGGGAGATCGTTCCGTTGATCCCTGATCAAAACCGGAGGAGTATAACGACGAGTGCTGCGGACGACCAATTGTTCGGTCCGGAATGACACAAAACGCGATCTGGCGAGGAACCGGCGCAGCAAAAGACCCCGGTTCGGTGAGGAACCGGGGTCTCGCAGATCAATCGCTCATCACCAGGCCACAGGTCGACAGGTATCCTTGACAATATTGTTGCCAGAAACGACGTCAGCCAGGGTTGGTGACTACGGCCGAAATTACGTCATCGGCTTCGGAGGAGCGTCTTCGGTCGGCGGAGCCGGAGCTTCGGCCGGAACCGGAGCGGGGGCGGCAGCCGGAGCAGCCGGGGCCATCGGAGCGGCACAGGTCGGAGCAACAGCGGTGCAGCAAGCCGGGGCCGGAGCGGCACAGGTCGGAGCCGGGGCACAGCAGGTCGGGGCGACCGGAGCGACCACCGGAGCGCAGCAGGTCGGAGCGACCGGGGCAGCGCATGACGGGGCAACGTCACAGCAGGCCGAACGACGCTTGCGCCACTTGACGCGCTTCTGCTTGCCGCAGCAGTCAACCGGAGCAGCGCAGGTCGGGGCCGGAGCGGCACAGGTCACCACCGGGGCACCGCAACCGCAGTTGTTCTTGCGGTTGAACAGGCCGGCTTCGGTCGTCTGGGCCGAAGCACAGAACACGGCCACAGCGGCCGCCGCGAAAATCGCACGCAACATGAAAACATCTCCTCAGTCATCAGGGGATCTCGCTTGCCAGGAAACACTCCCGGTCAAGGCTGAACTTCGTCAAGGTGCTTCTGCCCGAGAAACCGGGATTACTGCGTTGAATACAACGATTATCACGAGTTTACTCACGGCACAGCTTAACATAACGTGGAAGGATGGGATGTCAAACCATCCCGCATTGATTCTCTATCTTCTCAAAACATCCATTTCCGATTCTGGCAGATTCGCGGAACAAACTACCCTGCTGAATCCCGACCACTCTGCCCGCGCGACGGACGATCACTGCTCGCAACGGGTCTGGACATTGATCTGCAAGGGTGAACGATGCCCGGCCACTTAGCAGGAACCGGGCCAACGCTACAGAAATTTCAAATTGCCTGAGCGGTTCAGATCCCGGAGAACCTTGACCCTGCCCAGATTTCCCCGGAAAGTGGGAACCGCGCGTGAACTGTTCTCCGGGGCAAAGAAGCACGTCGGAATATTTTTCGGAGTTTCTCCATTTTGACCGATCTCATTCAGCCACCGCGGGTTATTACCTGGAAGATCCGGGGGGGGGAATTACTGACGGGGCAGAAGACGCTGATCATGGGGATTGTGAATGTCACTCCCGACAGCTTCTCGGACGGGGGCAGGTTTTTTTCCCCTGCGGCGGCAGTGGAACACGCTCTCCAGCTGGAAGCCGAAGGCGCAGACTTGCTGGATATTGGCGGCGAATCGACCCGCCCTGGTTCAGAACCGGTCAGTTTGCTGGATGAGCTACACCGCGTGGTACCGGTCATCGAGGCCTTGCGCGGCCGTGTGAAGACCCCGATCTCGGTCGATACCTCCAAGGCGAAAGTGGCGTCGGAGGCCCTGGCTGCCGGAGCCGCGATCGTCAATGATATTTCCGGATTGCGTTTTGATCCCGAGATGCCCGGAATCTGTCGTGAATTTTCCGCCGGCATCATCTGCATGCATATGCAGGGAACGCCGCAGACAATGCAAATCAATCCGCACTATGCAGACGTGGTGGCTGATGTCAGGCAGTTCTTCCTCGACCGTCAGTCGTCGCTTCTCCGCCACGGTCTGACGTCAGACCAGCTGGTCTGGGATCCGGGGGTAGGGTTTGGCAAAACTGCAGCTCACAATGTTAAGCTGCTCGGAAGCGTTTCTGAATTGCGTGCCCTGGGGCGTCCGGTATTGATCGGACATTCGCGGAAAGGCTTCCTGAAAAAGCTGATTGGTCGCGAGATCGACGAACGTCTGTTCGGAACGCTGGGCGTCAGCCTTGCCGTCGCAGCGCAGGGGGCGGACATCATTCGCGTTCACGACGTCGCTGCCCATCGGGATGCTCTGGCCGCCTTTCAGGCGGTGACGTCCTGAACGTGGATCGGTGGAACAGCTGCTCCGCCTGTTGATCCCTGGCGATTGTTGCAAGCTGGCCCTGAATCCGTCGTCGATCCGTGGCCAGAATCAGCTTTTCCCCGAAAACGCTGCTGGGATTTCAGCGCGAATTCCCGGGCAGCCATTCTGTTTTGTGTCTGATCGAGTATTCTGTAGTCAAGCAGGCTCGCGAGCACAGGCCGTTTTCAGGGACAGGCAGGAGGCACCCCGCGTGAAATCTCCAGAAACATGGACACGCTCACTTTGTGTCACGCTGCTTGCCATGGGGATGCTGGCGGGAATTACGACCCACGCTGTCGCACAATTCGCGCCCCTGCCGCTCGATGAGGATCTGAACCAGGAACCTTATTCCGCGCGGATTGATGTGCCTCGCGAGCTGCGGACCGCTCTCGACGATGCGCGTCGCCTGCTGGAATCCGGGCAACCCCTGCCCGGGCTGAATCTGTTGCAGACCATTCTGGATCAGCCCGAGGATTTTTTTATCGACGAGACGCTTCGGAAGAGTGTCAAGCAAGCCGCCGTCGAACTCTTGTTGTCTCAGCCGGCATCTGTGCGTGAGTCCTACGAGGTACAACACTCTGCGGCGGCGTTGCAATTGAAACAGCGTTTGCTGGACGGGAATGCCCTTTCCACTCAACGGGAACTGTTTCGGCGGTATCCCGCGACCGCAGCAGGTCGCGATGCCATGATCCGGGAAGCACGACTCGCCTTCGATGACGGCCGTACTGTGGATGCCGGCCGCTGGTGGGATCTGGTCGCTGGGACTCCGGAATATCGGCAGACTGCCAATGCGCCGCTTCAGCACAGTCTCGCCTGGCTGCGGAGTGATCGCCCGGACTTGGCCTCCCGGGTCTTGCAGCAGAGCCGGCTGGCGCCAGGCTCAACCCTGAAGATTGCCGGACATGCGTTGCAGGTGCCGGCAGAAAGCCGCGCGGATGCTGGCTGGATTCTGCAGCAGCTTCCCGCAGTACGGCCACAGCTGGCCGTCGGCAGAGACGAATGGCTCTGTTTCCGGGGAGATGCAACGCATAACAGTAGCGCTGGCCGGACCGGTCCGGTGGGGCCACTGAAATGGCAGGCTGCCGTGAATGAAGGTTTCGGGGCATGGTCGCAGGCCACCCTGGGACAGCGACGTCCGGTCAGCGAGTTCGATCAGTTGCTGTTGAATCTGGTCGAGCGGTTGCGACTCGAAGGCAAGCTGGTGCAACCCGCGGCTCATCCGCTCGTTTATGGCGACACCGTCCTGATCCGCTCGCCGTTTCATCTCACTGCCTATGATCTGAAGCGCGGGACACTGCAGTGGCGGTCGCGGATGCCCGGCAGCGCGCTCGCGGATGCCTGGGGAGCAGGGACAGGCAGCATGGACTCCGAACTGGCGGAGGGCGACGATGCGCCGCTGCTGATGCAAACGGAACTGGAATCTTTTCTGCAGGAATGGACGCTGCGAAATCAGACGGCGGGTCAGCTGGCAGCCAGCGACCGGTATGTTTACGCCGTCGAACAGTCAGCCCGTGTGCCCGCGATGCGGGTGATGATTCCGCCAGGCGGCGGCATGATCGAACCGCCGCGTGTGTTCAACAGTCTGGTCGCTTATGAGCGCGATGGCGGCCGGATGGTGTGGCAGTTTCAGGGAGAACGCACCATCGTTGGAGAGGCATCACGCGGAACGTACTTTCTGGGGCCACCACTCTGTCTGGACAACGAACTGTTCTGCCTGATGGAATCTGACGGCGAGATCCGGCTGTCACAATTTCGTGAGACTGGGAGCGCAGCCGGTCCCCGTTTGATCTGGTCGCAAGTACTGGCGGCTCCACGACTGGGTCTGGCGAATGCTGTAATGCGGCGTCTGGGCGGGCTGACGCCTGCCGCAGCCGATAACCTGCTCATCTGCCCGACCTCGTCGGGACTGACGGTCGCGATTGATCCGCTCACGCAACAGCTGGTCTGGGGTTATGAATATCCTTCGCTGGAGAACATGGGCCTGACCGATCCGCGGCAGTTGATGATCGCCAGGATTCAGGGACGTGCCCCTGTCATCGAAGTGGACGAAAGCGAGGAACGCTGGCTCGACTCTGCCCCGACCATCGCATCCGGCTATGTGTTACTGACGCCGCGGGATTCTGCCGAACTGCATTGCCTGGATGCCATCACCGGGGAACTGGTCTGGAAGCGACCGCGCGAGCAGGGTTTGTATGTGGCGGGCGTCCGTGAACAGCGGGTGATCCTGGTCAGCCGCGATCGCGTTGAGGCCCTGCAGCTGCAGACCGGCAAGCCGGCATGGAATTCCGCGATTCCCATTCTGGAACCGGCCGGACGCGGGCTGTTCGTGGATCGTCAGTACCTGTTGCCGCTGCAGACCGGCGAGATTCTGACGGTCGACTGGGAACACGGGCAGATCCGGATGCGGACCCGGCTGCAGGATGGTTTGATCCCCGGAAATCTCGCAGGCGGTCGGGGCACGCTGGTCTCGCAAGGTCTGTTTGAAGTCATCGCTTTTGAAGCGATGCCTGCGATTGAGCAGCGCGTCGCCGACACCCTGTCACGCAATCCCCGGGATGCCCAGGCACTGGCCTTGCGGGGCGAATTGAAACTGCATCAGGGGGAAGATGCCGCTGCGATTGCCGATCTGCGTCAGGCGATTGCCCTGGGGCAGAATCCGCATGCCAGCCTGATCCTCGTCGACCTGTTCATGTCCCGGTTGCGTCGTGATTTTCCGCAGGACCGGACCCAGCTCGACGAAATGGAGCAGTTGATTGAGGATGATCACCAGCGCACCGAATTCCTGTCGCTGACCGCGCGGGGTTTTGAGCAGCAGGGAAACCCGCTGGCAGCGTTCCGGCAATATCTGAAACTATCATCGGAGTCCCTGCAACGACATCCGCTGGTGCGGGTGAGCAATCAGTTGACCGTCCGGCGCGATCGTCTGATTTCCGGTCATCTGCAGGCCTTGTTCGCCGAAGCGTCTCCACAGGATCAGCAAACGATCACTGAAGAACTTCGCGAGCGCTTGCGGAGAGATTCTGCAGCGGCCGGAATGAACCGGGGTCAGCTGCTGGAGTTTTTTCGGGGCCTCCCCTTCATCGATAACGTCCGGTTGCAGACGCTGGCAAACAAGACGCCCGAACAGCGAAAAGTTGCCTGGCAGGAATGGCTGATGCTGGCGAACAGCCCGCAGCAGGATGTCGCCGTCCGGGCAATGATTTTCCTGATGGCTGACGCGCTGCAGCGGGAGGCTGGCAGCGAGGCGAACCTGTGGAAGCAACGTCTGGAGCAGGGTTTTGCGACGGTAGAAAACCGGCCGGGACAGACCGTGGAGCAATGGCTGGCAATGCGTGCCGGACAGCTGGAGCGACTGGCGGCAACACAGACACCGGGCTGGCCCGACAAGTTGACGGCGGCGCGGCACAAACGCCAGCCGATGTTTCAACGCACATCGCTGGTCGAAGTGCTGACGCCACGGCACCCGCTGTACGGTCAGTGGATTTTTGAATTCCAGGAAGGAGATGGCCAGACCCTGACGGCCCGCGATGCCCGCGGCCGACGTCAGTGGAGTCTGACCTTGCCCGGTTCGGTCTTGCAGAATCAGGTGCAATTCAACAATCAGACGGCAACGCCACAGTTATCAATTTCCGGCGCAAATTTCGCCCTGATGCTGGGGACGACCCTCGTACTGTTCGAGATTCCATCGCCGGGGGCAACACCGCGGATTACCTGGCATCGCTCGTTGCTGCCGGAACTGTTTTCGCCAATGTTCCAGCCTCCGGTTTCGGTCCGGGCCGAGTTCATGCGCAGCGGCAGGCGGCGCGTACGGGCGATTGATGCCGAAGACGATCTGCAGATCGGTCAATTGATCGGTCTGACGGAAGATCAGGTGGTGTACCAGGTCGCCAACCGTGTGATTGCTGCAGACCCCGTCACCGGCAGCGTACTCTGGACCCGGTTCGATATCCCGCGGCAGTGTGAAGGCACGCTGGACCGCGATTCGGTGGTATTGCTGGACACGGTTTCCCAGGATGCCTGGGTGCTGCGGGCCGCCGATGGAGACCTGGTGCGGAAAGGGACCATTCCTGACGCCCATAGCTGGATCTGGTTTCAGGGCTCGCGGTTGCTGACCTGGACTGGCAACGGGCCGGATCTGCGTGTGCAACTGCTGGATCTGCTGAAAGGTGAGCAGGTCTGGTCCCGGGACTTTCCCGTCGTCACGCGGTGTGCGGTCGTATCGACGGGCGAAGTCGCCTGCCTCAATGCGAAAGGCGACTGGCAGGTGTTGTCGCTGGCAGACGGACGGGAACTTTCTTCAGGGACAGGGCCGGCGATCGCTCCGCTCGATTATCTGTGGGTGCAGGCAGAGCAGAATGGCTATCTGGTGATTGCCGGAGCCCACACGCCGCCAAAACAGGATTTTTCCATCGTCGTCTATGACGGCAATCAGGTGCCGGTTGCCGGCCAGGTCTGCTTTTTCGACAAGGCCGGCAAGCAGCCGCTGTGGTCGGTCGAGTTGCCGTCAACAGCTTTCCACATCGTTCAGCCGGCCAGTGTGCCGATCCTGGCATTCGCCGCGCGTCAGTCGAATCGCATGTTGTCGCGACCGTTCAGTCGCCCGCTTCCGGATGCCCGCCCGGACAAGCTGTCTGCGCTCTTCGTGGATCGCCGGACCGGGGAAATTGTTTACGAGTCCAGCGAATCTCCCCCGCCCGGATTGTTCCAGTGCGAAATTCAAGGGGACGATTCTCCGCGACTCACCGCCAACTTCGTTTCTTTTGAAGTGCAGTTTACCGGGCCGCAACCGGAGGACAAGGCGGCGAAAGCGGAGACAAACTGAGCCATTCCGTGGAACCGGAATTACCCTGATTCTCGTGCCATTCAGATCTTCTCGCCTGAAAAATTGCCTGATGCCTGCCCGCTTTCTCGCCGCTGCACCGCTGCAACCCGGACTGTGTGAATTACCGGAAACCGAGGCTCACCACGCGCGGAACGTGCTGCGGCTGACTCCTGGTGACGTCGTAGAGCTGTTTGACGGCTGTGGTGTATCTGCGAGAGGTCTCGTCCGTGATGCTTCCAAACGACAGGTCACGGTCGAAATCGCCGAACTCCTGCCGGCGGTCCCTCAGCGAACCCGACCACAGATCACCCTGGCGACGGCGGTTCCCAAGGGCGACCGCTTCGACTGGCTGATTGAAAAGGCGACGGAAATCGGAGTCGACCGGATCGTACCGTTACGAACGGAACGCAGCACCGTCGACCCGCGTTCGACAAAGCTGGAACGATTGCGGCAGGTGGTCCTCTCCGCCTGCAAACAATGTGGCCGGAATACGCTGCTGCAGATCGACCCGGTCGTCGATTTCGCAGTCTTCCTGAAGCAGCGACAGGAGCATCAGGTCTGCTTCATGGCGGACCTGGGAGGCAAGCCCGCACTGACGACGTTCCGTCAGCAGTCTCAACGAGACGCCTGCCACGAATGGATTACGTTGATCGGTCCCGAAGGTGGCTGGTCAGACGCCGAACGGCAACAGGCTGGCGCGAGCGGCATCACGCAAATCTCGCTGGCTGATTACATCCTGAGGATCGAAACTGCTGCGGTAGCAGCAGGATTGCTGCAACTTCAATGTTCCGGAGACGCCGGCTGACTTGATGTCACTGAAAGACAGTGCACAAGATCCCTGCCGGCCCGTCCCTCCTCGGACTGAGATGACCTGTCATCAGACCGATGCTGTTTATTGGGCTGATGCGGTTTCCGTATTGTCGCCCACCAGTCGCTCGACAGCCGGCAGGACATCACCCGGGTAGGTAAACTCGGCGTTTTTATTGGTCCGGTTATCGAAAGTCGAGGCCAGCCGACCGTCCCGGTCATAGACAAACACCGCAGGAATGGAATCGATCTTCAGTTCGACAAACAACTCGTCTGCCGGCTGGGTGCACATCACGTTGACGATCTTCGCCGCCTTGTCGTTCAGGATCTTCGTAACTCGCTCACGATAGAATTCCGGGGGCTTGCGACGCACGCCTGCGTAGTCGCAGTTGACCCCGATGCACACGACGTCCTCAGGCAAACGTCCCTGCAGATCGACGAGATTCGGAAATTCCCGCAAGCAGGGTTCGCAGGCCGTTGACCAGATATCCACCACGACCACCCTGCCCTTGAAGGACGCGATCAGATCCCGCGTTTCCTGCCAGGTCTTCAACTCCAGGGTTACGTCTTTTCGCCAGGCAGGTTCAGCAGGGGTGGCGTCGACATCTGCAATTTCACTGGCATTGGTTGCCGTGGCTGCCGGAGTTGCGGAATCCGCCGGACTTTTGGGCTGCGGACGGTTGTCATCGGAGTGACTTCCGACTTCCGGAGCATTGGCCGGTTTTGTACAGCCTGAGATCTGCAGACAAGCTCCAGCCAGCATCAGACTGCCAGCTGTGGTCAACCATCGCGTCATCGAACCACTCCACGGCCCCATTATTGACCGGGAGGTGCGATTCGGTTTCCCGTAGCGGCCCGGCCTGTTTCTGATTCTGACAGGCGTGGCCTGGCGAGGCAACCGGCTTTTAGTGGACTGGCGTTCTGTGCGGGCGGATTGCTGATGAGCTGCGGTTCCACGGAGAACACCGGTGTGCAGGAACGCATCGGAGAGAGAACGCTGTTATACTCTGTGATCCTGCAGCATTCCGTGTTTGATGAATCCGGTTGTTTTTCGCATGCGCCCTGTGAGTGAACACCATGACGTCTCCCCTTCCGCTGGTTGGCATTATTGACTGGGCCACCTCTCCGCTGGGTGATCCCGACTCCCTGGCAGAGCGGGAAGTCGTTGGACATGCGGCCGAGGTCCGGCGGTTCCTTTGCAACGGCGATCAGGACTTCACGCCGGAAATCTGCGATGCCCGGGCGCTCATTGTCTGGCATAACACGCCGGTCACTGCTGCGGGAATTTCCCGGCTGAAAAACTGTCGGGCCATTATTCGTAACGGCGTCGGCTTTGATTCGGTGGACATCGCCTCTGCGCGTGAACACGGGATTGCCGTCTGCAACGTGCCCGATTACGGCACGGAGGAAGTCGCCGATCATGCCATCGCGCTGTCGCTGGCGCTGTGTCGCCAGTTGTTTCCGCTCGATCAGGAAGCCAAACAGCTTGGCTGGGTGATTCGCGTTGAGCCGCGGCTGCGGCGACTGCGGGAGCTGACCTTCGGAATCGTGGGCCTGGGCCGGATCGGCACGGCGACCGCATTGCGCGCCAAAGCCCTCGGCTTTCAGGTGGAGTTTTATGACCCCTTCCTGCCGAATGGCGTCGACAAGGCGGTCGGTATCCGGCGGATTCGCACGCTGGAAGAATTGTTGTCCCGCTGCGACGTGCTGTCGGTCCACTGTCCGCTGAATGCGGAGACCCGGCATCTGATCGCTGAGCGTGAACTCGCGCTGCTGAAGCCGACGGCATTTGTGGTGAACACCGCTCGCGGCGCCGTGATCAGCAAGCCGGCGATCCTGGAAGCATTGCGGGCTGGTCGGATTGCTGGAGCAGGACTCGACGTGGTCGAGGACGAGCCGTTGCGATCGGCGGAAGAGGCGGAGACACCGAACCTGATTGTCACCTGCCATGCGGCCTTTTGCAGCGTGGAATCGAAGCTGGAAATGCGCCGGTCATCAGCCCGCATCGCCCGGGCAGCCGTGCTGGGTGAGCCGCTGGAAAATGTGGTTAACGGGCTCGATTCTTGAGGGAAACAGCTCCGTTCGGCAGATTTGCAAGTGCAACTGGCCGGATGCACCAGGTACGATAACGGGCGTGCTGTAAGAATTTTCCATAGAACCGGTATCTGTCGACGGGATTTGAGGACATCCGGGTTCCGGCTGATGAACGCCTGCCATGCCGCCGATGAACATCAGGGATGTCGCCAGACTCCAACACCAGAAACCCTGTTTTTCCGGACGGCCCTGCAGCTGTGACGGACGATTTTGCCACTGATGAAGAAGAACGGCTGCTGACGCGGTTGCGTGAGGGAGACGGGTCCGCGCTGGCCAAACTGTTTGAAGGCTACCGGCCGCGTCTGTGGCGGATCGTCAATTTCCGGCTCGATCACCGGCTGGCCGGACGGGTGGATGCCGAGGATGTGCTGCAGGAATCCTACCTGAATGCCGCCCAGCGGATTCAGCACGTGTTCACAGACAGCCCCGACGGTGTCTTCGTCTGGCTGCGGCTGATTGTCCAGCAGACGCTGGTGCAGATCCATCGCCGGTATTTTGGGGCGAAGTCGCGCGATGTCCTGCGCGAGCGCAGCACCCATAATCCGTGGGGCGCGAATAACGACTCGGAAACCTTTTCGATTTCGTCCCAGTTGCTCGGCCATCTGACATCGCCCAGTCAGGCGACCCTGCGGCAGGAGCTGTCGCAACAACTCCAGATGGCGCTGGAATCCATGAATGATCTGGATCGCGAAGTCCTGATCCTGCGACATTTTGAGGAACTGACGAATCAGGAAACGGCCCGTGTGCTCAAGATCTCGCAGCAGGCTGCGAGCTTGCGGTATGTCCGCGCTTTGACCCGTCTCAAACAGGTTCTGATGGCGATTCCCGAATTTATGTAGACTGATCAGCAGCAAGCTGGAAGCGGCAGGTTGCAGGGCAGCAGTTTCGCAGGGAAATCACTGCCGGCCTTCCGCGTTCCGTCTGCTGCAGTCCGCTTTCCTCATTTCCACTTGCCCCTCTGAACTGTTTGCTATGGCCGCTCCGGCTCCGGACGACGTCTACCGCCATCCCTGGGAAAAACTCGCCAGTGAATTTCTGGACGGAGTGCGTGAAGGCGGCGGTGCGTCGATCGAGGATCTGGCAGCCCAGCACTCCGAGGACGCCCGCGAGGTCAAGGAGTTGCTGCAACTCGTCTCGGCGATGGAGAACTGGAAGACGCGGCGCGAATTGTCCGCGATGCGTCAGACCATGCCCGAGCAGTTCCGGTTTGAACGACTGGGCGATTGCCGGCTGATTCGCGAAATCGGCCGCGGCGGGATGGGAGTGGTCTTTGAGGCGCTGCAGGAGTCGATGAACCGGCGGGTGGCCGTGAAGCTGTTGCCCTGGCGGTTTCCGAAATCGTCCCCGTTGCGCGAGCGGTTCCAGCATGAAGCGGTTCTGGCCGGCCAGTTACGGCACAAGCATATTGTGCCGGTTTACCAGTTTGGTGAGCAAGACGGCTGGTGTTACTACGTGATGCACCTTGTCCCGGGCATTGGTCTGGATCGTGTCATTTCCAGACTGGCAAAGACGCCGCACCGGTTATATGCCAGCGACGTCAGTGCGTCGTTCCAGCAGGCGTCCCGCAAGCCGCCGGACTCGTCCGGGAGCGGCGAGTCCGGCGAGCATTCCGGGAAGACTGCCTGGTGGCGACGCTGGTGGAGCAAACCCGCAGGAGAGACGAGTACTGCCCCTGCAGGCTGGGTGCTGAAACGCGATGCCTGGACCCAGATCGCCCGTTTCGGATTGCAGGTCGCCGACGGACTGAAATATGCCCATGCTTCCGGCATTCTGCACCGCGATATCAAGCCGGGGAATCTGATTCTTGACGAACGCAAACGGCTATGGATCGCCGATTTCGGTCTCGCACAGATCGATCGCGGTGACAGCCAGCCCAACGGGGAAAATATCGCCGGCACCCTCCGGTATACTCCGCCGGAACAACTGGCAGGATTTCCCGATGCCCGGAGCGACCTGTATTCGCTGGGAATGACGCTGTACGAACTCTGTGTTCTGAAACCCGCGTTTCCGGAACTGAACCGCGCGGAACTGATGAAATCGGTGCGTGAGAAAACGCCGCCGACGCCGCAGAACCTGAACGTCAACTGTCCGACCGAATTATCGCGGATTATCGCCCGCGCCATCGCCAAGACGCCGGACGATCGCTTCCAGTCCGCTGCCGAATTGATGGCCGCCCTCAACGAATTCCTGCAGCAGTGGCAGGAGCAGCGGAAGTAGGGGGGGCGTCAGTGGTCAGTGGTCAGTGCCGTTGTCAGTAGGGAGTGGGGAACAGCAATGTCTGATGGCAACTCTTGCCACGGACAACGGACCATTGACCACGGACAACCAGCATTCCCCGACTCGCGACTGGCTGGCCGGAATGCTAAGATCGGCAGTTCTTCATGGAACCGGAGACCAGGTTGGCTGTGACGTTGGCCCGGACACCGGAAAGTCAGGGTAGTACGACGTCAGTGACGGACATCGGGACGGGATTCAGAATTCATGGCTGCACGCAAGGTTGGGGTTTGGCTGGTCGTGGCCTGGGGGGGAGGCGCGACCACCGTCGCGGTGGGATTAACGGCACTCAGACACGGTTTGACGGGAACGACAGGTCTGGTCTCGGCCTTGCCGCCCTTTCAGGAACTGGATCTGGTCCAGTGGGATGACATCGTCATCGGTGGTCACGAGATTCGTGAAACCAGTTATGCCGTCGAGGCCGCCCAGCTTCATTCGCAGTCCCGGGTCTTCCCGGATCTGTGGTTGACCCGCCTTGCAGACGATTTGCAGGCGATTGATGGTCGTATTCGTCCGGGAACCCTGTATCGCAGTGGACCGAAGATCGAGGCCCTGGCGGGTCCGAAATGCCGCGAACTGGCTGGCGAGACTGCCGGCGCAGTGGTGCAGCGTCTGGCGGCCGACATGCAGGCGTTTCAAGCGGAAAATGGTCTCGATACCGTCGTGGTCGTCAACGTCTCGTCGACTGAACCGCCGATCGAGGAAAACCTGCGGACTCTGACGTGGTCGGAAATTGAACGTCAGCTCGCAGGAACTGGTGAATGTGCCCTGCCTGCCAGTGCCCTGTATGCCATCGCGGCCCTGCAGTGCAAGTTTCCCCACGTGAACTTCACGCCATCCGTCGGTACCGATCTCCCGGCGATTGACGATTTTGCCCGCCGGCAGGGAGTGGCTCACGTCGGACGCGACGGCAAGACCGGCGAAACGCTGATGAAAGCGGTGCTGGCGCCGATGTTCGCCAACCGCAACCTGAATGTGATGAGCTGGGTCGGTCATAACATTTTTGGCAATCTCGACGGCAAGGTGCTGGATGATCCGGTCAACAAGGCCAACAAGGTCCGTTCCAAGGATCATCTGCTGACCGAGATCCTCGGCTACAAGCCGCAGACGCTGGTCTCGATCGAGTACATCGAATCGATGGGGGACTGGAAAACCGCCTGGGATCACATCCATTTCCAGGGCTTTCTCGGCACGCCGATGGTGCTGCAGTTCATCTGGCAGGGTTGCGATTCCATCCTCGCAGCGCCGCTGGTCATCGACCTGATCCGTCTGAGCGAACGGGAAGCCCGTCGCGGCGGTGCCGGGATCATGAGTCATCTGGCCTCGTTCTTCAAAAGTCCGATGGGCTGTGATGAACCGGCATTTGCCCTGCAGTTCCAGCAGTTGCTGCAGTGGGCGGATGACGTCCGGAATTCCTGAAAGACATCGAGTCATTCAGGGCGAGCGGGGGACGTCAGTCCCCTGTGGATGCGATCTGCACAAGAAACAGGGGACTGACGTCCCCCCGCTCGCCTTCAGTGCGGCGCGGTGAACTTCTCCATCGAACGGACGATCCATGCGGGCCTGGTTGCAGCTGGTGCGGTTGCCGACCGTTTTCACGGCCATGGCCGATATTTTGCTCGGGTTTCTGCTGACGCACAGTACGTTCGAGCCTCTGCCAGCATTCGTCGGCCTCCTGATCGCCTCGTGCGGACTGTATCTCGCGGGGATGGTGTTCAACGACGTATTCGACGTCGCCCAGGACACCGTCGAGCGGCCTGGCAGGCCGATTCCGTCCGGGCAGATCTCGCGAAGTGCCGCGATCCGGTTGGGAGGAGTGCTCTTTGCCGTCGGGCTGACGGCAGCGGGACTGGTCGGCATGGTGAGTCTGGGGCTCGCGCTCCTGCTGGTCGTGGCCATTCTGGCTTACGACGGGTTTCTCAAGCGAACTCCGCTGGGACCGCTGGGGATGGGAGCGTGCCGGTTCCTCAATCTGTTGCTGGGAGCCAGTCATCTGCCGTGGTCAGAAGCCACTCAGCTGCTGCAACGTCCCCAGCTGGCAGTCGCTGCCGGACTGGGAATTTACATCGTCGGTGTCACCTGGTTCGCCCGGACGGAAGCCCGGGTCAGTTCCCGCGGTTCCCTGTTCGGCAGTCTGGTCGTGATGGACCTCGGTCTGGGCACCCTGGTATGGCTGATCCTGACCTGGCCGGGAGCGGTACGTCCGGAACTGGGGCTGATGCTGCTGGCCCTGATTGGGGTATCGTTGAACTTCCGGGCGCTGGGTGCCGTAGCAGATCCTTCGCCACCGAGGGTGCAGGGTTTGATCAAGTTGTTCCTGTTAAATTACGTAACGCTTTCGGCCTCCATCGTGTTCTGGCACACTGGGAGCGGCATCCTGGCCTGCATCACCGCGTGTCTGGTGATTCCGGCACTGTTGCTGTCCCGACTGATCGCGATGACATGAGCGGGGTGAGTGCCGAGTGCTGAAAATTCAGGTCAGTGGTCAGCTGAGGCGAATTCCTGACTCTCAACTCTCAACCATAAACCCTCAACCCATTCCGGACCGAAGGTCATTCATGGTATCCGACGTTTCGCGACGGAATTTTCTGGCGGTGAGTGCGACTCTGGCGATGGGCCGACTGATGTATGCTGATCCCCCTGCCCCTGCAACGACACCGGACTCTGCTACCACTCCGCCGAAGTCACGGCATGGCGGACCGTTTCGGTATTGCTTGAATACCAGCACGATTCGGGAACAGAAGCTGGGGATTGTCGGCGAGGTTGAACTGGCTGCGAAAGTGGGCTACGACGGGATCGAACCCTGGATTCGCGATCTGGATGCTTATGTCGAGACCGGTGGTTCGTTGCGGGATCTGAAGAACCGGATCGCGGATCTCGGCCTGACGGTGGAAAGCGCGATCGGTTTCGCCGCCTTCCTGCATGAAAAGTCGGACGAACGCCGCAAGGGTCTGGACGAAGCCAAACGCTGCATGGATCTGGTGCTGCAGATTGGCGGCAACCGGATCGCGGCGCCGCCCGTCGGGGTGACGGCCGAGACCGTGCTGGACCTGACCACGCTCTCGGAACGCTATCGGACCCTGTGCCAGCTCGGCCAGGAAATGGGCGTGTATCCGCAGCTGGAGTTGTGGGGGTTTTCAAAGACGTTGCACCGGCTGGGAGAAGTGGCGTTCCTCGGGACGGAGGCTGCGCACCCTTTCAGCTGTTATTTGCTCGATGTGTACCACATCTACAAGGGTGGTTCCTCCTTCGAGGCCCTCGCAATGTTCCCCGGCGAGCGGATGTATAACTTCCACATCAACGACTATCCCGCCAATCCGCCGTGGGAAACGATTTCTGATCGAGACCGCGTTTATCCCGGCGACGGCGTGGCGCCGCTGAACCAGATTCTGCAAACTCTCTATGCCATCGGTTACCGCGGCGCCCTGTCACTGGAACTGTTCAATCCGACCTACTGGGCTCAGGACGCCGAACTGGTCGCCCGCACGGGCCTGGAGAAAATCCGCGCGGCGGTGGCGAAGGCCCTGGGTTAATTCCGGACAAGGAGTTCCGATCGGCCCGAGCTGGAATGGTCAGGCATCGGCAGATTTTGCTACACTCCGCCCTCGGGAAAGCCGGAAGCAGACCGCTGCCGGACTTTCGGGATCGTGTTTATCAGGCCGGTTCGGAATCAGGACATCCCCTCGCGGCCGGCGAAGTTTCGGAGAGCCTTCGTATGTCATGTCTGACGAAGTCGTTTTCCCGCAAATGCATTTCCGGGTTGATGCTGGCCTGGCTGACAGTGGCCGCAGCGACCGGGACGACTCACGCGCAAGAGACTGGCCTGCCGCGCAAGACGGAACGGGTCCGGGCGGAAGCTCATCTGTCCGTGGACCGGCTCGAACCGGGTAAGGAATGCGACATCCTGATCCGTCTGAACATTCAGCCGGAATGGCATATTAACTCCAATCCGCCGGAACCAAAGGAATATGTCGCCACAGAAGTCACCTTTAAGGGGAAGCTCGGAACAAAGCTTGGCAGTGTGAAGTATCCCAAGGGGAAACCGTTCCGCATGAAGGGGATCGATGAACCGATCTCGGTGTATGAAGGACGGGTCGATCTGTTTGGCAAACTGTCAGTTCCCGCCGGCGCGGCCGGGAAGCTCGAAGATATGGAAATCGTTGTTAACTTCCAGTCGTGCAATCATGAAATCTGCGAGTTGCCGGCAACCGTGAAACTGTCGGGCAAACTGCCGGTCGCGCGAGAAGGAGAAGCGGTGCGGGCCATCAACGACAAGCTGTTTCATCCGCCCATGAAGTAGCTGGAGTCACGGATCGGGATCGGACCGCTCGATCGCACATTTTTCGGAACAGGATGTTATGTCTTCTGCCGCGTCGCCCGTCTGGCAGCAGCCCTACTCGGAAGGGCCGCTGGTCAAAACCAAGATTGTTGCCACTCTCGGACCAGCCAGCCGCAGTCCGGAAGCGCTGGAACGGTTGATGCTGGCGGGGGCCGATGTCTTCCGGGTCAACTTTGCCCACGGCGAACATGCCTCGCACCTGGAAACCGTACAGAACATTCGACAGGTCGCCCAGAAACTGCGCCGGCAGGTCGGCATTCTCGGCGATCTGGGCGGGCCCAAGATTCGCCTGGGTCTACTTCCGGAGGAAGGCCTGCGGTGCCGGTTTGGCGCGCGGTTCGAGTTCGTGAGGGTGGCAGATCCCCTGCGGACGGATCAGTTAACCTGCACCTACGAGCAACTCATCGACGACCTGCGTGAAGGCGACCGCATTCTGCTCGCCGACGGAATCGTGTCGATGCGGGTGGTCGAAGTCGATCCGGAAGCGGGTCGTGCGGTGTGCGAAGTCGTGCAACCGGGCACCTTGCGCAGCCGGCAGGGCGTCAACCTGCCGGGCGTCGCGCTCAGTACTCCGGCGATCACGGAAAAGGATGCCGCGGACCTGCAGTTCGCCCTGGATCATGAATTCGATTTCATCGGGCTGAGTTTCGTTCGCAGCGCGGACGACATCCGCAATCTCCAGCAACGGATCGCAGACCACGGCACGAAAACGCCGCCCTGGATCGTCGCCAAGATCGAGAAAACGGAAGCGATCGACGATCTGGACGCGATCCTGCAGGAAACCGATGTGGTGATGGTGGCTCGCGGCGATCTCGGGGTCGAGTCCGACATTGCCCGCGTCCCGTCGCTACAGAAACGCATCATCCGGATGTGCAACGAGTATCGGCTGCCGGTCATTACTGCGACCCAGATGCTCGACAGCATGCAGCGCAGTGAACTGCCCACGCGGGCGGAAGTCAGCGACGTGGCGAATGCCATTCTGGATGGCACGGATGCGGTGATGCTCTCCGGTGAAACCGCCATCGGTGAATATCCTGTCGAGGCGGTCTCCATGATGAGCCGGATCGCGCAGGACATCGAGCGGATGCTGCCGAAGCAGCCGATCCGCGATTCGCTGTCGACCTCGCGCAGCCGGGCCACGGCGATTACTGAAGCGGTGGTGCACGGAGCCGGGGCAGCAGCAGAGCATTTGAAGGCCGACCTGATCGCAGTCGCGACACGCGGCGGCAAAACCGCCATGGCGCTGTCGAAGTTGCGCTATTCGATGCCCATCCTCGCCATGACCGATCGTCAGGACATCGCCCGCCGCATGACCATCATGTGGGGCGTGCGCCCGCTCAGAACCCCGGCGGTCGATCTGAACCCTCATGATCTCCTTGAGTATGTGCAGCAGGTGGGCCGTGAACTCGAATTATTGCAGTCCGGCAGCAAGCTGATTGTCGTCGGCAGCAGCGACTGGTCGACTGAATGGCACGATATGCTCCTGGCTCACGTGGTCTCGTGAATCGCACAGATTCCCTGTGCAGAAAGACATTTCTGTGCTGGAACTGTACGAGCACATGGCCCGGTTCGACTGTGAAGTTCGGGATTGTGGAACGCGTGCAGTCTGTACGAGTGCTGCCTGAAGTCAAGCGTGGCTGACAGCCGCCGCCCGTTCAGGGAACTGATACGATTGTTGCGACCCGACTGGTAAAGTTCCTGGTGTTCACTCAATCTCAGTGGCCGGTGCTGGCAGCGTTCCCCCGCGAATTTGTATACTGACGGCTCGATTTCCAGGTTCACACCGACGTTGTCAGGGTCAGAAACCGGAAATCGAATGTCGAGGCTCCGGGACGTTGGCCGGGACATGTCAGGGAATCAACCTGCGTGGCCCGCTGCAGACGCCGGACTCCGATCTGCTGCTTCTCTCACCTGACACTGTCGGCTGTGCCATGCTGCTTATCATTATTCGCGTGCTCTATGCCTTCGTGTGTGCGGGGGCGGTCGCTTCACTCGTGAAGTCGTCACATCTGCCGCCCATCATTGCGGACTATCCGTTTGCCGCATTCGTGATCCTGATGCTGCTCACGCAATCGGTCACGTTCATCGACGTGTTTTTCCCTCGCAAGCGGCTGGATCTGATCTCGGCCATCTACTTCGGGCTGTTGATCGGCACCCTGTTGAGTTACTTGCTCGCGATCGCTCTCGAACCGGTACTGCCGGATGACGGGATTCGCCGGATCGTGCTCAGCCTGATCGTGATCGTACTCCCCTACTTCTGTATTTCCCTGCTGCTGCAGACCAAGGATGATTTCCGCTTCGTGATTCCCTATGTCGAGTTCGCCAAGGAAGTGAAAGGCGGACGACCGCTGCTGCTGGATTCCAGCGCGCTGATCGATGGCCGGATCGCTGATGTTGCGGATACGCACATCTTTGACTCCGAACTGCTCGTGCCCAGTTTTGTCCTGGAGGAAGTGCAGGACATCGCGGACAGCAACGACAAGCTGCGGCGGACCCGGGGTCGTCGCGGGCTCGATGTGCTGACCAAACTGCAGCAGAATCCAAAAATTGAAATCCGCATGTACGAGGTCAAGGACCAGAACGTCGCCGGGCAATCTGTCGATCAACGGCTGGTGGCGCTGGGCAAGGTGCTGGGCGGACGGGTGGTCACGAACGACTTCAATCTCAACAAGGTGGCGAGTGTCCAGGGAGTGGACGTCATCAATCTGAATGACGTGGCCAATGCCCTGAAGCCGCGTTACCTGCCGGGCGAAGCCTTGCGGATTCGCGTGATCCGTGAAGGCGAGGCGATGGGTCAGGGCGTCGGCTACCTGGACGACGGAACGATGGTCGTCTGCGAGCAGGGAGCGGCCAGCCTGGGCAAGGAAATCGACGTCGTGGTGACCAGCGTGCTGCAAAACAGCGCCGGCCGCATGATCTTCGGTCGTCTGGCCGGCACCCAGGTGGGCTCCGGAGTCCATTCCCGCGTCTGATCCGCGCTCCCCTGAATCCCCGGAAATATCACCCGGAGTTTTTCCTGGTATCTGCATCCCACGCTTGCGGGTTCGCGATTCCTGCGCACCCGCTTTGGGCACTCAGGAATCGCGAACCCGCAAGCGTGGAATGGCGCTCTATCCTGGGCTGATCGGGGGTCGGAAACCAGGCTCAGTCTGCCACCGCCAGGAGGGTCTTCGGAGGCCGCACCGCTGCCAGTTGTCCCAGTTCCTCCAGCGCTGTCGCAATCTGACCGCTCGTCGTGCGGTGCGTCATGATGACCAGCGAGACCGTCGGCGTCTCCGGCGAGGTCTCGACTTCCGGGGCTTCCGGCTGAATCACCGATGCCAGGCTGATGCCGTTCTTGCCGAGAATGTGCGTGACATCGGCCATCACGTGCGAACGGTCTTCCACCGTTAACCGCAGATAGAAGCGGCTCATGGTTTCAGCGGCCGGTAGGACTGCAATTCCGGGACCATCGTTCCACAGATCGAGCTGGCGGAATGTCAGTTGAGCACGGCCGATGGCCAGGTCGATGATATCGGCCGTCACGGCCGAGGCTGTCGGCATCTGCCCGGCGCCGCGTCCGGTGAATGAGACCTGCCCGACGACGTCGCCTTCCAGCAGTACCGCGTTGAAGGGGCCGTGCGTCTGGGCCAGGGCCCGGTCGCGTCGCACCAGCGTGGGACGCACGCTCAACTGCAGCCGTCCATCGGTCACCAGCCGGGCCGTGGCCAGCAGCTTGATCGTGTAGCCAAGATTGGTCGCGTAGCGGATATCGGCCTGATCCAGAGTGTCGATGCCCGAGACGTGAAACTGCGCCGTCGGCACTTTGGTTCCAAACGCCAGCTGGGCCAGGATTCCCAGCTTCTGGGCCGCATCGGTGCCGTCGACATCCAGCGTCGGATCGGCTTCGGCATATCCCAGCTTCTGTGCCTGGGCCAGCGCCTCCGCATACGATTTATTGGCCAGCAGCATCTCCGAGAGGATGTAGTTGCTGGTGCCGTTCAGAATTCCCTGCAGGGCGACAATTTGATTGGCGGCCAGGGATTGTCCGACCGCGGCAATGATCGGAATCCCGCCGGCGACGGCGGCTTCAAACGCCACCGTGCGTTCCAGACGCCGCGCCGTGGCAAAAATCTCGTCGCCATGTTCGTGGATCAGCGCCTTGTTCGCGGTGACCACATTCTTGCCCGCGTTGAGGAGTGCCAGCACCACTTCCCGGGCCGGATGCAAACCGCCCATCAGTTCGACAGCGACCTCGATCTCCGGATCATTGATCACGCTGTCGATATCCGTCGTGACGACGCCGTCCGGCAGCACGGCATCCCGCACCCGGTCAGGATTCCGGACAACTGCCTTCCGAATTACGATTTCCCGTCCTGCCCGGCGTACGATTCGCTCCGGATGCTCCGTCAGAATCTTCGCCACGCCGGAGCCGACATTTCCAAGACCAACAATCGCAATGTTCAGTGGGGGCAAGGGCATCGAAGATTCCAAAGTCGTCGGCAGATATTCCGCGATCCCGGGCAGCAGGCCGTTAAGTATCGCCCGGTTGCACGGTTAACCACACCTCAGGATGTCGCCGCATGGTATGCGGCAGCCAGTGGGAACTGCAACAAAGGGGCGGAGACAGGCAGTGCTATTCAGACAAGTCACGGTCGGCCTGTTACTCTTCGGATCCACCATCTGGGGAATATTGTTGCTGCCGTTTTGCTGGATTCCGTTCTTCCTGCCGGGATATTTGCAGTCCGTAGGGTGCGTCACGACGCACCCTGAATGTTCATGGAACCATAATCCCCCAAAAAGGCGGTGCGTTTCAACGCAGCCTGCGTGGCAGCAACAAACCGGCGGAGGTTGGGAATGGCATTCAGGCAAGTCGTCGTCGGCTTATTGCTCCTGGGTTCGTCAATCTGGGGGATTCTGCTCTCGCCGTTGATTGTTTTTCCGTTCCTGTTTCTGTTCTTCCTGCCGGGATATTTGCAGATCGGATTCTATGTGATGTATCTCCGTCATCTGCAAGGTTGGTCAAACCGGGGGCGTCTGACCATGTGGATTTCATCGCTTGCCGTTCATGGCTCATGGCTATGTCTGGCGTCGCTGGGTGGCCCACGCGTACTTTTCAGCCTGTTCGGGCTTTGGTGGATATTCGCTGTCGTCTTTTCCCTGGCGGGATTGATTGTTGAGATCCAGGAACCGCTCTCCGATGGGGACGTTCACTCGCAGAATTGCCCCGCAGATGCTTCAATAGGGAGGCTTCCCGCTGGTTTACCCCGGGAAGGTGCCGAAACATGATCTATTCGCCGAATGCTCGATGGGATAACCCGTTGCGTCTGGGTGTCGTCAGCTATTTGAATTCAAAGCCGTTACTGGAAGACCTCGCGGACCTGCTCCCCGAGGCGAACATCCGGCTGGACTATCCCAGCCGTCTTGCCGATCAGCTGGCGGCTGGCGAAGTGGATGTCGCGCTGATTCCGTCGATCGAATATTTTCGCGGCCAGCATCAGAACTATGAAATCGTGTCGGATGCCTGCGTTGCTGCACGCGGGCCTGTTCTGAGCGTCAAACTGTTCAGCCGGGTGCCGCCCGGTCGGATTCGCACGCTGGCTCTGGATGAAGGCTCGCGGACGAGTGCCACGCTCACTCGCGTCATGCTGGCAGAACGCTACGGCGTCGAACCGGCCATCGAACCTTTGCCACTCACCTGCTCTGTCAGCGACACCCGCGCGGATGCCATCCTGCTGATCGGTGACCGGGCGATGTTTCCTCTGTCCGAGGAATTTCCGGTGACCTGGGATCTCGGTCAGGAATGGTTCGAGTGGACCGGGCTGCCGTTCGTCTTCGCAATGTGGGTGGCCCGGCCAGGGCTGGAACTGGAAGCTGTCGAAGCAGCGCTGGCCATGGCTCGTGACCGGGGTGTGGAGCGAGCGGAAGCGATCGCGCGGCGGGAGTCGCCATTGTTGGGACTGCCGCTGCCGACTACGATCCAGTATCTGACACAGAATCTGCATTTTCGTCTGGGAGCCGCCGAGCGCACGGGTCTGCGGCTGTATTATCAATTGGCGTCACGCAATGGACTGGCGCCGGAGGGAGTCGACCTTGTCTTCAGTAGTATCGCGCGTGCTGGATAAAGCGGTGGCCGGAGAGCGCCTGACGCCTGCAGAAGGACTGGCGCTGCTGGAATCCCACGATCTCGTCGCGATCGGAGCCGCGGCCGACGCCGTCACGCGCCGGCTGCATCCCGAGCCGTACCGCACCTACAACATCGATCGCAACATCAACTACAGCAACGTCTGTGCGGCGGTGTGCGATTTCTGCGCGTTCTATCGCCCCGTCAAGCACACCGAAGCGTACGTGCTGTCGACGGAAACCATTCTCGAAAAAATTCAGGAAACGGTCGATCTCGGCGGCGATCAGATCCTGATGCAGGGTGGCCTGCATCCCACCCTCAAATTCGAGTGGTACGAAGACCTGTTGCGCGCCATCAAGAACGCGTTTCCCCAGGTGAATGTTCACGGTTTCAGCCCGCCGGAGTTGTTTCACTTCACGAAGATCGCGAAGCAACCGCTGGAAACCGTCTTGCAACGGCTGATCGATGCCGGCCTCGGCAGTCTGCCAGGCGGCGGCGGCGAGATCCTGGTCGACCGCGTCCGTTCGATGATCACCCGTGGCAAGGTGCTGACCGACGACTGGCTGAACGTGCATCGCGTCTGGCACAAACTCGGTGGCAAGTCGACGAGCACGATGATGTTCGGCCATGTAGAAACGCTGGCAGAACGAATCGAACACCTGGAACGGTTGCGCCAGTTGCAGGATGAAACCGGTGGTTTCACCGCGTTCATCTGTTGGACCTTCCAGCCGCCGACGCATGCTCCCTGGTTCGACAACCGCAAGGACGGGGTGGATATGTCGAAAATGCCGGAAGTCGGCGCATTCGAATATCTCAAAACCCAGGCAGTTTCCCGGCTGTACCTCGATAATATCCCCAACATCCAGTCGTCATGGGTCACGCAGGGCGACAAGATCGGCGGCCTCGCCCTGAAATTCGGCGCGAACGACATGGGCAGCCTGATGATCGAGGAAAACGTGGTCGCCCAGGCGGGGACCGTCTATCACCTGACGCTGGAGAACATCCGCCGCCTGATTCGCGATGCCGGCTATATTCCGCGCCAGCGGAATGTCTACTACGAATATCTGGACGAACCGGAACCGGCGCTCGAGGCGTTGCAATCGGCACCACGAACGACAACCGCACTGCCGGTCCTCGCCTGATTCCTCGCGTCCGGCAAACTCCCGCTATACTTGCCTGATCAGGCTGGACTACCAGCTCGCGTTTGCTGTTTCGCGGTCTACTTCCCCCGGTTGTCCTCCATGATCCACGTCGAACGACTGACGAAGCGGTTCTCCGACCTGCGACTGGACGGCGGGTTCACCGCGCTGGATCGGGTCAGTTTTCAGGTTCAGCCCGGCGAAATCTTTGGACTGCTGGGACCGAACGGCGCCGGCAAGACCACCTGCCTGCGCATCCTGTCCACCGTACTGAGGCCGAGCAGCGGAACCGCGATGGTCGCCGGGTACGACGTGGCGACGCATCCACAGGAAGTGCGGGCTCGCATCGGGTTCATGTCGAACAATACCGGCATCTATGATCGTATGACCGCCTATGAAATGGTGGCCTATTTCGGTCGTCTGTATGGAATCCCGGAAGACATCCTGCAGCCGCGCATCAACCATCTGTTCGAGCGGTTGAAGATGCAGGAAATCCGCGACGTGCTGGGGTCGAAAATGTCGACCGGCATGAAGCAAAAGGTATCCATCGCCCGCACGATCATTCACGATCCGCCGGTGCTGATTTTCGACGAACCCACGTCCGGTCTGGACGTGCTGGTGGCACGCACGGTGGTCGATGAAATCAAGGCCCTGCGCGACCACGGCAAGTGCATCATCTATTCCACGCACATCATGCGGGAAGTGGAAAAACTGTGTCATCGCATCGCGATCATTTATAAAGGTCGGATTCTGGCGATCGGTTCGCTGGAAGAACTGGAACATCAATACGGTCTGTCAGACATGGAAGCCCTGTTCTTTGAACTGATCGACCGTCACGAGGCGGAAACACGAAGAGGAACCGAAGTGAAGGGCGTGGCGTGAGAAATTCACACAGAAGCCCGGGGATCGCCATCCCCGGGCTTCCTCGATTTCTCCCCCTCCTCCACTCTCAACATCATGCAATGGCGTAACGTCGGGCTGATTTTCAGACGGGAAGTCATCGACCAACTCCGCGACCGGCGGACGTTGTTCATGATCGCCGTCTTGCCACTACTGCTGTATCCGGCCCTCGGGATCGGCATGATGCAGCTGACCGTGCTGTTTTCCGAACAGCCGCGCACGGTCTTCATCACCGGGGCAGACCAGCTGCCACAGACCCCGCCCCTGCTGGAAGCCCGGCGTTTTGTCGGCCACTGGTTCCGCCAGCCTCAGGATGCCGACAAGCTGCGCGTCTTTTCAGATCTGCAGGCCGGCAGCCGGGAGGAAACGAAGGACGGCCAGGCGACAGCGGTCGCACTTCAGGAGGAGCAACTGCAGCTCGCGGCAACGGAATTGCGCAAGCGACTGCAGGCCCTGGAAGTCGCCAGACACGCTCTGATCCAGGCGGAAGTCGCTGGCGCTGCTGAACTCATGGCGCAGCGCAGCCTTGACGTTCAGCAGCGTACGGCTGAACTCAGCGAGCGGTTTAATAACGGTCGCATCCAGGTGCTGATCGATATTCCTGATGGCTTTGCTGCGAATCTCGAAAAATTGAAAGAGCGGGTCCGTAATCGGGAATCGATCGAATCTTCGCTGGAGTTCCCGCGACCGCATGTCCTGCAGAACAGTGCTGACGAGAAATCCCTGATCGCCGCCAATCGTGTGAAAGGCGTGCTCGACAACTGGGAACGGGAAATCCTGCGTCAGACGCTGGAAGAGGTTGGTTTGCCCGGTGATCTGCCGGAACCGGTGCAGGCGGTCACCGTCGATCTGGCGGAGCAGTCGCAACTGGCTGCCAATGTCTGGAGCAAGCTGTTCCCTGCCTTGCTGGTCATCATGTCACTGACGGGGGCGTTCTATCCGGCGATCGATCTGGGTGCCGGTGAGAAAGAGCGCGGCACGATGGAAACGCTGCTCATCTGCCCTGCTACCCGCACTGAAATCGTCCTCGGCAAGTTTCTGACCGTGATGCTGTTCAGTGCTGCCACCGCGATATTGAACCTGTGCAGTCTGGGCTTCACCGGCAAATATATGGTCTCGCTGGCCGGCAGTGGGCCGATGTCCAAAATTGTGGATTTGTCGCTGCCGCCGCTGACCTCCCTGTTTTGGGTCGTGGTCATGCTGGCGCCGCTGGCAGCGTTGTTCAGCGCCCTGTGCCTCGCCTTCGCGACGTTCGCCCGCAGCAGCAAAGAGGGGCAGTATTATCTCACTCCGCTGCTGATGGTCACGCTCGGGCTGACGGTGTTCTGTCTGTCGCCCGCCGTGGAAATCCAGCCGTTTTACAGTGTGATGCCGGTGATGGGACCGGCCTTGCTCCTCAAGGGATTGCTGCAGCCGGCGACGTCAAACGAGATGATTCCCTACATCCTGCCGGTGCTGTGTACCTCGCTGGGCTACAGCATTCTGGCCCTCTGGTGGGCCATCGATCAGTTCGGTGGCGAAGATGTGCTGTTCCGCGAGGCAGAACGGTTTGACCTGCGGTTGTGGCTGCGACACATGCTGCGGGACAAGGAGCCGACGCCGTCGTTCGGTGAGGCCTGTTTCTGCTTCATCTTCATCATGATGCTGCAGTTCTCGGCCATGAAATTCTTTCAGGCCCCCCTGCAGACTGCGACCGCGGCCGACCGCGGTCTGTTGATGCTGCAACTGCTGATCATTCAGCAACTGGTGATTGTCGCCACGCCGCCGCTGTTCATGGGGGTCATCCTGACTTCCAGTGTGCAGCAGACCTTCCGTCTCCGCTGGCCCGGTTGGGCCGCCCTGCCCGCCGCCGCCCTGCTGGCTACGGTCCTGCATCCGATCTCACTGGAGTTTCAGGCCAGTATCTCCTGGTTCTTTCCGCCGTTGCCGCCGCACGTGGGCGAAGTGCTGAAAACCATTTCCAGCGACAACATCAGCTGGTGGCTGCCGTTCCTGGCGTTTGCCATCGCTCCCGCCATTTGTGAAGAAATCGCCTTCCGCGGTTTCCTGCTCAGCGGCTTTCTCCGCGGCGGCCGCGAACGCCTGGCGATCGTGCTTTCCGCGCTGACGTTCGGCATCATTCACATGATCCCGCAACAGGTGCTGAATGCTTCACTGCTGGGGCTGGTCATCGGCCTCATCGCCGTCCGCACCCGCAGCCTGTTCCCCGGCATCCTGTTCCACCTGACCTACAACGGCCTGGAACTCCTCCGCAGCCGCTACGGCCAGGGCTGGCAACCCACCGGCCCCTGGGAATGGCTCATCACCCGCGACGCCGAAGGTTCCCTGCGTTATCAGCCGCTGACTCTGACCCTGTGCGGAATCGCGGCTTTGACGCTGCTAACCATCTTCGCGCTGTGGAACCGCAAACGGCCGCAGAACCTGCCGCTGCCAACCCGCCCGCAAACCAGCGAAGCGCTGTCCAGTTGAGATAGATCGTAGGGTCCGCTGTGCGGACCACCATTCGATGTTTGTCGACGAATCGAAGCAATCGGTGGTCCGCACAGCGGACCCTACGGTGCTCAATTTGCCTTGCTAAAAATCTCCTCAGACTTCAGCCCACACGTAGGGGGAGGACGCCGAACCTGAGCCACTCCGCGGAATTTCATGGATTCGGATCGATACGACCGTCAGCACTGGACATGATCAGGTCCAGTCTGCCCCGCCTTGATGCAAAACTCGCCCATACGCCTGCAATCGCCCTTTCATCCATTGAGCTTCTCCCAAGGTGAGATCCCGGATGGCACAGATATCCTGATTTCGGTCGGAAACGAATTGCAATCCGTAATACTGCCCCTCTCCCCTCTGGAGCGTCAGGAGGTTCCCGAACACATCTCGCCGGGCAGTACCGAGATCAGGCCGGACGGTCATCTGCAATGTCCCCTCACAGGAATAGTGTGATCTCCACCCCGGCGACAGGCCCAACCGCGTGGTTCGTTGCGTGATATCACCGGGTGAGAAGCTCCAGCGGGTCACGCGGAATGGCTCCAGCAAAGTCGCCAGCAAGCCGATGAACATTACCAGTCCGATCAGCTCAAAAGGGACGAGGAACCAGAACAATTCCCACCATTCTGCCCCTACCTTGACTTGCTCTTCTGGAGCAAGACCCATGAGCCCCCCGATGATAAAGACACTAAGCATGCCGTTCCAGAATCCATTGATAAACAGCAGTCCGAGCACAGACAGAAGTGACAATTTCCCCCGTTCTTCGAACGATACGCCACCCGGCTCTTCGCGAAAGGTCCAGTGACTGTCTGAAGGGGCACCGCAGTCGCGGTAGTCATCATTGACCGGCAGCTTTAGGGGACGACAGATCCCGGCCAGTCGCTGCAATTCCTGAAGCTGCTGATTCAGTTCGTGAACCAGCCATTCCTGCTCCGGCCGGGGAAGATGCGAGCCGAATGTAAATCCTCGCCCGAGCGATACGGCTGCGATTTGACAAGTGAAGTTGCCTTCCGAGTCCTGTTCTTCCTGAACTTCAAATGCGAGCAGCTCCTTGAGGGGAATCGGGTGTGTCGACGTGATTGACAGCAGTGACCAGATCGATGTAACCCCTTCGGGATTCAGGTCGAAGCGATCCCGTCCCCAGAACAGAGCTGCCAGAATCCCGCCAACAAACAGCCAGCTAACCCAGAATGGAATGGCAAACAGACACAGATAGAGGCTCGGTTCCTGAACGATCTTGATCAGAATGCCGACACAGCCCACTGTCCAGAGTGCAAACCAGGACGATAGAAACGTATCCACCCAGCCTGAAGAATTCCGGAATCGAAGAGTCAGACGGTCGCCATCTCTGAGAAATTCCGCCTGAAGCCGATCCAGTGGCCTAGGCGAGCAGCCGTTAATCGTTGGCACTCATTGTTCCTGAGAAATTGAACTCGTCCGCACTGTGTATTTGATGTGTCTTCGCTGGGATAACGCGGCTCCAGACGGAGTAGATCATCAACAAAAAATTTCATCAGTCATAGCAGACGTATAAAAATACACCGTATTCTGGTGCAGTCGCGGCACATCCTGCTTTGCCAAAGTGTGGCATTCACGCGCAACACTCCCCCATCCCAACAGAAGGATCATGCATGCACACTGCGGTTTCGGCCGTGGTGCTCGAGCCTTCTCCCCGATCCCTGGAGCTGCGGGCCGTCAGGAATGCCGGTCCATGAGTCTGCGCAAGCGGACTCTGGTTCGTCGACGAACCTTCCGTTTTTTCAGTCAGCAATGTCGGAAGAAACGTTTGATACAGCCATCGAACGGATTGCCAGAAAGACGCTGGCGGGAATCGTCTGATCCGAACGCAAGTTCCGGTCAGACCCCGCCGGCGTTCGGGCAACCGTCGTCTTTCGTGGCATTTTAAGAAAATGCCAGCATGCGTTTCCGTGTTCGCTCACCATCGTCGAAACTCCTGCGAGGCGGCAAGGTTAATCAGGCTTACGCCTGACTCAGCGGGGCGATCAGCTCTCGTGCCAAATTGGTCTGATCAAGGTCTAGCCGGTCCATGAATCGGGACGCGCTGCCTGATCGGTACGGCCACGATTAGTTCCCCCGATCCCGGTTCAGCGACTTCCATACGTCCTGCGGACCCATTTTTCAAATTCCACGATCGCGAAGATGGCTATGGTCACGAGCAGGATGCGCACCCAGGCGCCGAATTCGATCGGAGCAGTGTGGAACAACCGGTTCATGAGCGGGGTGTAGGTGAACGCCAGTTGGGCGAGGATCATCAGGGCGATGCCTCCCAGCGCCATCGGGTTGGAAAACGGGCCGATGTCCAGGAAGGAGCGAATCAGGGAGCGGCAGTTCAGCAGGTAGCCGCATTCCACCAGCACGATCACGTTGATGACGGCGGTCCGTGCCCGCTCGATGCCATTACCCGTCCGGTTCATTTCAACGTGGAACACCCAGAAGGCACCGGCTGCCATGATCAGGCAGACGAATCCGGTACGCATCAGGAGAGCGAAGGTCAGGATCGGCTCGGCAGAGTCGCGCGGGGGGCGGGCCATAAGGTTATTTTCCCGCGGCTCAAAGACCAGCGTCAGTCCGAGGAAGATCGAGGTCGTCATGTTGATCCAGAGCAGTTGCACCGGCAGTGCGGGCAACTGCATTGAAAGCAGAATCGCGATCAGCAGGATAACCGCCTCGCCGGCATTCGTTGGCAACGTCCAGACAATGAATTTCACGAGGTTATCGAAGACACCCCGCCCCTCTTCCACAGCGGCTTCAATCGACGCGAAATTGTCGTCGGTCAGAATCATATCGGCGGCGTTTTTGGAAACCTCTGTGCCAGTGATTCCCATGGCGATGCCAATGTCGGCCTGCTTGAGTGCAGGGGCATCGTTCACTCCGTCGCCGGTCATGGCCACAATGTTGCCGCGGGCCTGTAAGGCCGTAACCAGTCGCAGCTTCTGCTCGGGAGCCACCCGGGCAAACACGGCGGTCTGCATGGCGACATCGGGCAGGTCGCGATCGGAAATGGTTTCCAGATCCTTGCCGGACAGCGCCCGAATGTCTCCATTGCCCAGGCCAATTTTATGGGCAATGGCCGAGGCGGTGCCGATGTGATCTCCCGTGATCATCTTGACCTGGATGCCGGCCGACTGGCAGCGGGCAATGGCGGAAATCACTTCCGGACGCGGCGGATCGAGCATCCCCTGCAGTCCCAGGAACGTCAGGCCGCAGGCGACGTCGGCATGCGCGAGTTCCGGCTGCGGTTCGTCCAGACTGCGGCGGAAAATTCCCAGCACCCGTAACCCATCGCCGGCCATCTGGTCGGCCGCGGCCCGGATCTGGTCCACATCGAGGTCCACGAGCGTGCCGTTGGCGGCCAACTGATGAGCGCAGCGGTCCAGCAGCCGTTCCAGAGCACCGACCAGGTAGATACAACTGTGATCGGCGTGTTGATGGAGGGTGGCGCGAAACATGTGTTCCGATTCAAACGGAATCATGTCGACGCGATACCAGTCATGTTGCAGACGGGACGCCGACAGTCCCGCTTTCGTTGCAGACACCACCAGAGCCGCTTCGGTGGGATCACCCTGAATTGTCCAGCGGCCCTCGTGTTGCGACAAACTGGACTCATTACAGAGCATTCCCGCCTGCAGTGTTTCAAGCAGCGACTGGCCGGATTCCAGGTCGACTGGCTGATCCGCTTGCAGGATCTGGCCCTCGGGGGCGTAACCGCTGCCGCTGACCTGATACACCTGTCCGCCGGAAAACAGGGCAACCACGGACATCTCGTTTTGTGTCAGCGTCCCGGTCTTGTCGGAGCAGATGATGGTGGTGCTACCGAGCGTTTCCACGGCGGGTAGCTTGCGGATAATGGCCCGTCGCGCCGCCATGCGTGATACGCCGATCGCCAGCACGATGGTCATGGCAGCCGGCAGACCTTCCGGGATCGCACCCACTGCCAGGGCGACGGCTGCCATAAAGGTTTCTGCGACCGACTTTCCGCGGACGACTTCGATCAGAAAGGTCAAGGCTGCCAGACCCAGGATGCACCACAGCAGAAACTGGCTGAATTCAGCGATCTTGCGGGTTAATGGCGTCGAGAGGTCTGCCGCCTCGGAGATCAGTCGGGCGATGCGTCCGGTTTCGGTGCTGTCGCCGATCGAGAAAACAACTCCCTCGGCTTGTCCGGCAGTGACCAATGTCCCGGCGAACGCCAGATTACGACGATCTGCCAGGGCAGTCTCCGCGGGCAATGCGTCCGTCTGTTTGTGAGCCGGGACGGATTCGCCCGTCAGGGCTGCCTCGTCGATTTGCAGACCTTTGGCAGTGATCAGTCGCAGGTCGGCGGGCACACGATCGCCTCCCTGAAGAATTACGATATCGCCAGGGACCAGTTGTTCGGACGGCAACTTCTTTCTGGAGCCGTCCCGAATGACTGTCGACTCGGTCACGATCATTTGCGAGAGCGCATCGATCGCCTTTTCCGCCCGGGCCTCCTGAATGTAACCCACGATGGCATTGATCAGCACCACACAGAAAATTACGGAGGAGTCGACATATTCGCCGAGTACCGCGGTCACCACCGTCGCTACCAGCAGCAGGTAAACCAGCGGCTGATGAAACTGCAACAGAAATTTGACAATCGCCGACGTTCCGGCCCTGGCCGTCATCCGGTTCGGACCGAACTTCGCAGCCCTGCTGTTCGCTTCGGCGGTCACGAGCCCTTGTTGGGTCGTTCCCAGTTCCTGCAGGGCCTGTGCGGCAGACAGTCCATGAAACGCCGTCTGTTGTTCCGGGAGGCTCTGCGGTTGAACTGGCATGAAAATTCCTGTGAGGGTTTTCCGTTTCCGGATGATCCCGGCAAGGTGCCAGGACGAACGTGGCCTGATTGAGCTTGCGTTATTGTCAGTTGATCGAGACATACGATGCAAGCGGACCAGCGGACGACGCAGCCGCCGGCCCGCGGGATTGAAGCAATCCGGAGAGGATGCTTGCCAGCTGGGACGGTAAAAAAGATTGAACAGTCTGCTGCCGGTCGCACCGAATGTGACGGTTGGTTCACGGATCAGCCGGGCTGCATGAATCGCGGATTTCCGAGATCCTGGGCGGCTGGCCTGAACCGGACTCGATTCCCGCGTGTCCGGCGTCTACACTAATAACAGTCGATTCTGTGAAATTTGCAGGATCGCCATTCCGCTCAGGACTCGCTCCGGGCGGGACGTTGGACCATTTCGAGGTTTGTAGTTTCGTCCTGTGTCTGAAGGAAGCACTCCCGTGGCTGCTGTTTCACCTGCCTCTGCCTGTACGACCGGCCTGCCCGCTCAACAACCGACGTTGAATGGGGCCGAGGTACTGGTCCGGGCGCTGATTCATCAGGGAGTCGACCTGATGTTTGCTTATCCGGGCGGTTGCAGCATGCCGCTGCATCAGGCCTTGACGTTCCACCGTGAACAAATCCGTACGATTCTGCCCCGTCACGAACAGGGCGGCGGCTTCGCTGCCCAGGGCGATGCCCGTACGACCGGCCGTGTCGGTGTTTGCATGGGCACCAGCGGACCCGGTGCGACGAACCTGGTGACGGCCATCGCCGATGCCAAGATGGACAGCGTGCCGATGGTGGCGCTGACCGGTCAGGTGCCGACGACCGTCATCGGAACCGATGCGTTCCAGGAAACGCCGATTATCGAGATTTGCCGCGCGATCACCAAGCATCATTATCTGGTGACCGACGTGAAGGATATTCCACGAATCGTCAAGGAGGCGTTCTACATCGCTCGCACGGGCCGTCCAGGTCCGGTGCTGATCGACGTGCCCAAGAACGTCCAGTTGGCACCGGTTGCAGAGGATCCGGATTACGATCCGCCGATGAATCTGCCGGGGTATCATCCGGAGGTCTGCAAGCCGCATCCGAGCCAGATCCGGCAGATCCTGGCCGCGATCCGGGAATCGAAGAAGCCAGTGTTCTACATCGGTGGCGGGGTGGTTCAGGCCGACGCTTCGGAAGAATTTGTCAAGTTCGCGAAGAAGACCAACATCCCGGTCGCCATGACCGTGATGGGACTTGGCGCATTTCCCGGCGACGATCCGCAGTCGCTCCACATGCTCGGCATGCACGGCACCGTGTACTCGAACTATGCTGTGGACGAAGCGGACTTGCTGCTGGCCTTCGGCGTGCGGTTCGACGACCGTGTGACCGGCAAGCTGGCAGAGTTTGCGAAACATGGCAAGATCGTCCACGTGGATATCGACCCGTCCGAACTGCACAAGAACAAGCGGGCTCACATTCCGGTGGTCGCGAACGTCAAGGAAGTGCTGCAGGGGCTGAATGCCCTCGTGTCCGATGACGACATTCCCGACACCGCCGACTGGTGGACCAAGATCAACGGCTGGAAGCAGAAGTTTCCGCTGTCCTACAAGGACGCAGGCGACTTCATCGTGCCGCAGCACGCGATCGAGGAACTGTGGAAGAAGACGAAGGACCGCGACACCTATATCACCGTGGGCGTCGGTCAGCACCAGATGTTCGCCGCCCAGTTCTACAAGTTCAGCAAGCCGCGCACCTGGCTGAGCAGTTCCGGTCTGGGCACGATGGGCTTCGGTCTGCCGGCTGCGATGGGCGTGCAGGCCCGTCATCCGGATTCGCTGGTGATTGACATCGACGGCGACGGCTCGACCCTGATGAATATTCAGGAACTGGCCACCCTGCATTGCGAAAAGCTGCCGGTGAAGATCCTGCTGCTGAACAACCAGCACCTTGGCATGGTGGTGCAGTGGGAAGATCGTTTCCACGCCGGCAACCGGGCTCATACTTACCTGGGACCGGTGGACCATCCGGAAGCGATCGGCCAGGGCGAAGGTGGTCACTACGAAGAAACCTACCCGAACTTCGTGCAGGTTGCGAAGGGGTTCGGTCTGGGGGCCCGCCAGGTTCGCAGCCGGGCCCAACTGTCTGATGCCCTGGACGAAATGATCAACACGCCGGGACCGTTCCTCCTGGATGTCCTCTGCCCGTACCAGGAACACGTGCTGCCGATGATCCCCAGCGGCGGCACCGTGCGTGACATCATTATGTGAGTGATTCATCGCCCGGGTGATATTGAGAACCCCGTTGCTTCCGTGACTGGAAACAACGGGGTTTTTGCATTGACGCATTGTGCCCCACGAGCCGGAAGCGTGAGCAACGGACATTTGTCCCATCTTTAGTGTGAATTTCCGTCGCTCACGCTTCCGGCTCGTGGGGCACTGCTGCGGTTTTCGGGTGCCGATCCCGGTACGTCCTGATGTTGCAGACCTGGTCGATCAGTGGATTGACGCCGCCGGCGTCGATTAGGGCACACAAAAGAATGAGCGCAGACTGGCCCAAACTTCCGAACATCACTCCGGTATAAAAGGAGCCGGAGATCTCCATATTCGGCGAAAGCTTCTGCAAAAACATCAGAAAGGTCATGCCAGCCATCATCAGGCAAAATCCGGCTGCTGAGAGATGTATCAGGAATTTCGACCGGGGAATTGATCCTTGGCCATTCCGGGGAAAGCAATTGATGCGGAGCAGCAGAAGTCCAGTCCACGTGAATATGAAGACCTGGGAAAGCATGGTCCAAGGAAACGGAACGAGTCTCAGCAACACGGCTGCGGACACCACAGTCGCCAATGAGATCAGAAACAGGGAAAACCGGATTTCCGGCGGAATCCCGACCAAAATGGTCCTTACTTTCCCAGGCATTTCGGTCAATCCTGTGAGCTGTACGAGACGTATGTCGATTATGCGAGTCCGCCAAATTTCTGACAATGCCTTTTCTAGTGTTACCGGCGAATGGGGGGCATTAATGTGACCCTGTGAAGAGGTGTAGGGTGGGCTCTGCCCACCACTCTTTTTGACTCCGGATGAGTGACGTAGGGTGGGCTCCGCCCACCACTCCTTCAGAAGCCGCAAGGAGTCCTTGCCCTGGGGAACGAACCGGTGGGTAGAGCCCACCCTACAGACGCCTTCTCCCAAAATTCATGCTGGAAAGACGTTACAGGCGCTGCGATCCTCAGGGTTCGCGCGGGGAGCTGCCGGACTTCCGGCCGGATTGCATTTCTTCTGCCGGGCGATCACGGTAGAGTCATGTGGGAAACTCTGCAGCGTAAAAATCTGGTCCAGCAGTCAGGATCAGTTTGACGTAGGCGGGGTGGAGATCCTGGCGCGGTTTACCTGCGCCGACGCGCATTTCTAACTGGTCATTTCAGCATTTCAGATCAACAAACTCCGGGAGAGCGGGAACGTGCTGGCAGCGTTTCAGGAATTCAGCCGACTGATTGTCGATTCCGCCCTTGGATCGATCTGGTTGCCCGTCAATCTGGTGATTCTGCTCCTGCTGGTTGGCCTGGCAGTTTTCACCTACTCCACCAAGGCAGGGGTGATTGCCCAGGCGACGGCGAAGGAAGCCGTGCGACAGCCGGTCTTCCTGTTGTCGCTGGCTCTGGCGATTGTCATCCTGGTCATCAATACGTTCCTGCCGTTCTTCTCGCTCGGCGAAGACGTAAAGATGCTCAAGGATTGCGGTCTGGCGACCATCCTGATCACGGGCCTGCTAATCGCCGTTTGGACCGCCAGCACCAGCGTGGCGGAGGAAATCGAAGGCAAGACAGCCATGACGCTGCTGTCAAAGCCGATCAATCGCCGTCAATTCGTGCTGGGCAAGTACATCGGCATCCTGCAGGCGGTGATGTGGTACATGTTGCCGGTTGCAATCGTGTTCATGGGCCTGATTTATTACAAGGTCGCCTATGATGCCAAGGAAGCCAGTCTGGATGCACCGACGGTCGCCAGTCGATTCCAGATCACCGTACAGGTTCTGCCCGGTCTCCTGCTGAACTTCATGGAAATCGCGATTCTGAGCGCCCTGTCGGTCGCGGTTTCAACCCGATTGCCGATGGTCGTCAACCTCACCAGCATGCTGGCGATTTTCGTGGTTGGTCACCTGACCCCCGTGCTGGTGGCAGCGGGCGGGTTGAAGCAACTGGAATTCGTGGAGTTCATGGCCCGTCTGATCGCGACCGTGCTGCCGTCGCTGGATCTGTTTAACACGAATGCTGCCGTGGCCACCGGAACTCTTGTCTCACCGGAATATCTCGGCCCGACGGCAATTTACTGTGTCTGTTACTGCACAGCCGCCATTCTGCTCGGATTTATCCTGTTCGAGGACCGGGACCTCGCGTAAACTGGTCAGGGGAGAGGAACTTGCATCGACACGGCCAGTGATTCACTGCGTGTTCGGCGCGGGTTCTCCTCCAGTCTGGTCAGGACGAGTTCTGGTGCCGGATTTCAATTCCTGAGCATGGCAGGCACGGAGGCAATCCCGTCCAGCGACGGTGACGAAGGGTAACTCCGTGTCGACACAACCGACTGACGCATTCGATCGTACCTTTCCTCGCCGGGAATGGTTTGCCGGCCGTGGCAAGCTGGCATGGTTTCTCGCCGTCCTGAATGGTCTGCTGTTAATTCTCCTGCTGTTGTGCGGGGGGCTGATTCTGGGCCTGCTGGTCGACCGCGGAGCCCTGAACGTCACGCTGATCGGGGATGAGATCAGAGACTTCCCGCGTGTCACCGGACATGAGATTCCTGCTCCTGATCTGCCGGATCATCTGAACGCACCGGATGCGGCTGATGCGGGAACTCCTCCCGGGGATGTGGCTGAAACCGCCGAACCGGTGATTCCACACGATGCGCCGCAAGTGGCGGATGAACCCGTTGTCGTTCAGCAGTTTCAGGATCACGGGATTTTGCCGGGTGTGTGGAGAGCACGTTCCACCTGGTGGGGTGCGTTGCTGGCAACCAGCTATCGCCGGATTCCGTGGCTGCAAACGAATGTCACTGCCCTGGCGACCTTGCTTTCTGTCTTTGCGGTGCTGTGGCTGCTCCGGGTCTGGTGTCTGGCCCAGCTGCGCGGCGCCTGCCGGACGGTCGCCCTGGAGACGTCCACTCGCCTGCGACGCCAGTTGCACCGTCAATCCATGCGGCTGGCGACGGAAGATATCGACGGTCACACGCTCACCGAAGCAATCACGCTGTTTGAGACGGAAGTTGATCGTGTCCGCGCTGCGGTGTTCGAGTGGTTGTATCGGAGCACCCGCTATCCGCTGGAAATCGTCAGCGCAGTATTGGCGATTGCCAGCGTGGAACTCCTGCTGGGGGTGCAATGGCTGTTACTCACGATCCTTGCCTGGTATCTGGTGGGACGCAGCCAGCAACAGGCAGAACGAATCCGGTCGCAGGCGACTGATCGTGCCGATCGGGAATTGAAGTCCCTGGCAGGTTCACTCCGGGCCGCTCGCCTGATCCGGGGATACAACCTGGAAATTCAGGAGCAGACGCAATTTCAGGAACGCCTGAAGCGCTACATTGATGCGGTGCATACACAGAACCGCTTGCAGGACGACCCGCTGTGGTTGCGGCTGATGGTGAGTCTGGCCTGTGCCGCCCTGGCATCGTTCCTGTTCTTTGTCTGGGGGGCCAAGGTGCTGGCTGGAGAAGTTACTCCTGCCGGAGCAGCGGTCTTCATTGCGGCGTTTGTTGTGGGGCTGCTGGCGGTACGGGAGTTGTGGCAGTTGCCTTTCTATCGACATGAAGTGGCGGTGGCAGGGCACAAGGTCTGGCGATACCTGGACCGTCTGCCGACAGTCAGTCAGGCTGTGGGAGCCAAATTCCTGCAACCGTTGTCGCGGGCCTTGCACATTGTCGACGCCACCTACCGGCTTCCAGGAGGTCGTGTGTTACTCGACCGGATGGATATCAAGCTGTCCGCCGGGCGGGTTTATGCCGTTGTCAGTCTGGACCCGCTGGAGGCGAAGTCTTTCGTCTCGCTGTTACCGCGCTTCATTGAACCGCAATCGGGACGCGTCCTGTTCGATGGCGAGGACATCGCCTGGGGCACGCTGGAATCGATTCGTGCCGAAACCGTAGTCGTCAATGCCAGCGATCCGCTGCTGCCCGGAAGTGTGCTGGACAACATCCGGGCCGGCCAGCACGAAATTACGCTGTCTCAGGTGACGGAGGCCGCCAAGGAAGCCCGTGCTCACAATTTCCTCTCACGCCTGGCCCAAGGCTATGAGACGGTGCTTGATGGCCAGGAATCGATGCTGGACGGCGGACAGCGTTTCCGGCTGTCCCTCGCCCGCGCCCTGTTGCGGAAGCCAGCCATCCTGATCCTGGAAGAACCTGCAGAATCGCTGGATGAGGATACCAAGCAACTGCTGGATGATACTTACGACCGCATCTGTCCGGAACGAACGATCTTTTTCCTGCCGCAACGCTTGTCGACCCTGAAACGGGCCGATGACATCCTGGTTCTCCGCGGTGGTCAGGTGGCAGCCATGGGGCCTCACAGCCTCTTGGTCAAGGAGTCACCACTCTACCGGCACTGGGAGTATGTTCATTTCCACGAATTTCGCCATGACAATGCTACTCCGGCCGCCTCCTGAATCTGGCGCAGGAGATCAGGGCCTGGACCAGACCCTCTTGATTGCGAACGGTTGACACGCATCGGAGATCCGTACAAGACCAGCGCCTGCTCCGTCGAAATGACTGTGGAGGCGAGTCGTAAAGTCGTCCGGATGCAGAAGTCGGGGAGTTGAACTGACAAAGCACAAGGGCGACCGGATCACTGGCAGATCCGGTCGCCCTTGTGCTTTGTCAGTCACAGACGATGCTGAAAGGCTCCGCCCGGATTCGAACCGGGGATGGTGGATTTGCAATCCACTGCCTTAGCCACTTGGCTACGGAGCCGTTGTCGTACTCGCGGAAACACCGGTTTTTGTTCAAAACAGTGATGCCTGCGAGACCGTTCACTTCCCACTTGTGTCAGCCGTATTCGGAACTGGCCTGACAAGCTTGAAGTACAGGCATGATCGGCAGAATCACTGCGTTCGGTTGAGCCCGATTGCCGGGATTTTTCCGCTCATTTCCTGGCCGATGGGCAATTGGTCACGATCGATTGTGAGGGCAATGATCGTTATGACCGGGCTGCCCGCCCGACGAGTTGAACTTTAGAAAGAGCGGTCTTTCCGGTCAAGCAAGTCAGGAAGAATTGAAGGTTTGTCAGTTCTGGAGAAAATGACAGCAATCGGCATGACAGGTTCGGGGAGAGAATGCGAACGACCGAACGCGGAAAGCCGGTGAAAATCTTCTGTCCGGCTTTCCGCCCTTCGCTCTCGGCTTTCGCTGCGAATTACTCTCGCCAGCCGTGGGCTTCGCGAACCTTGATCATCGAGGCGAGGATATCGTTCCACGTCTGCGGATCGTGCATGACCTTGTTCGGGAACATGCAGCCGTCCCAGCAGATGTGGCGGTAGCGACGATGCGGGATGCCGTCTTCTTTCAGCCAGAAACCGGCGCGGCGGACGATGTCGAGCTTGCCGTTCGGATCGGTCGCCAGGCAGTGGCGGCCTGTTTTATCGTGGCTACCGGTCCCGTGGACGGTAGCATCGTTCTGGGCGATATGGAAATCAACCGTCCAGGGACGCAGTTCGTCCGTCAGCAGTGCGTAGGCTTCGTCCAGGGTTTCCTCGTCGCTCCAGTCGAAGTCCGCCGGCAACAGGGCATGTTCCGGAGCATTGTAGCCCATCAGGTAGAGCAGCGTGTGAGCCATGTCCGCCTGGAAGCCGAGAGTCTCCGGACGACCGACGCGCTCCAGCAGGTCGATCATGGTCACCCAGGAGTGCATGCCGCCCCAGCAAATTTCGCCTTCGGCTGCCAGCACTTCGCCATAGTCTTCGGCGATGTCACAGGCGAGATCGAAGGTGTCGGCAATGCGCCGCTGGTTGCCGATCGGATCTTTCAGCCAGTCAGTCACACCGCTGGCAGAGTCGATCCGCACGACGCCATACGGACGAATGCCGATCTCCCGCAACCGCCGGGCGATGTCGCAACCCTTTTGCACCTGCGTCAGGAAGTTGGTGCGTCCTTCATTCGTATCGAGAGCAGCACCGCCACCTGTCGGCGGCCAGACCGGAGCGACCACCGAACCGATGTTAAGATCGCGAGCAGCGGCCTTGTCAGCCAACTGCTTGAGATCATCGTCGGTCGCGTCGATGCTGATGTGCGGATCGAACAGGAACAGATCGAAACCATCGAACTTGACGCCATCGACCTCCGCGGCCGCCGTCAGATCGAGCATCTCGTCGAGCCCGATGAACGGATTCTCGTCATCAGAACCTTTGCCGACGACACCCGGCCAGGCAGCATTGTGGAGTTTGGGGTAGTTGTTGGGCTTTGTCATAGATGTGCTTCTTTCATGGGATTTTTAGGGGGCTGGATTCGTGACAGCAATCAGCAGGCGATGGGCCTTGTCTGTTATTCAAGCTAAAAACAGGGATCTGTAATCAATTCTCTGAAATCTGTTTTCGGGTGCAGCGATGGGAACCAGAGTTGTTCCAATGGTCAAACCATAACGAGAGAAGATCGAACCTCCAACAGACTTTATAATTCGACTGTCGGTGGATGCAGGGTGAGCAACGCCGCGCCGGTTGGAATGGAAAAACTACTGCGCAGGTTCTGATCTTGCAAAAGGACTGTCTGCGCTCATCTGAAAGCAGCGTTGCAAGACTGGATTGACCTCAAGTTGGCCCTTTCGTTCCCCGACGACAGTGATCCAGTGGCCGAGATTTTCTTTTGTCGGAAGCCGGGGTGCGGAATTTTCAAAGAGACAACAGATTTCCAGCGAGCCGGATGACTCCAGTACAACTTCGACCTCGGAAGAATCATCGGTGTAGTAACTGGAAGACCGGACGTCCTTGATTCTTCCGCTCAGGATGACATGAGGGGCAGGAACAAGCAGACCTTTCCAGTGATATTTCTTATGAAACTCTCCAGAAGCAAGCATGGATGAAAGTTCGTCAGCTGTCAGCAATGGACATGGCTCACCTTCGACAGCCACGATCTTCGCGTTGCCAAGCACCAGAGTACCGGAATCCAGTTCGCAGGCATCTCCTTCAATTGTCACTGTTTGATACGGCGCCACGTGGTTCCACGGTTCACTATCTCCAAGCAGGCAATTTAATATGATTCGCGGATCTTCGAGATCGGTTGTTAGTATGACATCGGCTTGTGGAGCCATTGTTTCCAGATGACGCTGAAATTGAATCACTCTTCCAGTGACTGCGATATGTCTTGCGACAGGCGATTGGTCCGTTGTGAGCTTCTGGTTCGCGTGTTCCAGAAACAGTTCTTTTAATTCATATCGCGGCAAGGCTGGTGACTGGATTGAGGAACTCGCCTGGCGCGCCGGCCCCGGGCGCATTTCTCTGGATCGCTTTTCTTCCTCACTTTGATTGAGCAGGAAGGCAATCAGATTTCCCAGAGCTAAAACTAGAAATCCAGTGCAAAGCAAGGTCTTGTTGGGCAGCCATTTCGACTTCGCTGTCATGTAAAAACCTTGCCCAAGATACACGATTATCGAGCGGCGCTCCAGAATTCACATCAGAACGCCTGATGGCTCTAAATGGGGCATCACAGGAAATAGAGATTCCACCCGGACTTGAAACCCCGGCAGCTCTGGCTCGGCAGTCAATTCCTGTCGAGCAGTATAAAACCCCGCTTCTCCATTCGTACGGTTAATCGTGACGCGGCGTAATTCTGCATCCACAATCCAGACTTGTTGGACGCCAGCATCGAGCAGAACGCAGATGCGTTCCACAATGTCGTCGTGTGTATCCGAACCCGAAAGAATCTCTATGGCAACAGTCGGAGGTCCTTCAAAGAGATCTCCAGAGCAACTGGAGTTCTGATGGTCCTCGCCGAAAAAGACTGCCGCGTCGAGTCCGACAATTCTCTCGGGGTCGCGAGTCAGTCGGCAGCGGGCTTCGCCACCTGTCACAACTCCGGTTAAAGATGGGTTCGCATCCAGCCATTGAATTAAACAGGCCAGAATCCTGGCCATTGTCGTCGAGTGTCGAGCATTACGCGTGGTCATGTTCGCTCCCCATTCGACGATTTCTCCGTCAATTAATGCAAGCCGTGTTCCTTCGGGAGCTTCGGATTCCGCTTTCAGGAAGTCTTCCAGAGTGGCTGGTTTTGTGGATGCCATCGCCATGACCGATCCTCTCATCGCTGGGCATGACTGACCGCAAAGATCGAGACTTTGCGGTCAGTCAACCTGAACTTCACTTCGTTTTATAGGCTCCCACTTCCGGGGCATCCTTTTGCGCTTCAGGTCCGAAGTACCGCAGGCCGACGAGCGGTTCCGTGCCCGTGTTCTCGAAGACCACGCCTTCGGCGGCTGCGGGAGCGGTGACGAAGACTTCGTCCATCGTCATCTGGCCGAAGCGGATCATGGCGGGCGTTTGCAGCTTGAGGCCGTTGACGAGGCCTTCGCCCTGGACTGTGATCCAGCCGTAGGCGCCGCCATCCTTGATGGTGACTTTGGCACCCGGATTGACGGTCAGTTCCTTCGCAGTGAAGTCCTGCGCGCCCTTGATGCGTCCGTAGACGATCCAGCGATCGATGTAGCCGTCCTTGTCGCTGCCGGAAGCCACGATCGGCTCCAGGTAGTGGCTGTCCTTGAAGTTCGGGTCGACGTTGCCTTCCCAGTCGAGGGCTTCGACAAGGTAGCTGTTGTCGTCATGCTTGTCGGCCGGGAAGTCCTTGGTCAGCAGGGACCGCGGGACCGCACGGCCTTCGACCATCGACTGATACATGCCGAACACATCGCTGCCCCATTGCGGTTCATAGGTGAGCAATGACCCGGGGGCGTGCAGGACGCAGGGTGGGATCAGCCAGCCGGTGCCGACTTTGAGGCGATAGGCTTTCGACAGATCGAGGATGCCGTTGTCGCCGTCGTTCCAGCGGTCGAGGCAGTCGATGACCTGCTGCTTCGTGGTGCCCGGCTCCAGGCCCATGAACGTGTAGGGGAAATTGTTGCCCACGTTGTTGAGCTGCGGCGGGAAGTAATAGCTCTCCGGCTTGCCTTCCTGACCGACCAGTTTCGCCTGTTCGGCGTTCTGGTGCATGTGGTGCGGAATGGGGCCCATGTTGTCGAAGAACTTCGAGTAGACCGGCCACTTCTGGTACTTGTTCCAGATGTAATCGCCGACAATTTCTGCTCCCAGTTCGCTGACGACGTCGCGGAGCAGGAACTTCTCGGTACCGGCGACGCAGTAGCTCAGGCCTTCATCATGGCTGCGGCCTTCGTTGGCGGCTTCGGTGGTCGAACCAAACCAGCGTTCGTCGATGCCGCCGCGATGGGTTCCCAGTGCGTAATAGTCGTGTGGATGCAGCTTGAGACGACGGCCGGGCTGCAGGAATGAACGCGGCACCCAGGTCGGAGCCAGACGCAAGACACCTTTCCCCTCGGACAATGCAGCAGACGCCAACGATTTCACACTGGCCATGAATCAAATTCCCGGTTGAAAGAAGCTCGGATGCCATCGACAGCCCGCGGTGCCTCAGGAAGGACGCAACGCGGGCAGGTGATCAACCGGCTCATTGTGACTGGCAGAGGAGTGTTTTGCCAAGCGCCGGGCGGGATCACCTGAAACGGGCTCTCGATTCGTTGTCGTCGGCCCGGCCAGCTGTCGGCATCATCAGGGTTGCTGGCGGCCTCGCGAGGAGGCAGATCCCGGTCGGTGCAGGGATCGCGATACCGCGTGCGGGAACCGGGGAAGACTGGCAGCGACAGAAGTGCGTTGTAGCAGAGTGGACCGCGCGACTGTGTCAATGCTTCCAGACGTCAACATCGTCAACATTGTTCACACGCCTGTCGGAGATTCCTGTTGGGAAAAGGGCACAAAACAGCGGGAGTTTTGGCATCAGACAACTCTTAACGTCTATGCCTGAAATCTCTTGCAACAAAAGTTTGACCCGCGCTATTGCGCGCCCTATATTCGACAGTGTCGCAGGCGAAGTTCGGGATTCTTGCAGAGAACCCTCGCTTTGACTGCAGGACTCAATGACGGGTCCCCAGGCCGCATCCGCTCTGAGGGGAACGGGTGTCTGATGGCTGTGGTTGACGCGTCGTCCTGAGTCCCGAGGGGGAACTGCATGTCTCGTTGTATCTCTGCACTGCGTCTGCTGCCGGTGTTGCTGTTGCTGATTGTATGGGAGACAGGCGGTCTCCCGGCTCTGGGAGCGGATAATCTCAAACTGACGGACGAGCGTGCTGCTGTCCGGCAGGGAGCCGAACTGGAGCATGGACGTCGCTGGCTGGATGCCATCGAGTATTACGAAACGGCCCTGAAGAGCTGGCCGGAAAATGACTCGCTGAAGTACGCCCTGCGACGCAGCAAGGTGCACTTCTCCATCGAGCGTCGTTACGCCGATGCCTCGTTCATCGAAAAGCTCTGGTCAAAACCCCAGAACGAAGCCTTCACGTATCTGACGGATGTGCTCTCGAAGATTCAGCAACAGTATGTTGAACCGCTGAGCGTCACCGCGTTCGTGGCTCACGGGACCGAGAGCCTGTATCAGGCCCTCAATAACGATCGCTTCATGGGGCGCAATGCTCCGCAAGCCAATCCGGCAGCGGTGCAGCGTCTGCGGGATTACCTGCGGGACAATTACTGGAACAAGCCGGTCAACGGTATCGACGGTGCCCGGATGGTCATCGGCGATGTTTGCAGCCTCAGTCAGCGGGAAATCGGACTGCCCCCCGGGGCCGTGGTGATGGAGTATCTGTTCGGTGGCTGTAATGCTCTCGACGATTACAGCAGCTATCTGACTCCCGGCAAACTGGCCGACCTCTACAGCAATATCGACGGAGAGTTCGTCGGCATCGGGATTGAGATGAAGGCCGAAATGGGCAAAGGCATGCTGCTGGTGAACGTGTTGCCGGAAAGTCCCGCGGATGAAGGCGGCGCCCTGTCGGGTGACTACATCACCGAAATCGATCACGTCGATTGCCGGAACCTGTCAACGGAAGAAGCCGCGACATTACTGCAGGGATTGCCCGGCAGTCGCGTGCGGCTCATCCTGACCGATCCGGAGAATGGCCAGCCGCGAACCACCTTGCTAACCCGTCGGGCGGTCAAGGTGAAAAGCATTCCGATCGCCGAACTGATCGACCACGTCAATGGTGTCGGATACATCAAGCTGACCGGTTTCCAGAAGAATACGACCGAGGAACTGGACGCCGCCCTGCTCAAGTTGCATCGCGAAGGCATGCGGGCACTGATCTTTGATGTTCGCGGAAATCCCGGCGGTTTGCTGAATGCTGCTGTAGAAGTGCTGGATCGCTTCATCGACGACGGCGTCCTGGTCTCGACCCGCGGCCGCATCGGTGAACAGAACTGGAGCTATTCGGCCCAGCGATCCGGAACCTGGAAAATGCCCATGGTGTTGCTGGTGGACAGCGACAGTGCGAGTGCCAGTGAAGTGGTGGCCGGTGCGATCCGGGATCATCGTCGCGGTACGATCGTGGGCCGCAAGACCTATGGAAAATGGTCGGTGCAGAGTATCCTGCCGGGACTGAATGAGACCGGGATGCGGCTGACGACCGCCAAGTTCTATTCGCCGGCTGGCAATACCTATGGCAAGATCGGAATGGAACCAGACATCACGGTCGCGAAGGCAGAAGGGACGACACGTCGGACTGCCTACCGGGGCAAGCTGGACTATTCCAATGATCGCGATGTGCAAACCGGCATCAATGTCCTGCGAGATCAGATGGCCAGCCGCTAGCCTCTCCTCTTATGCTCGGACCGGGACGTCGCTCAATCAGCACGTTTCCGGTTCGGTAAACTGCCACAGCAGTCTGATGACCCCGACGAATCCGGTTTCGTCGGGGTTTTCGTCTGCGCACGGAGTGTGTTGATGACCGCTGGAACCCCGGACTGGTTGCGGGCCGCCCGCGGGAGCCCGCCGACGCAACGCTGGAGTTTTGCCACGGATGCGGCATTGACCGAATGCGATCTGGCACGGGAAGCGGGGGATGTGCTGGCGGCCGACGAGTCCGGAGGTCTTTATCGACTGGATCGCCGCGGTCGCATCCAGTCGCTGACGCGGACGTCGCACCAGATCCGTTTGCTGGCGATTGCTGACGAAGGCGCCTCGGGTGCCGCAGTGCTGGATGATACGACCCTCGTCTGGTTCGATGGCAAACTTCAGTTCCGCTGGACGCGCGACCTGCCGGATGAAGCGGTGGGACTGGCGGTTTCGCCGCACGGCACGCATGTCGTGGTGGCACTGGCCAGCGGAATGAACATCGTTTATGACGCTGAAAAGCGGAAAACAGCACAATTTGAATCGCTGCGACCGCTGCGGTTCCTGGAGTTCCTGCCGTCTGAGCCCGCCATCCTCGCCGCCGCCGACTATGGCTTCTTCGCCCGGTATGCCCTGACCGGTGAAATGGTGTGGAACGAGCGGTTGTGGTCGACCGTCAATGATTTGTCCGTGTCCGGGGACGACGGGACAATTGCCCTGGCCGGCCTGGCACATGGCATCCAGATTTATGACGACGAGGGCGGTTCTCGTGGCTCCCTGGTCATGGAAGGCACTGCCCATCGTGTGTCGTCGACGTGGCAGCGGAAACGACTGGCCGTGGCGACGCTCGAACGCCATCTGCTGTGCGTCGATACCGAGGGCAACCTGAAATGGCTGGCTGAGGCCCCGGACGATATCGCCCGCGTCCGGCTGTCGCCGCTGGGGGACTACATGATCGTCGGTTTTACCGGGGGGCGACTGATCCGGTTGGACATGATTTAGGGGCTATTCCGGAAGTCGCGAACCCTCAAGCGATCTTCGTTGACCGCTTGCGGGTTCGCAATAAATTTCACGATAGCCGGCTCAATCACTCACGCCATTCCGCGCCGGCGCAGTTCACCGACCACGGCCTCCACGATCCGGCTGACTTCCGGAGCCCCGTTGGCCGCACCGCTGATACCACAACCACTGGCCGGTTCATCAGTAAAACCGTGCGTGGCCAGCAGGCACTGGAGTTTGTCCGCCAGCCTGCCCAGTTCCGTTTGCTGATCTTCAGAGAGCGGCTGTCGCCCGACACCGGTTTCAAACCCGCGCAGTCTGACCGCCGTCCGGAAACCATCCGGAAACTCGGCCGACAGAATCAGGGCATCGAACAGTTCGACGATGTCGTACTGCAATTCGCGGGCTTCATCCAGCCGTTCTGCAAGCGTCAGTTCGTACAGTTTCAGCATCAGTTCCGGAGCGACGCCGGAGGTGGCATTGGTGCCGCCGTCGCAACCCACCAGCAGCAGCGGCATCAAGGCTGCGTCCCAACCGGTGAGGAAACTGAAATCCGGCCGCTGGGGCCGCACCGCCCGGATCATGCGAATCATGTGCGGAATGTCGCCGGACGAATCCTTGATGCCGATGACTTTCGGGCATTCATCGGCCAGGCGCTGCACCGTCGGCACATCGATCGGGCTGGCAAACAGCGGAATATTGTAGAGCGTAACGTCGATCGGCGTGTTGTCGGCGATTTCCTTGAAGTAGGCATAGACCGCACGCGGGCTCAGTTTGAAGTAATACGGAGCGACGATCGCGACTGCGGCAGCTCCCAGTTCATAGTAGGTCTCACACGCCCGGATGGTTTCCTTGACGTTCGCTTCGGCGGCCCCTGCCAGCACCGGCACCCGGCCATTCACCTGATCGCAGATGATTTCCATGATCCGCACCCGTTCTTCCGCCGTGAAGCGGGTGAACTCACCGGTGGAGCCATTGGGATACAGGCCGTGAATTCCCTTGGCGATCAGCCAGTCCACGTAACGGCGCAGCTCCTTTTCATGGATTTCCCCGCGGGAATCCAGCGGCACGATGTTGGGTGTGAAAATACCGCGGAGCTTGGCCTGACTATGCATGGATCGGAATTTCTTCGGCGGGAATGTCGGATCGGGACTGACGGACGGAACCAGATCGGGCAGCAGCCTGCATTGCGTATCGGCACTGCGGCGAGATTTCCGCAACTGCTCAGCCGCCAACGCTCTAACCGGAGCGAACGCCAGAACACCGGTCAGACCAGAGCCATCCGCAGGATTCGTACCCGCCTCCCAGAATGCCTATCTTCTGCCGAATCCGGGACAGGTTCAATCCTGCCGGGGAATTTCATGGGCTTGGGGGAGCGCATTTGCGGTCGGCATCACGATCCGGACGCTCGTCAGCTCCTGACTGGAAGAGATGCAGATCTCGCCGCCATGCAGTCGGACGATCTGCCAGACCTTGCAGAGTCCGAAACCCAGGCCGCGACCCGCCTGACGCCCGGAGAAGAACGGATCGAAGGCGTGTCGCTGCTCAAGGTCCGTAAACCCGCGACCGTGGTCCAGAATCTGCAGCGACCATTCTCCGGCTGAGGTCTCGATGAGGATCCGGATCTCCGCGGCCTCTGGCAGGGCAGCCTGCTCCGCGTTCCGCAGCAGTTCCTCGATCACAATGGCCCACTGAGCCGGATCTGCCTGAATCTCCAGCCGCGATGGACCGGAGACCGGGATCGTAGTTCCCGGGACAGATCCCCTGCCCTGCCGACGTTTGCACACGCCGGCGATCAGTGCGATCAGATCGACCGGCTGCAACTGCGGCTGCGGCGGTCGGCCAAACGCCATGACGTCGCCGATCATGTCACGTACCCGCCAGGCCTGGGCGACGATGACTGCCAGCATTTGCTGGCGCACAGGGTCCGTTTCGTCGGCCGCCAGCTGCTGCGCGCGGCCGATAATGCTGGCCAGTGGATTGTTAATTTCATGGCCGGCGCCGGCAGCAAATTCTGCCAGCGCTTCCATCAGACGTGGATCAGGATGCAGTTCCCTGGCTGACGACATCCGGTTCCGACCAGCAACTGGGTGAATTCGGGATAATGGAGGTTCCGGGAGCCGCAACCTGAAGCGCAGCGGTCCGGCTCTCAGTCCTCCCACCCTGATTTCCTGAGGTCTTAAATCTCGACCGGTTCAACGTCCAGCAGGCGGCACATCCGTTCCACCAGCGTGTCGACTTCGAACGGTTTCTGCAGGAAATCATTGGCTCCGGAAGCTTTCAGCTCCTGGATCTTGTCCTGCTCGACCATCCCCGAAATACAGATGATCCGGGTGTCATCGAGCGTGGCGTCCGAACGCACCAGGTTGCAAACGTCCTTACCGTTAATGTCCGGCAGCATAATATCCAGGACGATGATATCGGGCCGATATTCTTTCACCATCATGCCGGCACTGAAGCCGTTGTTGGCCACGCGGACCTCAAACCGGCCGTCGTTGACCAGGGCGTCCTTGATCAGTTCGACGAGTTCTTCATCATCGTCGACCACCAGCGCCTTGCGGCGACCGCTTTCGAGGGCGTCGGTCGGGATGCCGTTCTCTTTCATGAACCGGAACAGCACTTCCCGGGGAATGCGTCGAAATTTCGACCCCGGAACACGAAAGCCCTTGAGCTGTCCGGAATCGAAGCACCGGATAATTGTCTGTTGGCTGACCTTGCAGATTTTTGCGGCTTCGCCGGTCGTAAATACCGTTTTCATGGCGCTGCACCATCCCTTGTAGCGATTCGAGCGGTCCCGAATCGAGTGCTGTGGCCTCTCCAAACTCCAACGGGGAGAGGCTGTCCCGCGACATCCCTTATCGACGGTGGCCTGGATATCGTCAGCGTGACGATGGCAGGCAGCTGGGGATGGATCTCGACTTGCAGACCTCCGGAACCCGTTCGCCATCCCTGACCGAACTGATCCGGAACGAAGAATCCGGTGAAAACCTGAGAGCGATCACTCCACGGAGTTTACCGAATTTCCCACGAATGCCGATTGTAGCCAGTCTGGCTTTTCGGTCAACATTGTTTTCCCTGCTGAAAGTCCCCGCGGTCCGCCAATTCTCCGAACTGCTCCTAACCCCCGAAGGAAACAGAAGTTGGCCCCTCCGGCTTCACCACTGCCCGGAGCTTGCCTAACTCTGCGGCACCTTCCCGACGGCGTAGTCGACAGGCGTCTCCTCCCAATTCATAGTCGCGACAAACCTGTGGCCGGTACTCGTAGTGACTGCAACGCCTGGAAGCGGCGTCATACCACAGACATTGTGTCTGGGGTTCCTGACCGCGGAGCAGACCTGAGAAATGATCGTCAATCTCCTTGATCAGTTCCGTCGGCAAGTCTGGTGGCCGGGAAGGATGTGCATCACCAAGGCCGGGACGGCTGGCATACAGCAGGACGGGAGAACCAATTCCCTGACAGCAGAGGCCACAGTCATCGCAACTGGTCGGAGTCAGGAGCGGCAGAGACTTCATATACCGTGCCCGGCCCAATATGAGACGTTCTGTCCCGTGAACATAAGTTAAGCAGCGAGAAATGAATCATTTCTCGCTGCGAGGAGCGTAACCCTGACCCCTCAGGTCTGACGTCCAGGGCGAGCTCCGGTTCGCCAATCGTCAGTATGCAGGTTACCATACTGCACGGTCCACCGACGCAGATGTTCGCTGACAGCGTGGTTCGTCCGGAAGTCGCTGTTCGTCACGGATACCGGTGTTCGAGTTCCTGGTTTGTGGTGTTCAGCAGGCTGGCATGGCATGGAAAACGCACGCGAACTGTCTTCTGAAACAGCGGCGCCCACAGGTTTTCAGCAACTGGCCGGTTCCCGGGTTGCCTGGATTCAGGACGTATTAAAACCCTGGTGTCGGCAGGCCTGTCGGCGCGATCTGCTGCTGGCAGATCACGAATGGCTGGATCTGGCCGGGAAAGTTGATCCTGCCAGGACGCTGTGGGCATGGGCATGGAGTCGTTTTCCCGCGCTGATTCATGAGGAACTGGGGATTGATGAATCCCGTCCTGTGACCGTGCGACTGCTGGACGGCCGGGAATTTACCGGTTACCCGGACGCGCGCAACAGCCAGCAGGGGCGACTGGTGCTGATCGGGACGGATCACGCTGGCAGGCTGGTTGAATACGGTCCCTTTGCGATCGATGAAGTTGAGTCGATCGAGCGGAATCTTGATCCGGGCTGCGGGAATCCGGGCTGAGGGATTAGATTAAGAGGGTTTGTTGTCTCGAATCGCGAATCCGCCAGCGAACTTCAACCCTCGCTTGCGGACTCGCGATGGCCCTGTCCTCGCGAATTCCTGCCTGATCGATCAGCGTTTTCTACGGGCCATTGCGCGGGGCAGATCCTGGTAGAACTCGTCCTGCAACTGGCTGACGGGTTTCCCCAGCAACTGCTCAAACTCTGAGACCCGGGCGCCGGGATGATCGAGACTCAACGGCTCCTTGGCAGAGAAGTGCCTCACGAGCTTGTTGTATTCCGTGCGGTATTTTGTCACGAGCAGCCAGTGCATGCCCCAGGCATGTCCATAGGCCTCTGCTGCCAGCACGTCGCCCTGGAATGCCCGGTCGTTGGCGACGATTTCCGACCAGTCGACCACTTTTGCATGCAGTGCCAGTTTGCCGTAACGGTCGCTGACAACCTTCGGACCGCTGCGAACCCGCTCGCCGTCCCCCTCGAATCCGGTCGCAATGCCCTCGTTGAACCAGGCGGGGATCGGCGCGAGACGCTGCAGGACTCCGCGGTTGTAAACCTGCTGATGAACCGCCTCATGGAGCGGGGTGTCAAAGGACTGGCATTCCCGCAAGCGGATAATCAGGCGGTTCGTCAACAGATCGTAGAAGGCGGCGATATTGCGGGCTGATAGTCCCTGCTGACCGGTAATCACCTCGGTATAGGCGTCGAACTGACGGTCAGACTCGAAGATGACTGCCACCAGGGGGAATTTGACGGGCGTGGTGTCCACACGCGCCTGTTTCACGAACTGCAGGAAGCTGTTTTGCATGCCGCGGAAGAACTGGCTGGCTTTGGTGACCACGGTCTGCATCTGCCGCAAGGTGGCCGCATCGGGCGCTTCCGTACGAGCCCGCAACAACACAATCACATAGGGTTTATCCACCTCGACGAGCATGCGCTCGGTGCCGAACTCTTCCTGAAGCCTGCTCAGCATCTCCTCGCAGGTCAGCGGGGTGGGATCGGGGCCAGCCACCTGTTTTTCGAGGCGATCCTCTGGAATCACCTGCAGCTGGCCGTCGCTGAATTCCAGTGCCACCGCACCCTGACCGCGGCCAGCATGCCGGGCATTGACGTCCACCAGGCGATTATCGTCCAGACGGACGGTGAAGGTGTCCGCAGAGACCGGCAGGCAATGTGCCAGCAGCAGCCACACGCCTGGCCACAGCGCTGCTGCCTTCCGGAGATTCCAGGCTGGCCTGTTCCTGCAGGATCTTTGTCGTGAAACCATCACGGTCCGTCCCGCTGATTGACGGATTGACAACAAGGCACACGGAATAGAGCACACAGGGTCTGCTACACCCCGCCACGATGGGACCGGCAGTATACGGCATTTCGACCGGATCTGAACCTGCGATTAATCCCGTGGCGATTTTTCAGCGGGATTCCCTGGAAAATCTGCTGGCGATTCCTGACCAGCCGTGACACAGCGCCCATCGCGAATCCGGATGACGTGATCGGTCGGTCGCACGAATTCCTGCTCGTGAGTGACGATCACGACGGTCGTACCGAGATCGCTGCACATCGCTCGCAGGTCATTCAGAATGGCCAGCGAGTTTTCGGTATCCAGTTCTCCGGTCGGCTCGTCCGCCAGCACGAGCTTCGGCTTTTTGAGCAAGGCCCGGGCGATGGCGACCCGCTGTTGCTCGCCGCCCGAAAGGTGCGCCGGACGATGGTCCAGCCGGTCACCCAGTCCGAACTGTTTGAGCAAAGCGACGGCAGCGCGCCGCTGTTCGCCGGTGATGCCCCCCGGAAAGAACGGCACCAGCACATTGTCGACCGAATTCAGGTTGGCGAGCAGGTTGAAGCTCTGAAAGACGAACCCCACGTCCCGCTGTCGAAACCGGTCGCGCTCGGTCGTCGACATTTCGGAGAACGCGCGACCGGCAATCCGGATCTCACCGCTGGTCGGCTCATCCAGACCGCCCAGCAGGTACAGCAGCGTACTTTTTCCGCTGCCGGACGGACCCAGAATGAAAGAGAAACTGCCCGCGGGAATGCTGCATGTCACGTCCCGCAACGCGGCGACTTCAACGGTTCCGCGATGATGCACCTTGCTGAGACCGGAGACTGTAATCAATGGCGGTGCAGTGCCGGGAGCGACCGCAGGCATCAGCGGAGACGGGGAAGTCGCCATGAGAGGATTCATCTCGCCAGAGCTGTGATTCTCAAACTGCCTGTCGCCAGACTCTCTCCGGAATCGGATCGCAAATTCCTGTCGGGAGAGTCTGGCCAGTGACCAGACATCGTTGCCAGGGTTTAACCGCCGGCCTCGTTCAGCTCATCGCGTGCCGGCAGTTCCCACGTCGGCGGCGTGGGACGCGAGGTGGCCGACGACCACGTCGCGAGTTCCGGTCCCGTTTTGTACTGATCCAGAATCAGCTTGATCTGGGTGGCATCCATCACCTCACGTTCGCGCAATTCGCGGGTGAGATGTTCCATCGCAGCGCGGCGTTTCGTCAGGATCTGATGGGCGGCGTCATAACCGCCGTCGATCAGACGCTTGATCTCCAGATCAATCTCCCGCACCGTCTCCTCGCTGTGGACATGCTCGCCCGTCCGCTCCACATTGCCAAGGAACGGGGACCGTGTGCTCTCGCTGTAGTGGACACGGCCCAGCGAGGGGCTCATGCCGAATTCGGTGATCATCCGGCGTGCGAGATCCGTAGCCCGTTGCAGGTCGTTGGAAGCACCGGTGCTGTTCTCACCGAACACGATTTCCTCGGCAGCGATGCCGCCCAGCAGCACGCAAATCCGGTTCTGGATTTCCGTCTTGGTGATCAGCATGCGGTCTTCTTCGGGCCGTTGCAGGGTGTAACCCAGCGCCCCCAGACCGCGGGGAATGATCGAGACCTTGTGAACGGGATCGACATGCGGCAGCGTGCAGGCGACGAGCGCGTGACCGATTTCGTGATAGGCGACGCGCTGTTTTTCGTCCTCGCTGATGATGCGGGTCTTCTCAAGGCCCGCCACCACGCGCTCGATGCCTTCCTCGAACTCCCGCATGCTGACACGCGTCTGGTTATTGCGGGCTGCGAGCAGGGCTGCCTCATTGACGAGGTTGGCCAGATCCGCACCGACGAAACCCGGAGTCAGCTTGGCGATGTGCTTCAGGTCGACACTGTCGTCCATCTTCACCTTGCCGGCATGGACTTTCAGGATCGCTTCCCGGCCGTTGATGTCCGGCCGATCCACCAGGACGTGGCGGTCGAAGCGGCCAGGACGCATCAGGGCCGGATCGAGCGTTTCCGGGCGGTTCGTCGCCCCCATGACGATCACGCTCTGGTCGCTGGCAAACCCGTCCATTTCCACCAGCAAGGCATTCAGGGTCTGTTCGCGTTCATCATGTCCGCCAGGCATACCACTACCGCGGACCTTGCCCAGAGCGTCGAGTTCATCAATGAAAATGATCGCCGGCGATTTCTGCGCCGCCTGCTGGAACATGTCGCGGACGCGAGCCGCACCGACACCCACGAACATTTCCACGAAATCCGACCCGGACAATCCGAAGAACGGCACTCCCGCTTCGCCGGCGACCGCCTTGGCCAGCAAGGTCTTGCCGGTTCCCGGGGGGCCGACCAGCAGCACGCCGCGGGGAATTCGCCCGCCAAGTGCCTGGTACTTGCCGGGATTCCTGAGGAATTCCACGATTTCCCGCAATTCTTCCACCGCTTCATCAATCCCGGCGACGTCGTTGAAAGTCACGCCGAGATCTTCCTGGGCGTACAACTTGCCCCGGCTGCGGCCGAAGGACATGGCAGCCCCTGGACCGCCCATGCGGCGGAAGACGAAGACCAGGAAGGCCAGCATCAGGCCGACCATCAGCACCATGTAAATGATGGGCAACCAGTCGGGCGATTCATCGTCGGCTTCGAGGATGATGCCCTTCTCTTCCAGCAATTGCTCCAGTTCGTGCCGCCCGTCCGGCGAGACGCCGAGGATAGGGACGACATAACTGCGAGTGGACGATTTCGAGGCGAGGTCGCCCGACTTGCTCGCCGGCCCATCCTTGAAGGTGATGCGGCTGGCAGTGATTTTCGGCTCATGCACATTCGCGGCGTTCAGCGTCCCGTTCTTCAACTGGGACTTGAACTTGCCGTACTCGACGATTTCGCCGCGGCGAGCCCGGCTGCCGAACGAAAAGGCAAGCGCAGCCAGAAAGATGCCGATCAGCAGATACCAGAACAGGTTGCCCGAAGGCTGGCGATCATTACGTTTCGCGGGGGGAGTCTTCCGGGGCGCTGCTTCGCCATCCTCGTCGGAATTTGATCGCGGTTCGGGATTCGTCATCCTGTGTGATCACCTCAAGGCCGAAGATGTCAGTCTCAAACGCAGAACACGTTTAACTGTTGAACTTTCGGCTGATCCTTGCTTGACGCGGTAGTTCACTTCCG
>VFQN01000326.1_pt1 | contig 94112 bp, 84 predicted proteins | sample 3512371 | NCBI WGS metagenome assembly VFQN01 (sample SAMN10412370, study PRJNA504923) | tailings metagenome | isolation source: Replicate 2 from Balatoc abandoned mine | place: Philippines: Itogon, Benguet | collected 2017-08-28 | reverse complement strand
TTAACAAAAAGCGCTTGTCGTTTGGATGGAGCGCAGCGCAATCCGTTCTTTTTGACTTAAAATAAGGCTAAGGAACTTTTTAGTGAACGGCTTGGAATGAGACAAGTCTTTTGCTCCACTTTTCGACGATTGGAAAAGTGGAAAGAAATGCGATTAAGATTTCGGATGTTGAGTTTATGCTCTTTCAGCGTAAGGGCCATTTTTGAAATCGCTCTTCCTTTTGGATCGTGTTTCAATGAAATGTTGATTCCTGATAATGGCCTGATTTATATATTCGACGGAAAAAATGATATATTCGTCGATAAATTAGATTTGTTCATCTAAATGCTTGAATTCAATTTAAACAAGCTATCTTCACTTTACTGAAACTTAACGAAGTGATTTACAGATCATTTCATGTTCTTCTAACTTTTGCGTTTTTTAATCCCTGGTCGCAATTCGACTTTCACGGCCAGGGATTAATTATCAAACACATTTTCCGGGAGAACAGCTTGCGCGAATGGCGCAACGAAAGCTGGGAGCAATCACATTCTGAAATGGTGCTTGCTGCGTAATCGATGATACACATAAAAACATCGGTTTCTCATAGTTACTTCCGGACAGGTCTCCTCAATTTTCCTGTTTGCTAAAGAAAATAGTTCCTTAAGTCTACACCTCAAAAGCTATGAAAACATTAATGACCTGCGTGATGGCAGCAATGGGTTTTACTGCCTTCTCCCAATTACCTTATTCCTGGGTTTCTAATACCGATCCCGGATGGAGTACGTCTACAGGGCCATTGGTATGGAGACCGGGCTGTGCAGCAGTTACAACGAATTGCAGCGGACAATATGGTAATAACCTGAATTCATCCTATATCTCTCCCAGCATTAATGCGACTTGTGGAGACGCAACTACTATAACCGTAACGTTTACCGCATATGGAAATACTGAGTCGGGGCATGATTTTCTTTATTTCGAGTATTCACTAAACAATGCTGCTACCTGGATCAATCCCTATGGAGCAGGTGTCGGATTAAGCGGGAGTTTCGGGTCGTCACCGGGAACAACGATTTCTCCGATTATTCTGAATGCGACCAGCAATATCCGCTTCCGGTTTACCTTTATCTCTGACGGATCCGGGAATACTTCAGGAGTGAAGATAACGGATTTCGATGTTGCCTGCAATATCGTACTTCCGGTTGAAACAGCTTCGTTTACAGCGAAAAAAGTGGGGAATGAGAATCAGTTGAATTGGGTTACTTTATCTGAGAGAAATAACGATTATTTTGACATTGAATGGTCTGTGGATCCTGAAGCTGCATTTTGGACAAGTATCTCCAAAGTTTCTGCTTATGGAACAGGAAATTCGGATGTACAACAAAATTATTCGACTGTCCACGCAAACCCGGCATGCGGTAAGATGAATTATTACCGGCTCACGCAGGTTGATGAGGATGGTACGCGGAGAATCTTTGATGAATTAACTGTAGTGGATAACAGTGCGAAGGAAAATTGCCTGAAAGAAATTGTGAATCTGTTGGGGCAAAAAGTGGATGAAAATACTCCCGGTTTGGTCATTTATGTGTATGAAGACGGAAGGAAGGTGAAAAAATATCAGTAATCAACCTGGAGCCTATTTCATATTGTATATAGGAAAGGCTGATGGGAAATCCCGTCAGCCTTTTCGTTGATATCCATTTTCGATATGTATTACCTGATAACTGTTATGTTTCCGTAACAAACGCCTTTGTACTTGTCGTCATCGCAATCGAAATCATCCGATTCCAGGTAATAGAAGTAAACACCTTCCGCTAATTCAGCCCCGTTTTTGGAATGACCGTCAAAGAAGTCAGTCATGTTTTCCATGCGGTACACCGGATTTCCCCAGCGGTTAACAATAACGATCTGGTACGAAAAACACTCACTCAATTCAAGTGGCATTTCCAGGCGGTCATTGATTCCGTCGCCGTTTGGTGTAATGATATTCGGAAGTGAAACCGTTTCGATCTGAATTCCTTCTTCGATGACAATAAGCCCGGTTGTATCGTAAGCACAACCATAATTATCCGTAATGGTAAAGGTCAGCGTGTATGTTCCCGGGGAAGGAAGAGTAGCTCCATAGGAAATCCCGTTTCCGTTCAGGATGTTTTGAATATTCCACTGATAGGTATAAGCTGGATTTTGAACCTGTGAAACGAGGGAAACTCCCTGGAAACAATTTGTTTCGGAAACATATTTCGGAGCGATAGGACTTGTTACGTTATAAGCCTGGCTTGCGGTATTCGAACACCCGAATTGATCCGTATACGCATACGTTACATTATAAGCACCCGGAGTCACTCCTGAAAGATTCAGTCCTGTACCGGTTACGTTGTCTCCCGAAAACACACCTCCTGCCGGTGTCGGTGAAACGTTGTGAAAACCGGATTCATAGCAATAATAATTGTTTACCGGAATTTGAATACCCGGCAAACCGTGTACGGTTATAGACTCTGATGCTGTTGCGATACACCCGTTTGCGTCAGTAATGGTATAAGTAACCGGATGGCTTCCGATTCCCTCACTTTGAGGTGAAAATTGATCGGTGGAAGGAGCTCCGTCGATCTGAAAATTTCCACCCGCCGGGTTGGCAGTCATCGTGATCGTTGCCCCGTCGATACACAGATCGGAAGGAACTGTTAAGGATGGAGGGTTCGGAGCTGTAACCTGTACATTGATCGTAGTGGAATTGGAGCATCCGTTTGCGTCCTGGTACGTGTATGTCAGTGTATGTGTGCCAACACCTGCCTGAACCGGAATAAATTGATTGTTTACAACTCCCGGTCCTGTTAGCTGGCCTCCTGCCGGTGAAAGAACTAATCCTGCGGGATTATTTGAGACACAGTACGGAGATTGATTGTTGGTAATGGAAACAATTGGAAGCGGGTGAACCAGAATGACATCACTTGCTGTATTACTGCATCCGAATTGATCTTCAAAATAGTAATTCACTGTTTGGTTCCCGACTCCGGCTGTTGTTGGGTTGAAATTCATCCCACTAACACCAGGTCCTGTCAGAGTTCCTGTTTGACCGGCTGTTGCAACAGGATTTACAACTGCTGCTACCGGATTGGCATTCACACAAATTTCAGCAGGTAAATTCACTGAAACCGTTGGCACGAAATCCTGAACAGTTACCTGAAACACCTGGGTGTTTCCACCGTTATCCGTTACCGTTACATTGTACGTTCCTGCACAAAGGTCGATTGCGGTCTGAGCGGTTTGAGCCTGGGAATCATCCCATGAATACGAGTAGGGAGGTGTTCCGCCTGAAACATTGATTGTTGCGGTTCCTGTACAGCTGGAACTTCCGGCCTGGATACAGGTTGCGTTACACTCAGCGTAGGTTGGCGGCCCTTGTGTGTCCCAGTTTCCTCCGTCGGGAATTCTTCTCACAGAACTTCCTGTCAGCAAAATAGAAGGAACATTGAGTACATTTTTCCGGTTTGCCGGAATGTCATTATAGCTTGGTAAAGATGCAGCATTGTTACAACCTCCCAAAGTCGGGATGCAGGGAGATCCTGCTGATCCGGCAGCGGTTAACCAGGAAACAGCATCTTGCGGTACTCCGTTGGAATCATAAAATGCGAACCAGCCACCGGCATTTGGAAACCACAGACGTAATCCACCGGAGCAAACTCCCGGATCACCGACATTTGCCGGAACCACGATTTCCACGACATTTCCGCCGTTCTGAACCAATAAATTGGAAGGTACCGCAGGAACGTTAGCTCCCCGGATCATACAAAAACCGGCTGGGGGGACGATTGTTCCGGCCGGAATGACAAATCCACCGTTTCCTTCGGCCGTATTATTTCCCAGGTAATAGCAGGAAATATCAATCGGTTCGCAGATATTGGGATTGTATAATTCAATCCATTCTCCTCTTCCCGCCGAGACTCCACCGTCGCCGGAAATGGAACCGTCATTGTTCGTCGGACTGATCATCAATTCGTTGATAAGAATAGTAGGTCCCGAGTAGTTACAGTCGGTTCCGTTGCAATTCGTGTTCAATGTTGAACTGGTTGTTCCCGCTAATTGGGAAATACCGGTATATCCGATTAATAAAATCGAAAGTGTAGCAGCTAACTTCATTTGAAAGTTATTGATTAGTAAGTTTCAGTATCAATTTCAGTAGTTAGATGCTCGAATTTCAAAATTAGTTGCATGGTGAAGCAAAATGAATTTCTTGATACATCTATGATTTGGCGAAAATCGGGACAAAAAAAGTCGGGGCGAAAAATTTTTCGCCCCGACTTTTTGTTTTTATGAAGAACTTCTTACAATCCTAAAAGAACTGCATAAGGATCTTTTCCTCCGAAGATGATTCTTTCCGGATTTTCGATCATTTCTTTTACTTTAACCAGGAATCCTACAGATTCTTTTCCGTCAATAATGCGGTGATCGTAAGACAATGCCAAATACATCATCGGGCGGATTTCCACTTTCCCGTCAATTGCTACCGGGCGCTCAATGATATTGTGCATTCCCAAAATAGCTGATTGCGGAGGGTTGATAATCGGAGTGGACATCATGGAACCGAATACACCACCGTTTGTGATTGTGAATGTTCCGCCAGTCATGTCTTCCGGAGTAATTTTCCCGTCGCGGGCCTTCACAGCCAAACGCTTGATTTCTCTTTCGATTTCTGCCAGGCTCATTTGCTCTGCATTGCGCACTACAGGAACCATCAATCCTTTCGGTGAAGATACTGCGATACCGATATCCGCGTAATTGTGGAATACCATTTCATTTCCGTCGATCTGTGCGTTTACGGCAGGGAATAGGTTCAATGCTTCCGTTACAGCTTTTGTAAAGAAAGACATGAATCCAAGGTTCACATCGTGGAATTTCGCAAACTGATCTTTGTATTTTGCACGAAGATCCATGATTGGTTTCATGTCTACTTCGTTGAAAGTCGTCAGCATCGCTGTTTCGTTTTTCACAGAAACCAAACGTTCTGCAATCTTACGACGCAACATGGACATTTTTTCACGATTCTGATCACGTGTACCACCCCATCCCTGAACAGCGTCAGCAGGAATTCCTGCAGCCATTGCTTCAACAACGTCTTGTTTGGTGATACGACCATCTTTTCCTGTACCGTTGATTTTAGCGCCTGAAACACCGTTTTCAGCCATGATTTTAGCTGCAGCCGGAGACGGAGTTCCTTTTGCATAGCTGTCACTCACCGGGTTCGGGTTCAAAGCCGGAGCGCTTGTTTTTTCCGCAACCGGAGCCGCTTCTTTTACCGGAGCTGTTTCAACAGGTTTTGCTTCAGCAACCGCAGCCGCAGAACCTGCCGGTCTTTCAGCAGAGGTGTCGATCAAACAAACTACTTGACCTACTTTTACGACCTCGCCTTCAGCTGCTTTCAAGGTAATGATACCAGCTTCTTCAGCAGGCAATTCCAACGTTGCTTTGTCGGAATCTACTTCTGCGATAGCCTGATCTTTTTCTACATAGTCACCGTCCGAAACCAACCACGTTGCAATTTCCACTTCGGAAATTGATTCTCCCGGGCTGGGTACTTTCATTTCAAGGATTGACATAATTGAATCGTATTTAGTTTTTTAATAATCTTATTTAGCAGTTACGGATGCATATTGGAATACATCGGCAAATAATTGTTTTAAGCGACGCTCATGAAGCTTTTTGGAACCTTCTGCTGCTGCTGCGGATGAAGGTCTTGTAATTCCGATAAACGGAATGTGTCTCATGCTCATTGCGATATATGTCCATGCACCCATGTTTGCAGGTTCTTCCTGTGCCCACAAAATGTTCTTCGCATTGTATTTTGCAACGATTGCTTCGATTTGTTTTTGCGGCAACGGATACAATTGTTCTAAACGAACGAAAGCCATGTTTTCAACGCCCATTTCAGCCGCTTTCTCTTTCATTTCGTAGTAGAATTTACCCGAACAGAATACCAAGGTATCTACCTGACCAACTTTTGCAGCTGCATCATCAATCACTTCCTGGAAAGATCCGCTTGCCATTTCTTCCAATGTGGAAGTAGCAGCCGGGTAACGAAGCAACATTTTCGGAGAGAATACTACCAATGGCTTACGGAACGGACGAACCAGCTGTCTTCTCAATAAATGGAAGTGGTTTGCCGGAGTGGATGTGTTTACAACCTGGATATTGTCATCCGCACATTGTTGTAACCAACGTTCCATGCGACCGCTTGAGTGTTCTGCACCTTGTCCTTCATATCCGTGAGGAAGAAGCATCACCAACCCGCTTTGAGTAGACCATTTGTCTTCTCCGGCAGTGATGAACTGGTCGATCATGATCTGAGCACCGTTGAAGAAGTCTCCGAATTGTGCTTCCCAGATCGTCAATCCTTTCGGAGTTGCCAATGAGTAACCGTATTCGAATCCAAGTACTGCGTATTCGGAAAGCAAGGAGTTGTATACTGAAAAACGTGCTTGTTTATCAGACAACAAGTTCAATGTTTCGATCTCTTCTTCGTTGTCTTCCGTTTTTACAACTGCATGACGGTGGGAGAATGTTCCTCTTTCCACATCTTGTCCGGAAAGACGAACCGGAATCCCTTCTTCCAGCAAGGTAGCATAAGCCAGCATTTCAGCAGTTCCCCAATCCAGGTTATTCGTTTCGACTGCTGTTAAGCGATCGTTGAAAATCTTTTGTGTCTTGGTGATGTACTTTTTACCTTCCGGAAGCGTAGCCAATTTTCGGCCAAGCTCAACCAGTTTTTCCTTTTTAATTCCTGTTTCCGGGCTGGAATCAAAGTCTTCAGATTTACTATGTCTGTATCCTTCCCAGGTTTTGCTTAAGAAATCCCAAACAACTGCTTTTTCATTCTTACGTGCTGTTTCAAATTCCTGTTCCAGGTAATTGTTGTATTCGTCGTCTAATTTTTTTGCTGCTTCAATTGAAATCGCCCCTTCCGATGAAATTTGATCCAGGTAGATCTTTTTCGGATTTGGGTGTTTCTTAATGATGTCATACAAAGTTGGCTGCGTGAATCTAGGCTCATCCCCTTCGTTGTGACCATATTTACGGTAACACAATAAATCGATGAAGACATCACGGTTGAATTTCTGGCGGTATTCCATCGCGATTTCAATCGTTTGGATTACTGCCTCAATATCGTCTCCGTTTACATGGAATACCGGAGAAAGTGTTGTTTTTGCAACGTCCGTACAATACGTAGATGAACGTGCATCATGGAAGTTTGTCGTAAAACCAACCTGGTTGTTCACCACAATGTGGATTGTACCACCTGCGCGGTAACCGTCCAGCAAGGCCATTTGGATCACTTCGTAAACGATTCCCTGACCTGCAACTGCAGCATCTCCGTGAATCATTACCGGACAGATTTTGCTTTCATCCTTCAAGTGGTGATCCAGTTTTGCGCGTGCAATTCCCTGAACTACCGGGTCAACAGCTTCTAAGTGAGAAGGATTCGGAGCCAATGTCAAACCGATTTCTTTTCCTTCTTTTGTTTTGATGGAGCTGGTATAACCCTGGTGGTATTTCACGTCTCCGTCAAATGTGCTGTCAGCATCAAATTCTTTTCCTTCAAACTCGGAGAAAATATCCTGCGGTCTTTTCTGGAAAATATTTGTCAATGTATTCAAGCGTCCGCGGTGAGCCATACCCATTACAAAGTATTCTACACCCAAATCAGCTCCTTTTTCAACCAAAGCATCCAAAGCAGGAATCAAAGCTTCTCCTCCTTCAATGGAGAAACGCTTTTGACCTACATACTTTTTACCTAAAAAGGCTTCAAAGTTGGAAGCTTGAAGCAATTTTTTATAAACGTGTGTTTTTCTTTCCGAATCAAACTTGGTTCTGTTTTTCAATTCGATTTTATCGCGGAACCAGTTCAATCTGTCCGGCTCACGCATAAACATGAATTCAATTCCGATGGATTGACAATATGTTTCCTCCAAATGCTCAATAATAGCCTTCAGAGTTGCCGGACCAATTCCAATCTGATCACCTGCCTGGAAAACAGTTTCCAAATCAGCAGTTTCCAAACCGAAGTTTTCGATCGCTAAAGTCGGCTCGTACTTACGTCTTTCACGAACCGGATTCGTTTTCGTGAACAAGTGTCCACGGGTACGATAACCGTTGATCAGGTTCAGAACTTTAAATTCTTTTTGAAAATTTTCAGGAATTTCACCGCCATCCTCGAAGTTTGTTCTGGCAAAATCAAATCCTTCAAAGAATTTTTGCCACCCAATATCAACGCTTTCAGGGTCTTTTGAATATGATTGATACAAATGCTCTATTGCATTCACGTCTGCATTTCCGACGTACGTCACTTTATCCATGTTTGTGCACTATAATGGTGGGTAAAGTTATAACTTTTATAGCAAGCGGAGGTAGGAATTTCCTATAAAAAAATGCAAAATTGCTAACTATTGTTTAAAGGCAATCGGAATGATCGGTTATCAACGGATGAATTATCAAAACGGGTCTCGTTTTTGCTTTGTTAATCGAGGATTAATCTATGCGTCATTTCTTCTTCATTTATACTGAACCTGGTAGAATACTTTCAGTAATTCACGATGAAGAATGGCGTCTGCGAGGTGAAATAAACGATCTTCACTGGTGCTTGCCTGAATCAAAATGATTTCGGGGACATCGATCAGATAGAGCAGGTGGCTCAATTCACCGGAAGAACATTTTTTCAGAAGTTCTTGTATTTCCTCATTCCAGAGGGTCGGATCGGCGCTCTTCAGTTTGAAATCGGCAATTCCCGAACGCTCAAAATCTTTGTGAACCTGGTTTTGAACCTTTTCGAGCAGTTCGGCAGGACTCAGTTGAAGCTGTAGTTTCCGAACGAGTGTATTTAAATCTTTTTCTGCCATAATCCGGACATTCGACGAACTTCTTACCTTTGCAGCATGTTCGATACGTCAAAAGAAGCAATCATTTTTGATTTAGGAGGAGTTTTGTTGAATTTGGATTACGATTTAACAGAAAAGGCCTTTATTTCCCTTGGAATGGAAAATTTTGGAGAGTCTTACTCCCAATTACAACAAACACAGTTATTTGACCGTTTTGAGCGGGGAGAAATTTCTTCATTTCATTTCGTCAACAAGTTATTGGATCGTTTGCCGGCAGGCTCAACTGCAAACCAGGTGGTTCATGCCTGGGACGCCATGATTTTGGACTTTCCGCTTGAACGCCTGAACAAATTGGAAGAGTTGGCTTCCAGGTATCGTTTATTCCTGTTGAGTAACACCAACGACCTTCACATTGATGCGGTCAGAAGATCTTTGGAAAAAACAGCCGGTCACAGAGATTTGGAACGTTACTTCGAAAAAACATATTTCTCTTCTGCGGTCGGAATGCGCAAACCGGATGCAAAAATCTTTGAGTTTGTTTGCTCGGAAAACAACCTGGATCCTGCTAAGACGTTGTTTATCGACGATAGTCCGCAGCACGTGGAAGGAGCAAAGAAGACCGGAATAGATGCTGTTTTGCTTGAAAAAAACAAAGAAGTATTCGATTTACCTTTTTTCCTGGCATAGTTCTACCAAAACACCGTTGGAAGATTTCGGATGGAGAAATGCGACCAGTTTGTTATCGGCACCGTTTTTCGGATGTTCATTCAACAGTTGAAATCCTTTGGACGAAAGATCTTTCATTGATTCTTCGATGTTTGTGACATCAAAGGCAATGTGGTGGATTCCTTCGCCCTTTTTCTCGATGAATTTGGCAATCGGACTGCTTTCATTACTTGCTTCCAATAACTCGATTTTTGATTCACCGACCTGGAAGAAAGCTGTTTTTACTCCTTCGCTTTCTACAGCTTCTGTTTTATAGCATTCGGTGCCAAGAAGTTGGGTGTATGTAAGGATTGCTTCGTCTAAATTTTTGACTGCAATTCCGATGTGTTCGATCTTGTTCATTGGGTAAAATTACGAATTCCTAATTCCCAATTACGAATTGTTTGAAAAGAAGTAGGGGCCACACGATGCATCGGGATATATGTATTGTTCGTACCAAAGCCATTTTTGAAACACTATGTTTTCTGTTTTCCCGCAGATGCACAGATTTTTAGCTCGGCTACCGCACTCGCTTTTTTAAAAATATCAATGTGTTCGATTTTGTTCATGGAGTTAAAATTACGAATTACGAATGTCGCATTGTTTGAAAAGAAGTAAGGGCCACGCGATGCATCGGGATATCTGATATTGTTCGTACTCAAGTCATTTTTAAAGCACTATGTTTTCTGTTTTCCCGCAGATGCACAGATTTTTAGCTCGGCTACTCCCGAAGAATCGGGACAAGCTGCACTCGCTTTTTAATAATTACGAATTCCCAATTCCGAATTGTTTGAAAAGAGAGTGGGTGTAGGAATGAAAAAAACCGGCCACTGAGCGAAGTCGAAGTGCCGGTTTTTAATATCAATTTATTGGGATTTACCCTTTAAAGAATTTCTCCGTTTTGTTGTCGAAGTTGATGTAATACGCTCCTTTCAGGAGATTGGAACACGGAACTGAAGATCCGATTCCCTTCTTGACAATATTTCCGTAGGCGTCGTAGATCTCGTACTTCGTTTCAATCGGTTTTCCAGCTGCTGTGAAGTTGATCTGATCTTTGACCTTGACCGGGTTCTTTGTTACGACAGGAACGGAAGAAGTGAATTTCACATCTTTCGAATTACGTTTCGTTCCGGAATGATCGATTTGAACAACCCGAACGGTGTTTTCCCCTGAATGAGGTGTTACCAGGAATTCGTACGAGTTCGTTCCGGAAGTCCCTTTTCCCTGAACTTCACCTACTTTCACCCATTTGTTCCAGCGGTATTGCTCGATAATAAAAGGAAGTTTGCCTTGTTCGTTATTGGTTTTCCAGGTAAGCATTCCGTTGTTCTGGATTTGAATATCGAGGGTGTTGAATGTGCTTCGCGGAAGAAGTACTTCGGGATTTAAGATTTTTGGTTTGCATCCGTCATTGTGTTCAATAACGATGAATACCGGTTCGCCTATTTCAATGTTAAAAAGAGAGAAATCAATTTCGAATGCTGATATCGCTGTTCCTCCAGGTAAGATATCGCCGTTGACAGTTACTTTTGTTGCGCAGAAACCGAAACCATCTCCGTCTTCCGGATTTTGAACGTATAAGTTTTTACCCTGATAGCTGCCTTCAATGGAAAGAACCGCTGAGCTCGAAAAGCTTAGCAGTAATGCGCAAGAGCAAAGTAGGAATAATTTCAACTGTTTCATTTTTATTAGTAGCTACACTAAAAACTGTGGCAAGTATAATAGCTATTTTTTACATTACCAACATTTTACACGACGAAAGTACAATTTTTTTTCCATTTCAACTATCTAATGAGTTAATTTGTCATTAAATATTGTACGTTCGTCGATAAGACCACCCTCTAACTTAACATTTTCAATACATTAATTTTGTTTTTTTAAGGTATTTTAGTAAAAGATTTTTTCTATTCTTGTAATGATAAACGGATACTTCTACTATGAAATTAGTTCTTGTTACCTTCCTGATTCTTGCTTTGACTTCTTGCGGTGGTTCTGACAAAAAACAATTCGAGCACGCAGGAGGAAGTTTTAAAATGGCTTTAGATAATACTCCTACGACTTTTATCGCCAGAGAAGTCAATGATGTTTACTCTTTCGAACTGCTTTCCCAGGTCATGGAAGGATTGGTAAGTTTCAATCCGGAAGACCTTTCCCTGCAACCGCAAATTGCTGAAAAATGGAGTGTTAGCGGTGATGGAACGATTTTTACGTTTACCATTCGTGATGATATCCTGTTCCATGAAAATGAGGTTTTTACATCTGAAAAAGATCGAAAACTGACCGTGAAAGATGTCTTGTTTACGTTTGAAAAAGCGTGTAAACCTAATGCAGACGGAAATCCGACAGCTGCGTATTTGGCTTTGTTGGCAAACCAGGTAAAAGGTGCGAAACAATTCTACGAAGGAAAAGCAAAATCAATCAGTGGAATTAAGGCAAAAAAGAACCAGATTGAAATTACCTTGCTGAACCCGGATCAGACATACATTAACAAATTGGCAAACCTGAGTGCAAGTATCGTTTCTAAAAAGGTGGTGGAAGCCAATAAGGAAGCGGATGTTGTTGGAACGGGCCCATTTTGTTTCACAAAACCAAGCGATGATCAATCCTATGTTTTGTTGAAAAATCCCGATTACTACATGGTTGACAATAAGGGGAATGCACTTCCGTATTTGGATTCGGTAGTTTTTTATGTGCAAACACGAAAACTGGAGCAGTTGGAAATGTTCGAGCAGGGAAAAACGTCGATTATTTCAGGCTTGCCAACTTCGCGGATTACGGAAATGCTGGAAGGCCGGATTTCGGATTTTAATGCACAACCTCCGTTGATGTTGTTGTATAATAATCCTTTGTTGACAACACAATATTACTTTTTCAATATGAACGAACCGCGTTTCCAGGATGTTCGTGTGAGAAAGGCATTCAATTATGCGATAGACCGGAAACGACTGGCGGATAATGTGCTCCGAAACCAGTTTTATGAATACGGAATTTATGGAATGACTCCTCCGATCAGTTCGGTTTTCAAAGGGTATAACTTTTCCGAGATCAAGAAATTCGGATACGATTATAATCCGGAGTTGGCGAAAGAATTGTTGGCGGAAGCAGGTTATCCGGGCGGAAAAGGGTTTGGAAATGTGAACCTGAGATTGGACATCAGTGATTTGAATACGGCAGTTGCAGAAGAACTGGCGGATCAGATTTACCAGACTTTGGGAATCAACGTGAATATTGACGGTTCGAATTTCGAGCAGCGCAATGAAGACGGAAATATGGGTAAAGGAGATTTATTCCGTACGGCCTGGATTGCTGATTATTCCAGTCCGGAAACATTCCTGGTGAATTTCTATGGAAAGTTGGTCCCGAAAGATAAAACCATGGCGTCAAGTGTCAACCAGGCGAGATACGTCAACCCGATGTTTGACAGCTACTTTGAACAGGGTCGTGCCGCCAGTCAGAAAAAAAGGCTGGAGCTGTTTTCGAAAGCTGAAATTGAATTATTGAAAGATCCGCCGATGATCCCGCTTTGGTATGCCAATGATTTCACATTGAGCTACTCCCGGGTCCGGAATCTGAAGAATAATCCGATGCAATTCCTGGATCTGCGCCGCGTGTATATCAAGGACTGGACGAAGGAAGAATATTTGAAGTCAATTCAATAAGTGTATATTTACGCTTGATATATTCAAAGAATGAAAGCTATCCTTACCGTATTGTTTTGCGCGTTTGTATCCGTATTGATCGCGCAACCTACCCAAACCGTGCGCGGTACAATCCTGGATTCCGAGTCTGATTTTCCTATTTTCGGAGCGCAGGTTTTCATCACACTTTCAGACAGTTCGAAGCTCAAAACAATGACCAACAATGATGGTGTTTTCGAGTTTTTGAATGTTCCGGTCGGAAAACATCCCCTGGATGTGAAATCAACGGTTTATGAAAATTATTCTGCTTCTGTTGACGTCAATTCCGGGCGGCAAACCGTTTTAGAAATCAAGATCAAGGAACGGATCAGCGAAGTAGAAGAAGTAGTCGTTGTGGCACAGAAACCCGGCGAAGTGAAAAATGAAATGGCAACGGTTTCCGCACAACAATTTTCGGTAGAAGAAACAGAACGTTATGCAGGATCGCGAGGAGATCCGGCGCGAATGGCCAGTAACTTTGCGGGTGTTCAGGGAGCAGATGATTCCCGGAACGACATTGTGGTTCGTGGAAACTCCCCGCTTGGAATTGTTTATAAAGTAGAAGGAATCGACATTCCGAACCCGTCGCACTTTGCCATTTCGGGAAGCTCCGGAGGTCCGGTTTCGATCATCAACAATAAGAGTTTGGCGAATTCCGATTTCTTCATGTCGGCTTTCCCGGCTGAATATGGAAACTCTGTTTCGGGAATTTTCGATTTAAAATTGCGAAACGGGAACTCCAAGCAGCATGAATTTACCGGGCAGTTCGGTTTCCTGGGAACGGAAGTTCTGGCGGAAGGACCATTGAGTAAAAAGACGAATGCAAGTTACCTGGTAATGGGCCGTTACTCGACCTTGAGTTTGTTCCAGTTTATGGGAATCCGGATCGGGACGGATGCGGTGCCGGTTTATGGTGACGGAGCGTTTAAATTCAATTTCCCGCTTAAAAAAGGAGGTCAGTTGTCTTTTTGGGGCTTGGGAGGAAAAAGTGATATCAAAATCCTGATTTCGGAGCAAACGGAATATACCACGGATTTGTACGGAGAAGGAGACCGCGACCAGTATTTCGGAACGGGAATGGCGGTTGCCGGATTGACTTACAAGAAATCACTTTCGGAACGCACTTTTTTAACGACAACTTTCTCCGGAAGTATCGACGATCAGCATTCGAAACACAATTACCTGGTTCGTTCCCTGGATACGACATACAACGGTGGTGAACCAACGGTCAATATCCGTGTCGACAGCATTTACCAGATTATGGGTTATTCCTACAAGATTGCCCGTTATTCCGGGATGTTCAGCATCAATCACAAGATCGGAAAACAGCACGTGATTAAAGCCGGAATGAATGCAGATTTCTTTACGTTCAACATGACAGACAGTGTGTTGAATACTGCCGGAACTGATTTTATCAATCGTTGGGATTACAAAGGGCAGGGAGGAATCCTGGTTCAACCGTTCGTTCAGTGGAAATACCGCATTCGTGAGAACATGGATTTCACCGCAGGTTTGCACGCGCAATATTATTCGTTCAGCAATTCCCTGAGCCCTGTTGAACCGCGTTTGGGTTGGAAATGGTCGATGAAAGGAAACCAGAAATTATTTGCCGGAGCCGGATTACACAGCCAGACTCAGCCATATTATATCTATACCTATCACCAATTTGATGGAGCAGGAAACAAGGTTTACCAGAATAAAAATATGGGCTTCACCAAGTCGATGCATTCCGCTTTAGGTTATGAGAAGAACTTCAAGAAAGGTTTCCAGTTCAAAACGGAAATTTATTACCAGTATTTGTACCAGGTTCCGGTAACGGTAAAACCTTCGTCGTTTTCGATTATCAACCAGGGAAGCGGATTTGCGCGTTTCTTCCCGGATTCGTTGCAGAATACGGGAACGGGTGTGAATTACGGTTTGGAGTTAACGCTTCAGAAATTCTTTGATAAGAGTTTCTATGTCTTGACTACCGTTTCAATTTATGACAGCAAATACAAGGGAAGCGACGGAGTCACCAGAAATACGAGCTACAATGGTTTGTATACTGCCAATGTGTTGTTCGGGAAGGAATTCAAGCTAGGAAAAAAACAAATCCTCGGATTGGGCGGAAAAGTAACTGTTGCGGGTGGAAAACGCTATGGATATATCAACCTGGCAGAAACGACTTTGCAAAAGGAATTGGTTTTCAGCGATTCGTTGTTCAATGAGCGCCAATTCAAGGATTATTTCCGTTTGGATTTAAAGATCAGCTGGAAAATGAACACGCGCAAGATCACGCATGAGATCGGTTTGGATTTGGTGAATGTACTCAACACCCGAAATATTTTAGGTTTGGCCTACGCACCTGATTTGGCGAACCCGAATAAGGAACCGCTGGCTGAAAAAACGCAGTTGGGCTTTTTACCGATTTTCTATTACCGCATCAGTTTCAAATTGGCAGGTGGGAAGAAAGAGTAACATAGCGCTGATTTGCTTTCTGGGGTTTTTCCTGGTTTCCTGCGGTTCAAAAAAGAAGGCCGCAGAAATAAACCTTTTTGAAGAATTGCAGAAAAGCAGCGGTTATCTCAATGGTGCCGAGTTGCACAAACTCGAGTACGATTATTCCCTGAAACTGCTGGACAAATACGATCTTTCAGGTTTCGATGAAGAAGATACATTGGCACGTTTTGTACATTCGGGCGCTTATACCTGGATTGCAAGCTGCTACATCGGAGACGATGATAATCCGTTCTTCTGCCTGAAGCAAACCAAAGACAAGCAGTTTAAATTGGTAAAAAGCGGAACGTTTGAGGAGGCTTTCGGAGAATGTGATTACGAATTGGAGAAATTGCTCACGCTGGTGGGAGATTATGTCATTATTTCCAGCAAATCAAACGGAAACGGTTATTGCGGCGATTATCCGCATGTTTTTACGCTTGCAGGAAAGGAGCTTTCCCGGGATGAGTATTTTCACCTCGTATCCTGGAATTGCCTCGAAGAACTGGATAATGTAGCATTTTGCTACGAACGCACTTTTTCCTATTCACTGAAGGATGCCATTTTATCTGTCCATGTAAAGGAAAAGAAACTGGACGAAGAAACCCGGCAGCAAGTTGATTACCAGGAATACGATATGCGTTATACGGTGCAGCAGGATCGGTTGACTTTGAAAGATACGCTCTGGAAGTGATTCTAAAGCGTGATCCCGAAAACGCAGACATCATCCACCTGTTCCAAATCTCTTTTCCAGGAATGAAAGGTTTTATCGAGAATTTTGTCCAGGCTGTCATTGCGGGATTCCAGTAACAATTCCTGGAAGGATTTATAGCGGAACTTCTTGTTTTTCGGGCCGCCGAACTGATCTGCAAATCCGTCTGTGAAAAGAACTAAGGTGTCACCGCTTTCGTAAGCAAAATCCTGTTGGGTGAACGGACTCAGATCGTGTGAAAATCCGACCGGTTGTTTATCCGCTCTTCGTTCCTGTAGACCATCAATGCTTAAGTGATACATGGCATTGTTGGCAGCTGCGAAGCAATAGGTTTTCGTTTTGCGGTTGATGCGCACCAGGGCGATATCCATTCCGTCTTTGTATTCGGAGCTTTTTCCTTCTTTATCAAACGCAAGCAGAATTCCGTTTCGGAGTTCATTCAGAATGGTATCCGGATTGATGATGCGTTTGTTTTCCACGATTTCGATCAGCACGTTGATTCCCAATACGCTCATCATGGAACCGGGAACCCCGTGGCCGGTACAATCGCCAACAGCGATGAATTGATACTCTTCATTTTCAAAGACCCAATAAAAATCACCGCTTACAATGTCTTTGGGTTTGAAAAACAGGAAATGTCCCGGGAAAATGGCTTCAATACTCGATTTGCTTGGAAGCATGGCGCTTTGAATGCGCTGCGCATAACGAATGCTATCCGTGAGATCGCGGTTCTTTTCTTCGATGAGATTTTTCTGTTCGGTAATTCGTTTTTGCCCGGCAATCATTTCGCGTTTGAGGAACAGGATGAATAAGGAGCAAATCACGAAAAGAAGCAGGAGATTGATATTTCCAAGCAACAATTCGAGTGTTTTCGTCTGCTTGGGAATTTTGATGAGCGGATCGTGAAATTGCGCCCAGATGACCAAAGAGAAAAAGGAGATAATTGCCAGGATGATAAATAGGTGAACCACTTTCTGATTCCTGAAGATAACAATGCTGATCAGGCAGAGAATCAACAGGAAAAAATGCAGATTTACGGCTGTACCATAAACAACAGTTGTGATCGTGAAATACAGGAAACTGCTGCAGACGTGAACTAAAAATGCAATGCGGTATTTTTTCTGATGGATCAGGAAGAAAGTCGTTAGTGCCGAAAGAAAGAAAAGCGAATTGATTGTTATTCCGACCGGTTGTTCGAAGTAGAAATAAACGGGAGTGTATGCAATCATCACCACTGTGATCAGCAGAACGATGAGGTTGCTCACACGGATTTTCCGATTCAGCGAGTCTGTGTTGTTAACCGAAATTCCGTTGTTAAGTATTCGATTTATCATCCAATCAAATATACTATTCTGCCGGATATTTTGAAATAATTTTAAAAGAGCTTATCAGACTGGGCTTCCCAAAGAATATTCAGTTCTTTTTTGCTTTTCCTGGCTTCGGCTTTAAATGCAAAAAGCATCAGGCAATAACCGAAGAGAAACATTCCTACCGGGATAAACATCATGGGGTGGATCGCGTGAAAATTGAGCCTCATCAAAGCTATAAATGTTGCTAGGAGAATCAAAATAGCCGGAATTCCTGTCAGCGAAAGCCAGATGATCATAAATATTCTGACAAACAGAGGCATTTTCATCGAAATGCGGATTTCCGTTTTATTGACGAATGTAGATACTGTTCCTTGAATGACCGGAAGAAAGGAATTGCGGTATCGGATCACCCGTGAAATTTTAAAGGTGTTGCCCGGCATCGTGCCTTCGTAGTCGAAAGAAGAAGTTGAATGTTGCCGTAGATCGATTCCCATGAATGAGAATTGGAATCGTCTGTCCGGATTTCCGATGATTTTCCGGAGACGCATGAGCGCTTCTTCTTCAGAAAGATTGGTCAGGAACGTGTATTTTTCCACAGGAAGAAGATCTGAGAATTGAAGTTTTTTCATAGTGCTTTTGTTTCTGCAAGCAAGTTTCGCTTGACGTGCTGCAAGGCTTTCCGGGTACAATAAGTCTGATACGGAACGGAGAAGAGCGGGCCAAGCAACTTGCTCAGGAAATTTCCGGGTTTGGAAAAAGTCCGGATCCTGAAAACAACGCCCTGATCGGTTTCTTCCAGTAAAAAGTAGGAGATTCCCTTTTCTACGTGTCCTTCCAGCGTTTCGTAGCTGAATCCGATTTGGGTGTTTTCGTGAATCAATTCTTTGATACGTACTCCGAAAATGGCTTTTTGAGAACATGCCGGAAATGGTGGAAGAAAAACCTGTTGAACGATCGTGTCGCCGGTTTGCATTGTTCTCTTTTCATCCGTCCACTGTGAATAGGCATTTAGAATGTATTCGGGAAAAATCCGGTAATCAAAGAAATGGGAAGTGTTCAATTCAGATAACTTGCTGATTCCTTCAATCTCAATCACACTGTTCTTTTCGACGAGGAGCTTTTTGTCGTAAGGCATCACTGCAACTTGTTTCAGTTGTTGGAGGTGTTCGGGAAATCGTTTAGCCTGATTTAAAAAACTGATTTTCATGATCCGGAAGTTTTATGCTTTCTTTTTTCTCAGCCAGCCAAGAACCCGCGAGTTTTCGATTTCCCATGATCCTTTTCCGGGTGATAAGCCATATTGAATGCGGGTTGAAGCGTATTTTCCGCCGTTTTGCTGAATGATCTCTATGGAATTGGTGCCTACATCAGAAATGATGGCAACGTGCCCGTAACCGTTTAATGAAGTGGCATCGAGAATAATCAAATCGCCAATTTGAGGTTCGGAAGCGCTTGGATTGGAATACTGAAACAATCCGCGGTCTGCATTCCATTCACCATCCTTCAACGATTTATTGAAAAAATCAACCGCATTCCCGAATGCATTGGGCATTTTGTGCTGGTAATGCTGATAATAATAGCGCTTCACAAATTCCACACATTGGTATTTCAAACCGATGTTGTATCCGTCGGGAGCAGTATTTCGACCGGAAATATTTCCGGTTCCCGAATTGTAGTAAACCACCACATGATTTAGGCTGTCGATCGGGTCTCCGACTTTGTACGAGCTGAAAAGCAAAGGATTTTTCTTGTAAACGAAAAAACCGATCACGACCAGGGTGGTAAACAGGAAAAAGAAAATCCATTTTTTCATAAAGGTCGCCTTTTAACGTTTTTCCTGTTGCTGAATGACTTCTATGAAATTTTCGGTTTCCGCAGGAAGATGAATGTCTTTTAATTTCAAATTCGGATTGGGAATATACCAGTCGAAACCCCGGAAATAGGAATCGAGATCTTTATCCGAAAAAACATAACCCTTTTGAGCAAAAAACGTATTCCGGATCAGTTTGAGTTCTTGTTTCGAATAAGGAGTTTTCACTATGTCGAGGCTCAACCTGCTGACAGCTCTCATTACCCGGCTGATCGGATGATTTTCACCTTCGAAATCAAAACAGTTCTCATAAATGATTCCAAATTCTAGGTTTTGAGCCGGATTCCAGTTCTGAACGCGAATTTGCAGGAAACCGCTCAGTATGCGGATCATTTTGCAATCCACTTCGAAATTGTTGTAAACAATATTGGTTACTTTGCCGATTCCCTGAATGTTCCAGGAAGCTTCTTTCCCGAAAATATCGCTTGTGTAGAAATACGTGTTTTCTCCCATGTCAATATTAACCGTGAGATCTTTGATCTTGCCGCCTGCCCATTTTGCCCCGGTTTTCAGAATGTAATTGTAAATCTGGTTAGTCATGACGGAAGAACCGGCTTTGAAGCGGTAGCTGTGATCAATTTTGGTGATTCCGGGTTTGAATTCGATTTCAAAAAGATAAACGAACACATGGCTTCCGGCCTGGTGCGAATCGATGGTTTGTTTATCTGATAATTCGCAGTCTTCACAATCCGCAGTTTTAAGCTGATAAGGAAGTAAGGTTTGATCCTGGCTCACCATGAAATCGAAGATCTGCGGATAGTTGATCTCGTCGTCCGTTACATCTCCAACGGCCTGCGGAGCCTGGAAACCGACCAGTAATTTTTTAGATTCTTTTCCCGGATTCAGGAATTCAAAATGAATGGTGACGTAACATTGTCTGTCAATGACCTGGAACGACAGGATTTCTTTTTCCATGAAAATACTGCTTTCCTTGATCGGATAGATGGTTCCGCCTCCGGAAAAGTAGGCTCCGTCGTTGGCTGATAAAAAACCTGAGAATAGTAAAAAGTAAAGACCAAGAAGGTGTTGTTTCATAGGAAAAAAGATCAAAAGGTATTTTTCTTGTCCATTTCTGGCAAGACATCATCAATACGTTTGGCTAATTCAGGGAGTTTAATGGTTGGTACAGCCGGGAATAAATGATGTTCCAGGTGATAAAACATACTGAAGGTCATTTTGTTTTTCCAGTTTACACGTTGGGTACGCGCAAACTCAGGACTTTCATGTGTATCGTGGTGAACTGTCCATACTGCAAAGAAGGCCATCAGAAACTCACCGAAAATCATCACGCAAATGTGGTAAATCAAGAAATCGACCTGGAAGTAAATAACCAGCGAAACAGCTGAAGTGATTGCTGCGAGCTCAATGAGAAGATTCTTCCGGTATGTTTTGCTGCCCAATTGCCAAGTCACTTTGTGAATCAGAAACAGGTGAACAGGTCCGTAAAGAATTGCTCCGTACCAGGTCATTTTTGCAGCTTTTCCTTCGTAGTCTTTTTCAGATAAGCAGTATTTATGGTGCCTGATGTGATTGAATTTAACAGCATGTACGGAGACCATCATCAGGATGCTATTCAGGAATAAGGTTGACCAGGTTAAAAAACGATTGGTTCCGAGTGAATTGTGAAAACCGTTATGAACCTGTCTCAATGCTGTAAGGAAAAAGAATGCTGAAAAAGGGAGGGCAATCAGGTAGTAACCGAAATAAGCCAGGGCAGTTGAAATGAGAAACCAGGGAATGGTCAGGTTATTCTCTATGAGCATTTCTTTCAGACTGAGTTTTTTCAAGTCTTTCCATTCCACCTTTTGAGCAACTTCCTGATGTGTCATCATGTGATTATTTAGTGAGTTAAGAGCTACTGCGTAGTCATTTAGGCTGGCGCTGTATAAATGTACTGAATAAATGAATTCCTTCTATCCGGAAGAGAGAATATTATATGAAGAAAGGGAAACCAAAGTTGACTTCCCTTGTGAATTTGTTTTTTAAATACTTACTTCGGTTGGTGATTCACCATCCAGTTGATTCCGAACTGATCGGTGAAACTTCCGTAATATGCTCCCCAAAACATGTCCTGAAGCGGCATCGTGATGTTTCCTCCTTCGGACAATTCCGTGAAAATGCGTGTTGCTTCCTCCCTGGAATCCGGTTCCAAACTGATGTGCATGTTGTTTCCCTGTGTCAGGGTGAACCCCATTTCTTTTGGAGCATCTGTTCCCATCAATACGTGGTTTCCGATTAAAGGAAGTTCCACATGTAAAATCATTTTCTTCACATGATCTGCCAACGGTGGAGCATCTTCGGTACTTGCCGGAATATCTCCGAAACGCTGCAATCCGTTTACGAATTCGGTGCGGAATACTTTGCGGTAGAACGAAAAGGCATCTTCTGTATTTCCCGGGAAATTCACATAAGTTGAAACACGTGTCTCGTTGTTGGGCTTTTTGTCAAGGCGCAATTGGAACTGTGCACGGATAAACTCGTCCAGGTTTTCCATCGCAGCAAGGAATCCTTCTTTGAATCCCATTTGAATAATGGATTCCAGGTCTTCCAGTGTGGCATAGCTCAGTGTTACGTGAACCATGGTTTGCTCTTCCTTCGAAGCGAATTGAACATCCCAGTCAGTTCTCGGGAATGCATCATTGATATTTCCTTCCGGATCACAGAAAGCATCCAAACCTGTATATCCTTTGTGCGTATCGATTGTTTTGTAATCCGCTCTGCAAAAATGTTCTTCTCCCTGTGGTCCGAGCATGGAATACAACCAGCTTCCTCCCGGTACGAAATTCATCGATTTGGTTTTGGTTTTCCAGGGTCTTGGAGCCCACCACAGATCCAGGATTTCCGGTTTTGTCCAGGCATCCCATACTAAATCCACCGGAGCTGCGAATTCGCGTTCTACAAAAATTTGGTTGTTCACCTTATCTGCGGTGAAATTCAATAATAAGCTGCTTTTCATTTTTTACTTTTTTAAATTCGTGAATAATTCGTCCAGGCTTTCAAGGGTTGCGGTAAATCCTTCTTTGAAGCCCATTTCAATCATTTTTTCCATTCGCTCACGCGATTCATTGTAAATCGTCAGGTACACGGTGGTGGTTCCGTTTTGTTCGCTGAACTTCAAATCCCAATCTGAACCTGGCAATTGCGGATTTTCATCTTTGTCTGCAAACGCATTGAAAAAGGTAAAGTTGGTTTTCGGATGGATGGATTTGTATTCCTGGATTGCCCAGCTTTCGCTTCCGTCGGGACCTACCATGGCATAAAATCTTCGGCCACCCACTTCAAAATTCAGATACTTTGTTTTGGATGCCCAGGGTTTTGGCGCCCACCATTGATCCAGGATTTCCGGGGTTGTCCACGCTTCCCAAACCAAATCCAGGTTTGCCGCAAACTCGCGTTTGATGTTTACGGTGTTTTTTTCCTTGTCGACTGTGAAGTCAAATACTCCTGTTGGTTTCATCTTTTTTTGTTTTTAAATGAGCTAATACTTCGTCTAACTGATTGAAACGGTCTTCCCATAACTTTTTAAATTGTTCCAACCACTGATCAATTTCTTTCATCTTGTGCGCGTCTAAACGGTAATAGATTTCTCTTCCTTGTTTGCTCGTAGTGAGCACCTGGCATTCATTCAAAAGCTGAATATGTTTGGAGACGGCCTGGCGACTCGTGTCAAAATGCTCGGCCAGGGCATTCGGTGTCATCGCCTGGGTTGCAAGAAGAACCAGGATTGCTCTTCTGGTCGGATCTGCAATTGCTTGAAAAATATCTCGTTTCATATGTTTTTGAATTTAATGCAATCAATTGGTTGCAAATATATGCAACTTTTTGGTTGCGCAAAAACTATTTTGAATTTTTTTTGACTTGAAAAAGATGGAACGGTCTGCAAGCCTTTGTTTTCAGTACTTTTGAACTATGAAGCCGACAAGAAAAGAGTTGAAACCGGGAATGCTGGTATTGTTTGTTCAGAAGAAACACCAGGCAAGCGGAGAATTAACGGAAGGAATCATCAAATCCATTTTGACGAGTGCACCATCACATCCGCATGGAATCAAGATCATGACGGTTGATAAACTGGTGGGAAGAGTCGTGGAAATTGTGGATGGAGAAGTGGATTGATTTAAATAAAAAAAGTCGGGGTGAAAAATTTTTCACCCCGACTTTTATAAAATGATATTTTCTTACAAATCAAATTTGATTCCCTGTGCCAATGGCAATGAATCTGTGTAGTTGATGGTGTTCGTTTGACGACGCATGTATACTTTCCATGCATCAGATCCTGATTCACGTCCGCCACCTGTTTCTTTTTCACCACCGAAAGCTCCACCGATCTCAGCACCTGAAGTACCGATGTTTACGTTTGCAATTCCACAGTCAGAACCAGCCTGAGACAAGAATGCTTCTGCTTCACGCAAGTTATTTGTCATAATTGCGGAAGACAATCCCTGAGGAACTCCGTTTTGAAGCGCAATTGCATTTTCAACTCCGCCTGAATATTTCATCAGGTACAATACCGGAGCAAATGTTTCGTGCTGAACGATTTTAAAGCTGTTTTGTGCTTCAGCGATTGCCGGCTTCACATAACATCCTGATTCGTATCCTGCACCGGAAAGAACTCCGCCTTCAACCAATACTTTTCCACCTTCTTCAACAACCTGAACCAATGCATTCTGATAAGCTGCTACTGCATCTTTATCAATCAGCGGTCCAACGTGGTTATTCTGATCCAATGGATTTCCGATTTTCAACTGACCGTAAGCATTCACCACAGCATCTTTCACTTTATCGTAAACAGATTCGTGGATGATCAAACGACGTGTAGAAGTACAACGTTGTCCTGCTGTTCCTACCGCACCGAATACTGCTCCCGGAACTACAATTTTCAAATCAGCACTTTCAGTAATAATTACCGCATTGTTTCCTCCTAATTCCAACAAATGACGACCCAAACGTTTTCCAACTGCTTCACCAACTGCTTTACCCATGCGAGTAGAACCTGTTGCAGAAACCAACGGAATGCGTCCATCGTTCGACATCAATTTTCCGATTTCAGCATCACCGATCAACAAACAGGAAACTCCTTCAGGAACTCCGTTTGCTTCGAAAACTTCTTGTGTCAATTTTTGACAAGCGATTGCTGTCAAAGGTGTTTTTTCAGATGGTTTCCAGATACAAACGTCTCCACAAACCCAAGCCAAAGCTGTATTCCAGTTCCAAACAGCAACCGGGAAGTTGAACGCAGAAATAATTCCTACGATTCCAAGCGGATGGTATTGTTCATACATTCTGTGTCCCGGACGCTCCGAGTGCATCGTCAAACCGTATAACTGACGGGAAAGACCTACTGCAAAGTCACAGATGTCGATCATTTCCTGAACTTCACCCAAACCTTCCTGCAAAGATTTTCCCATTTCGTAAGAAACCAACTCACCTAAAGCTTGTTTTTTCTCACGGATTTTTTCTGCCAATTGACGAATCACTTCACCACGTTTCGGTGCAGGAATCATTCTCCAGTGCTTGAACGCTTCCTGAGCTTTCAAAACAACAGCTTCGTATTCTGCTTCTGTTGCTGAAGAAACGGATGCAATAATTTGTCCGTCTACAGGAGAAACAGAATCAATCTGAACTCCGCGTGTATTAAACCAATATCCTCCTGTTGAAGCACCGCGATTGATCGCTTCAATCCCTAATGTTCTTAATGTTTCTTGTATTCCAAGATCTGTTGCTGTTGCTGACATTCCTTTTCGATTAGTTTGTGCAAAATTACACAAAATTTAGGACCTAAAATGAAACTTTTGTTAAGGTCTTGAATTCGTGCTTTTAATTACTTATTCCTTCGTAAACGGAATCGTGTTCAGAATTCCATTCTGCGAACTGATTTGAATAAAATAGTACCCGGGCGATAAATTTTGAACGGGAATTCGGGTAGAGATATCATCTAATTTATACCTTCCTATTTTGTTCCCCCGAGTGTCTGTTATCTCTGCACTTAAAACATTTCCTTCTGCATTGGAAGCAACCAGGGTTATTACATCTGCTGCCGGATTCGGGAAAAGATACATGTTGAAAGCTGCTTGCTCATTTAAACTCAGATCGTAACAATAAACAATACTAAAGGTGGTTGAAGCACTACACCCGTTGGAATCAACGGTACTCACAGAATAATTTGTGGTATCACCGATAATAAAATCGTTTTGATTATAAGTAGTGGTGAAAACAGGATCAAGAACTCCTTGATTATGAATCCATGTACTGGAATTGAAAACCGTATTACTTACTGAAAGAACCAGATTTTCCCCGCATGGAACCATATAATTACTTTGTAAATTCGGAATAATAGGCTGAACGAATCCGCTTAACAGAACGGTATCGGAAGTCTGACCTGTAGGATGAAGAACTACTGAATATTGTGAAGAAGTACCCGGTAGTGGAAGTACTAACTGGTAACCGTTAAATTGCAGATATCCCGATTCGATAACAGAACCGTTTGCAAGCAGATCATACTCCACAGAGTCAATTCCATAAACAAAATTCACAGGAATACCTACGGTATCAACACTGCAGGAACCTTGAATGTCATCCCCGTTAAATTGGAAGAAGGTACACTCGTCCAAACAGTCGCTGCTTGAGAATTTAAACACTAAGTTGGAATCTGCCAAATACGTTTGTCCGTCAATTTCCAATTGGTTTTGAGTTGGGTTGTAAGTGTATGGTACTGTATTGAACCCATTCACGGCTTTATCCTGGTGGGAAAGATAAATATCACCACAAGGGCTTACGACATTGCTGGTTCTACTGGTCATCCAGATGAAATCACCAGAACCGAATTTTCCAAGCATTTTTCCTGTAATCGGATTTCCGTCCAAATCCATTTTTACCCAAAAGGGTTCATGAAATTCATTTGTAAGATTGCCTCCTGTTTCATCGTTTAAATGATGATAGTCAATGGCATCTTCATTCTTTCCTGACATACGTTTGAAATCGGTCCCTGAACCGATATAAAAATCTGCATAAACTGCACCACTCAAAACCAGTTCTTCACTTTCTTTTGCACAGCTGATATAGGCGTTTGCCGCCGAAGTTTCCTTCACCCAAACGGGTTCCAGATTGGGAGTGATTTTTGCAAGAAATGATTTTTCAACCTGCATTTTTGTCCCTAAATGGATAATTGAATCAAAGAAAATTGTTTTTTCAATCTCATACTGGCTGTTTAAGGAATTGTGATATTCATTAGTAATCAGGTAAATATTACTTTCATTATCGGAACACACATCGATTGCAGAGACGAATTGACCTGATTCGAATACTTTTGCTGCACTTGTAAAGCTCGAGTTGATGGGGTCATAAATGGCAACAAAGGTGTATTTTGAGCAATAATAGTTGTTCATTAAATTGCATGGAAGTGATGGACTCAATGTGATCAATCCTCCTAATGTTATGGAAACATGGTCTACCCTGGCAACTACCGCTACTTTTCCATTGGCCAATTTTTCCAGCTTGAGCTTGTTTGGATTCCATCTCCATTGATCAAGGGCATCTTCATTTCCTCCGTATGTGTCTGACATGGAATAGTTATATCCGCTGATAGGAGTAACTCCTATGTAGTTGAAATCTAAAGTGTAACTTGCTATTCCGGAGTAACTTCCCATCAAAATCCGGTCGTTATAAACTACCAGGTCCATGAATACCGATTTCCACCCGATTCGTTTAGCCTTTACCATATTTCCAAGTGAATCCCATTGGACGAGGTATGTTGCACCATTTATCTGGTTGGAATAATTAATGAGTTCGTACTGAAAATATTGTTCCCGGATATACATTACTGCATACACGTTTTCATTTGCATCGATGTCCATGGCGCAAATCATCGTTGCTCCGGAATAACCTACATTATTTTTGTGCCAAAGTAAATTTCCATCTTTATCCAGTTTTCGCAAAGCAAAACCAGTTTTGTTCGGGCAGCAAGAGTAAAAATAACCAAAGTCGTAGTAATTTCCTTTTGGACTTATTTTGGATCCGATAACGGCCATAGCCGGAAGTTTTGCAGCATAACAAATACTATCTGTGCTGTTGGTGATCGGATCTGCTACAATCAATCGCTGAGTGATAGTATCCATGCATCCATACCGACTTTCAACAATCAGACGCACGATATAAACTCCGGAAATGGAAGGGACAAAGATTGGAAGGGAATCATTCAGATTTTCCATTACAGGCATTGGTGGAGAAACATCCCAGGAATAATGATCACATGTCAGGAGATTTCCGAATTCTACAGTATCGCCCGGTAAGTATGATTCATGCCGAATACTGAATACAGCATCTGTATATAGAAGGTCAAAATTGAAAACGGGTATCGAAGAAACACTGCATCCGTTGTAATTTGCAGTGAACCCGATGGTTTGTGTATAATTAGGGTATTCGTAAACCAAAGGGTTATTATAGTCTTGAGAATTGTAAAAGTTAGCTGCATTGTAACTGAAGTTCAGTGTATCTGAACCGACTCCCGTAAAAGTGGCAAAGTTGGAATTGTAAACAGAACCTCCTCCGGTAGAAACATAGTTTAAGGAGTAGGAGGCTCCGGGAACCGTATTTGCAAGTGAAAAATGGAGTTGTGAATTTGCCTGGCATAATCCGGAATCGGCAGAAACAAGCTGAAAACTGGTCAGGTTGGGACCCACGTGAAAATGGTAATCCGTTGTTTGGAAAAATGTACCACATGACATGGTCTTGAACAATTGTAATTGGATGGTATCATCTTCGGAAAGCATCGGTCCGGGAATATAATTGATCCCGGAGTTAAAATTCATGGTATCCGAAATAACCACTCCGTTGCGAAGCAATCTCACTTTGAAATTTTGAGCCGGAGTTGCTGTTACTCCAGTAAAATAGAATTTTACCTGCTGCAGGTAACACAAGGTTGTGTCCACATTCACGCCGAAACTCGGGAAGGTTGGAGGCGGTATTGAAGTGATTTGTTGTGTATAGGAAGTCGTATTTCCGCTATAGGTTAGTTCAAGTGTTACGCTGTGGTTGATTCCGTTAGCAGGCTGATTGAAAAAGAGCGTATCGTTTACAGAGACAGGAGCGCCATCGAGGTACCATTGAAATGAATCTCCTCCTGAATATTCAGGAGTTGCAATAACAGCTTGACCCGGACATGGGTTGGTGACACTCAAATTGAATGTTGCCGGCAATAGCAAATCAGGTGTAGCGCTCATATCGTATCTCGCAATACCACCGGAAGCCCCAACCGCCAATCCGTATGTAGAACAAAAATCCATTGAGTTGATCTGGACACCGTTCAATTGGGAGTTGCTGATTAGCGTGTCAGTATACTGGTACAGATTGTTCTCATTCGGGTGGACTTCATAAAAATTGTAGTAATTATTGGATACGATTTTGTTCGGAGATACGTAAAAAGCGTCCCTGATCAGAATGGAGTTGGAAGGCGTTTCAGAAACCACTGTTCCTGAAGGATCGTACAATACTACCGATTGTGAGTTGTTTGTGAATTTTCGTGTTTCTACCAGATGTCCGTTATTATAAGTTAAATCGGTGATTGTATAAGGCAAAGTGGTAGAGGTAAATGAAGTTGGATTGGAATTGGAAGAAGTGACTCTTCTGATTTCCCCGCCTAGAATCCAGGTGTTGTTCGCTGCGTCCCACTCAACGGTTTTGAAATTGGTATAAATGGGAGCACTTAAATTGGTCCAAGTAGCACCGTTGTTTATAGATTTCCTGATCAATCCTGCATCACCTACTGCCAGGATAACGCTTCCGTTGTAAGCCATATCCCTTATCAATCCGTTTGACTGAGTATAACTTGTCCAACTGCTTCCACTATTTGTAGTTCTCCAGATCCGGTAATATCCGTTGTTGTTTTCAGATAAAAGGTAAGAAGTCGGGGAAACGATCACAGCGGCATTTACACCATAGATATTGAGGAATGAACTGGAATTAATCGTTGACCAGGTTACCCCGTTGTCTGTGGATTTTAAAAAGTTTGTTCCACCTGCAATACATGTTCCGGTTGATTCCTGGATTTTTACAAATGATAGGGAATAATTATTTCCGGAGGGAATGTGATTCCATTGTCCAAACAACGAACATGAACAAATAATAAAAACTAAGAATAAAAGTGATTTCAAAATCGATGGAATTATGTTGATTGAACAAAGTTAATGAAAATATTAAAGTACTCCTTCGCTTCCAATTCCAGGTACTTATTAGTGGAGTTGAAGGATAAAAAATTTCGATCCCAATAATGTTATTACTTTTTAACTCCCTGATATTTCCAGGAAGCGTTTCCACCTAATCCACCGCTGGAACGTGTGATGTATAAACTATCATTTTTAAACAATACGTTCATGTAATTGTGGACATAACCAATGTAATATTCTTTCTCTTTCCAGAGTGAATCAATAGGAATGGAGGTTCCCAATACAATGACCTGTTTACCGTCTTGTTTGATTTCAAGATCTTCCTGGTAGGTGGAATCAGAAGTTGACGGAGTCATGTCCCAATAGTGGTAATCCACTCTGCAGGAATAGGTTCCGGATAATTTCTTTGCACGATGTTTATCACAGCTTAAGAGAAAACCGGTGAATATTAGCAGGATTAAAAGGTGAAATGGTATATGAATCTTCATGTTGTTGCTTTTAACGACCTTCTTTTATTTTGGTCTTTTCTGCCAGCTTTTTCATCATGAGTTGGCTATTTGTACCGTATGATGACCAACAAGGATATACGGGTAGAAACAGGTAATAGTTTTCAATTTTTAATATGGATCTGAAAAGATAGTAATCTTCTGACAAAAGGCAGCTTGCAAGTACCTGATCATTCTTAATTTCCTGTATGAGTAAATTTTCATTCAAAGGTTTACATACCTGGAATTCTATGAAGTCGGTTTTATTTTTACTTAGTTTAACTGTTCCCAGAAGAACGCCATTTTTGAATCTATTTGAGGCATTATCATAAAGATGGGTTGTTATTGTCCAGGTTGAGTCTGTCAAATCCCCGAGACTTTTTTCCATTTTCGGAATGTTTTCTTGTCCGAATGCTACATGGAGATTAAGCATCGTCAACAGTAGCACAGTAAGTATTGTTTTCATCCTTGTTAGCCCTGCGGAACTTCTATTCAAATCCTTCAATCTGTTTCAAATGCTGTGCTACCTGGTGTTTATTAAAATTATCCCATTTGGGAGCAACATCGGTTTTTTCACCGACCATGTTATCGATGCAGGTGTTTTCGTCTTTGTACATGTTATGCAACACTTCCAGGATTTTAAAGAAAAACTCGTCCAGCATGCCGATTGTGTCGAATTCGGCTTTGAATGAATTCAGTTGCAATAAATCCAGGACTTCCTGCTTTTCTTCCTCGTTGATTTCCGTCAGATAACCGTTTTTCAAGGCTTTGAAAACTAAATTATTCCAAACTACGGAATCGTGTCCCCAGGCTACATCCGGAAGATTCAGTGAATGCTCACAAATGACGATAATCGCAAGAAGCACATCGTTTAAATAGCTTGCAGGAAATTCGTCAAAGCTTCTGAATTCAAAACCACTTTGGTACATTTTTTCCTGGTTGAAATCCAAACCGATATCAGCAAGTAATTCATAGTCCAGGGCTGCTTCGATCTGATCCCGCCACCAGATATTTTCTTCTTTGCTGAATCTCAGGAGCTTTCTGAATTCTTCCACCTGGTAGGTTAGAATCTTTCCTTTCGCCATCACTTTATTGAACGTACCAACTCCGGTATAACGCGACATGGCATTTCTCATGGAACCACCGGCAAATTTCTCTTTTAAGTGATACTTTTCACTAACAATCTGCATGATATCCGGGCTGCCGAGTGTTGCAATGAAAAGCGGTTCAAACCATTGCAAAAGATAAATAGCGTTGGCGTGTTTCGCTTCAAAAGCAGGATAATCGACGATTCTGCTGTTTTCAGTCAGGGTTGGTAAGGTAATGTGAAAATGGTAAGTCCCATTGTTAAACAAAACGATGTTTTCCTGGTTGGACATAAACATATTGAGCCCGATGTTGTAATCCGGGAAACTCAGTTTTTCTTTCAGAACAGCGGATTCGTTGATTTTATCGATGAATAATTTTTTGGTGGCTGCCAGTTCATCACACGAATCGGGAATGGTTCTGTTTTCAAAGTATTTTGTTACAAATTCGATTGAGTCACCATCAAAATTGACAGATCCCATGGGATTGTTTTTTTGAGTGAGCATACTTTGAATGTTGTACGGTTGGGTTTCCAGGAAATTCTCCAAAATTGATTTCCCCAGGTATTCCGGGTTGTCGACCAATGGATTGGTAGATGCGATCGTTTTATGCTGATAGTTTAAATCGACCTTGTCCAATGAGTGACTATTGATCATTCGGCTGACCGAATACTTTTTGTTTGGATCAAATCCGCCTTCCAACACGGATGCCAGCACTCCTGATTTATAGCATTTCCTGTAGTCAATGCTATAGCGTTCACAACCGATTTTTTCTTGTATAAATGCACCAGAAACAAGGAGTGATTCTTCGAATTGCATGTAGGTTTCGTTTTCTAATCCAATTCCCCAGTAATATTTTTGTTTCTGATTTGCTTTCATTTATTTTAATCGGATTATGAATGTATTTTATTTAGTTGAACACTAATTGTTTAATCGTGGTAGTAGAACACATGAGAGGAATAGCGCTCATGATTCCACCAATCTTTCCGGGCTTTTGAAAAGTAGTTGTAATTGATTTTTCCTGCCTGAGATTGCAAGGGATAAATAACCACTCCGTTTTCCCGGTATGCTTTTTTGGCGTTGGTTTCCGGAACAATCGGCGCAATATGTCCGGAAAGTCCTCTGATCTTTCGCTTGGCGCAAATCATTCCAACACCACCTTCCTCGTTTACTTTCCGTTGGATTTCATCCAGGTCCGTCATTCGTTTCCACCCGAAACTGGCTCCCCATTTTAAAAACCAGTCGTGGATTGCGCTCGAGTAGATACGATCAACAGTTTCCTCAAAAACGGGTACAACTTCTTCTCCGTTTAATACTTTTTCGAGTGATTCATCGGTCCACCAAACTGTTGGCAGATACACTTGGGCGAAATAGCAAAAATCGTAAGCATAGACATTGCAATACGTGTCCTCTGGCGTTCGTTGATACCTCACATTGTGTTTCACGTCCAATGTGTCAATCAGCTGACGAATGCTTTCCTTTTTCGTCTCCGAATCGGTCAAATCGCGGTAGGGAATACCGGAATCGCTAATTGGATGGTGTTTGTCGAGCAAAGAATCCAAACGTGATTCCGGGCTCGGCAATAAATGAGCACTTTTTATCCGACTGTCTGATGTTGGATCATCGACGAGCGCTATTGAATGAGTTGCTGTAGTTTCCTTTTTCATTTTGGCCATTTTGAAATGAAGGGTCTTGATTGCCACAATGTGCGTAAAGGTACACTTTCAAAGTGAATTGGGGTTTAGGGTAGGAAAGTTTGAAGCATTTTATCGCTTACTTAAAAGGAATTAAATGCTTTGTTTTGTTATTTCGGTCATACAACTCTTCAAAATAGACTGCCTGATCCGTTTTCACATATAAATCCTTTTCACCGATATACCTGTCCAGAATCTTATAATGAATCATAGATCCGCTTTTAAACTTGACAAACAACCAATACTTAGGAAGCGCTTTTCTTAATTCGGCCGGTGAATCTGCGTTAAAGATTTCTACAAATTTTGAAATTTGTTGTTCGTTTAATTGAACGGAGATTGTATCGTATAGGTTTTTCTTTATTTCAGCGATCTCAATTCCTGTTTGGTCAATTTTAGGTAAACGAGATCCTTTACCACCTAAGCAGGAGAAAAGTATGAGTGATAATACCGAAAATAGTGCTTTCATTTTTGTTGCTTATTTAGTTCAATGATTCGTTTCCCAAAGCAGTTCGGCTTTTTGTTCGTCTGTCCACCAAAAGGCCTTTTTGTTCGTGTCCTTTTGTTGCCCGAATATCTTTTTGTAATCGTATGTCTTGAAGTTTAGTTTCAGAAATTCGTGATAATAGTCATCAAGATAAGGGCTAAATTTCTCTTTAAACGACATTTCGTCCCAGTCCTTTTGAGACTCTTCGAAATTCCCGATTCTCCTAACAATTTCGATTACTTCGTCTTTAGTTACGTTGTTCACTTTTTGAGGATTCGGAAGTCCGATTCTAAATGCTAAAACTTCCGCACCTTCTTCCTCCCAATATTCCGAAAGATTGTACTTCGAAATATCTTTACCCGTTAGTTGATTCAGCTTGTTTGCGATGCTGTTGGATGCGGTGCTATTTTCATCACCATAATCATCAACAAATGCGGTGTATTGAAGAATCTGTTCTAAAATTTCAGGATGCAATTTTTCTGCAATTTCAAGGTTTGGTTCTATTTCTATTCGTAATTCCATAGTGAGATTTAGCGATTGTTCTTGTCCTAAAATTCATACTTGCTTTCTTCGATTTCCACGTCTGAGAATGTTGTGAAAAATGCTTTTTCAATGGAATCCCTGCAGAAATCACTCAATTCCGGAGACATGTTTTTTAGTTTAACCAGGTCAAATGAAGTGATTTTAAAATCATGAACCTGCTCACTGATTTCCAGCTTATTTGAACCGTTTTGTTTCGAACTAAAGAGATGCATCGGGGTATAAATTTCTCCTCTGCTACTGAATCCCGGGATGTGAGGCGTTACGTGTAAACGTACAACATATTGGGAAAGTGAATCAGCTGGAATATGAAAGCCGGAAAAAGTGAATTTACCTTTCTTAATCCTCAGTTGCCCCATATTTTCTGGTGTCTTGTTCGGAAACGGAATAATTATTTCTTTATACGGATCGAATTTTACGAGGTAAATTTCACCATACCAGTGTTTCATTTTGGGTTCTTTCGCAAACTCCAAAATCAGCGAATCGCTGGATAAAGAATAGGTAATTACCGTGTCCTGGAATGTAGAAGTACTGATTATATCGTTAAAAGCGTTGATTTTTTCGGCTTTCGGATCACAGGCGAAAAAAGATAAACCAAGAGCTAATCCACCGATCAGGATAATAATAGTGCTTTTCATAGGTTTGGTGGTTTTTCAAATCATCAAATCACCCCTTTTGCCTTCAACTCCAAATATTTATTGATGGAGTTAATCGACAAATCTTCCGGTTTGGAAAGAATGGTTTGAATTCCGTTTTGACGCAATTCGCGGGCAATATTCCATTTTACGTTCGACATTTTGTCGGCAACAGCTGCTTCGATCAGTTCTTTGTGCGTATGAACCGGTTGTTGGGCCAGTTCCTGCAATTCGTTGTTCTGAAAGAAAATCACGACCAAAACGTGTCGTTTGTTCAAACGCTGAAGCATCGGCAAAGCCCTGCGCATCGCGAATTCACTTTCGAAATTGGTGTAAAGAAGTAAGAGAGAACGCGTTTTGACCTGCTTGCGGATTGTTTGGTACAGCAACTCGAAATTGGCTTCCTTGAAGAGTGTTTTCTGGTTGAACAGGCTTTCGAGAATGCGTTTTAACTGTCCGCCGTTTCGTTCTGCCGGAACAATCGTTCCCATTTTGTCTGAGAAGGTAATGAGTCCGGCGCGATCTCCTTTGCGAAGTGCGATATTGGTAAAAACCAGAGTCGAATTGATCGCATAATCCAGCATGGTCATTTTGTTAAATGCCAGCTGCATCGGGCGGCTTTTGTCAATGACACAGTAAACCGGTTGTGACCGTTCTTCCTGGTATTGGTTCACCATCAGTTCATTCTTCCGGCTGGTTGCTTTCCAGTTTACGGTTCGAACGTCATCTCCCTGAACGTAGTTGCGGATTTGCTCAAACTCACTGGTATTTCCGATCCGACGGACTTTCTTAATTCCCTGGGAAACTGTTTGCTGATTGAAGACCTTCAATTCGTATTGCTTCATTTGCAGCACGGAAGGATATACTTCGATGCTTTCTACCAATGGAATCACAATGCGCCGTTGAGCCAGGAAAAGGGTAGAACGTACGAAAATAACCACATCGCGGAATTCGTATTCGCCGCGTTCGGTGGGAATAAACGAATAGGTAAAATCCTTCACTTTCTTCGGAAGCAAAACGGCATTCCAGACTTTGGAACGCTTTTGCATGAAGAGTGGATAACCCTCATAAATCCCGACCTGGAGCGGTTGAGCGGTTTGATTCAAAACAGAAACAACCACTTTGTTTTCGTCGCCCAGGTTCATGCGCTGCAAGTATTTGCGCTGCACACGAATCGGTTCTTTAAACAAGTTCACAAGTAAGACATCCAGAACCAGGGCAAAAAGCAATACAAACAGGATTGTTTTACCAATGATTCCAAGGAAGGGCGCGAAAAATGCTCCTCCGACAAACACGATTCCGCTTCCTGCAACGAGGAAAAAGAAACGCGTGAGATGTAAACTTGCGAGTAATTTCATTAACGTGGAACTTCGATTGTTTGAACAATTTCACGAATCACATCTTCGATATGCGTTCCTTCCATTTCAGCTTCCGGAGTCAAAATCAAACGGTGATTCAACACGTGGATAGTCACGAACTGGATATCATCCGGTGTCACGAAATCTCTTCCGCGAATCGCAGCAAAAGCTTTCGCAGCCTTCAAAATAGACAAGGAAGCTCGTGGAGAACCTCCCAAATACAATTTGGAATGATTACGTGTTTTATTGACGATCTGAGCAATGTATTGGATCAAGCGATCTTCCACAATGATTTTTTCAACAACCGATTGCACTTTGCGAAGTTCATCAGCTGTAAATACCGGTTTGATATCTTCCAGATCCGGAGCTTTGATTTGGTCCTTATATCTTGTCAGGATCAACGTTTCTTCTTCCAAAGTAGGGTAATCCAGTTTGATCTTGAACAGGAAACGGTCTAACTGCGCTTCCGGCAAATTGTATGTTCCTTCCTGTTCAACCGGGTTTTGCGTAGCCACTACAAGGAACGGGAATGACATGTCGTAACGGGTTCCGTCATACGTAATTTGTCGTTCTTCCATCACTTCGAACAAAGAAGCCTGGGTTTTCGCAGGAGCACGGTTAATCTCATCGATCAATACGATATTGGAGAAAACCGGGCCTTTTTTGAAATTAAACGAGCTGTCCTTCATACTGAATACCGATGTTCCGATCACGTCGGAAGGCATCAAATCCGGAGTAAACTGGATGCGGGAGAAATCTACGTGAAGTACTCTTGAAAGTGCTTTGGAAGACAAGGTTTTTGCAACTCCCGGAACACCTTCAAGCAAAATGTGTCCGTTAGAGAAAATCCCGGCTAAAAGCAATTCAATCATTTCGGATTGCCCGATGACATATTTGCGCATTTCTTCGCGAACACGGTTCACTTTTTCTGCAACCCAGATCAATTCGGTTTGATCGCGTTGAACAAAAGAAGGGGATTCTTCTGTTCTCAGTGCAGATCCTTCCTGAGACAAAGGACTCTCTTGCTCTTGCGGAGCTGAATTCGTTGAAGATTCGTTGGATTGATCTTCGTTGCCCGGCATGAATGCCGCTAAATCGTCATTTCCTTCCTGGATCATGATTTATGAAGTTTAATGAATTCTACAAATTGATTCAAAGCAGATTTTGCTCTCCTGGAAAGCAGGCTTTGACGTATAATAAACGTGTTTCCATCTTCGCATTCGAAAACAACACGGTTCTTTTCAATCGTACAGCGAATGGTTTGATTGAGTGAGATAACCCGTTTACCGGCTACCAAACCATACACCACAATTTCATTCGCTTTAATAGTCACCACCGGAATACGAATATACCGGGATGCAAAATAAATCAGGAACATTGCCGGAATAATGAAAAGCATCCCGACTCCTCCTCCTAAAGTCAAAAGATATAATCCGCGCATCAAAGCAAGCAAGCCGTTCAGAAGAATAAATGCTCCCACATACAGGGATTTATCCAGGGAAATTTCCTTATCGGATGCGACAAATTTTTCTGTCGGATGAATAATTCCCGTTCCGATATAAAACTCCCTGATTTTGGCATAAACCAGACCCAGGTGTTTGTTGTCGACATGATTTTTCCGTGAATCCAGGCTTTGAACGATATCCGTGATTTTCTCGGAATCATACGGAACTTTCGCAATCAGTTTCTCTAAATTCTGTTCCAGGTTTTCCTTGCGGGAAAGATCAATATAGAAATGCTTGTTGATAGTCGCGTAGAAATTCTTCCGCATCACCTGTAAGACCCCGATCGGTGAATTCCTGGAAATGTAAATGGAGCTGAGTGTTTCCACAAATGCCAGCGACATGTTTCTCTTTTCGGTATAACCGGCCAATACTTCTTCTTTCCGTTTTGCGCGGAAGAATACATACAGTAAAAGCAGGAAGATCAATAAGAGAAATGCCAGGCGCAGCGCCGGATTTTTGAGAATAAACTGGATGAGTGAGTTGTCTTCTTTTTCAGCACCATCGTTCTCGGAAATTGCTTCGGAAATCGCCTGAACTTCGTTCCTGTTAATTCCGCAGGTCAGGAAAATAACAGGCTTGTCTTTCGGAATTTTATTCAGAATAAAGCGTGTATGTGCGTATCCGTTCGGCTGGATCACCTGGTAATTTTCAAACAGGTTGGGAACAGAGTGGAAGTGCACTTTTCCTTTGTGATGCTTTTCGTAGAACGCGATCGGGTGTTTCATCGCAAACAGGTAGGAACGGTAATTCGTGTCGATTATTTCCGTTTCCGAGAAAGCATACCAGTCTTCGCTGATCGTGTCGTTTTCATAGACATGATAGAAAGACAAGGTCGTGTCTCCAACCCAGGCAAAAAGCACTTTGTTATAATCCCAGTAAAAGGCATTTTCATTGAAATGTCTGCTGTATAAATTACTTGTCAGGTGATTGAAACTGATAAAAACAGTTGCCCCGCTGTCTGCATAATGCATGATCGAATCGTAAGCATCGTCTCTCAATCCAAAATCATCACCGATAAACAAATAAGTTGCTTCCTCGTGATTTGGAATTTCCTCCAGATCCGCCCAGTGTTTGAGATTGTAAATAGAATCTTTCACATGAACATCCAGCAAATCCATGAAAAAGGCAATGTTTCGCGGATTTCGATCTTTCAGGTCGTACGTTTTTTTCCAGTCCGAACTGTATTGTTTTGGTTTGTGTTTGGATGCATCAGCACCGGATCCGTCCAGGAACCAAACCACCAGGCCTATGAAAAGCGCAAATGCCAAAAAGGATATGATTACTTTTCTGTTCATCGGGCGTTTTCAATGGTTTGGAAAGCAGCTTTCAGTTTCGGTTCGATCACGGCATAGCTTTTTGCGTCAATGGTATAATCACCGTACCAAACGAGGTCGTAAATGGACACAATCTGTTCGAATTCTCTTGCTCCGGGTCTTCCCTGAACTTCAATGATGTAATGCATATTGGTTTTTTCCTTCTTCCAGAAAATCCACTTTCGGGTAATCAGCTCCTTCATGGCGAACAGGAAATAAATCCGGACGCACTCTTTGTAATTTCCGGCATTGGTAGCTTCGTCCAAACGCAGTTCCAATTCTGTTTTGGTGATTTCGGCCGGATTCAGGTCTTCCACCAATGCTTCGAACGGAATGGTCTTGACTCTCGGACTGCTGTTCTTAATCATGTAGTAAATCAAAATTGCCAGGGAAACAATAAGAACGATGATTCCAAGCCATCTCCAAAAATCTCCGGAGATATCCGGGCCGTCGATATTCGGACTTTGAGGAGCATCGAAATCCGGTACATCAACCGGTTGGGAAGGTTCGATATTCGGATCTTCTTCGATCGTTCCGGTTCCGCCTTCACCATCACTTCCGCTTTTTCCCTGTTCCAGGTCTTGCGGAGAATACGGACTTCCCTGGTAAGGCTTGGTTGTTCCGTTTGAACTTCCGTAACCTGTGGAAGAAGATTCATTGATGGAAGAAGGACTCTGGTAATTGTCAGATTCCGGGCCTTTGTATTTCTCAGATTGCTTGTATCCGTTTTCTTCGCGGAGCTGAATCCATTTTTCACGGGTATTCGGTTCTTTCTCCTTTTTTTGCGCGGTAAGCACCAAAGGAAAAATAACCAGGGCGATATGTAAAATCCACTTAATCAAAATCCAAAGATGTTTCCTGGTAACGCTTGCGTTTTCCGAAGTTGGCAAATTGTTTTTTCAAACCTGTTGACTGCGTTTGTTCCTGTGAAGTATAGAATAGGAATCCCATCATGATCACGAAGAAAGGAAGTGAGAACAGGAGGAAAAGAATGTACACGATCTGGCGCGCAATATTTGCCGGAACCAGGAAATCACTGGTATAATAACGGGCAACGTTTTTAATGAAGTTGGCTAATTTATCCAGGAAATCTTCCATCAGAGGTTCGCGCATGAAATTCACTTCCTGGTAGCTGAAAACGGCAGCAATCGGTTGTGCGAAAATGAATAGAACCAGGCTCATGAGTGAAATTCCAAGTAACACATTCCCGTAATTTTTTGCGCCAAAACGGAATCCGTCTCCAAAGCGTTTTCCGAACGAAGATTCTTCTCCTAAAACAACGGATGCGGCCTGAAGCCAAATGAACGGTGCGACAAACAAAACAAGGAACATCCAATACCACGGAAGGTAGAACAGGATAAGGAAAAGAAAACTCAGCCCCAACCAGGTTCCCGGCAGTTTTTGAAGCATGAATTTGGTGAACGCTTTCAGATTGGCTTTTTGATCCTGGTTTTTGAAATGGTACAGGATCGAAAGGGTGAAAATGCTCAGAATAATTGTCCAAAGGAAGGTCACCACGACATCGCTGATGGATTTGATATCAAATCCCATAATAATACTTAACTGGGAAGCCCAGTCGTATTCATATTGATGCGTCAGATCTTCGTAACGGGTTAAATCCTGGAAAATGACAACTGCAGCAATAATCGGGATGGTGAACACCAGGTTGTAGCGCATGATTTTCCCGATATGGACGCGGTAAAAGGAGAACGTATCGGAGAATATTTGCCCGAAAGTTCTGATTTTATGCAAGTCGAATAGATTGACGTATGTTTTGATCGGCGGATCGCTTTCGTGAACCAGTTCCGGATGACGTCTTGCGACAATCATCGGGTAGATGATGTAATAGAAAATGATGATGGCGAACGAAATCGTAATGATCGCCCATTTGGACCAATCCGCCAGTTCCTGGTAATTGTGTGTGACGAAGCTCTCCAGGAATCCTGCAGCAATCAGGAAGGGAATCAAGGACATCATGATTTTTAATCCGCGTTTTGCCGAAAGCTGAAGACTCTGCAAACGGGTATACGAACCCGGAAATAACAAGCCGTTTCCAAGCGTGATTCCTGCTCCGCCTGCAATGGCGATTGCACTGATTTCAAATGCTCCGTGAATCCAGATTCCTAAAAAAGAAACAACAAGCAAACCTTTCAGATGGAAGAAATACTGGAATGCGCCCAACATGATGGCGTTGTTGAAAATCAGGATATGGGTGCCGATTGTGAAAAGAATTCCGGCAATGAAGGTATAGAATGCGACCTGGATATTGTTGAGCGTAATATCGAAGAACATTTTGACCTGCGTGCTGCTGTGATAAACACCCAAAGGATCTCCTTTTTCGATGTTTTTCAAGGTCATTTCAACGTATGCGTCGCCCATAATCATGCGTGGGAAATCCGGGTTGAAATGCGTGGAAATTGCACCTACCAATGCCCAAAAGATGAAAACAAACAGCGCAAACAACAGGTTTTTGCGGGATCTGTAAATTTCTAAAGGAATGGAGACACGCCAAACGGAAAACAGTTTTTTCAGGGAATCTTTTCGTTGTTTGTGAACGAGATTGTGAATTCCCTGGGCAATTTGATTCAGATAAACGCGAACCGTCCGTTTGTTATAGAACGTTTGAGCATAACTTAAATCGTCCGTGATGTCGGAGTATAAGTCTGCAATTTCTTCAGGATCACTGGTTTGATTTGAAGTCAAAGACTGGAATTTCTTCCATTTTTCTTTGTTTTGTTCTATGAAGGAGGTTTCTTTCATCTGGAGGGATAAAAATAGTTTTTTTCTTGAATCCGTATTGCATTCCTCCCTGAAATTTATTTGACGTTAGGCATTTAACGGAAGAAAAAGTAGACTGAGCGGAGTCGAAGTCTACTTTTTCTTTGAAGCCTTATGTGAGATCTCGAACTTTCCGATTTTCAGGAAAAAGCCACCTTTCTCCGTTTCAGTGGCTTTTCCTGTTTTGAAATCTACGGGGGTGTTTGTTTTTTCGGAGATTGTATTTGTAATGATCGGAATCGGGTTCTTCATGTTTGAACTTCCTGCATTGGAAGCAAGATCTTTGCTCGGCGCTTTGTTCACATCATTATCCAGGGTTGGGGCAACCGGTTGTTTGTTGTCCTTCACTTCCGGCAAAATAGTCGGGTGATGCGGCTGCACTTTGTTGTTATCTGCCAATTGATTTTTCGGAGCTTCTGATTCCGGAATAATCACTTTCGGCTGCTGCTCTTTTTGAGATTCTTTTGGCTGCTGAATAGCCGGAGAATTTTTGTGAGCCATGGCCGGAGCTTCTTCTTCGAAAACGTTGTAATTCTCTTTAATCACTTCCGGAGTAGCATTCTTTTGCGTTTTTACGGATTCATTTTTCGGAGCTTTTTTGTGATCGTTATCCGCAAGATTATTGTGAGCAGAACCTTCATTCGTGGTATTTCCGTTTCCACCCAATTGGAAGAACAGGATCAAAATCGCAGCAGCGCTTGTTACGGCAGCCATCAATCTCCAGGAAACAAAGGCAATTTCCTTGTGTTTCAATTCTTCTTTGCCGTCATAAGGAACAGCATGTACTTCCAGGCGGGTTGCTTCGTAATCCTGAATGGTTTTCTGAGCTTCCGGATGTTTCGCCAAATAAGTGTTTAGTTGTGCATCCTCATTCCCCGATAATACCTTTTCAACCTTCCCGATTGCGAAATAATCCAGGTTTTCGGCAGAAATAAAACGATCCTCTTCCTTTTTGAGTAATTCCTTTTCAAGCGGAGAAAGCAGTTCCGGAGCATCATCCAGGATAATCAGTTCTTCATCTTCCAAACGCAATTCCGGATGAGCCTCTAAAAACTCTTCAAGCGCAATACGCTCGGAGTCGGAAAGATTTCCCTCCAGGTAATCCAAATAATAGGATTCGTAATTGTCGATATGAATGAGTTTTTTCATGCTACTAATTCTGTTGATTTCAGATAGTTCTTCAAGGTTTGTCTCGCTCTGAAAATATACACTTTCACCTGCGATTCGTTCAATGAAGTAATGTCTGCTATTTCATTGTAATTGTATCCTTCATAATCTCTGAGCAAAATCACCGTTTTTTGAATTTCCGGCAACTTGTTCACTGCTTCCTGTAAGGTTTTTTGAACATCAAACAAATGACTCAACTGGTCATCCTGTTTGACATCCTGTCCATCATAACTGGTCGTTCTTTTTTCTTTTTTTAATGTATCCACCAATTGATGGTAAGCTGTCGTAAACAAATAAGACTTTGCTTTCGACGCGTCAATGCTTTCATGTTTTTCCCAAACTTTCGAGAATGTATCCTGGATAATATCTTCGGATAACATCCTGTTTTGGGTGTGTTTAACTACAAACCGAAATAAATTATCAGCATACAATTCAACCGCCTCGTTGTATTCTTTTCTAGTCATGTAGTCGTTTAACAGCCATAAGACCATTTAGCGCCAATAAAGTTACAGCACTTTTGAAAGTTTTTTGAAAAATTTTTTAAACGGCTTGTTTTTTAGCTGGTTATAAGTGTATTTTCGTTTGAAATTTAATACCAACTGATATGAAACTAATTGTTGTACTGTTCCTGACCGTGTTCAGTTTTTCCTTTTCAAGAGCTCAGTGTGATGTGGATGTGCGTGAAGCTTTCGGCGGTGTTTCGTCGATTACTGTTTACAATACGTACATCACAATCGGTGCCATTGCGGATGCTTATGTGAATGATGTTTACAATGCCGATCGCGTGAAAGAATTGATGGGAGAACAGGTCAATATGCTTCAGACAGTGATTGATATGCTTGCTAAATGCCGCCAGGCAAAAAGTAACGGACTTTCAGCAGATGATGTGCTGTATGTACAGGAGCTGATAGATTGCATAACTTCCCTGAAAAAGGAAGCGCAGGGTTTGAGTGATTATGCCGCTACGAAAAGTGAAGAAGCTCAGGATCGATATAATGTAAATCGCGATAAGGCCTGGAACCAGATATCCGCTTTATTGGGACTTGATAAATAATTATAGTTTAACAATCCGCTCTCTGGAAGTTGAATGGAGTGATTTGACTTCCAGCAGGTAAGTTCCGGATGGAAAACCGGAAAAATCCATTGTTTCTTTCAAAACTCCTTGTTCGGATGCGATGATTTGTCCCATTGAATTGAGAATAGTCAGTTGAACAATTTCCTGGTTGCAGGAGATGGATACAAAATCGTGTGTCGGATTGGGATAAACCGAAAGAGTACTTTCCTCGCTTTCAGGAAGAGTTAGAATCGTGCTTTGGTGGTAAGCGATCGTTCCACCCACTGCCGACCAGATAAATTCGGGTGCAGGGTTGAAATCCAGGTTCCCAATCGCAACTTCATTCGTCATTTGATTATTGTTTTCATATAGGAACTGTTCTCCGCCGAAGGTTTCATTTCCCTGGTTGTAAAGTACACGTACTTTATTGGAATAAGCCATGTAGAGATCCTGGAAACCGTCCGCATCCGCATCGATTGATTGCATGGAACGGATTGCAGCGGAATGAAACAAGGTTCCTTGGAGTTGGAATGTCTCATCTCCGTTGTTGGTATAAAGCTTTACATCTCCGGTAGAATGCTGAATAACCAGGTCTTTGAAGGAATCGTTATTGATATCAACCGCATGAACCAAGGTGGAAATGAACACTTCGGAAGTAAAAGTTTGTGGTGTGAAATGCCCGGTTCCGTCATTGTAGTAAATCACACCACCAATGGTTTCCGCTGTGATCAAATCGGTGTGACCGTCGTTGTTCATATCTGCTGCTTCGAGATACATACATTCCAGGACATTCGGTGAAGTTTGAGTCGTCAGAATGGCTTCTTTGGTAAAAAGGGCTGCTCCGTTGTTCCGGTAAAAATCAATCGAGTGTTGCCCGATTACCGCCATATCGGGGCTTCCGTTATGATCAAAATCTTCAATCACGATCGCGTGACCCACCAAAATTCCGGAATCTGCTTCCTGTTTGATAAAACCACCCGCTGCGTCATTCAGGTAAATGAATAGCTCTCCGAAAGTTTGCGCAATCGTTGCCAGATCCGTATGATTATCGCCGTTAAAATCTCCTGCCGCTACAAAAACCGGGTAGGAGAGTGTGGAGTCGATGATGATTTTGTTTGAGAAGTTGCCGTTTCCGTCGCTGGAATAATAAGCCAGCTGATTGACATTGAATGCCTGTGAAACGATGACCTCGTTGAGGTTGTCGTTGTTGAGATCTGCGGTAATAATCCGTTTGATTCCCTGGGAAGCAACGGAGTTGTCGATGATGTTCACCGGCCCGAATTGCGAAAATCCGGCAAGTGAAAAAAGGAGGAAGAAAAGAAATGTAACGTTTTTCATCGTTCGAATAGCGTTTGATCAATGCGTTTGTAGCATAGATGCGATTTGTTCAATTAGTTGGAAAAGATGTCGGCAGTTGTTTTATTATTCTGAATTTTATTCAAATTACAGAAATGGACACGATACATAAAAGATTAATTACAATGAATGATGTTGGATTGCTTTTTTGATTCAAACCTTTACGTCCTTTCATTCTTTGCGGTTAAAAAGCAAGGCTCCCATTTATAAACCGCAGAGAGCGTAAAGATTAAGATGTTAATTGTGTATATTCTTTACCGATTTCCTTCAAGTTGTAGGACTTTCTATCATAAAGACAGAGAATTCTTAAACAAGAAAGGGACGTGATGCATCACGTCCCTTTCTGTTATTTGTTTTCTTGTTGAATATTAAAACTCAAACGTTTCCATAAACTTCGTGGTGAAATTTCCTTCGTTGAATTGAGGATCTTCCATCAGTTTTTGGTGGAATGGAATCGTTGTTTTGATTCCTTCGATGATGTATTCATCCAAAGCACGTTTCATTTTCAGAATTGCTTCTTCACGTGTCTGAGCAACTACGATTAATTTTCCGATCATGGAGTCATAGTTCGGTGGAATCGTGTAACCTGCGTAAGCATGTGTGTCAATTCTCACACCATGTCCTCCCGGTGAATGATAGCTGGTAATTTTCCCCGGAGACGGACGGAAATCAGCATACGGATCTTCTGCGTTGATACGACATTGGATCGCGTGCATTTGCGGATAGTAATTCTTACCTGAGATTTTCTCTCCGGCAGCAATCTTAATCTGCTCTTTGATCAAATCGTAATTGATTACTTCCTCCGTAATGGTATGCTCAACCTGGATACGTGTATTCATTTCCATGAAGTAGAAATCGCGGTTTTTGTCAACCAGGAATTCTACTGTTCCAACACCTTCGTAATTTACAGCCTTAGCAGCTTTAATTGCAGCTTGCCCCATTTTCTCACGCAATTCGTCCGTCATGAACGGAGAAGGAGTTTCTTCCACCAATTTCTGGTGACGACGCTGAATGGAACAATCACGCTCGGATAAGTGACACGCATTTCCGAATTGGTCTCCTGCGATCTGGATCTCGATGTGACGAGGCTCTTCGATGAATTTCTCCATGTAGATTCCGTCATTCCCGAATGCAGCAGCAGCTTCCTGACGAGCTGAATCCCAAGCCGGTTCCAATTCCTCTTCATTCCAAACGATACGCATTCCTTTTCCACCACCACCAGCGGTTGCTTTCAGAATGACCGGATAAACTACTTTTTTGGCAGTTTCACGCGCATCATCCAAATCAGCAAGTAGTCCTGCTGAACCTGGAATGCAAGGAACTCCTGCTGCGATCATCGTTGCTTTTGCAGTTGCTTTATCACCCATTCCGGCAATTTGCTCCGGTAAAGCTCCGATAAACTTGATTCCGTGTTCCTGACAAACACGTGAGAATTTTTCATTCTCAGACAAGAATCCGTATCCCGGGTGAATAGCGTCTGCATTGGTAATTTCCGCTGCCGCAATGATGTTTGCAATTGACAAGTAAGATTTACTACTCACAGCAGGTCCGATACAAACTGCTTCATCCGCAAAACGCACCGGTAAACTTTCTTTATCCGCAGTAGAATATACTGCTACCGTTTTGATTCCCATTTCTTTACATGTGCGAATGACACGCAAAGCAATCTCGCCACGGTTGGCAATTAGTATTTTTTTGAACATAAAATCGTGTTTAATGAGTAACTGGTTGTTCTACTTAGAAACAACTGTCAATTAAGCAGGATCTACCAAAAATAATGGTTGATCGTATTCAACTGGTGTAGCGTCGTCAACCAACACTTTTACGATTTTCCCTGAAAACTCTGCTTCGATTTCATTGAACAATTTCATCGCTTCGATGATACAAACAGTTTCTCCTTTGTTGATTGATTGCCCAACGCTCACGAAAGGATCTTTATCCGGTCCGGAAGAACGGTAGAAAGTACCGATCATCGGAGACTTTACAGTAATCAATTTTGAATCTTCTGCAGGAGCAGATTCAGTTACTGCTGGTGCTGCAACTTGTGCAGGAGCCGCTGCCTGAGCAGGAGCTGCTACCATTTGTGGAACAACAGGAGCTGCTGCTTGAACGATGATTGGAGAATCAGATTTTTTGCTCTCGGATTTAATCGTGATTTTAAAGTCTTTTTGCTCAATTTCTACTTCCGTAACACCTGATTTTGCTACAAACTTAATTAAGTCTTGGATTTCGTTCAGATTCATATCAGTATAATTTATAAAGTTGTTTTTTCGATTATTATTAAGAGTTATACGCCCATTTCAAATAGATAGCTCCCCAGGTAAATCCACCTCCGAAGGCAGATAAGATCAGGTTGTCACCTTTTTTCAATTGTTTTTCCCAATCCCACAAACAAAGTGGCAATGTACCTGCAGTTGTGTTTCCGTAGCGCTGAATGTTAATCATTACTTTCTCTTTCGGAACACCCATTCTGTCTGCAGTTGCATCAATAATCCGAAGGTTTGCCTGGTGAGGAACCAACCAATCCACATCATTCGGAGTCAGATTGTTTCGTTCCATAATCTCAGCAGAAACTTCAGCCATATTGGTTACAGCAAACTTGAATACCTGCTTTCCTTCCTGTTTTACAAAGTGCAGACGCTGATCAATTGTTTCATGCGTCGGAGGGTTTGCAGAACCTCCTGCAGGCTGATACAAATATTGTCTTCCGGAACCATCGGAACGCAGAATAGCATCCTGAATTCCTAGACCTTCCGTATTTGGTTCCAATAAAACAGCGCCACCACCGTCACCGAAAATAACGCAGGTTGTGCGATCCTCATAATCCAGGATAGCACTCATTTTGTCAACACCGATTACGATTACTTTTTTGTGCTTTCCGGATTCGATGAATCCCGCACCTGTTTGTAATCCGTAAATGAATCCGGAACATGCTGCGATCAAATCGTAACCCCATGCATTTTTAAGTCCCAGCTTATCACAAACTACGTTCGCTGTTGAAGGGAAAGGATAATCCGGAGTGACTGTCGCCAAAATAACCAACTCCACATCCAAAGGATCGGTGTTGGTTTTCTCCAAAAGTCCTTTCACTGCAGCAGCAGCGATATCCGAACAAGCACCTTCACGAAGAATGCGTCGCTCTTTAATTCCGGTTCTTGATGTGATCCATTCGTCGGAAGTATCAACAATTTTAGCTAAATCGTCATTTGTAACTACTTCCTCCGGAAGGTAGCCGCAAATGCCCGTTATCGCTGCAGTGATTTTACTCATTTTATTGATTAAAAGCTTCGTTAATGTTTTTTGTGAGATCTGATTTGGCTACCTCGTAGGAGTGGAGTAGCATACTTTTTACGGCTTTATCGTTAGAGATCCCATGACCGATAATTACATTACCCTTCACTCCCAAAATCGGAGTTCCACCATAATTTTCGTAATTAAAACGGTCAAAGTATTCATCACGAATGCCTCTTTTACGCATCAATGTGTAGATTCCTTCGGCTTGCTTCAAAGCAATGTTTCCGGTAAATCCGTCACATACGACTACGTCGGCCATACCCGTAAATAAATCACGACCTTCAATGTTTCCAATGAAATTAATTTCATCCGATTCTGCCATTAACTTATGAGCAGCAATCGTCAGCAAATTTCCTTTGGTTTCTTCTTCTCCGATATTCAACAAACCGATTCGGGGTTTTTCAACACCATACACACTTTTAGCGTAGAGGCTTCCGAGGACTGCAAACTGATACAGAACATCAGGTTTGCAATCAGCGTTCGCCCCAACATCCAAAAGAATGGAGTTGTTGCCATCGACTGTTGGTAATACGGAGGTAATACAGGGACGGATGATTCCTGCGATGGTGTTGATCTTGTAGATTGCACCAACGAGCATTGCACCGGTATTTCCCGTACTTGCGAAAATGTCAATATCCTTCCTGGCAAGCAAATCAAAACCGACCGCGATACTACTATGCGGTTTGTTCGGAATTGCGCGCGTCGGATGGTCGTGCATGGTGATAACGTCCGGAGCATGAACAATGTCGTACGCTTCCGGAGTTTCATTCAACGCGTTAAGGCCACTCAAGATTTGATCCTGGTCGCCAATCAACACGAGACGCACATCCTGAGGAAGTTCTTTTCTAGCAAGTACAGCACCGGCTATATTAGCGTCAGGTGCAAAATCACCGCCCAAAATATCAATTCCTATCTTCATCAGGAGGAATGTTTAGTAAAAGCGAATTAAATCGCTACTTCTTTCTCAGCGACTACTCTTCCTTTGTAGTACAATTTGCCTTCATGCCAATGTGCATGGTGGAACAAATGTGGTTGCCCAGTTGTAGGACAAGTTGCAATATTCTTCGCGACTGCATTCTTGTGAGTTCTTCTCTTATCACGGCGTGTTGTCGAGATTCTGCGTTTTGGATGTGCCATTTTTACTTATTTATTTCAATCGTTAATTCAAATTTTTCAATGCGGACCATCTCGGATCTATCGGTTTGTCGTCATCCGGATCTGAATCGTCATCATCATCTCCTTCTTCGTCTTCCCAGTCATCCTCATTGTCCTCATCATCTTCCCAATCTTCTTCATCGTCCCACTCGTCGTCATCCTGTTCATTTGCATTGACAATGTACTTGTTATACAAATCCATTACTTCTTCGTTGCATTCTCCTTCCGGATGAAGTCTTCGGGCAGGTAATGAAATAACCAACAACTCATAGATCGGTGCTGAAACATCCAGTTCAAATGATTCGGGATGAAGAATAATTAAATTCTCGTCTTCCGAAACTTCTGTTCCGAACTTGTAAACAATGCGGTAATTCCCGTAAACTGAAACTTCCATCGGATCGTTGCAACGATCACACGGAGTGGTCACAGTTCCTGAAAGCGAAAATTCCGCTATCATCATTGTTTCTTTCTTTTCAAATGCCAGTTCAATATGAACATTCGCATCATCAATCAGCGTGTTTTCAACACCTTCAAAGAACGATTTGTGAATGTCGAACTCATAGCGATGTGTCCCTATTTTTAACCCGACAAATTGGATTATGAACTCATTCGAAGATTTCTTCACTACACAAAAATTGGAGGGCAAAGGTAGAAAAAATAAACGAATAGATGTTGATAATCTATTAAATTTTAATTTTCACCTAATTATTTTATGTCTACAGGAATACTTGCCCTTCGTTTAAGCAACCCGTAATTGTTTGATCCGGTCTTCACAAAGGGTGTTTGTAAAGACCGGAAATAGGATTGTTTTGTCTGTGCTGTCGCTTGACTATCATCGAATGAAGTGTTTTGAACTGCACTAACGTTTGTTCTAATCGAAAGCGCTGCTTTCTCTTATTCAATTTCATGTTGTCTGTCACCTTTTTTACGGTGGTGAGCAGATTCCTGTATTTGTAATGGATTTGCGCCGGCATCTTTTAAAAACTTGCGCGTTTTGAAAATATCCATTGCCAGGTAAATCGCACTTCTCATGGACTGTGGATTCGCTTCGTTCTTTCCTGCAATGTCAAAGGCAGTTCCGTGATCGGGCGAAGTTCTCACAATCGGAAGACCGGCTGTATAATTCACCCCGTCTTCAAAAGCCAGTGCTTTAAATGCCGCCAATCCCTGGTCGTGATACATGGCTAAGACAGCGTCGTATTGACTGCGTGTCGGACTGCCAAAAAATCCGTCGGCAGGAAAAGGGCCGAAGGCAAAAATATCTTCATTCTTCGCTAAATTAATTGCCGGAGTAATCGTTTCAGCTTCTTCATTACCCATTTTTCCGTTTTCGCTTGCATGCGGATTCAAACCGAAAACCGCAATTTTCGGACGTTGAATTCCGAAGTCTTTTTTCAGACTGCTGTCCAGTTCTTTAATCTTTGCAAGAATTTTCTCACGTGTCAATGCTCCTGAAACGTCTTTTAAGGGCAAATGAGTCGTTACTAAGGCCACGCGAAGCGATCCGCTCACCATCATCATTAAGGCTTCTTCCTTGCCTGCTAAATGTGCTAAATATTCGGTGTGCCCCGGAAACTGGAATCCTGCCTTTCCGATCGCTTCTTTGGAGATCGGTGCGGTTACCAGGATATCGATTTTTCCGGAAGCCAGATCTTCTGTGGCACGCTCCAAAGAAAGGAAAGCGTATTTCCCGCTGGTTTCCGTTCCCTTTCCTAAATCAAACTGAACTTCTTCGTTCCAAACATTGACGATATTAATCTTGCGATTAACCGCTTCCGTTGCTGATTTGCAGGTTTGGTAATTGAATTCCGGTTCGTTGAGTGCCTTTTTATGAAAGGAAATAGTTTTGGACGACGCATAAATAATCGGTGTGCAATCCAATAACAAACGGTTGTCTGCCAATGATTTGATGACTACTTCCGGGCCGATTCCGTTGATATCTCCAATGGAAATTCCTACACGAATCGGAACTGCGCGACCTTCTTCCTTGATTTTTTCTTTCTCTTTTTCCATCTTATGAAAGTCGTTTTAGGAAGTTAATCAATAAACGGATTCCGGTACCTGTTCCCCCGAAACCTTTGTAATCCTGTGGTTTGTCTAAGAACGCCGGTCCTGCAATATCCATGTGGATATAAGGTGCTTTCACGAAATGTTCCAGGAATTTTCCAGCCGTAATCATTCCTGCATAACCGCTTCCGATGTTGTTCAGATCAGCAATTTTGGATTTCATTTCGTCGTAATAATCATCCCAAAACGGAAATTCAACGACACGCTCGTGTGTTTCCATTCCTGCTTCATTCAAATAATTGAAATACTTTTTATCCGCATTTCCCATAATGATGGATGCTTTGGAACCGATTGCGCGAACGGCTGCTCCTGTTAACGTTGCAGCGTCGATGACCAATTCCGGTTTGTATTTGTCGGCATAAGCCAATGCATCTGCTAAGATCATGCGCCCTTCTGCGTCCGTATTCAATACTTCTACGGTTGTTCCGTCATACATGGTGATGATATCGCCGGGTGCGTAGGCGTTCAAGCCCGGACGGTTGTCTGTTGCAGGAATCAACCCGATCAAATGAACCGGTAATTCCATCATAGCCGCAGCGTAAATCGTTCCTGCCATCATCGCAGCTCCTGCCATATCGGATTTCATGGAATCCATGGAGCCGGCTGTTGGTTTCAAGCTCAAACCTCCGGTGTCGTAAACAACTCCTTTTCCGACTAAAATAATCGGTTTTTTGTTGCTTGGTTTTTTTGGTTTGTATTCAATAATCGTAAAAGTGGGCGGGTCGATAGATCCTTTGTTTACAGCCAGTAAACCTCCCATTTTCAATGCTTCAATCTTGGATTTCTCCAGGATAGTCACGGAAAATTTAGCTTCTTTTCCTTTAGCTTCAATGGATTCTGCCAATTGCGTGGCATTCAATCCGGAAACAGGTTCGTTTACCAGGTCGCGTGCCCAGAATACTGCTTTCAAAGTAGCTGAAAGTTCCGAAAGGGAAGCTGTAGTGATTTTCGCTGAAAAATCGATTGTTTCCAATGCGAATTTCTCTTTAGCGGCTTCTTTCCGGTATCTCAGGTATTGGTAACAGGAAAGTGCGAAACCTTCTGCCGTTAACAAGCTGTTTGATTTTCCGCCGTCAATAAAAATACTTTTTACTTCTTTGGGTAAAACTCCGCGCAGTTTGTTTCCCATGACGCGTTGTTTTTCATCGTTTGCCTGGTCTTTGATAAACACATAGTGTTTTCCTTTCAGGGGTAAATGAAGAAATTGTGCGTCTTCGTTTTTGTGGAAGAATTCCAGTTCTTCGGACACAACTTTCGGAAGTTTTGTTTGTGTTTCAATCTTTTTCCCAACAAGGACAACGAGGCCTTCTTGCTGGTCGAACACAGCGGATGTATTAAAATTCATATTAATCGAATTGCGTGAATCGTAAAGATAAGAAAAAGCGTAGCTTTTGAAGACTGAATTATGACAAACGTTAGTGCGGAAATAATTCAGGACTATGGCGTAGCTTTTGAAGATTGAATTGTAATCCGTCAAATGCCGGATTAGTATGAAACAGTTGCGGAGTATTGGAAATGCAAATTTTTCCCGCAGATGCACAGATTGGTGCTCGCCTACCGGTCTCGCTGGTAGCGTTGTGGCTTCGAAGTGTTTAACAGTTCAAGGGTTGAATGATTTGAACTGTTTTAACTTTTGAACGCTTGAACCAATTCCTATTTGTTCTGCTTTTTCACATATATTTTAAGCTTTCGATAGCCAAAAATCCCCGTTGGGATGAGAATGATGAGTAAAGGCCAAATAGAAAGCAGCGATAACACAAAACCGACAATTGCACTCCAGCCTTTTGAAAGCGAATTTCCCGCATCTTCCCAGAAACTGCTTTTATCCGCTAAAACCGGAGGGTGAGATAATGTTTTGAATAATTCGATATTCAGCGTTCCGTATCCAACCTGGTTGTCCAAAAACCGCAAACGACCTTCTTGGCTTTCGATTTCTTCAATCAGTTGGCGCACCTGGTTTTCGATCGATAACAGATCGTCTACATTTTTGGCATTGCCCGTAATTTCCTGGTAGCGTTTCAGGTAAGCTTTCTTGCTCTTCAAGCGTGTTTCGATGTCGTAGTATTCTTCTCCGACGTCTTCTGCATGAATGTTTTTTGCAAGGATTTCATCCGATCCGGAATTGATGCTTTGCAGTAATTGGTCAAAATTGGCTGAAGGAATCCGCAATTGTAAAGAATAACGCAATTCATAAGCGGATTTGCTGAAAGATTCGTTGTCGTAATAACCGCCGATTCGTTTTAAAACCTTATCCAGGTTGGCTTTGCTTTTTTCAATCTGTTTGGATTTGAGGGTGAGTTCTCCGGTTTTGATGAGTTTTTGCTGCTGAATACCTTGTTCGGTCTTTTTGAATTCAGCAGAATAACGTTTGCTGTCCGATAATTCTTCGTTCTGAATTCCGGATTCATCGGATCGGGAACTTCCCATTTCAAGGGCAGATTTTGTTTCCTTTTGGTTCTCTGATGAACAGGCAAGAAGGAAAAGCGGAAGGATGGCGATGCTTACTGATTTGACGATGGAATGTGACATAGTTGAACATTTAGTTCTGAATGTTACACATTACACGAATAAAAGTTCAATTAGCTTGATTTTGAAACCTGTTGTCCCAGGTTTTTCAGCATTTTGATCGTTCGTTCCAGGTTTTTCAGATCGATGTCCTGTAAAAATTTGACGTAAAATTCTTCGAACATTTTGTTGTATACACGGCACATTTTTTTTCCTTCTTCGGTTAGAATAATGAGTTTATTCCGACGATCTGCCGTGTCTTCCTGGCGAAAAACCAGGTCTTTGGACGACAGTTTGTCAATGATGGGAGTGAGATTTGCCTTGTTCATGCGGACGGTATCCGCGATTTGTTGTTGATTGATTTGTTGGTTTCTGGAAAGAACAATAAGTACCTCGAACATTTCTACCGTAATTCCGAGATCATTGTCTTTCAATTTCTTCTTGAAATAAGCCTGAATGATAAAGCGAACTTCTTTGATGGAATCAATCAGCTCTATCAATTTCACCATATTGCTATTTTCGATTTCAATCATACTATAAAGTTAAAAACAAAACAGTTATGTATTGTAACTAAACGTTCAGAAAAATAGTGAAATGACTAAGTTATTGAGTTATCTGAAATAAAGAGCAGTTTTTTGCTGCTCTTTATTCAAGTATTTGATTTTCTACAGATTAGAATCCTCCGTAATTCAGTTCTTCTTCGAAATAACCTTCCGGAGCTTCGCCGTTGTTCATATTGATTCCGTAATACTTCCGTTTCAATTCTTTCCCCATTCGATAGGTGATGACACTGACGTCGAGTAATTTTTCCTGGTAACTCAAAATCGCATCCAAATTCTCCAGGTTGGGATTCAGGCAAATTTCGCTCATGTTTTTTACACTTCCCAAATCTCCTTTCAACCAGCGGCCGTTGCGTTTTCCCTGGATGTATTCACCGACCTGGTTCAGATTTCCGTTTACATCATAGATCTTCCAGATTCCTGTCGGAAGACCATCTTTCACCCAACCTTCATTTTGAATGGATCCGTTGTCGTAATAGTTTTTGACGTATCCGTTTCTGCGGTGCTGCGCGGTGTCTTTTTCCCAGAAACAATACAACATGCGTTCTTCGTTGTGGTCGGTATGTGCACAATCGTATTTTTCGAATTTTTCAATGATCCAGCTTTTGCTCAATGGATTGTCATCCTTATCCAGGTAGTAAACAATTCCTTTTGATTTGAATTTGATACTGTCATTGACCTGGATGATGGAATCGAAGTATTCCACTTCCATGAGTTTTTTGCCGTAATAGTTGAAATACTTCCAGCATCCGGTTTTCACACCTTTGGAAATCGTTCCGATACGGGCAATAGTGTCGTTTGGATAATATTTTGTGATGTTGTAATCGATTCCGGATTTGTTCACCAAACTTGGTCGGCCATAATACGGCTCATACAATCCGCCATTGGAATAACCGGCCTGGTAAATCAACTGCTCGATGCTGGAACTTTCAGTAATATCAGCAAAATTGAACGGAATCGAATCGCGCCAGTCAAATTCATAGCGGACACTCAGTTCGTTTTCTTCCCAGATTTTCTCTTCAATCGGTTGGTTGTATTGAAACTTGACGTATTGGTATTTGAATCCAAGTGTGTCATAAGCTTCGTAATCATCAATCGGATCGCCGTTCAGGAAAAATCCTTTTTTTGCCAGTTTTCCATTGGAATGATATGCTACAGACTGACCTTGAAGCAACCCGTTTTTAAATCCGAGATCAAAAATCAAAATGGAATCTTTCCCTGGATAGGTAAAATAGGTTTTCACATTTCCGTCCAGGAAGCCGTCTCTGTAATACGATTGATTGTAGAACAATTTGTTTCTTTTAAATTCCATACCTTCTTTTGCTCCATCCTTGTAATTCACATAGTTCAAGGTATCGCCTTTCCAGTTGAGTTGTGCAAAAGGACCGTCCAACACTCCGTTTTTGAAATAGCATTTGGTTTCCGGGTAATACACGGGTTTTGCCGGATATTCTTCAAACTTGCTTAATGGATCTCCGTACTCGTAATCTTCCGTCTTCTTTTTCGGCTTTAGTTTCGGTGCAGCACATTCATAATCGATGTTTTCTCCATGTGCTTCTCCATTTTTATACCCGATTGTAGAGCGAATTTTCCCGAACTGATCTTTGTATGTCCACATACCTTCCTGTTTTCCGTTCAGGTATTTTCCTTCCACGGATGAAATAAAGGAGCTGTTTTTATTGAAGGTTGCCGCTGAAGCCGAAAAGTCGATGTCTGTATACGTCACCTGGTCAAATCCATAAGGTTGATTTTCATACGCAGCTAAAAAAGTTCCGTAAAGATTGGGGAAAAAAGCTGCCACAGCATGTGAAAGTTGTCCGGAACCATTGAATTCAGAAACATAACCTAAGAGGAGATCCGAACGTTTTTTTGATTTTAGAAAACTTTTCAATGCAGATTTGTACAGCTTCAAGTCGGTAGCACCGTTTGGAAGTGTTACCTGGATGGCTTGATCACTCGTCTTCACGCTGAAACTTCCTTTCTTGTCATTCAGTTTGAAGGTTCCGGTAAAGGGGTTTTCATTGACCCATAATTCCTGGTCGCTTTCCTTGCTGTATTTGTATTCCCAATAAAACGCCAGTTTTTCGAGCATGAACGTGTCCGAAAGATTTGTTTTCCAGTAGTCATCAAGTGTTCCGTTTTCGATGATGTGCAGCTCGAGATTCTTGAAACGGGTGGTTTTTACCGAATTGGCATTCAAATAATCTTCCGAGAAAACAACTTCCTGTTTGGTTACGGTATCGCCCAATAAATTCCGTTCGAATGAATACAGTGTCCTGGTTTTCGGGTAGAAATAAACTTGTTTCGCAATGGAAGAATCGACCTTAAACAATTCCTCGATAAACAATACTTTTTCAGGGTTATCCAGGTACAAATCAGCGTCGTCAGCGTAAACAAATGTCGGTTTGCCATAATTGCGGTCGTATGCCTTTTGATCGATCGTCACGGTCGCATGGTTGTTTGCTTCTGTTTGTTTGAGCGCATTTCCTTTGGAATCATACCAGGATTCATAATATTTGACCCCGTTGTAATCATAATATCGCTGTACATATTGGTTCGAATCAGGGATGAAAACAACTTCGTTTGCAATGGTTCCGTTGTCCCAGTAAATCGGCTCTTCTTTCACCAACGAACCATCTTTTACTTCGAAGCGGTATTGAAGTTGTCCGTTTAGGTAATAGTGTTCTACAACGCCTTCGTATTTGTACAGATAACCGATCGAATCGATCAGGTTGTTTAAGGTATAGCGTTTTCCGTTGACAAATTCATAGGTTTCGTTCGGATTGTAGCGCTGACTGAATGGATCTTCCATGTCGAGCGTATAATCGTAATCATCATAATAGAGCTCTTCGCCTTCATAACTGGTAAGATTTTCCTCCGGAAGCTCGAGATTATTGGTATCGTCTTCCAAAACGGTGTAGAAAGAATCGAATTCCGGAAAATCCGTTTCATATCCATAACTCGGTTCACCGCTGCTGTTTTCAAGGACTAATGAATCATTGACATCGTATCTGTATGTCATGAAATCGTAAGGAATCACGGAATGCCGGATAATCGTAGATTTTCCTCTTTTTTGATCGGAGCGCAAAGTATAGCGGTCAACCAGGGTCTTTTCCTCACTTTTTGTAATGGTGAGCTTGCCTTTTTTGTCTGCCGATACAATGGTTTTGTATTCGTAGATTTCCCATGCTCCGCTTTCCTGGTCGTTCGTGTAATGACCGGAAGTAAGTAACTCTTTATTTTCATAAACGGTATACGGACCGTTTTTTAAACCATCCAGGAAGTGAATGCTTGTTATATTCGTGTCAAATTGCAGGCTTTTGAATCTGCTTTCAAGGCTTTCGTCCGGATTGTATTCGTACTTGGAATCGGTATTAAGTGTGTAAGTATAAATTTTCCAAAGTCCGGTTTTCTCACTGTCAAGATATGCTCCGGTTTTCACTACTTCTCCTTCCGGATTAAGCCAGGTGCTCGTTCCAACGATCACATTGTTTTTAATAGAAAAGTAAGCCGCAACAACATCGTTTTTGTAGCGGAGAACCCGTTTCGAAATATATGGAATGTCGCGATAGAACATTACGTAATCTCCATCGGGAAGAGTTGTCAAAGCAGGAGTCGGGTCGATTGAAATGCTGTTGTCTGCAGTTACCAAAAAGTATGGATATTTTTCCAGGATCTCTACAAAATCTTTCATGTCTTTCTTAGAAGATTTTGGGATTTTGACCGCATTTTTCTTTTCAAGTGCAGTGATTGGTTCTTCCGTAACGGAAATGATTTTCTCATTCCGGTCGTCGCGCTTGATGACTTCTTTCCGGTCGGCAAAATTCATATAATATTCCTGCATTCCCTGAACAGGTTGCTGATGCGGATAAACCAGGTACTTTTTTCCTTCAATGGTTACCTGATCCACCTGGGCAGATGAAAGCAAAGAAAAGAGTGCCAGGAATGTGAATAAAACTTTTTTTTCTAAAGGGTTGCTGATCATGAAAGACAGTGATTTAATTGTGATGCGAAAGTACGGGAATAAACGGGTGTTATTCATAAAATGAATAAGTGAAGATTTCCTGCGTTTGGTAATGATTCACGCTTTCCACATGTTCTTTTTTATGAACCACCTTTTCGGGTAATTTTTTGCTGTTATAATAAATGAACGATTTCACGGAAGTTACAAAGGTTTCATCAATAAAAGTTGAATCCAGGTAACCGTTGAAATGCCCGTTTGCGTAATTGAAATAACGCTTTTTGAAAAACGGGTAGTCTTCGTTAGTAATTACTTTCGGATAGTTCTTGGAATAGTAGTCATAGTTTGAAACAAATTTTTCCTTGACTTTGTTTCGTACTTTGTAGCGTTTGATGGGTTTTTCGGGTTCTCCCAAAACAATCCAGTCATTCGGTAAAGGGTTTGCAATGGAATCAACAGAAAGCGGTCCGAAGTATTTTTTGTTGAGAACAAAATGAATCAGATCCAGGTTGTTTGAAGCTTCAAAAGAAGCATAATCCGGAGTGATTCGTCCGGCGTTATAGGTAAATGTATTGTTTTCTACCCCGTAGAGATTGTCTTTCTGAATGACTTCGCAATAGCCCAAAGAGCCGGGTTTTCCAATTTGAAAGGATTGATTCGAAATGACAATTCCTTCCGAGAAATCCGTTACTTGCATCTGAACAAGCCTGCCGCTTTGATTAAACGTGTAGATAATGGTTCTTTTCGGAAAAGTTTCATCATCGGAATCCCCGCTATATGCACTGGTGTCGGAAATAACTCCTTTGAATGACGTAATGGTGAGTTGTTTGATTTTTTGCTTCGCAGCAATGCTGTCGTTGAACCAAAACGGAAAATTGATCAGTAAAGAAATCTCTTCCTGAAAATAAAGCGGATGAATGAAATCGGGAGTGATTTCAGTATGTTGGATCGGAACCTTCTTCTTTTCAGTGCAGTCAGAAAGTGTAAATCCCAAAAAAATCAAGAGGTAAACAGTCAATCGTTTCATCCATTTAAAGGTAATATATTTTATGACATGGATTGAAAACTGTCGATGGAGGAGCTTAATTTGTGTCCTGTGTCTGATTTCCGGGGCTTTGCTTTTTTTCTTTCTTGTAAAAACCAAATCAGTTCAAGTGTTGAAAAGTTCAAAATGTTCAATTTGAATTGCTTGAGCCTTTGAACTTTCTGATCTATCCTTGGACACTGGTTTCATTTAAAATCGAAGTGGTTTTAACGGAAAAACCAGGGAAGTATTACAGTTTTGTTTCCGATGACACTTCCCTGATGAGATGAAATCTCCGAAGAGATTTAGATTGCCGTGTATCCACCATCAGCAATGAAATAACTTCCTGTTGTGAACGAAGATTTGTCTGAACTTAAGAAGGTAACCAAATCAGCAACTTCCTGCGGTGTTCCCAAACGATTCATACTCGCTTTTGCGGCAATGTATTCCATCGCTGCCTTGTCGAGGTGTTCTGTCAATAAAGGAGTTTCAATGTAACCCGGACCAACGGCATTACAACGGATGTTTTTCTGACCGTATTCTGCAGCAATGTTTTTGGTAAGTCCTACCACTCCGTGTTTCGATGCGGTATACGCCGGACTGTTCGGAGCGGCAACAGTTCCGTGAATCGATGCAATGTTTACAATGTTTCCGCCACCGTTTTTCTCCATTTGCTCCAATTGATAACGACACGCGTAAAATACACCGCTTAAATTCAGTGCAATGACTCTGTCCCAGCCGTCAATCGGATATTCTCCGGTTGGCGAAGCAGGTCCGCCAATTCCGGCATTGTTACAAGCGATATCTAACCGGCCGTATTTTGCAACGGTTTCTTCTACAAAGCGTTTGTTATCTTCTGCTTTACTGGAGTCGCCTTTGATGAAAAATGCATCACCACCGGCATCCTTGATTGCTTTGACGGTTTCAGCGCCATGATTTTCGTTGATGTCTGCGATCACTACTTTAGCGCCTTCTTTTGCGTAGGTTTCGGCCACAGCGCGCCCGATTCCTGAACCTCCGCCTGAAACGAAAGCTACTTTTCCTGTTAATAAAGACATAATTAAAAGGTTTAAAATGTTTCTTATAAAGCTACCGATTGTTTACCTGGAAAGCAATGATTCCGGACGACCTTTATGGAAGTTTAACAATTTGTTACCCGGGTAATTTGTTTTTAAAGGATTTAATCTGCCATACGAATTGTTAATACAATACAAAAGCTTCATTCATAAGGCTTAAACGACTCTTTTTCCGTAACTTTGCCGCATGGAATTAGAAAGACCGATAACGGACTGGTTACCACTTACTAAGAAAGAGGTTGAAAAAAGAGGTTGGGATGAATTGGATGTCGTCTTGATTTCCGGCGATGCATACGTGGATCACCCGGCTTTTGGTACGGCAGTTATTGGTCGGATCATTGAAAGTGAGGGTTTTAAGATCGGAGTGATTGCTCAGCCTAACTGGCGTGATGATTTGCGTGATTTCAAAAAACTGGGTAAGCCAAAATACTTTTTCGGTGTAACTGCAGGTTGTATGGATTCGATGGTGAATCATTACACAGCAGGAAAACGTTTGCGTTCAACGGACGCATACACTCCGGGCGGTGTTTCCGGCTTCAGACCGGATTACGCGACAACCGTGTACACCAAAATCCTGAAGGAATTGTACCCGGATGTTCCGGTTTTGATCGGTGGAATTGAGGCTTCTTTGCGAAGAGTGACCCACTACGATTATTGGAAAGATAAACTGATGCCTTCCATTTTGATGGATTCCGGTGCCGATTTATTGGTTTACGGAATGGGGGAGCAACCGTTGCGGGATGTTTTGCGCCTTTTGAAAAAAGGTGTTCCGTTCAGTTCGCTTACAACAGTGAACCAGGTTGCATTTATCCAGAATTCTGAAAATGAATTGCCGAAAAACAAGCAGTGGGAAACGGTTGAATTGGCAAGCCATGAGACCTGTCAAAAGGACAAATTGGCGTATGCTGCGAACTTTAAGATTGTTGAGGTTGAATCCAATAAACTGAAGGCAAACCGCATTATTCAAAAGATCGGTGCGAAAACATTGGTCATTAATCCGCCATACCGCACGATGACTGAGAAGGAAATGGATCAGTCGTTTGATATGCCATACACGCGTTTACCGCACCCGAAATACAAGAAGCGTGGAGCAATTCCTGCGTACGAAATGATCAAGTTTTCGATCAATATGCACCGCGGATGTTTTGGTGGCTGCAGTTTCTGTACGATCTCGGCGCACCAGGGGAAATTCATTTCTTCCCGTTCCGAAAAAAGTATTCTGAATGAAATCGATGAGGTCGTAAAACACCCGGAATTCAAAGGATATTTGTCGGATATCGGAGGACCTTCTGCGAACATGTACCGCATGAAAGGAAAAGTGGAGTCGATTTGTGAACGTTGTTCAAGTCCGAGCTGTATTCACCCGGTAATTTGCAACAACCTGGATACTTCACACAAAGCGATGACCGATTTGTATCGAAAAATCGATGCGCATCCGAAAATCAAGAAAGCATTTGTCGGATCCGGTGTTCGTTATGACTTATTGGTCGATGATTTCAATAAGAACAATGAAGACGGAAACCACGACGAATATATTGAGCAATTGATCACGCGTCACGTAAGCGGTCGTTTGAAAGTCGCTCCGGAACATACTTCCGACGCCACATTGAGGGTGATGAGAAAACCGTCGTTTAAGTATTTCCACAAGTTCAAGGAAAAATACGACCGGATTTCGGAAAAGAACAAACTGAATCAACCTTTGATTCCGTATTTCATTTCGTCTCACCCCGGTTGTGAAGAGGTCGACATGGCAAACCTGGCTGCTGAAACCAAAGACATGGGCTTTCAGTTAGAGCAGGTTCAGGATTTCACACCAACACCGATGACGGTTTCCGAAGTCATTTATTATACCGGAGTTCATCCGTATACACTCAAACCGATTTATACGGCAAAAGGAGCGGATGAGAAGAAAAACCAGAATCGTTTCTTCTTTTGGTATAAGCGTGAAAACAGGGATTGGATTAAAGATCGTTTGACGAAGGCTAAAAAGCCGGAGTTGATCTCTCAATTACTGGGAGACCAACATCCGAATCGTATAGTGAATAGTGCTGACGTTCAAAACAAATCTCGTAGTTCAAATGCCGGAGGAAAAAATGTTCCTAACTGGCTTAGTGAACGGAGGAAAAGAAAATAAGCAACAGGCCGCGAAAACTCAGTGAAAGTGGAAGTGGTAATTTCTTTACGACCTGTTGCTTTATAACAATTTATGCTTAAAAAGCAATGTCACGTGACGACCAGACTTGCAGCAGTGATTTGTTCATGTGTAAGTAACTTTCAATAGCACTTACGGAAGATCCAACTTTTGAAATGCAATACAGCAATTCTTCTTCTGAACATTTCAATTCACTACTCCAATAGGAGATATTCGTCTTGTTGTGAATATCGACTCTTGGTTTGTTTACTAGGTCATGTAACATTTTAAACAATGAATTAATTTCTTTTCTTGAGACAAATGTATGGGGGTGATTTGACTTACACAACCGTATTTTTACTGAAAATGCATTGCGGAAAACCACATTTTTTTACATTGTTGAAAAAATTAATTGCATTAAAATCAACCTTCTAGTTGCATTTCTTCTTTTTGGGGTTTGCAAGTTCAATTTATTCCCTCTAATATTGACCGTATAACTTAAACTATAATTATTATGTCATTTAATGGAAATGAAGGGGAACCAATCTCCTTGGAACAAGGTGCAGAATTAACAGCAAGGTATCGAATTAATCATCCGAATTCTATAAGAGCAGGCGCTGTCGGTAGAGCGAATGTTGAAGCACTTTTAGCACAGTCTGATTGTCGGGGAATACGCATTTATCTTGGTGAGAGTACTGAAGGAAAAACAGAATTTGTTCTTGTCGGTGTAGATGCAAATGGAAACGATATATTGGAACTGATTGTTGACAAATTATTCCCGTGCCCAACTAACTGTGGTTCAACTAATCCGTTGAACAGCGATTTCAAAACGGGTTCAAAATAATAGAATGGGTAATTGGGGGTATTTTGTTCTATCATCCTACATTTTACCTTTAGGAATGGGAGTGGCGCTTTTAATGCAAAAGCGCCTTTCTTTTGTTGGGCTCATATTATGGTTGTATCTGCTGCTGACAGTTTTCGTAGAGGTAGGAGGTGCTGTTTTAGCTTTTAATGGGATCAATAATCTCTGGCTTTACCGCGTTTACATGTATGCAGAATTAATATTTCCCGGACTCGTCTTTTTGAACCAGTTTTCAAAGAGAAGAGGTAAAATTCTTGTTCTGATCATCTCTTTATCAGCAATTGTACTGACTACAATTACCAATTTATTTGATGATTGGCAGAGTTATGCTTCTATACAAACAGTCATTACTTTTGGGTGTGCAGCATCGATCATTATCAGTTATTTTGTTGAGATGTTTCAGCTGGAAAAAGTGTTTAACCCATTCAAAGATGTTTACTTTATAATCGGAGCAACATTGCTTTTAGGACAATCCTGTACGTTGATTTATTTTGTGCTTTACAACTACCTGGCTTCGGGGTATTTCGGTTCGGATATCCTTTCTGTTTTATCTGGGGTGAACATGAGTTTGGTTCTATTTTATAATGTATTATATTCATACGCATTATGGGTCAGCAGGCATCGTCCAACTTAGGACTTTTGTTAATTATCGGTACTCTGGCAATGTTTATCATGTCATTGAGTATTATCATGTTTGCGGTTTTGTACCAGCAAAAAATGCGTCGTAAGCGGCAGGAAATCATTCAAATGGAACTGAACTATAAGAATGAGTTGATTCATGCTGTTTTGGATGCAAAGGAATTGGAACAACGAAGAATAGCGATTGAATTACATGACGATATCGGATCTTCCCTCACAGCACTCAAACTTTCATTCGCATCGCTTCCTATAGATGAAGAAGAACGGAAACTTTTGAATGAAGGAGTACAGATTACAATCGGGAAGGTGCGGAGCTTATCAAATCGCTTATTGCCGAGCATCCTGGAAGAATTGGGCTTGATTCCGGCCATCAAAAGTTTGGTCAATACGCTTTCACTGCAAATTTCAAACGTGAAGTTTTCGGTAGTTGCGGTAAACGATCCGAAAAATGAATCTCAAACAAGAGAAATAAGTTTAGGACTTTATCGTATCTTGCAGGAATTAATAAATAACGTTTTAAAATATGCTGAATCAACTGAAATTCAAATAGTTGTTGAGCAGAACAATGAAGGGGTCCAGATTGTACTCACAGACAATGGAAAAGGGTTTGTACCCACAAAACAAGATAAGTTAAAGTCCCAGAGTTTGGGGTTGAAAAATATTGAAAGCAGGAGTCAGCAAATTCAGGCTAAAATAGATTATGAATTGTTGAATCCCGGAACAAAAGTCACTATTACATGGCAAGCGACATAAAAAATATAAGAATCGGTATCGCAGAAGATCAATCCATTTTCAGAAACGGATTGGTGAAACTGCTCAATGATATCAACGGATTCGAAGTGGTTTTGGCTGTTGAGAACGGTCAGCTGCTTATTGATGCACTGCAGACGACAGATGTTGACCTGGTTCTGATTGATTTCAGAATGCCTGTGAAAAACGGAATAGAAGCTACCAAAGAAATACGCGCCATGCATCCGGATATCAAAGTATTGCTCTTATCAATGTATGACGATACGGAATTTGTAGAATTGGCCATCGAAAACGGTGCAAACGGATACTTGTCGAAAGATGATGACGCGGAAGAAATCCAGCTTGCAATTCGGTCCGCAGTTGAAACGGGTTATTATCTGAATGACAGAACTTCTAAAATGTTTATTGCGAAAATGGTTCACGCCGGTAAAATTCAGCCTGCTTTTGAAGAAAGTTCTGCAGCAGTATTTAATGCCAATGAAATGGTAATTCTCGAAATGATCTGTAATGAAATGACTACGCAGGAAATTGCGGATAAGTTGTTTAAGAGTAGAAGAACAATCGAAAGCGCCAGAACGTTGATGATGAATAAAGTGGGAGCAAGGAACGTGGTCGGTTTGGTCATGTATGCGATTCAAAACGGAATCGTGAGCCAGAAGTCGAAGTAGTTGATATTTGTTCAAATGTTCAAATGTTCAAATGTTCAAATGAATTATCTTTAAACAACTTTTCATTCCGATAGCTATCGGAACTCCATTTTCAATTACTTTGAACCCTTTGAACTTTTTTAACTCTTGAACTCCTTTAAGCTTACTTATAAATCCGGGTCAGAATCCCGTAGTAAAGATCCTTACCGCTTGTAGCTTTCAGCCACAATTCCGAATTTTCTACTCTTTTGGATTGAATTCCCGATTCCCGTATCATTCGGTTTAGAACTGCGATATCCACTTTCGGAGAATAGGTGTTAATGATCAACAATCCCGATTTGGAAAGCAGCTGAAAAGCTTCGGAAATCAAAGTTTCGAGTAAATCTTCCAATTTCCATTTTTCACCTTTTGCACCGAGTCCCCAGGCCGGTGGATCGAGTTGAACCAAATCGTATGTGTTTCCGCGTTTCACTTCCCGGCGAATAAACTTCAAAGCGTCTTCGTGAACCCATTTGATGCCGTCGATTCCGGAATTGATTTGATTTTGTCTTCCCCAATCCAACATGGGTTTCACGCTGTCGCAATGAATCACTTCTGCTCCCGTTTTTCGTCCGAAAACCGAAGCTGCACCCGTATAGGCAAAGGCATTCAGAAAGCGTTTCGATTCATTCAGAAAACCCGAAATGAATTCCCAGTTGATTTGTTGCTCCGGAAACAGTCCGACGTGTTTATTGTTGGTAATACGTAAGGTAAATGCTGCGTTTTGATTGCTTGTGAAAATCCATTCTTCCGGTGCATTCGGTTTTAATTTTTTCCAAACTCCCTGTAAAGAACCTTCTGATTTGGGAATAAACTCCCAATGAGCGAGATCAGTCCATTCTTTTTTGGAACGAACAGCGCCGAAATATGCCTGGTGTTCAGGCCGGATCGTAATGACAGTTCCCCAACGCTCCAATTTTCGCCCGTTACCGGCGTCAATGAGCTCATAATTTTCGGGGAAACCGGCAAATGATTTCATCAAAGATTAACGCATTTTAGGCATTTTCTTGCGACCACCCATCATTTGTGCCATACGCATTTGGTTTTTGGACGGAGCGCTTTGCAATTGCGATTGCATCATTTTGATCTGGTCTTTCAACATACCGCTGTCGTCCATTTTCTTAGCTTCTGCCAGTAAAGTCACAGCTTCCTGTCTGCGGCCTGTCTGAACACAGATTCCAGCCAAATGCATGCGCGCCATAGCTTTGTCATGACCTCTTTTCAATCCCAGTTGAATTGCCTGGCGCAACATTCCTTCCACTTTTGCATGCGGATAAGACTGAGCGTTCAATAAAGCTTGCATGTAAATCACATAAGCTCTTTGGCGTTTCGGAAGAAACTGAGGTGCTGTAATACGGTTAATAGCTCTTTGTGCTTTATCCTGGTTGCCTGTTCGCATGTGATTCAGCGTGAAAGCCAGGTTTTCGTTGTAAATGAAAGAAAGAATAATAAGCGCCAAAGGAAAGATCAGGGAAATTCCCCATCCCCAGTAACCTGTATAGAAAGAGTAAACTGTTAAGAATAACGTTCCTGCAGCTAACAAGCTGCGAATAGCAAATCCGATCATAATTTATTTAGTCAATTGTTGCGATACACTTTAATTCGATAGCAATGGGGGTAGGAAGTGAGTTGATTTCCACAGTGGTTCTGCAAGGAAGATTGTCTTTGAAATATTCCGCGTAAACACGATTGTATACGTGGAAATCACGCTTCATGTTTACAAGGAAAACCGTCACATCCACCAATTGATCCCAGCTTGAACCGGACTCTTCCAAAATGATGCGGACATTGTCAAAAACACTTCTGCACTGCGCTTCGAAATCAAATTCGATAAAGTTTCCGTTCTTATCCAATTTCAAACCCGGAACTGCTGAGTCGATATCATCAGAACCCGCTACTCTCGGCCCAACTCCCGACAAAAACAGGAGATTACCAACTTTGCGCGCGTGCGGATACAATCCTACCGGTTTCGGAGCCTTATTTGTGGAAATACGAGAAACTTCTGCCATACAATTTTTTAGCAAAGATAGTGCTTTCTGTCAGATTGCATAACGAATTATTTTCCATCTTCGAAACAGCGTCTTTGAATGCAACGAACAGAATTATATGTACATTTGCCAAGACTATGAATAAGCGAATGAAAACCGTTGGTGTCATTGGAGGTGGTAGCTGGGCTACGGCTTTGGTGAAGATATTGTGCAATAATTTTGCGCAGGTAAACTGGTTTGTTCGAAGAGAAGATCAGGTGGCGCATATTTTGAGATATAAGCACAATCCGACTTATTTACAGTCAGTTGAGTTTGACCTGAACAAGATTCATGTTTCCAATGATTTGGAAGAGATTATCAATAGAAGTGATGTCTTAATCGTGGCGACACCTTCCGCCTTTTTGGTGGAATTGTTCAAGGATACAACACCTGAATTATTTAAAGGAAAAATTGTTTTTTCAGCAGTGAAAGGAATTGTTCCGGAATACAATGCGATTCCGGCGCGCTTTTTCCATAAAACCTTCGGAACTCCTTACAAAGATATCGGGATCATTTGCGGACCTTGTCATGCGGAAGAAGTGGCTTTGGAACGCTTGTCCTACCTGACGGTTGCGTGCCAGCATGAAGGAATTGCAACAGAAATGGCTCGAATGCTTGCTTGCCGCTATATCAAAACCACCACTTCAGACGATTTGTTCGGAACGGAATTGTCAGCAGTACTGAAAAATGTCTATGCGTTGGCTTCCGGAATTTGTGCCGGTTTGGGCTACGGAGACAACTTCCAGTCGGTTTTGATTGCGAATGCCATCCAGGAAATCGAGAATTTGATCGATGAAGTGAGTCCGATTCACCGCGATGTGAAATCATCTGCTTATTTGGGAGATTTATTGGTAACCGCTTATTCGAAATTTTCCCGGAACAGAACCTTCGGGTTTATGATCGGAAAAGGATATTCCGTAAAGACTGCACAGTTGGAAATGGATATGATTGCTGAAGGTTATTATGCCACGAAATGTGTGAAGGAAATCAACAAGAAGTTCCAGGTCGATATGCCGATTTTGGAAGCCGTTTTCAATATCCTGTACGAGAAAATATCGCCGGTGATCGAGATGAAGATTCTGTGTGATAAGTTGGCGTGAAGACGAAGACTATAAGAGACAAGAGCCAAGACGAGAAATTGTTTTCAACTGTCTTGACTCTCGAAATCTTGACTCCCGAATTTATGTCTTGCCTCTGTAAGTCTTGTCTCTCTTCTAATTCCGCTCTCTAAATCGTTTCGGCGTTTCCCCGCAATGTTTCTTAAAGAACAAATGAAAGTAAGGCGTATTCTCAAATCCTAGTTCATCGGCAATTTCAGAAATGCTTTTCGATTCGCTGATTAGTTTTCTTTTCGCTTCCAGGATAATTCGCTCCGCAATCAGTTGACTGGTACTTTTTCCACTGCAGGCCAGGCAAATCCGGTGCAGGTGTTTGGTACTCATGGCAAGTTTCGAAGCATAATCGGATGGATTTTTGTGCTGAACGTACCACTGATTCAGCAAAGTAGTAAAACGGTGAAAATGATCCTGGTAAAGATTGTTTTTGACAGAGTTCGTGTGTTCTTTTTTGGAATAAATCCGTGAGAGATCAGAGTAAATCAATTGGGTCAGGCTAGCAATTTTCAAAAACGAATGCGTCGTATTTTCCTGGTATTCCGCCATGATTTCAATAAACCGGGAGCTGAGCGTTTCTGCCATTTCGGAATCAATTTCCAAAAATGGATTGGCGTTCCGGGATTGGAAAAAGGGCCAGAGATACAAATCGAAATGAGCCGAGTAAAACTTGTAGAAATCTTCCGAATGAAACAAGATCCAGCCTTCCGCATTTTCCTCAAACTCCCAATGATGGATTTGCTCCGGCTGGAGAAAGAAAACCGCGTTTTGCCCGATCGGATAAGACGTAAAATCAATATCGTGCCTTCCTTTCCCGGAGGTGAAGAAAACCGTCAGGTAAAAATCATGCTTGTGCGGATGCGTAATGTCCGAATGGTATTTTTTCAGATGTTCCGAAAAATGATTGACGTAAAAAGCTTGAAACAAACCGTTTTCATCAAATTTTTCGATCGGAAGCCGTGGAAAATTCATGCTTAAATTTACAAATAATGTCCGAATAGTATACTAATTTGAGTTAATAAAGCACGAGTTTATGCGCGTAAGTGTCCTAACTTTGTAAAAAAAAGAAAGATGTCAAAGTTCAGACCAATTCTTAGTGGAGCCTGCCCGATTTGCGGAAAAGGCAAGATATTCGAAACAAAAGGTTCTTTACTTCACTTAAAAGCGCCTAAAATGTATGAGCGTTGTTCAGAATGTAATTATCGGTTCGACAAAGAGCCGGGTTACTTTTTCGGGGCGATGTATATCAGCTACGGTATGGCAATTGCGGAACTTCTTCCGGTATTCCTGATTTTTACGTGGTTTCTTCCTTTAGGATGGATGTTTGCACTGATGCTTGTAGTACTGATTTTCACCATGTTCTTCAATTATCGTGTGTCCCGTGTCTTATGGATTCATATCTTTCACGAGTAGCAAATGTTAAATTTCAGATACTAAATCCATTTATCTGAAACTTGATTTTCAGTGGTATAAAGAATTTAATACATTTAATTCTCACTACTGATTTTCAAGATATGAAAAGATTGCTACTATTTACGACATGTTTGTTCGGGTTGAATACCTATGCTCAAACTTCAGATTTTCAAGTCTATTGCCAACAGGCTTACGCCGCTTACCCGAATGTTCCGAGGGGAATGATTGAAGCGGTTTCGTACACACAAACCCGGATGACCTATCTGTCGACCACGGAATTGGAATCCTGTTCCGGTTTGCCAAAATCAAACGGTTATCTGGGAATGGTCGCCAAGGGAAAAGGTTATTTCAAAGAGAACATGAAACTGGTTTCGCAGGTTTCAGGAATTCCCCTGATTCAGATGAAAGAAAATCCGGCAATGGAAATCCAGGCCTTTGCAAAAACGGTAAGCGTTTACATGGAAGAATTGCACGGAACATCCCTGCAGAATTCCCTGAAAGAAATCTTCGGAAAACTATCCTACTTGTCAGATTCCGGAAGAGTGAATTTGTTTGCCCGGGATGCAGAACTGTATGAGTTATTCCAGTTTCTGAACAAGGACGAGAATTCCGCAAAGTATGCTTTCCCCAATTACAATTTCAACCTGACGGAAATTTTCGGAGCTTCCAATTTGTCTGTTTTAAGCGCCCAGAGAATCACTTTTTCCGAGCAGGGAATTCAGTCCAACTCCGGAACGTTGTACCTGGCAAAGAAGAAAGAGTTGAGTGTGAAATCAACGGAATATACACCGGCTGTCTGGAATCCTGCTCCGACATGTAATTACAGTTCCCGAAGCGGAACAGCTGTTTCTGCGATAACGATTCATACCATCCAGGGAACTTACGCGGGGGCTATTTCCTGGTCTCAGAATTGTTCTTCCAGCGTTTCCTATCATTACGTGGTGCGCTCTTCGGATGGACAAGTCACACAAATGGTTTCGGAAGCAAATAAAGCGTGGCACGTCGGTTCGGAAAACCCATACACGATCGGTTACGAGCACGAAGGTTACGTCAGTCAATCACAATGGTATACAAGTGCTTTGTACAATGCTTCAGCCGGAATTACCAGAGATATTTGCCAAAGCGGATACGGAATCAGCCCGTTGAGAACCTTTTCCGGAGCTGCAACAAGCGGAACCAATGTACTTGGTGGTTGTATCAAGATCAAAGGCCATCAGCATTTCCCGAATCAGACGCATACCGATCCGGGAATTTATTGGAACTGGCCGCTTTATTACAACCTGGTGAATAACAACCCGACTCAGAATAACCTGAATGCGGCTAGTGGTACATTTACCGATACAGGAGGAAGTACCGGGAATTACAGCAATGATCAGCGTTATTTTACCTTGATTCAACCAGTGAATGCGAGTTCGGTGACATTGAATTTCTCTAGTTTCTCATTGGAAGCGAATTGGGACTACATGTACATCTACGATGGTGCAACGAACAGCGCACCTTTGATCGGAACGTATACCGGAACAACTTCTCCCGGAACAATCAGTTCGAGCGGTGGCGCTTTACTGATTGAGTTCCGGAGCGATTGTGCAACCGTAGCTGCCGGATGGGTTGCAACCTGGACAAGTACAACCGCTCCGGCGTCCGGAGATGTTACTGCGCCTACGACGGCAATTGCAGCTACACCGAATTGGATTACACAGAATTTCACGGCAAGTTTCACGGATGCGGACAATAGTGGCGGAAGCGGTATCGAAAAATCCTATTACCAGGTACTGGATTTTGACGGAACGGATTGGCGGGCAAATGCTTCCAAAGGCTTTTTTAGCGATAATTTTGATCAAAGTGCCATTCATTCGGATTGGACCAACCAGGTTGGAACCTGGGCTTTGGGAAGCAGTCACCTCATTCAAAGTGATGAAGCGAATGGAAACACCAATATCTGGACGCCGGTTACAAGTTCTTTGAGTAATCGTTATTTGTATCATTGGGCAGGAGCGATGTCAGGAGCAGGAACGAACAGAAGAGCCGGGCTGCATTATTTCTGCAGCGATCCGACTTTGCCGAACAGGGGGAATTCCTATTTCGTTTTCTTCCGCCTGGACAGCGACAAAGTGCAGATGTATGAAGTGACGAATGATACCTATTCACTTGTTGATGAAGTATCTTATGATTTTAATGTCGGTGAGTGGTATGATTACAAGATTATTTACGATCGGATTACCGGTAAACACCAGGTTTACATTGATAATGCTTTGGTGCAGACCTGGACGGATCCGACACCACTGGCAGGAGGAAATTACGTGTCATTCAGAAGTGGAAATTGCAGGTATGAAGTCAATGATCTGAAGATTTACCGTTCACGGGCGGCTACTGCGGCAATTGCAATCGGAAGTTCGGGAGAATTGCGTTATCAGAATACGAATTCATCATCTGTTGCCGGCCGGATTAAATCCATTGTACAGGATGTGGCAGGGAACTTATCAGCGATTCAATCCCAGGATGTGAAAGTAGATTGGACGGTTCCGTCAACTATTACAACTGTCAATGACGGTTTATCTGCAGATATCGGAACAACAACGAACAGTTCGATGCTGGAAGCAAACTGGAGTGCTTCTTCAGATGCCAATTCGGATATCGCTAATTATTGGGTAGCTGTCGGAACTTCTCCCGGGGCAACGAATACTGTTGCCTGGACGAATAATTATTGGAATACAAGTGTGAGTTTGGGCGGTTTAAGTCTTACATCCGGAACGACCTATTATGTTTCTGTAAAAGCTGAAAACGGTGCCGGATTGTTTTCTGCGGTGAAAACTTCGAACGGGCAAATGGTTGTTTCGGCACTGAATACTCCGATCCCGAATCTCCAGGTGCAAAGTGTTGCGGGATTGAATGATTTGAAGAATATGAAATGGAGCGTTTATCCGAATCCTGCGAAAGATGTGCTGACTGTAGTCGTGGACAATCAATATGTCGGTGGATATATTCGTTTAACAGATTTCCTTGGAAGAACAGTGATGACTCAGAAATTGGAATCGGAATCAATCTCTCTGAACATCGGTGCTTTGGCAAACGGTGTGTATCAATTGAGTTATGAATTGATGGATCAACGGATTCAGCAAAGTATTATCAAACATTGACAATTTAATGACTTACTAAATTGATTTTTCGTCAAAATTGACGGTTAAAAAACTGAAAACTGCTTTAGAGAAAAACGTTAGGTTGAAAACCAAATTTACTTCTCAACTTTGGTTCACCTAAGTAGGTCAAAGATATTAAAACCTACTCCTAAATCAGTGGTTAGTTAAACCATTTTTGTTGCAAGACGGAAATGGTTTTTTTATTTGATGAAATTCAATCAATAGAAATCGATAATGAAATTGACTTTGCTTTCAAAATTGGTAATAGCAGCCTTGTTTTCAGTCATTTGTTTGACGAGTGTTTATTGGTTGCATTCTGAAAAATGGAATTCAATGATAGATGGAATTTTGTTCATGACGACTGACTGTTTTTTCTTTGATACGGAACATTTGAAAATCCTGGAAATGATCAACCTGATTGTTCTCCTGGCGCTTTCCCTGTTGTTTTTTCTTTTACCTTTTAAATGGACAAATGTGGCCATCATTGTATTGATGTGTATTTATTGCCTGATGATTTTGCCCTGGAATTATGTCGAGGACCCTTCAATGAGCTTTTAATTCTATTCCAACAAAAAACCCTGACGGTATCGCCAGGGTTTCGTTTAGATATCTAAAGAAGAATCTTAATCTTCGTCTTCATCATCACCTTCTGCAGCTTTAGAAGCTCCACGAGCCATTTTAACTGCAACAACTACCGCGTTTTTCGCTTCAGAGATAGCCAAACCGTCGTTCTCCAAATCTTTCACACGGATAGATTGTCCGATACGCAATTTTGTAATGTCAATTACGATTGCCTCTGGCAAATCAGCTGGAAGACCAACTACACGTAAACGACGGAAAACCTGCATCAAACGACCTCCCGCTAATACACCGCGGGAAGCTCCCGTTAAACGTACCGGTAAAGCAACTTTAACCGCTTTCTTGTCATCTAGTTCCAAGAAGTCGATGTGAACTACTTTGTCAGTAATCGGATTTTGTTGAATCTCCTGGATAATTGCATTCGACTTTTTACCGTCGATGTCCAATTCGATTTTGAATACATCAGGATTGAAAACCAATTTTTCAACTTTAATGTCTGGAAGAGAAAAATGTGTTTGAGTTCCTTGTCCGTAAAGAACACATGGAACCTGCCCTGAGTCTCTCAAAGCTTTAGCATCTTTCTTCCCTACGTTCGCGCGTGGCGAACCGCTCAATTGTGCTACTTTCATGTTTGTTTTTATTTATTATCAGAAGCAGTGCTTCTTCTTATTTTACGAAATAATAAAATGCGTGCTGATTGATTCGTTTTTAACCAGGCGATCAATCACATCCGCGAATAAATCTGCTACGGTAATCACACGAATCTTGTCACTTTTTTCTTTCAACGGAATCGTATCTGTTACGATCAATTCTGTCAGTTTGGAGTTGTTAATGCGTTCGTATGCCGGTCCTGACAACACTGCGTGTGTACAGAATGCGCGAACGCTGTTTGCTCCTTTATCGATAAATAACTCAGCAGCTTTTGTCAAAGTTCCTGCTGTGTCACACATATCATCAATCAAAATCACGTCTTTTCCTGCAACGTCTCCGATCACAGTCATTTCAGCAACTTCATTTGCTTTCTTACGGTGCTTATGACAAATTGCCAAACCGGTATCCAGTTTTTTAGCATAAGCATTTGCTCTTTTCGCACCACCTGCATCGGGAGCAGCCATAATCAGGTTACCGTTATCCAATGCTTTCATCTCATTGAAGAACAAAGTAGATGCAAATAAATGATCAACCGGAACTTCAAAGAAACCTTGAATCTGGTCAGCGTGTAAATCCATCGTCATAACACGGTCAACACCTGCTGCCATCAACATGTTTGCAACCAATTTTGCACCGATAGCAACACGTGGTTTGTCCTTACGATCCTGGCGTGCAAAACCGAAATAAGGAATCACTGCAATGATTTTACGGGCAGAAGCACGTTTTGCAGCGTCTACCATCAACAACAACTCGAACAGGTTTTCTGTCGGAGGCATCGTAGACTGAACGATAAAAACATCCTGACCACGAACTGTTTCTTCAAATGAAGGTTGAAATTCACCATCACTGAACTCCGTTACATTTACATCACCCAAACCAGCTCCAAACTTGGTAGCGATCTGTTCAGCAAGCACTTTCGATGCTCTTCCTGCAAAAATTTTTACGCCGTAAGACATGATTTTTACCGTTTTAAGAGCGCAAAGATAGGAATAATATCCGAAACTCAAGGATTTTTTTGAAAGCTGTCAAAACGATTTAGTCTTTCGTTTTTCCCTGCTTCGATAACCAACGGGGAAGAATGATAGAACCGATGATCAAATAAGGGAAATAGGAAATCAAACGCCACAAAACAGCCATGGTTCCCAAAAGAATGATGCTGGTGCTGAATTCAGAGAGTAATTCCCCGAAAGCCCATTCGGCAACACCGCTTCCGCCGGGAGTCGGAGAGATGCGTAGGAACATCCACAAAACAAATTGCTTGGAGAAAATCTGAACCTGTTGCAGAAAGCCCAAACTTAAAAAAGCCTGCATGATGAAATTGATGACCAGGAAACGGGAAGACCAGGAGAAAACCGTTGCTCCGAACGCTTTCAGCCAAAATGAAAACGGTTCGCGTTTCATTTGCACGGCGGTTTCACTGACATCGTTTCCGGTTTTTTCGGCACCTTTTTGGAAACGCTTCAGAAAAGGAATCCGGGTGAAAAAAGTAAGGATGTGAAAAACCAGTTTCGGATAAAGGACAATGCTTGAGAACAAAACGATGCAAAGCAATGCAAAGATTGAAAAACCGGTCCAGAAAATAGTCATCATGGATTCATTTCCCGTTGAAGGAAACAATTGATCGGCCGGAATGAACAAAAACAGGAGCGGAATCACGACAACGTAAAACAAATTGTCGAGAAAAGCTGTGAGGATCACAATAGCGGTAGCCCTTCCCAAAGCAATTTTTTCCCGGTTCAGAATAAACATGGCAACCGTTGCGCCGCTCATCACTCCCGGAGCGAGGGCAGAAGCAAATTCCCAAAGCATGATTACATGAAAGGCCTGAGTCCAGGTTAATTGCTTTTTGGTCAGAATCCGGATGCGGATGATGTAGCCCAAATCACGACCAACCATTCCGAGTAAGGCCAGGAAGATCCAAAAGAAAGTGGTACCGCTCCACGAAATACCGGAAAGCACTTGCCAGGCGGATTTTTGCTCAAAATTCCCGTCTTTGGAAGGGACGAATTCATCTTTGTCGGAATAATCGATTTTCTTGTTTTGATTGGTGTCTTTCCAAATAAATTGGCCTTTTCCTTTTTCAACTTCGTGAAATTCGGTCCGGGTGAAACTGTAAATGAGAATTCCTCCTGAAATGGAAAGCCCGATCAGTAAAGCGAGATAGATTCGCCATTTACTAAAGGTTTTCTCAAACGAATCACTCATCCGGTTTCATTTCAAGCGTTTCTTCAATATCCCAGTTCGGGCGCAATTTCGACTTTAAATTGAAACGGACAACTTGTTCCGGCTGGATTCTTTTTTCCCAGTTTCCCGGATCCCATTTCCGGTTCTGGTTTTCATCCCGGATACAACGAATCTGGTACGTTGCCGGAATGACCTGGTTCCACGAAACAAGCGTGTCGGAATCCGATTTGTAGTAAGTCCGGACGATACTCGTTCCGTCCATCAATTGGATGATCCAATTTCCTTCCAGGCTGGAGGCATTTAATTTCAAATTGGATAAATCAGAAGGTCGAAGTGTTTTCAGTTCCGCTTTGAGAGAATCGTTTGTATTGGCAGCTCCTTTCAAAGCTCCTATTTTGAAATTGATCAATAAATCAAACGAAATACTTGATTTCGGAATGATCTGTAATTGATTTCCTGAAAAAGCATAGGTGTAATTGACCTTGATTTTCGTTTTGTCTTCAACAACAATCAGCGACGTATCCATGCTTTCGATCAGTTCATTCGTTTCGAAAACGAGCGTGTCGCCAAGTGTCCAGGAGCTTTTGTAGGCTTTGCTGGCAATGGTGAAATTCTTTTTGCGGTCTTTGAGAGGAATGATTTTCGTAATCGTATCCGTTCCGTCAGTAAAGGTGTAGACATCATTTTCAGCGATCGGTAAAGCCAGTAAAACCGAATCCGCTTCAAAACGTTTGATCAATCGGATCGGTTGCGCGTTGATCACCAGTTGAGATTCATTGATTTCTTTTCCGTAGGCAGAAGCCATTCCCGGGTTCAGCGGTTTTATTTGCAATTGTTTTACCGGGTTTTTCGGTTTGGATGACAAGACAGGAAGGAAAATGCTGTCAGCACTTGAAACAATTCCGGTCGAATAGGCGATATCTTCACCGATGGAAGGAAGCCGGTCTTTGTTCGCGTCCAGGTAGGCAAACAACTGATAATTTCCCGCTTTCAAATAGGAGAATTCGAATTCACCTTTTGTATCACTTTTGCAGATATAAGCCGGGGCAATTTTATACGGATCGCTCACCGAATCATATAATCCGACGGTAAATCCGTTACAGGGTTTGTTGGAAAATCCGTCCGTGATTACGCCGCGAATCTTTAAGGAATCAATCTGATCTCCGGTAGAAAAAACAAATTGATGAATCGTATCGTTTTTCTCATTCAGATCCTTGACCGTTCCGTTGAGTTGAATGATATACGTTGTATTGGGTTTCAGTGTTCCGTCCCATTTAATGGTCAGATCGCGTTTGCTGGATGTCACTTCCAATTTTCCTGCATTCGGGTTCATGACTGCAGTGTTTGACGGATCATTCAGAGTGAAAAATTCGTCGAAACGAACACGTAATTCCTGCTGATTAACATGCAAAGCTCCCTGCTCCGGATTCTGAGATCCTTCAACAGGCCTGGCCGCACGTTCGTCAGATGGCCCGCCGGTTAAGGGAATAATTTCCGCACAACCAGCAAGCAAGAGTAAGAAAAATGCTAAAAACAGTGAGTACCGAGCCATTCGCAAAGTTCGTTTAAATGGATAGCATCTGTTTCGTCAAAATCATTCAAGTCAGCACTATCGACGTCCAAAATAGCAACAATCTGACCATTTTTACGGATAGGAACCACAATTTCGCTTTTACTGTCGCTTGAACAGGCAATGTGTCCGGGAAAATCATCGACATCCGGAACGACTAACGTTTCGTCTTGTTTCCACGCAGATCCGCAAACCCCTTTCCCGAAAGCAATCCGGGTACAGGCAATCGGTCCTTGAAAAGGCCCTAAAACCAATTCGTCTTTTTCAACCAGGTAAAACCCGATCCAAAAGAAATCGAAAGTCATTTTCAGGGCAGAAGCCGTGTTGGCAAGATTTGCCACTAAATTGGGTTCACCGGTACAAAGTGCTTTCACCTGCGGGAGCAAAACACGGTATTTTTCTTCCTTCGAAGATTGTGCGATTAATAATTCTTCTGCCATGAATTACAGTAAATATTTATTCTGAATGTTAGAAGATTTCATGTTTCCTAATCTGCAAATCGGTTCAATGAGTTCAAAAGTTAAAAGGTTCAATGATTTTTTGAACTGTTAAACCCTTTCAACTTTTTGAACCACCAAAAATGTGATTTTGGAAAACACGGCCATTCGTTTTTATTCGGAATAATAATAATTTGACAAAGGTAAGGAGAAAAAGCGCAGCTTTTGAAGACCAAGTCGCGACAAACGTCAGTGCGAAAGCGATGAAGGAATGGAATTCCTTAAGTGTAAAAATGAATTCTTTCGGGAAAAAAATCAAAAAAAAGCATTTTGCAAAAGGATATTTTTACATAACTTAAATGGAAAAACAAAAAAACATGCTTGACTTAAGCCAATTGGACAAGATCCTTTTTTTAGACATCGAAACAGTTCCGGAAACCTATCATTATACGGATTTGGAAGCAGAAACCACGAAACTGTTTGATGCGAAAAACGCGCGCTATCTCACTGAAAACAAAACCAAAGAAGATGTGTACAATGAAAAGGCAGGAATTTACGCCGAATTCGGAAAGATTGTTTGTATTTCCGTTGGATTTGTACATCACTCGGCTACTGGAAGATCTATCCGGATGACTTCTTTTGCACACGATGATGAAGAAACATTGCTTCGCCAGTTCGTGAGATTGTTGGAGAACAATTACAATACTCCGAAACATGTCTTGTGCGGACACAATTCAAAGGAATTTGATATTCCGTTTATTTGCAGAAGATTGTTGATTCACGGAATCGGACTTCCGAATGTGCTGAACCTGGCCGGGAAAAAGCCCTGGGAAATCCAACACCTGGATACGATGGAATTATGGAAATTCGGAGATTACAAAGCATATACGAGTTTGGCTTTGCTCTGTCATGTATTCAAAATCCCGACACCGAAAGATGATATTTCCGGGGCAGATGTGGCACGTGTTTATTACGAGGAACAGGATTTGAACAGGATTCGCATTTATTGTGAAAAGGATGTGATTGCCCTGATCCAGTTGTTTCTGAGAATGAACGGAGAACCCCTGGTTGATGAAGGCGAAATCTATGTGAAAGAATAATTTTCAGGTAGAATTGGAGCAAAGGTGTTTTTGTCCTGGAAAAAATAGGACCGTGAGAATAAGGTGAAATTTTAATAAGACAACAAGGATAATTTTTGCTTACTTAGCTGTGTATTATTAAAACTACTTATGAAAAATCTCCTTTTTTGCCTTTTCCTGGCGAGCTTTAATTTCCTGAACGCCCAGGAAGTAATCAATTATCACGGTAAATCGATCACTATCCAGGGACCCAAGTGTTTTTCAATGGAAATCAATGGAACCATTTTGGAATACCATCAAAAAATTGTGGGTGATGATTTGTATGTAACGGTTTTGAGAAAAAGAGGCGATGGAGTCATTCATGAAATCAATGTCCGCAAAGTTTCAGTAAAAGTCATTACCGATAATGTGTTTAAGATTGATTATCTGAATACCTATGGCGAAATGTATTCGTGCAAGGTTTTGACGGATCTGGATAAAGTTTCTTCGACAATTTATGAGAAAACCGGAGGGAAAAGTACGATGGAAACAAACATTGCAATCTATTTTTCAGATAAAAAGCAGTTGACGGATTTCATCGAAGAAATCAAAAAGAAAAGAGGTTTCTGAAACAGGAACTGTTATAAAACAGAAAACCCCGATTCCGTGCGAACGAAATCGGGGTTTCTTATTTGGTTTCAGTTTATAATTCTCAAGCTGTGCTTATCCCGCACCGCTCTTTCTTACTTTTTAACGAATGTCAAAGTTCTCTGACCGGATCCGTCAATCATGCGGATCAGGTAAGTTCCTGCAGAAAGATTGGAAGTTGCAATGTAAACTAAATTGTTTCCTTCATTTGCAAGAACAGTATGTTGCTCCAATTGTTTTCCTGTCAGATCAGTCACATAGAATTTCACTTCGTTGCTTGCAACTTTAGAGCCGAAAGCAACCTGGATTTCATTGTCTGCCGGATTCGGGAACAAGCTGATATCCACAAGAGAACCTAAATCTTCCAATCCTGCAGTTACAGGTTCTTCAGACGGAGCTCCCGAGTAAATATTGATATCATCAATATAAACGTTGTTTCCTCCACCGGAAGTAAACTGGAATTTGTATCGGAAATTGTCCGTCCAGAAAGTACTCACCACATTGGTTACGTGAACAGTTACCCAGTCATTGGAAGTTGGAGTCCATGCAGAAGTTGCAGTAGCTGTTCCTGACATAGTCGTTCCCGGAATGGTTCTGCGTACTTCCCAGTTTTCACCACAATCGTTTGATAAAAGAACTCTTAAAAGATCACTGTTTGAAGAAATTCGTTTTCTGTAAGCACATTTAAAAGAAAGCGTAACTCCTGTTCCTGCATTAATAGAGGATAAATTAACTGGTCCGGAAACCAACTCATCAACACGTCCTGCCGGCTCGTTGAAATTGGAAAGTTTTGCAGAGTTCGTCCCGGTTTTTCCTGCACTGGTTGTTACTTCCCATGCATTTCCTGCTGAATTTTCAACAAACCATTTCGGACTGTTCAAAGTCGAAGAACTTTCAAAGCTTTCGTAGAATGGAAGTCCTGTTCCTGCAGGAAGAACGGTAATATATCCCGCAATATCCGAAGTACTGTTTGAACTTCCGTCAGTAGCAACCAATTTTACTGCATACGTTCCAGGAGTGTTATAAGTAATAGTCGGGTTTTGATTAGAAGAGCTTGCAGGAGAACCACCTGCGAAAGTCCAGGTCCATCCGTTTGCTGTATTGTAAGATTCGTCAGTGAACTGAACGGCATCACCTGCACAAATCACTTTTCGTTGAACGCTGAATTTTGCCGTACATAAAGACAATGGAGCATTGATTCCTGTTGCCTGTTGAGTTGCTGTTGTAATGATCTGGTTACGACCTCCTACCGTACTTACCAAAGCGGCGCGCATACGGTTCACTTGCCCCTGAGTAAACATTTTCGAACAGTAAGAATAATCCATGTAGTTCTCTACGTTATCAACCACGTTGGTCGTCCATGAACTGAAATTGTTCGGATCGTTTGTGTCGTCACATGAATTGGAATTCAGGTTACAGGAAGTTACACCGATACACATTGGAGTATCTTGTACGTAATCGTCCTGACCACAACTTGCCGGATCTCCCGGGTTGTTATCGTCTCCCCAAGTGTGAGAAAGGTTTAGCCAGTGGCCAACTTCGTGCGTTAACGCTCTGCTTGAGTTTAAATTGGAGGTTCCGATCGACCCGGTGTAATTGTCCAAAATGAAAATCCCGTTGTAGAACATTCCTTGTGCACTTGCGCTAGCGCCGCCCATCGGGTTAAAAGTATAACCTGCAGCACCGCCGATTTCAGCAGCTACATAAATATTCAGGTATTTTGTATGAGGCCAGATTCCCTGGTAGATATCATTTCCTGCAATCACAGCATTTACCTGCGCCTGTCCGTCTTCTCCGTCATTGGTTAAAGCGGTAACAGTTCTCGTAATTCCTGCGAAACACGCACCATTCGGAGCTTTTTTTGCTAATTCGAATTCGATTTCAACGTCTTTAGGCATTCCCTGGAAAGGAGCCTGCACGTTATTTGCATCTGCATTCAATCTGCGATAATCGCGATTTAGGATTGCAACTGCGTCCAGAATTTGTTCTTTTGAAATGTTTTCAGAACCATTGTTGTGCAAAACGTGGAATACAACCGGAATTTTGTAGACAGTTGCCTTGGTTGTGTTGTTATCACCTTTTGATTTTGCCTGGTTAGCCTGATTTTCTGATTCTTGCCGGGCTGCAGCGATCATTGCTGCCATTTTCGGATCCTTTTTCAGTTCAGCTAATTTCTTGTGTGAAGCACAGTATTCAACGTGTTCACCTTCGCGCATGTTGGATTTATCTAAAATGCGTTGTTGCTGTTGAGCAAAACTCCAGGAAGTAAGAAGAGAGATTCCTAGGAGAGAGTAAATTGTTTTCTTCATTTTATTATTCAAGCTAGTCTTTACAATATGATTTAGAGAAGAGAGAAAAGTTGTAAAAACTTTCAGTTCGATTTCCGAAAATTACTGCCTTTTTGAATAATGGGGGTGAGCTATTGTTTTAAGTGTCTGAATTGTTGATTTAAAGAATCCGGAACCGGATTAAAAAACAATCAGCTTAGCAAAAGTACTAAGCTGATTGTAAAGAATTTATTTTTTAACAAACTTAAATGTTTTGTTCGAGGATGAATCAGTGAGCTTAATCAAATAAGTTCCGGCAGAGAGATCAGCCGTTTCGATAAAGACTATGTTTGCTCCTTCCTGGGCATTAACCGGGATAGATCGGATTACTTTACCCGTTAAATCCGTAAGAACAAATACCAATTCGTTATTTCCCGCTTTGGAAGAGAAGCTGATTTGAACTTCGTTATCTGCCGGATTCGGGAATAAGCTGATGTCCTGCAATGTTCCAAGATCAGATAATCCCAAAACAATATTGTCTGACGGTGGACCAGCATAAATATTGATATCATCAACATATACATTGTTTCCTCCTCCGGAGATGAACTGGAATTTAAATTTGAAATTAGGATTCCAGTACATACTTGTAACGTTTGTCATGTGAACGGTAATCCAATCCGGTTGAGTCGGAGTCCATGCCGCAGTTGCCAAATTGCTTCCCGACATGGTTGTTGCTGTAAGCGTTCTTCTTACATCCCATGTTGATCCACAATCAGCGGTAAGAAGTACTTTTAAGAAATCATTGTTTGCAGCGGCCTTTTTTCTGTAAGCATATCTGAACGAGAAAGTAACATTGGTTGCAGCTGTAATACTCGATAAATTGATCGCTTTTGACATGAATTCATCCACTTGTCCACTTGCCTGACCGAAGTTGTCAAGTTTTGCAGAATGTGTTCCTGTGTGCCCGGCTGTTGTTGTAACTCCCCATGCATTTCCTCCCGGATTATCCACAAACCAGTTAGGACTTGCAAGATTCGTCAGACTTTCGAATCCTTCGTAAAATGGAATTCCTGTAGCAGGAGCAAGAACCGTAATGTATCCTGCAATATCAGAAGTACTGCTGGAGCTTCCATCTGTAGCAACCAGCTTTACAGCATAAGTTCCTGGAGTATTATAAGTTACTGATGGATTCTGAGAAGTTGAACTTGCAGGAGAACCACCTGTGAAAGTCCAGGTCCATCCGGTTGCGATGTTAAAAGATTCATCTGTAAACTGAATAGTTTCTCCCTGACAAACTACCCGTTTCGGAACAGAGAATTTTGCCGTACAAAGTACAGGAGCTGTATTTGCTCCAACCGCAGTCAGGTTGGATACCGAGATGACATTTGCTCTACCCGTTGAAGTTTGGGTAATCGCAGTTCTCATACGGTCAACTTGCCCGATCGTGAACATTTTCGAACAGTATGAATAATCCATGTAGTTCTCCACGTTATCGATCTGGTCAAATCCCCAATATGCGATGTCGCTGCTGCAAGTATTTGCTGTTAGGATACAGGAAGTAGAACCGATACAAGCCGGTGTGTCGTTCACATTGTCAGTTCCGCAACTCACTCCGGGATTGTTGTTTCCTCCCCAAACGTGAGACAAATTCAACCAGTGTCCTACTTCGTGAGTTAAGGTACGGCTTGAGTTCAGATTGGAAGTACCCATATCTCCGACATACGTACTCAATACCCAAATTCCGTTCATCATGGATGTTGCGGACCAACTTGAAGGATTGGTTGTATATCCTGCAGCCCCACCGATATCCTGGCAGATGAAAACGTTCAGGTATTTGTTACCCGGCCATTGACCATTGAAAACGTCATTTCCTGCAATGATTGCATTTACCTGACCCTGACCGTCGTCCCCGTTAGCTGTAGCCACATTCTGTGTTCGGGTAATTCCGGTGAAACAAGCTCCGTTCGGTGCTTTTGTAGCAAGTGCAAATTTGATATCTGCTCTGGCTCTTAAACCTTGAAAAGGTGTTTGAATAGTACTCGTGTCCGCATTCAGCATGGCGTAATCCCTGTTCAGAATTGCCAGTGCAGACATGATTTGTTCTTTGGAAATGTTTTCCGGCCCACCATTGTGCAGTACGTGGAAAACGACAGGAATGGTATACTGAACGGCTTTTGTCGTATTGTTGTTATCTCCTTTTTTAGCCTGGAGCGACGTTTCAAATTCCAGCTGATCCTTAGCATATTGCTTTGCATAATCAGGATTCGCCATGAGCTCGTTCATTTTTTTGTGCGTCGTGCAATATTCGACGTGTTCCCCCTCGCGCATGTTTTGTTTGTCCAGTTTCTTCCCTGTATTTTGAGAAAATACAGAGCTGGAAACGCACAATGAGAAGGTTAAAAGAGTAGAGAATTGTTTTTTCATTATTAATAGTTCTAGCCAGTTTTATTAAAGAGTTTTATTTTGAGTGCAACAAGTTACGACATTTGTTTTATAAATAGAACTTTCTGTGAAAATTTTGCAAGCGGATGACTAACAATTCTTTAATGAAAAGATTACAATTCAATATCTCTGAGGGAATAAAGGACTTTGTCCGTTTTCGTCTGGTGAATCAGCTTATGAAGTTTTTTGGAAACCAATTCAGGAGAGTAAAGTTGGTTGGAAATTTTGTATTCCTTAAATCGTTCTACTTCAGAGAATGTTTCTTCGCTCGAAGAACGGATCAAAGCCTGCATTTCCGTGTCAACAACTCCGGGTGCAACAGATAAACAATTGAAATTTGATCGGCCAAGCTGTTGTTCTTCCAGTTGAATGGTTTGACAAAACAAGTCTACCGCAGCTTTCGAAGCACAATAGGAAGCCCAGGATGCGATCGGATTTTTTCCGGCTCCGGAACTGATAAACACTGCTTTGAAAGAAAGATCTTTGGCTGTTTGCCGCAATAGTTTTTGTAAAAGCGCCGCTCCTGAAAACAAATTTACCTGCATGACTTTCGCGAGCTCATCGCTTGGGAGTTTTTCGAAATAATTCACTTCTCCCAGGATTCCGGCGTTGTGAATAAAGATCAGTTCCCTGGTATTCAAATCGGGAAAGGAAAGTTTTTCCACCGAAACCGGATCACTCAGATCGCAAACAATTGAGGTGTAATTTGAATGTTCAATTGGATGATTTCTCCCGACTCCGATAACGGTTCTTCCCTCGGATAAATAATTTTCTGCTATGGCTTTGCCGATACCTCGTGATGTTCCTGTGATGATAACCATGATTCAAAATTTAATTGAAAATGGAGAATATATAAGTTTAAAATTAAAGTGCTCTGATCTTCAAAAGACAAAAAAGGGTTCAATAGCTTTTAACTTTTTGAACCCTTTAAACCGTTTGAACTGTTTATTGATTATGCCAATGCTTGCTCTAAGTCAGCAATCAAATCATCTACATGTTCCACACCGACACTCAGGCGAAGTAAATTGTCTACAACTCCTGCTTTTTCACGCTCTTCCTTCGGAATGGAAGCGTGCGTCATTGTTGCCGGGTGATTGATCAGTGATTCAACACCTCCCAATGATTCCGCCAAAGAGAACACCTTGAAGGATGAAGCCACGCGATACGTATTTTCAATGCTTTTATCTTTCAAAACAATCGAGATCATTCCACCGAAATCACGCATTTGTTTTTTCGCAATTTCATGATTCGGATGTTCCGGGAAGCCTGGCCAGTAAACTTTCTCAATTGCCGGATGCGCTTTCAGGAAGTGAGCAATCTGCTTTCCGTTTTCACAATGGCGCTGCATACGCAAGTGAAGCGTTTTGATTCCGCGCAATACCAGGAACGAATCCATCGGTCCCGGATTAGCTCCCGAACTGTTCAGAATGAAATACAATTGCTCGTGAATAGCCGTATCGTTTGTAATCAAAGCTCCCATCACGACATCAGAGTGTCCGCCCAAATATTTGGTAACGGAATGCATGACGATCGTAGCACCCAAATCCAACGGATTTTGCAAATACGGCGAAGCGAACGTATTATCCGCAACCAAAATGATGTTTTTTGCCTTTGCAATAGCAGCAACTGCAGCAATATCGATAATCTGCATCGTTGGATTGGTTGGAGTTTCCGCCCAGATCAACTTTGTATTCTCATTGATGTAATTGTGAACGTTTTCCGCATTTGTCAAATCAATGAAGTGGAACTTAATTCCGAACTTCTCATAGATTTTTGTAAACAAACGGTACGTTCCACCATACAAATCATCTCCTGTGATGACTTCATCTCCTGGTTTCAATAACTTCAAAACTGCATCCGTTGCAGCAACACCGCTACTGAAACAAACGCAATGTTTCCCGTTTTCCAAAGCAGCAATATTTGCCTGAAGCGCTTCTCTTGTCGGGTTTTTTCCACGAGCATAACCGTAACCTTTGTTTACGCCCGGAGATTCCTGCACGTATGTGGAAGTTTGGAAAATCGGAGTCATAATTGCTCCTGTCGTTTCATCCGGATGAACACCTGCGTGAATCGCTTTGGTGCCGAATTTCATATCTTGTTCTTTCATAGAAAAATTTGATTCTCTGTTGGATTTACAAAGTTAATGGTTCAATAATGAAATAGACGGAATTCTTGAAAATAATTGAATCCGCTTTCTTCCTTATTATTGTAAGCTTGTTTCGCGCACTTCAACATCAGCTGTCCATTTCGCTCCGCTGATATCCAATAGCTCCAGAGTGAACTTTCCTTTCAGATTTTCGGGAATTCCTTCATCGAAATACAAGCTTGCCTTAGCTCCGAGAGGTAAAATCAAACTGTGCTTCCCCGGTTTGACTTTGGCTACATAGTGATTCCGGATGTTTTTGGCTTGCAGTTTTGCCAGTTCGTTCTGTGATTGTTCGAAGAGGATATTCCCATTTTCATCCTTCAATTGAATTCCGATCAGGAACGAACCGTAAACATCCGCACCTTCATCGCGGAATACGCTAAATGACAAAGTATTGTTTTCGATTTGGGGATCACTGATTGTAACATGGGGTTTGACGGATAAATTATGTAGTTCACCGTAAACGCCGCCGTGAAAATACTGGTTGGTGAAAAGAGTCAGCCCGAAAATGGAAAGGGCTCCTGCCAGCGCAATGCGTCGAATGTTTTCTTCCTTCCACGGCAATGCTCCTGAACCCAATAGTAGAAACCACTTTTTGGAAACGAAGGATTTGTTTTTCCGGATGAGGGATTGGTCAAGGGAATAGTCCCCACCTCCGGAAAGAAAAATGGTAAATCCGGCGGCAACACCCAATACGCCGATCTGCCATTCATCCAGGCAAGTCGTACCAAGCCAGCCGGAACCCAATAAAATCCCAAAAGCCAGGCTCAAAACGCCAAGACTCATCAAACGGGTAAAAAGTCCCAACATAAATAATAAGCCGACAATTCCTTCCACAATCGTGAAAACGGCCATTGCCCACCAAAGCGCGTCGGGATGTGAAACGAGGTATTCGATCAGTGGTTTTATTCCCAATGCGTTCGGTAAAAAGTGATTGAATTTTTCCCCGATGTAACCCGCTTCATCCGGGTTGAGTTTGTTTTCTAAAATGAGTCTTCTCCAAAAAGCGGAGAAATATGTCCAGCCGGCAACCCAGCGCAAAGCCGTGGTGAACAGCCCTGCTGTTAAATATGTTTGATTTTTCATAACGAGATATTGATTTGTGTCTCGTGAATTCAGTTAAACACTTTGCGTCCTTCGCTTTTTAGCGTTGATTCAATTTCGCATAAATGATCATCTGAATTTTAAGACAAGACATTGATTTAATAATAAACGGTAAAGTTCATTGGAAATCAAATCAGGTATTGCTCGTTGAGAATGTGTATCGGGATTTTGGTTCCACGAACAGGATAATCCGGATATAAGGCGGAAGAATTATCTGCTCTTCTTTCTGCTACAAAGTGTTCCGTAAATGAAAACGAAACCGGTTTCAGCAATTGTTTCGAAACAGTGCTTTTCGCGTGATTGGTCTTTTCTGTAAATGCCTGACAAATAACTGTTTTATTGCTTTTTGAACCTTGTTCCTGGTTTGAAACCGGAATGTTCAGTGCAAGTTTGATTTCCCGTTTGACAGGACATGGAACACAAACCAACAGGATCATTGTCAGAATGATCATTCGGATTCCCGTCTGTTTCCATTTCATCAACATCGCACAAATTTTGACTGTTGTGTAAAGATACGGGTTCTTTACAACTGCTTTGGTCCCGAATTGCAGTGCTTCTGTGAATCCTAAGTTTTTTGGAAGAAAGACAGCAAAAGACCACCCATCACCGCCCCGTAAACAGAACTATTTACAGGGCTTGAGGTAATGGAACAAGTTCCGGAATTGCAGCCGACGAACTTCCAGTAAAAATAACCGGCAAGTAAACCTGCAATCGCTCCGATGAATGTCAAAAGGTTTTTTCTCAGGAAATTTTTCATAAAAGAAGGTTGGATTATCCTTGTTTGATCTGTTTTACCTGCTGCCAGCTTCCGCCGTTGAACACGTTTTGAATCCCGTTTCTCTCCAGGATAGATTTTGCCTGTCCGCTTCGTGCACCGCTTCTGCAGAAAACCACGATCTGTTCTTTTCCTTTGAATGCTGCAAGCTGACTGTTGATTCTGTCCAAAGGAATGTTTACGGCTCCTTTTACACTACCGGATGAAAATTCTTCCGCTGTGCGGACATCTACCAAATAGGCTCCGTTTTGGATTGCTTCTGTAAGTTGTGGGTCGTTTCCGCCAAATAAGTTTTTGAATGCTCCGAACATAATTGTTGTTTTGAATGAAAATAATTGAATGCAAAATTCGGGATTACGTCTTCTACCCACAGTTACTTTAGTTACACAAGAGTAATTTTGTTTCTACCCAATTGCACTCTCCCGGTTTCTTCCAGTTGTTTCAGAAGTCTTGAAACGACTACGCGGGCGGTTCCCAATTCATTGGCCAGTTGTTCGTGCGTGATATGCAACACTTTATTTCCGGTTAATTCCACTTTCTTATTCAGTAAAACCAATAAACGTTCGTCTACTTTTTTGAAGGTAATGGCGTTCACAATCTCCAGGAGTTCTTCGAAACGTTTGTGATACAAACGGAAAATGTAATCGAGCCATTGCGGATATTCCCGGATGAAGAGGGAAACCTTCTCAATGGGAAGAAAGAGGATTTCAGCATCTTCTTCCACTTCAGCTTTCACTTTGCTCGTTTCATTGTGAAGACCTCCCAGGAAAGACATGATACAACTTTCACCGGCTTTGATGTAATACAGCAAAATTTCCCTTCCGTCTTCCTCTGTCCGGATGACTTTCAAGGTTCCTTTGGTGACAATCGGAATGGAACGGATATGCGCCTGTTCATCCAAAATCACACTTCCGGCTTCGTACGTTTTCCGGATGCTGTTCTGATTCAATTTTTCGATCAATTCCGGTGAAGTTTTGAATTCTTCGATCTGTTCCAGGTTTTCCATGACCTAAAGTTACAATTTTGATCGATGCTCTTCCTGTTCCAATGAGGAACGATGTGTTTTAATTACTTCCTTTTCACTATTTTCGCTCATTCGGATTCAATGGATTTTTCACAGGTAAATAGCGCAGATTTTATTCATTCTTTGTCAGATATGCCAAGGACGGATATGCTCGTGAATTTACCGGAATCTGCTCCTGGTGTAATTCACCTGGAAGGGCTTCCGAAAGAGAAATTTTCTATTGAAGTGAATAGTCAATGGAAAGGGGTGTTACAAACTGCAAACCGCTTTCGCCTGGAAGCAGATGTCAATTCATTGTGTCTCATTGTCGGTTCATTGAAATCCGATCTTCCGAACCGGGAAGGAAAATCACCTTTGCTGATTATTCCGCTGAACTGGCAATACCAGCGAATCACCAATACCTTGCAGCTTGAGCTGAATGAAGAGTTGGCTGAAGTGAATCCGTATGTGAAGTTTTTATACGCGGAATTGTCGGGGAAAGCTTTGGAGGAAAATCCGGAAGAATTGGAATTACGGGAGAAATTTGAACAGATCAAAAATCTTCTGCAAGAAGTGAATTCCGGGTTGACGGTGAACGAAGACTACCTGATCGGGAATTTTCACTACCATCGGTTTCATATTTTGCGCGAACTGGAAGGAATTGAACAATCTGATTCCAAAAAACCGTTGATCAATCAGCTACTCGGAAATGATTTCGAAACTCCGGAAAAAATAGATTTTCCAAAAGGAATGTTGAGTGCGGTTGATATCGACCAGCAGCGGGTTTTTCAAACACTCGAAGAAAAGAATGTGTTGCTGCAAGGCCCTCCGGGAACAGGGAAATCGCAGGTTTTAATCAATATTCTTGGGAAATCAGTGAAAAGCCGGCTGAAATGCCTCACTGTTTCCGAGAAACGGGTGGCCCTGGAAGTCATCGTGAAAAAGTTGGCGGAACGAAACCTGGGTCCTTTCGCTTTTGTGATTCACAGCCAGACAAAATCGGCAGATTTACTGAAACAGCTTAAGGAAACCTGGAATTTACTGGAAACAGCAAATTTCGATTCCGGGAAAAACCTGCATCTTTCGGAACAGCTGCATGCAAGTCTGCAATTGCTCCTCGATCGCTTGAACCTGCCGGATTATTTTGCTGGAGTTTCCTACCGGGAATTTTGTGATTTGATCCGGGAAACATCAATTGATCAAAGCAAATTCTCCACGTTGATTCCTACAATAGATGAATGGTTGCGCATAAAACCGGATGTTCAGAAATTGGATCGGGAGCTTTCCGGTTTTTCGATGCTGAGAGGTTTGAAAACACCTTTTTTCGAGCGGTGGAATGGAGATCAACTAGTGAAAGATTGTTTGAGAACATTCAAACACCTCCAGGAGAGATTCGAAGAACTCCGTACTTTAAAAGATCTCGATAAACTCATTTCAACATTGGGTCGCTGCCAGTTGGTTGAAAATGAAAACTACAAAGTTTATAGCAGTTTGGCCTTTAAACCCCGGGAATGGAAAAAATTCCAGAAGCAGCTTCAGTTGTTTATTGCGCTGGAGGAAAAATGGAACAGTGAAAAATCTGAAATTCAAATCTGGAAACAAGCACCTTCGAAAAGTCAGCTGGAATCCTGGGAGAAAGCATCTTCGTGGTTGCAACTTCGAAAACGCAAAAAAGCCATTACAAGCTTGTTAAAAGATACTTCGGTTTTACCTGAAATTGCGCTTTCAAACTGGAAAAACTACCTGGAAACAGCCGAAGAAATCAAAACACTGGAAAGTTACTTCGTCGATTTGGGATTGAATCCGACAAGACACGAATTGGAATTGGGAATGCTTTACGCTGTGAGTCTGCAAAAAGAAAGCGGAACCTTGTTGAGCGAAATTGCGGAATGGTCTTCGGATAAACGAAAGCAGTTGATTGAACTTGGTTCGGAATTGAAAGAATTGAAATCCAAACTGGCGTATTATTTTAAACTGGATCCAAACAACTCTTTGGAAGCGGATTTACTTCAGAGAGAAAAAGACTTTTCCATTCTGAGTTCGCATTATGAAACAGTAAAAAAACTGCCCGCATTTTTCTTTGATTTAGTTGAAGATGCAAACTCCTGGAAGGAACTGCAAGCGATGATTTTACTTAGTTCTCTTCGGAAAATAGAATCTCTGAATCCTGAATTGGTGAAGTTTTCGGGAGAAATGCTGCATCAGCGTTTGGATCAATTGATAGATACGGAAAACGAAGAACAAGTAGATTTTGCCGAATCCATTCGCTACCAGATTCAAAGACAATTTGCAGATTTTGAAGAAATCTTGCGAACACCTGCGCAAAAACTCACTACGGAACAAAAAGAGCAAAAAGCCAGGTTGAAAAAAGGAAAATCCATCCTGGTGAAGGAATTTGCAAAAAGCAGAAATAACAAGAGTATCAGGAATTTGTTGGCAAGCGATGCGAAGGAATGGATTCAATTGCTGATTCCGGTTTGGCTGGCAACTCCGAACCAGGTGGCAGATCATTTTCCGTTGGAAGAAGATTTGTTCGATTTGGCCTTGTTTGATGAATCGAGCCAGATTCCGCTTCCGAATGCCCTGGGATCTTTGTTTCGTTCGAAAAGAGCACTTGTCGCAGGAGACGAACAGCAAATGGCTCCGACGAATTATTTCGGAAAAAACTTCGGTTTCCACGATTTGCTGCACCAGGCTTCCTATTATTTTGAACGAGTGCCGCTCCGGCATCATTACCGCTCCGAAAACCGGGATCTGATTCAGTTTTCCAATACGCATTTCTATAAAAACGAATTGATTGTTTATCCGTCGGTTTCTCAAAAGCAGGTTTTGTTTCATCATTTGATTGAGAATGGCGTTTTTGAAGACCGGAAAAACAAAGAAGAAGCAAAAGCCATTGCGCATTTCCTGGAAGCATTCTCTGATTGGGAAAACCAAAGCCTGGGAATCGTTGCTTTTTCGGAAGAACAGCTGAAAGCCATTTGGTCGGAATGCTCTGCCCGCGTGCAGGAATTAATCACCATTGGTCAGGACGAAGGAAAACTCTTTTTCAAAGCCCTGGAAAATGTTCAGGGAGACGAAGCAGATGTACTGATTATCGGTTTGGGTTACGCCAGAAATCCGGAGGGGGATTTTCACATGCGCTTCGGCCCTTTGAACCAGGCAAACGGTTATAAAAGACTCAATGTATTGCTCACGCGTGCGAAGAAAGAACTGCATTTTTTCAGTTCAGTGAGTTCCCGCGATTTCCAATTGTCTGAGAATGAATCGGTGAATTTACTCCGGAAGTTCCTGGTCGACCTGGAAGAAAGCCAGGCTCTCAAGCCGCAAAGAGCTTTCCCTTACAAACTCGAAGCTGAAAAGATCGACGGAGCAAATGTTTACTTCCAACACATCTATTCAAAGATTCCGAATGCTTCGGATTTGGCTACCTTCCACAGGGTCATGAAACAGCGCGGATGGAAGCTGAAGTATTAGAAGTTGCCTTATTTCGACTTACTTTCCACTTTTCCAGTCGTCGAAAAGTGGAGCAAAAGACTTGTCTCATTCCAAGCCGTTCACTAAAAAGTTCCATCCCCTTATTTTAAATCAAAAAGAACGGATTGCGCTGCGCTCCATCCAAACGACAAGCGCTTTTTGTTAA
>VFQN01000325.1_pt1 | contig 94388 bp, 73 predicted proteins | sample 3512371 | NCBI WGS metagenome assembly VFQN01 (sample SAMN10412370, study PRJNA504923) | tailings metagenome | isolation source: Replicate 2 from Balatoc abandoned mine | place: Philippines: Itogon, Benguet | collected 2017-08-28 | reverse complement strand
CGTGAAATGCAGCAATTGCGGGATGCTGTAGCCAAGAACTCCGTCATACACCGGGGTGATGCCGATCGGAATATTCAACCCTTCCGCGTAGATGTGAGTCGCGTCGGGTACCCCGTCATCGTTCGTGTCCGTCATTACCCGGATGGTGTCGCGACCGGCCTTCCCTTCTGCCACCGGCCACGGATATTCGATCGACTGCGTGAACCAGAGCTTTCCCGCCGCATCGAACTTCAGGTTCATCGGCTTGCGGCAGTCCGGCTCGGCGGCGATCAGCTCGATCCTGAATCCGGGCGGCAGATGGAATTTCTGGAGTTGCTCTTCCGCGGTCAGCGGTTCCGTCTCTGCGACCAGTTGCGGCGACTGGGCCCGCCCCGCGGCAGCGGTCCAGATCAGGACCATGACGGCAATCAGCTGAAATGACTTCATCGACACTTCCGATCCTGAACGAGCGCGGTTCGGGCTGGGAGCCTCGCTTGCAGTTTCGCGATTCCCGGTAGAATGGGGTTCGCGAAACCGCAAGCGGGAAAGGGAACCGATAGCAGACACCAGACTTCCCGGCCGCTCATTTAGATCGAAGATTTCCAATGGATCAAGTGTAGCGGATGAAAACGCTTCTGCTGATGAGACATGCCAAATCGGACTGGTCGCAGCCGGAATTGTCCGATCACGATCGGCCCTTGAAGCCAAGGGGAGTGCGGGCCGCCCGCAAAATGGCAGAACGCTGGCCCGCAGCACTGCCGGATCTTGTGCTCTGTTCGACTGCCGTCAGAGCACAAAACACCTGGCAGGAAATCAAAGCGTTCTGGGAATCACAACAACACCCCAGACCGACTGTCAGCATCATACCTGAGTTGTATCACTGTGATCCGGCAGAGTTTCCGCGCCAGCTTGCACGCCAGTCAAAGGTAGAAACCTGCCTGATCATCGGTCACAATCCGGCGCTGGAAGACTGGATCTTCCGGCTGACCGGGGCAGCCGCCACCCTGCCGACCGCTGCCCTGGCCCGGTTGGAAGTCGAAGGCGCGAACTGGTCCGCGACTGGCCGGACTCCGGGCTCGGTCTGGCTGACCAACGTCTGGCGTCCCCGGGAACTGGCAGAGTGAGCAGCTTGTTGCGGCCTGATTTTTCGCAGAGTTGCCAGCCGAGGGCAGCCTAATGTCGCCCGCTCGCCAGCCGGGTGATATGATGCGGCGGTTCTGAGACGATTTTCCGGGATGATCCGCGATCCCCTGTGGGTCGTTGTCAGGACTGGAATGCGCGTTGCGCCGGCTGACAGGCCGGCAGACCTGCCTCTCCGGACAGAACGATGAAACCTGCAGAACGGCGCTAATCGTTCTGCGCGGAATTCTTTCTGACCTGCCTGTTCTCTCGACTCACCGACTGATCGTACGCTCACTCACGGAAAGGCGGCCACCGCCGGGATTTATGGAACAGCAACGTCGTTTCATGTTTTTCATGCTCATTTCGCTGGCCATCATGATTGGCTGGCAGAGCTTTGTGCTGCCGATTCTCTTTCCGCTGCCTCCCAAACCGCCCGCCGAAGAAATCGACGTCGGGCCGGTCAGCGCCCTGTATCCGGAAAATATGTTCGCGATCGACGACGGCCCGTCCGTCGCCGGCGGTCCGGTCGTGCAGCATCCACTGAAAAGCGTGATGCTCGGCTCGAAAGACCCCAGGTCTCCCTTTTTTATGGCCGTGTTCCTGACCTCACGCGGAGCGGCGGTCAATTCGATCCAGCTGAATGACCCACGTTATCCGGAATTCGGGAACCGCCAACAGCAACTTACCCTGCTCGGCCATGACCCCACGACCGATGAACGCACCTTTGCCACCGCGTTCCCCGGACTGCAGGACCAGTTCGGCAAGGAATCGCTGGAGACCATCCACTGGGAAGTCGTGCAGCAAGCTGCCGACAAGGCGACGTTCCGGCTGGAGACTCCGGATGGCAGCCTGCGACTGCTCAAGGATTACTGGCTGGAACCAGTCCAGCAGAAGCCGGGCGATCACGACGAAACCGTCCGTGATACCACCACGTCCGGCTACGAACTGCACTTGCGGGTCACGCTGGAGAATCTGAAGGGGCAGCATCGCGACCTGCAGTATGCCCTGCGCGGCCCTGTCGGCCTGCCGCTGGAAGATCCGCAGAACTCGCACAAGTTCCTGGACGTCCGCATGGGCTTTCTCCGTGAAAACGGTCAAGTTGACAACAGTCAGATGACCGCTGCCACAGTCGCAGACAAAGAGCGTGACGGACAGGTCGAGGTCTGGAAGCGACCGGTGCAGTATCTGGGCATCGATACCCAGTACTTTGCCGCACTGGTGCAGCCGGTCGGCGATCAGTTGAAGTCGCCAACGCTGGAATCATCGCAGGCGGTGCTGATCTCGGAACGCAAGGAAGACAAGTTCGCCGACATCAGCGTGCTGTTGACCTCGATGCCGCGAACGCTGTCGGGCACAGAATCGCATTCCGATGAATATCGACTGTACGCCGGCCCGAAACGGGAAGCCCTGCTGGCTCCGCTCAAGGCCAGTTCCATCGTTGACTATGGCTGGTTCGCCCCGGTAGTGCGGGTGATGCTGGCCATCGTGCATACCCTGCACGCGATCGGCCTCAGCTACGGTCTCGCGATCATCGGTCTGACCTGTCTGGTGCGGGCCGCCATGATCCCGCTCACGCTGCATCAGGCCCGCAGCATGGACAAGATGAAAGAGCTGCAGCCGAAGATCAAATCGTTGCATGAAAAATACAAGAAAGATCCCTCGTCGCTGTCACCCGACGAAATGCGGCAGATGCAGGAAGTAAATCTCAAGATGTTCGCCGGCTGCCTGCCGCTGCTGGCCCAGATGCCAATTTTCATCTCTCTGTATCGAGCCCTGCAGGTCTCGGTCGATCTGCGGATGGCGCCGTTTCACCTGTTCGGCAACTGGATCGACAACCTCGCTTCGCCGGATGCCCTGTTCGCTTTCGGGTTCGCCTTCCCGTTCTTCGGCTGGACCGAATTCAACCTGTTGCCGCTGCTGAGCATCGTGCTGATGCAGATCAACCAGAAGCTGACGATGCCGCCGCCGGCCGACGAAGAACAGGCCATGCAGTACCGCATGATGAACATCATGATGCTGGTGATGGTGGTGTTTTTCTATCGTGTGCCGGCCGGACTGTGTCTGTACTTCATCATGTCGAGCGTCTGGGGAACCAGCGAACGGCTCATCATGAAGCGTTTTGCCAAGGCTCCGAAGACTGGTCCCACCGTGGAAGTGATCCCGGCCCCGGCGCAAGCGACGGCGACTCGCACGGAACCCGCGGCACCGAAATCCGACAAACCCGGTTTCTTCTCGGAAATGCAGCGTCAGTTCCGTGAACTGCAGGAAATGGCCGACAAGCAGCAGATCGCCCGTCGTGAAAACGGCGAAACGCCGGCCGATGCCAGCCAGAACGGTCGCAAAGGCGGCAAGAACAAGAAACGCCGCTGATCCGTTCGGATGTGCAACGAGAAATGACGCCCGGATGCAGGCCCTGCCCGATTCACCAGTCGGGCAGGGCCTTTTTTGCGGGTCGGCCCTTCAGGATCGCGAAGACCGCCAGGTGAGTCACCACTGCCGGTCAAATATTGCCGACCATACAGTCCCGGCCATACAGTCCCGGTCATCCGGACAACGGACCAACGGCAAGACTCCGGCTTTTGCAGCACTCACATCAAGCTTTCGTCACCTGTTGACTGTCGTTTTTCCGGCTGACGGTTTACGCTGGCGAGGCATCGATCAACAGGCCCTCGAATGCGCTCGGAACGGCCTTGTCTTTCTTTGGATTTTTGTCTGAGGTTGGGATGAAGAGTCGACGTACGCATGCAGCCCTGATGGCAGCCGGTTTGCTGTTCGGGGCGACCGTTTCCGGAGTCACACTCAACGGGATCGCGCAGGAGGAGAACCTGGCGGAACGTCTGCCGCGGATTCCGGCCCATGAGCCGGCAGATGCACAGGAGACCTTCCGGTTACAGCACGGTTTCTCACTGGAACTGGTCGCTTCCGAACCCGATGTCGTCGATCCCGTGGATGCCGCGTTCGATGAAAACGGCCGGATGTACGTCGTCGAGATGCGCGATTACCCGTTCCTGCCGGAACAGCGTCCGGAGAAATATGTCAAACGGCAGCCGGAACGCTGGGGCAGCGTGCGTCTGCTGGAAGACGTCGACGGTGACGGCAAATATGAGAAAAGCACAGTCTTTGCCGACAAGCTGAACTGGCCGCAGTCGGTCTGCTGCTACGACGGCGGCGTGTTCGTGATTTCTCCGCCCGGACTGTGGTACTTCAAGGACACTGACGGCGACGGCGTGGCCGATGTGCGCAAGAACGTGCTCGAAGGCTTCAGCCTGCAGAATGTCCAGGGGCTGTCCAACGGACTGGAATGGTCGTTCGATCATGGCATCTACTGGGCCGGCGGGACATCCGGGGCGGCTCTGGTCAAGGGCGAGCAACCGTTGTTCAAGGTCAGCCGGCAGGATCTGCGTCTGAACGCGAAGACGCAGGACGTGGAAGCAGTGTCCGGTGGTCAGCAGTTCGGCCACAGCTTCGATGACTGGGGCAACCGCTACGTCTGCAACAACAGCAATCATCTGCAACAGGTAGTCGTTCCGGCCCGCTATCTGAATCGCAATCCGCAACTCAGCGTGACTAATGCCCTGCGCACCATCGCCGCCGAAGGCGCTGCTGCCCCGGTGTTCCGCATCAGCCCGCCGGAACCGTGGCGGATCGTGCGCACCGCCCGGCGGGCCGCAGACCCCAAATTTGCGTCACGCGCCCCGCAGACCGAACTGGTGGCCACCGGCTTCTTTACGTCAGCCACCGGCGTGACGGTCTATCGTGGCGGCGTGTATCCGCCGGAATTCCAGGGGAACGTGTTCATCGGCGACGTCGGCGGCAACCTGGTGCATCGCAAACGCCTCGATGCGAACGGCATCGCCAATATCGGTACACGCACTGAGGAAGGAATCGAGTTCCTGGCGTCCACCGACAACTGGTTCCGGCCGACCAATTTCGTCAATGCCCCGGACGGCACACTCTATGTGCTGGATATGTACTGGGAAACCATCGAGCATCCCGCCTCGATTCCGGAAGACATCAAGGAGCATCTGGACCTGGAAAGCGGCAACGACCGCGGTCGCATTTACCGGCTGGTCTCGCCGGGCATGCAACGGTTCACTCCGCCGAAGCTGGGCAACGTGCATGGCGCGGAACTGGCACAGGCTCTGGAATCGCCGCACGGCTGGGTGCGTGAAACCGCCCACCGGCTGATCTGGGAACGACAGGACAAGAACTGTGTCCCGAGACTGAAAACGCTGGTGAAATCCGGCAAGACGCCGCAGTCACGGATTCTCGCACTCTGGTCGCTGGAAGGTCTGGATCAGCTGACGACGGACGATGTCATCGCCGCCCTGAAAGACAGTGACGCTCATGTCCGCGAACAGGCAGTGCGATTGAGCGAAGAGTTCGCGGACATGCCGGACGCGATCGTGAACGCAGTCGCAGCCCTTATCAACGATCCCGACCCGCGCGTGCAGTGGCAGGTCGCTTTCAGCCTGGGAGCCTTCCGGCATCCCGTGGCTGTGAAGGCCCTGCTGGAAATGGCGCAGGCCTCGGCGAACAACGCAGACATGCGGCTGGCGATTCTGACTTCGATCCCCAGTTTCGCCGTTGAGTTCACGCAGCAGATGTTGTCGAACCCCGGGACATCCGGTTCGCCGCTGGCCCGGGATGCCATCACATTGATTGCCTCGGGACAGGACACCGGCGACATCACTCAGATGCTGGCCAGCATCTTCACTGCGAAACTGACGCCCGCTGCTCGCCTGGGTCTGATGACTGCCGTCAGCGAAGGTCTGCAACGTCGCGGCACCAGCCTGCCGGCACTAGTTGCTTCCAGTGAAGTCACACAGGAAACCCGTCAGCAATTTGAGACCTGGCTGGCGGAGACCCGCGAACTGGCGGAATCTGCCCAGGCACCGGTTGCCCAGCGACTGGCGGCTCTGAACGTGCTGGCAGGAATCTCCGGCAGCGACGTAACAGCCTTGTTTGTGGCCCTGCTCGATCCGCAGACTCCACCAACGCTGCAGGAGCGGGCTGGACGGGCGCTGGCAGCCAGCAATGACGCCGCAGCCCTGGATTCCCTGCTGGCGAAATGGCGGGCACTGGGACCGCAGACGCGGCGGAGTGCCATCGATCAGCTCACCCAGTCGGCCGCCGGGGCAGACCTGCTGCTGAAAGGACTCGAAGAGCAGACGATCCGCTCCGCGGAACTGGATCGCGACAAGCAACAACTGCTGCTGAACTTCCCGAACCCGAAACTGAAAGAGCGGGCGGCCAGTCTGCTCGGCGGCGCCGGCAGCAATCGCAAGCTGGTCGTCGATCAGTACCAGTCGGCACTGAATCTTTCCGGAGACGCGTTGCGCGGCAAGGCGGTTTACAGCAAGATCTGCATCCAGTGTCATCGTGCGGGATCGGAAGGCCATGCCGTCGGCCCGGATCTGGCATCGGTCCAGAACAAGTCGCCGGATGACCTGGTGGTCGCCATCCTCGATCCTAACCGGGAATCGCAGGCCAGCTACATCAGCTACACGGCGGTCACGCTGAACGGTCGCGTAGCGACCGGAATTATCGCTGCGGAAAGCGCTGCCAGCCTGACGTTGCGGCGGGCAGAAGCGAAAGAAGACCAGGTGCTGCGCGATCAGCTGGACGAACTGCTGTCAAACGGCGTCTCGCTGATGCCGGAAGGTCTGGAGAAAGATCTTTCGCCGCAACAGATCGCCGATGTGATCGCGTTCATCAAGTCGCTGGCTCCGGCGAAGTGATGCCATTGACAGTGACGCCATTGACAGTGACGCCATTGACAGTGACGCCATTGAAGAAGCCCACCCATCGCGATGGGTGGGCTTCCGGGCTGCTCGAACAATTCGTGTCAGGAATCGGGTGAGGATGCTTCCCGGATACAACACCAACGGGCTGGCACATCATCGCCCGGATGAAGCCCTGGCAGTGATCGCCGCTGCCGGTTATCGCTCGGTGGCAATCACCGTTGACCATCACTGTTTCGATCCCCGATCTGCCAGCATCAGACAGGATGTTGATCGCACCCGGCGTCTGCTGGAGCAGTATCAGCTGCGCTGCGTGATCGAAACCGGGGCCCGCTATCTGCTCGACCCGTTTCGTAAACATCAGCCGACGTTATTAACGGCTGATCCCGAACAACGCCGGCAGCGTCGTGAGTTCCTGACCTTCTGCATCGACATTGCGGCGGACCTGCAGGCCGATGCAGTCTCTTTCTGGTCTGGAACTCCGCTCACCACCGAACCAACGGCGGTGTTTTACCAGCGGTTGGTCGAGGAATGCCGTCTGCTCGCGAACGTTGCGGCCTCTCAAGGCGTACGACTGGCGTTTGAGCCGGAACCGGGCATGTTCATTGAGACCTGTGACCAGTTTTCCCGGCTGGCCGCGGATGTCAACTCCCCGAATTTTGGCCTGACGCTGGACGTCGGTCATGTGCATTGTCTGCAGGACGGTGACGTCGCCGACCGGATTCGCGAGTTCGCCCCCCTGCTCTGGAACATTCATCTGGAAGACATGCACGTGGGCGTCCATGAGCACCTGCCGTTCGGCATGGGCACCATCGACTTCCCGCCAGTCTTCGCTGCCCTGCGCGAAATTCAGTACACCGGCGGCGTGCATGTGGAACTGAGCCGAGAAAGCCACCGGGCTCCGTCGGCCGTGCGGGAATCGATGGAGTTTCTGCGGCGGTATTTTCCTCCGCCGGAATCCCGGTGAATCCGGCAGCCAGGGGTTGTCTGTCGTCCTAGAATGGGAGAACGTCCGGAAGCCCGACCATCGCAACGTGTGGGCTGCATTGCAACTCGTGAACTTTATACATGTCAGGGCCGCAAGATGGCGATTGATCCCGTTTGCGGAATGACCGTGGACGAACAGACGGCCATCCGCGCAGAGCGTGACGGCGAGACGTTCTACTTCTGCTGCGAACATTGCCGCCGGAAATTCTTGCAACCGGATCAGAGGACGACCTCGCAGCCGCAATTGCATCAACTGACGACACTCCAGCCGGTAACGGCCTCGAAACCTGCGAGTTGCTGTTCCGGAGCGCACCCTGCGGACCGTCACAGCCACCAGTATCAGAAGACTCAACCCTCCGGGCAGCTCGGGAAGGCCTTCTTCTGCCCGATGTGTGAAGGCGTCGAGAGCGATACGCCAGGCACCTGCCCGAAATGCGGCATGGCACTGGAGCCGGCTCACCCGCCGCAACGACAACAGAAAACCGTCTATACCTGTCCGATGCACCCGGAGGTTGAGCAGGATCACCCCGGAAACTGCCCGAAGTGCGGGATGGCGCTCGAACCAAAACAGGTGACCTCCTCCACACCGGAGCGTGATCCGGAACTGGACGACATGCAGCGGCGGTTCTGGCTCAGCCTGCCATTAACAGCGGCCGTCTTTCTGCTGTCCATGGCCCCGATGGTCGGTATTCCTGTGGACCGCTGGATCGGTCACAGTGCCAGTTTATGGCTACAAGGCATCTTGAGTACTCCGGTGGTCTTGTGGGGGGGCTGGCCGTTCTTCCAGCGCGGCTACCGGTCCTTGATCAGCCGGCATTTCAACATGTTTACGCTGATTGCGCTCGGCACCGGAGCCGCTTACGGCTACAGCGTGCTGGCGTTGCTGTTTCCGGCGGCGATTCCGCAGGAATTTCGCGATCACGGCATGGTGCATGTCTACTTTGAAGCAGCAGCGGTGATTGTGACTCTGGTGCTGCTCGGCCAGGTGCTGGAGCTTCGCGCTCGCCGTCGAACCGGAGATGCGATTCGCGAGTTGATGAATCTGGCACCCGCCACTGCCCGGATTGTGCGCGATGGGAAGGAAGTGGAGATTCCACTGGAACAGGTCCAGGTCGGTGACGTGCTGCGGGTCAAACCCGGGGAAAAAATTCCGGTCGACGGCCATGTCACCGAAGGGCGAAGCACCGTCGATGAATCGCTGGTCACAGGCGAATCCTTGCCGGTTCAGAAATCGCCATCCGACCCCGTGATCGCCGGCAGTGTGAATCAGCACGGTTCCTTCCTGATGGCAGCCGACAAGGTCGGCGGCGATACGCTGCTGGCGCGAATCGTGACGATGGTGTCTGAAGCCCAGCGCAGCCGGGCGCCGATCCAGAAAGTCGCAGACCGGGTGGCCCAGTACTTCGTGCCGGCGGTGCTGCTCGCCGCGGTGCTGACCGCTGTCGTCTGGGCAGTGGCGGCTCCCGCTGAACCGCGGCTGGCGTATGCCTTTGTGAATGCGATTGCCGTCCTGATCATCGCTTGTCCCTGTGCCCTGGGTCTGGCAACGCCCATGTCGATCATGGTCGGCGTCGGGCGGGGAGCAAAAGAGGGCGTGCTGATCCGGAACGCGGAAGCCCTGGAAGCACTGGAGCAGGTCGATACGCTCGTGATCGACAAGACCGGCACGTTGACCGAAGGCCGCCCCCGCTTGACCGAGTGTCTGCCGGTCGGTGACTTTACCAGTAACGACGTCCTGAAATTCGCGGCCTGCGTCGAGCAACAGAGCGAACATCCGCTCGCTCGTCCGATCGTCGACGCAGCCGGAGCCCAGGGACTGACACTGGATTCTCCCCGGGACTTCCAGTCTGTAACGGGTGAAGGTGTGACGGGAACAGTGCACGGGCGGCGTGTCATGGTCGGTAAACGGTCGTTCTTGCAGAATCAGCAAGTCGACTTCGACAACTCAGCCAGCGAACGTGCGAGCAACTTGCAGCAATCCGGCCAGACGGTCATGTTCGTGGGTATTGATGGTCTGCCTGCCGGGCTGATTGCGGTCTCCGACCCGATTAAAAAGTCGACGCCCGGCGCGATCCGCGCCCTGCATGATCTGGGACTGAAAGTGATCATGCTGACGGGCGATAACCAGCAGACGGCAGCTTCGGTCGCGAAAACGCTCGGCATCGATGACTTTCAGGCAGAAGTCCGACCGGAGGAGAAACATGCCCGCATTCAGTCGCTCAAGCAGGACGGGGCCAAAGTCGCGATGGCTGGCGACGGCATCAACGATGCTCCTGCACTGGCCGCCGCTGATGTGGGGATTGCGATGGGTACCGGCACCGATGTGGCGATCGAATCGGCCGACGTCACGCTGGTGAAAGGCGATCTCAACGGGATCGTGAAAGCGATCTCACTCAGCCGCCGGACGTTACGCAACATCCGCCAAAACCTGTTCTTCGCCTTCATCTACAACATTCTGGGGGTGCCAGTCGCCGCCGGCATCCTGTACCCGCTGTCTTCCGACCTGTTGATGAACCCGATGCTGGCCGCCGCCGCGATGAGCTTCAGTTCGGTCTCGGTCATCGCCAATGCGTTGCGACTGAAGACCATCGCGCTGAAATGAGAAACGACGGTAAGGCCGGTGCCGCCAGACTCCATCAGGCTGCAAAAATGCGGTCAGGAGCGGATCGCACACGGTTGGAAGAACTTGTGGACCTCTCAGGGTATGCTGTTTTTGCTGAAGCCCGAGGGCGGCTTCAACGTCATCAGGCAGGAGCAGGATTCATGAAGCTGCGTCAGGGAGGAATGGGGGCCGGACTGCTGCTGGCGATCTGTCAGGCTGCTTTTGCGGGGGACTGGCCGCAGATTCTTGGACCGCAGCGGAACGGAATCGCACAGAACGAGACCATCACCGCGACTGCGGCGAAACCGGTCTGGCAGGCCGCCTGTGGCAGTGGCCTCGCAGGTGTGGCGGTCAGCGCAGGACGCACGGTCCTGTTTCATCGTCCGGGCGCAGAAGAAACCCTGACCTGTCTGGATGCGGCCACCGGCGCCCGAATGTGGAGCGTCGGTTTCCCCTGCAGCTACCAGGCCCAGATTGTCAATGATGACGGTCCGCGGGCAGTGCCGACGATCCATAACGGTCGTGTCTTCGCCTACGGTGTCCAGGGCATGCTGTATTGCGTCGACCTTCAAACCGGCAAAGAGCACTGGAAGCGGGCGACTCACGCAGACTTTGATGCTCCGGAAGGTTACTTTGGCGCAGGCAGCGCTCCGCTGGTGGACGACCAGCGGGTAATTGTGAATGTCGGCGGTCGCAAACAGGGAGGCATGGTCGCCTTCGATGTCGCGACAGGTGCGACGTTGTGGCACACCTCCAGTGAACTCGCCAGCTATTCCGCTCCGGTGTTTGTGCAGCGTGGCGGTGAGTCCCAGGTGCTGGCGATCACGCGGTTGAACTTCCTCGGTCTGGACCCTGTCACGGGCAAGGAACTGTTCCGAACTCCATTCGGCAGCCGCGGTCCAACCGTCAATGCCGCCCTGCCCGTCTCCATCGGTTCCGATGTGCTGTTGACCGCCAGCTACGGCATCGGGGCACGGCTGCTGGAAGTGACGGCCAGGAACGTCGTCGTCAAATGGGAAGATGATGTTCTTTCCAGTCAGTACACGACGCCGATTGTGCACAGCGGCGCTGTGTATGGTATCGACGGACGTCAGGACGGCGGACCGGTTTCGCTGATCTGTTTCGATCCCCTCTCGCGCAAGATTCACTGGAAAAAAAGTGGTCTGGAATATGCCACACTGATCGCTGCCGGCGACCGGTTGCTGATCATGCACACCAACGGTGTGCTCCGCGTGGCGGCGCTGGATTCCAGGGAATATCGTGAACTGGCGGAGCTGAAACTGATGACGGGAACCACGCGGGCACTCCCGGCCCTTTCCAACGGGTGCCTGTCGATCCGCAACGAGTCGCAACTGGCAGTGTTCGATTTGAGGTAGAAAAGACGCGAATCCGCAAGCAGACTTCATCGCACGCTTGCGGGTTCGCGATTCAACATTCGATAAGAGCGACCCATGAATCACTCACATCTGTTGCGCTGCCTGTGCCTGGGACTCGGATTGACTGTCGGAGCCGTGGGCGGGATCGCTCAGGAAACTACCAAACCCGCGACGGACGCGGCGCTGGTACCGCTGAATCCGCAACGGACGGTACTGCTCGACAAATCCGGCAACCGGCTCCTGTTGCGCGGCGAGGTTTGCCTGACGGAAGGCGTGCTGGAGATGCTCGCCTGTCTCAAGCGGACCAAGGAACACGAAGCGATCTTTTCCATCGACACCAAAGCCCAGATCGTACATGCCGGTTTGCTGGCACTGGGGATTGAACCCGGGAAACCGGTGCAGTTTGCTCCCAAATACGTCCCGGCCACTGGCCCAATCATTGAAATCACGGCCACCTGGACGGATGCCGCAGGTAAGCAGCAGCGTTATCGCTGTCAGGAACTGGTACGGAATTCCGTCCGACGCTATTGGGTGGAAAAGCTGCCCCAGACGCCGGCTGACCTGAAATTGCCCGCCGGCAGCGAGCTGAAATACGACGAAAAGCGCAAGGAACTGCTGTGGTACGGTCCGATGACCGACGCACAGCGGGATGAACTGCTCAAGCTGTCAGTTGATGCTGACTATCGCAAGGCAGTCCAGAAAATCCACAACTCGACACAGTTGAAACTGCTGGAAGCGGACTGGGTCTTCGCCGGCAGCAGTCTCTACACCGATCCCGATTCTGGCGAGCGTTTTTATCAGGCAGAAGCGGGCGACCTGATCTGCGTCGCCAATTTCGCCACCGCCACGCTTGATCTGGCAATCCAGAGCAGCGCGGGTAACGATGACCTGCTGTTCGAGGCCTACACCGAACGCCTGCCGCCCGTGGGCACCAAAGTCACGCTGGAATTACAGCCGAAGAAGGCCAAACCGGTCCCTGCGAAGCCGTAGCAACAGTCGCTTGACGTCGCCCTGCACATCCCAGCCCCCCTGAATTGACAGTCACAGGGGTCGTGATCTGATGGTCCCGGCAGAATCTGCCATTCCTCTGCCGCCAGTCGCTTCAAAAAAACCGGACGTCGATGTTTTCGGGCATTTCCGCTCAACTCCGCTTGTTGATCCTCGCCGCCTGTCGATAACCTTCCGCCACATCTCCCCCAATCCTGTTTGATTCCTGTCGATTCAACTTCCGTGTGACGGACGGTCTGAACGTCGGCTTCATCGCCGCTTCGGACTGGTTTCGGCCCCTGGAGCGAGTGCGCATGTTTACATTCTGGCGTCAAACCCGTTCGCGTCTGCTGCTGTGTCTGAGCCTCGCCGTCACCGGTTCCTCCGTCGGCTGTTGTGCGACCGGCGGCTGGGTGATGAATAACTCCGGCATGGGCTATTACGAGGATGGCAACTATGCGATGGCCCGCCACGAATTCGCCGAAGCCGTGGCTATGGCTCCGTGGAATCCCGACTATCGCCACAATCTGGCGATGGCGATTGCCCGCTCCGGCGACCCGCAATACGCCGAGCAGATCCTGCAGCACAACCTGACCGTGGATGCCATGCACCAGCCGACGTATCACTCGTTGGCCAAACTGATGATCGATGGTGGCCGGCAGCCGGAAGCCCAACAACTCTTGTCGACCTGGGCGGGCACGCAACCCTACAATTCCCGGGCTCACGTGGAGCTCGCCTGGGTGCAGCGCGAAACGGGTGACTATCCCGGCGCCGAGCAGTCTCTGCGTCAAGCCCTGCAGATCAATCCCAACGATGCCACCACGCTGGCGCAACTCGGCCAGCTCTATCAGGACAGCGGTGAACCCGGCCGTGCTGCGACCATGTATCAGCAGTCACTGGCCCTCAATTATGGTCAGCCGGAAGTGCAATCCCGGCTGGCGACCTTGCAACGCCGTCCGAATGTGACCCCGGTCACCAGTCCGGTTGGCGAAATGAACTCGTTCGGCATGGAATCCGGGACGATGATGGCCGCCTATCGCCCCAACAACGCCATGCTGATGGCCGGAGCACCGCTGTTCCAGGGCCCTGGCATGATGAGTCCCAACGTGATGAATCCGGGAATGCCCGGCCCTGCCATGATGGCCGGCAGTCCGATGCCAGCGTCCGGCTGGATGCCCACGGCCCCGATGCCTGCCGCCCCCATGAACAATCCTCCGATGTACAATGCTGCCATGCCGCCGCAACATCTGGTTCAGGGCGGCATTCCTGCCGGAACAATCCAGGTTTCGCCCTGGCAGTATGTTGATCAGACTCCCGGCTGGAACCCGGCTCAGGCCTCCGCCCCCACCATGATGGCGCCCCCGGCCATGATGGCGGCCCCTGCAGTCTCCCAGCCATCTCCCACTCCGATCTCGCAGACACCGCAACCGACAGTGATTCAGCCAGTCACTGCCCCGGCTCATCCCGTGGGCATCCAGCCGGCCCGCATTCAGCCGCAGGTCTCGACACAGGCCCCGACCACAGTGCCGGCACTTTCTCCGATCCCGGCCCTGCCTGGCGTTGAACTCACTCCGGTTCCGTCGATGCCCACGACCTCGATTGTGCCGGCTTCAGCTGTGGCACCCGCATCTGCTGCTGTGCCCGCCGGTCCGGCCCTGACAGTACCGCCAACAACCTGGCAATCGGTCGCGACAACCGCGCCGAGCACGGTCCCGGTGACCGTCCTCGCTCCCGTCCTGGTCCCGGCCACGATGCAGCAAACGGTGGAAGCCATCCCAACTGTCGAAGCTCATTGAGCGGGCAAAAACCGGTCGACCGATTGCCGGTGATCAGCAGCCATTGTTCATATCTGCAGGGCGCAGCGAGAACTCCCGGTCTCGACGCGCCCTGCGGTCTTGCCTAAGATAGGCAAGGTTGCGATTCCGGCACTGGAAACGTACGGGTTTCCGGTGACGTACGCTTCCATGACTGGTCAGAAGTGGTGTTTTTTCCCGCGGCCTGAACTGTCGGAACGGTGATGCAGCTGGATCTGGATTTTACCGGTGATGAGGAGTTTCAGCGGCTGCTGTCCAGACGCCCCCTGGTGGACGTGCTGAAAGTCGCCCTGGAGATTTCCCGGGATGCCTATCCGGATCTGGACTTTCACCATACGTTTGAATGGGTAACCCGTCGCGGTGAGGAGCTGGCAGAGTCGCTGCGACATGCCGCCACTGAAAAAGACATGCTGCAGGCCGTCGGACGGTGTCTGGCAGGCACGCATGGTCTGCACGGCGATCGTGAGGCGTTTTCCCGTCCCGAATCCAGCTACGTGCATCGCGTCATCGAAACCGGCGTCGGCATCCCGATCAGCCTGTCGATGGTGTATGTGGCCGTCGCCCAGCAAGCCGGCATCGAACTGCTCGGCGTGGCCTCTCCCATGCACTTTCTGGTGCGTTTCGAGGGCGAATCCAGTCCCTGGTTCGTTGATGCCTTCAACCAGGGACGCATCCTGCGCTACAACCGCTGTCTCGACTGGCTGCAGCGAATGACGGAACTGCCGTTTGACGAAATCGAGCCCATGATGGAACCCGCCCGCCCGCGGGATATCGTCATCCGGCTGCTCAACAACCTCAAGTCGGTTTACGTCCAGCAAGACAACTGGGAACCGGTCTGGAACGTCCAGCGACGTCTGACCGCCCTCCAGCCTGCTACCTATGAACAGCGGCGGGATCTGGCGCTCGTCGCCCTGAAATCCCACCGTCTGGGCCTGGCCGTCGATCTGCTGGAGGACTGCGAAGCCCAGGCCCCGGACGAGGAAGCCCGCGATCTGGTCAAATTCCACCGCCAGACCGCTGAGCGCCTGTTGTCAGAATGGAATTAAAGGCACTGTCGCAGCAGCGACCAAAGTCTGGTCTGCGTGCCACCCCTTCCAGCCAGGTGCTGGTTTCGAAAGCGTGACGTCCAGGGATTCCCCGGCATCGTTAGCCGGACAGCATTTCAGCTCCCCTGCATCCCGCCACACCGTCGCGATTTCCGGACGACAGACTCGCACTCAACTCACGACATCCTGTAGGATACCGAACCGCTGACACGAGCAACGCGAGCCTGCATCCCTGATACGATGTAGCGGATGGTTGCCTCAGCGATTCGTATCCCGGCGGTCCACCAGTAACATTACGATTGATCAACATCACTCACGGCCGAGTGGCGGAACAGGCAGACGCATCGGACTTAAAATCCGAAGCTCCGCAAGGGGCGTACGGGTTCGACTCCCGTCTCGGCCAATGAGTGGTGAGAAGACACCATCGAATGGTGAGAAGACAATCGTGGGCCGGAGCGGTTATTTCCGCTCTGAGAGGTGCTTTCTGAGCATGGTCGCCTGATCGGGGTCGAGAATTTGCCAGCAGGCGAGGCCGTTGCCGACGAGGTTCCATTCGTCAAACTGCCAGACGACTTGCTTGTCGCGGGTGATCTCTAAAATCTGGGGCTGGCCTTCACCGGCGTGGCAGTTGCCGATGGCGAAATTGCCATTCGGGAGTTCCTGAAGAGCCGTCATCCAGCCGAGGGTGACGTCTGTGCCGGGAATCGACTTCGTGATTTCCCACACGATTTTCTTTTCCGGTGTGACCTCCACCACACTGTTGCCGTTACCGGAGCAGATCAGCGTATTCCCGTTCCTGAGCCGGATCGCGCCGAAGACGCGGCTGCCGACGTCGTATTCCCAGACCACTTGTCCATCGGCAGCGTATTCGGTCACCACGCCGGGGTTTTCGGCGCAGACAAGATAGTGGCCGTTGTCGAGCAGACGCATCAAGCGGGTCTGTTTCCGACCGCCATCGCCCAGCGGCACGGCTTTTACCAGCTGGCCCTGACGATTGACCTGAATGATGCGGCCGACGCCGCTCTCGGCGATAACGGTGTCGCCGTTCTCCAGACGGGCGAAGGCATGCACGTCGACATGCTTGCCCGCATTGCCGTTCATCGTGCTGCTGTCGTATCTCCAGACAATTTCCTTTCCGAGCGTAATCTCTTGCGTGGTGGTCCAGGAATCATGAAACAGGATATTGCCGTTCGCCAGCAAATGCACATCGTGATGCCCTGCATGACCGGTTTTCGGACCAGCAGTGTCGTATTTCCAGAGGACATCCCCGTCTGCCTCGCAAATCGCCAGCACGTTTTTGCCGTACGACGCGCCGAGCAAAACGAGCCGGTCCGGTAAATCGTCGGCACCGCAGGCTGTTGTCAGCAAGCCCAGGGTTAGTAACACCGGGAACGCCATTGTCAGGATGCAGTCGTTTCTCATCGGTCGCCTGTTCAGAGTCTGGAGTTCAGAAATGCGGAATCCCATGGAATCACCGGACGGGTGCTGCATCATAACCCTGATCGCGGCGATCTGTCGCGAACGGGTCGACATCTCGGGAATTCGTGCTCCCGCTCCAGTCCTCTGCCATCTGGCCCTGCTGTACCTGGTACGACTGCACCTGGTCGCGGTATGATTGACCAACGACATGGTTGTGGGACGGACGGCGTTCCTGCGTCTCACTCGCCTTTCCCCAGCGGAGAAGATTGTCATGGAATTTCGTCAACTCGGCGGCTCTGGCCTGAAGGTGCCGGTCCTGAGCCTGGGCACCGGGACGTTTGGAGGGGGAAACGAGTTCTTCCAGGCCTGGGGCAACAGTGACGTCGACGGGGCAACCAGGCTGATCGACATCTGTCTGGATGCCGGCCTGAACATGTTCGATTCGGCGGACATCTATTCCGATGGCAAGGCAGAAAGCATTCTGGGTCAGGCCATCAAGGGCCGCCGTGACAAGGTGCTCATCTCGACCAAGGGTACCTTTCGGAAAGGTGACGGGCCGAACGACCTGGGGTCATCGCGATATCATATCATTCGCTCGGTCGATGAGAGCCTGAAACGGCTGGAGACCGACTACATCGACCTGTACCAGTTGCACGGCTTCGACGCAGTGACACCGATTGAGGAAGCAGTCGGCACGCTCAACGATCTCGTACGGGCCGGCAAGATTCGCTACATCGGCTGCTCGAATTTCTCAGGCTGGCATCTGATGAAGTCACTGGCGGTCTCCGAGAAATATGGCTGGTCGCGGTATGTCGCTCATCAGGCTTACTATTCGCTGATTGGTCGCGATTACGAGTGGGAACTGATGCCGCTGGGCATCGATCAGAAGGTGGGAGCCGTCGTCTGGAGTCCGCTGGGTTGGGGACGACTGACCGGCAAGATTCGGCGCGGTCAACCGCTGCCGGAATCCAGCCGCCTCAACGCGAAGGTCGTTGTCGACATGGGTCCGCCCGTGGATGACGAATATCTCTACACCGTCGTGGATGCCCTGGATGCCGTCGCCAAAGAGACGGAGAAGACGGTGCCTCAGGTTGCGTTGAACTGGTTGTTGCAGCGACCGACCGTGTCGTCGGTGATCGTCGGCGCCCGCAATGAGGAACAGTTACGTCAGAACCTGGGAGCAGCCGGCTGGAACCTGACAGCGGAACAGGTGGCCAGGCTGGACGCTGCCAGCGACAGGACGAAAACCTATCCCTACTGGCACCAGGCGGGGTTTGCAGAACGCAATCCGTTCCCCACGTAATCCTGAAAAAGGCGAGAGGGGACGTGAGTCCCCTGTTTCCCAAACGAGCGAAAAACAGGGGACTGACGTCCCCCGCTCGCCATCCTGATGACGAGATTATGGCTGGTTCAGTTTGCGTTCGATCAATTTGACCGGCCAGTTGACGAGCGGTTCATTTTCAACAGGTCTGCCCGGACCGCGCTCGCTGGCGAAGCGGAAGGCTTTCATATTCGAGATCAGCTGTCGACCCGGCCGCCGGGATGCCAGGAACGTTTCCCATTCCTGTTGCTCGGGTGCTGACAGGCCGTGATACCAGAGGTTGAACTGAGCCAGATCCTGTCCGTCCAGAACCGTCTTGCCAAAACGGGCCCGCTGGTAATCGACATCCGGTTGAGCCCAACCGGCGAATGCCAGTTGCGGTAATTGTCGGCTGGGCTCTGCATGTCCGGTTTCCGCTGTGGACAACGGTTCGATCCGGAATTCCCAGTCGATCGTCGGCGGATCGTCAAACGATGTTCCATTGGTGACAAATGGCGCGACCGGCGGTGTGAGCCGTGCCGTCACGACGTCATGTCCCTTTAGAAATCCTGCCGGCAGGAAAGCCAACATCAAATACTGAGACAGCACGTCCACAGGCTGTACCCGGTCGCGTTCTTCCTCCGGGCGGGCACCCTGGAGTTTCTCAAAGTCGGGTGTGGTCCGCAGGTAATTTTCGAGACGCTGCAAGGCGACGTCGCGATCATTCAGAAACCCCAGCAGTTGCTCACCACTCGCAGGATCAATTTTCAGTTTCCTGACGACAACCGCATTCACAAAACTTAACGTGGCAGCGACATCCTGCGTCCAGAGAGCACGCAGCAGAACCGGCAGGTCGTCCTGAGTCACATAATCACGTTCCAGCAAATACAGGGCAATCCGCTCGGAAATCTGCGACTCATGCAGATGGTTAAAATCTCCGGAGGTGGTCCACAGGTCTGCCGTCAGCAGGTACAAACTTATGTTCTGCAGATCGTGCCTGAACGTCGTGCGTATGAACTCCAGCAACTGTTCGGAGTCCGGCTTGCCTGCGGTCTCTGTGGCCAGCCAGCCGGCCAGCAGATTCACCGCGTCCTGCACAGCCTGCTGCCGTTGATTCTGGAGCGCGACCAAGTCGTCATTGCCGCGAAAGCGCTCCAGATACAACGTGGCAGATCCACAGGGCGAGACCAGCCGCCAGTGCGTTCCATAACCACCGATATCGTTCGGCAATCGTCGCGGGAACCTCCCGTGATAACGGTAGGCCGATTCGACTTTCTCCAGTTCGGGCTGCCGATACTCGTCCCGGATGCGATTCCGTTCCGCTTCGGTCAACTGCGGTTCCGGCGATTCTGCCTTGCTGACCCGCAACGTCCGTTCCAGGCCCTCGCCCGTCGCTTGCATTTCGATGTCGTACTCATTCACGACACAGCCAGACAGGATCAAGGCCGTGCCAACGCAGGTCCTGGTCGCAAGGTGCATCACTCGCATAACGAAATCCTGACTGAAGTCTCGACGAGTCCGTTCCGGGTGTTTCCAGCAGTGAGATGCAGAGCAGTCTGCCCCTATTCCCGAAAACCGTAACGGCACTGCAAGGTTGTCGGCGATATGAATTCGACCGTTCTTAAACTTCGACCGCTCTTGAACATTGCCATGCATGCCAACGGAACCGGTGGTGAATTCCGGATGACCTGCTTGCCTGGCAGGGCCAGCATGTCACACCAATCGATGCTGGAAAACCAGCAACCATATACCTTCACCATCATGGGACGACGCCATCCTCTCCTCTCAATTCGTACAGCACTCCTTGGCACACGGCCGCCTTTCCGCCATAATAATCAACATCCGTTGATCAGTCCGGATTTTCGCCTGCCCCTCAGAGATGCGCTCATTTGAGGTCGTTATGAAGTTGCTGATGCCCGCTGGCCGGCTAGTCATCCTGTGTCTTGTTTCCGGGACATCGCTGTTGCTTGCTGCGGAAGCGAAGGTTCCGCAGCAGATCGAGTTCAACCGCGATGTGCGGCCGATCCTGTCCGACAAATGCTTCTTTTGTCATGGTCCCGATGCCGGGGATCGCAAGGCGGATTTGCGACTGGATGTGCGAGACGCGGCACTCGCCGCGGCTGCTTTCGTTCCGGGAAAGCCGGGCGAGAGTGCGCTGATCGAACGCATTTTGAGCGACGACCCCGACGTACAAATGCCGCCGCCGGATTCCAATCGCACCCTCACGCCGCAACAGAAAGAGATCCTGCAGCAGTGGATCGCCCAGGGAGCAGAATATCAGCAGCACTGGGCGTATGAACCACCCGTAAAAGCGGATATTCCTGCCGGGACGCATCCGGTGGATCATCTGGTCCGGCAAAGACTGGCTACGCTGGGATTGCAGATGTCGCCGGCAGCAGACCGCCGGGTGTTGATCCGCCGTCTGTACAGCGATCTGATCGGTCTGCCGCCGACGCCGCAAGAAGTGCAGGCATTTGTCGACGACACGTCTGCGGAGGCTTACGAAATACTCGTCGACCGGTTGCTGCAGAATCGGCATTACGGCGAACGCATGGCCCTGCCCTGGCTGGATGTGGTCCGGTTCGCCGACACCATCGGTTATCACAGTGATACCCCACGGAATGTCTGGCCGTACCGCGATTATGTGATCGACGCCTTCAACACCAACAAGCCGTTCGATCGGTTCACGATCGAACAACTGGCCGGTGATCTGTTACCAGACGCCAATCAGGAAACCCGCGTCGGCTCGGCGTTTAACCGGTTGCTGCTCAGCACCGAGGAAGGTGGCGCGCAGGCGAAAGATTATGAATCCCGCATGGTAGCCGATCGCGTGCGGGCCGTGGGGGCAGTCTGGCTGGGACAAACGACCGGTTGCTCGCAGTGCCACGATCACAAGTTTGATCCGTTCACTGCCCACGATTTCTACGCACTGGGCGCCTTCTTCGCCGACATTCAGGAACCGATCATCGGTCGTCGGGAAGAAGGCATGATCGTCGCCTCGCCAGCCGAGCATGAGCAACTGGCAAAACTCGACAAGGCGCTGACCGAAGCCCGCCAGAAGTTCGATGCCATCACGTCACAACTGGATCTCGCCCAGCAACAATGGGAAGCGGACGTCATCGCCTATGATGTCACGCTGCCGGAACTGCAGAAAGACGCCAAAGCCTCAGACGCCGAGAAAAAGTCCGCGAAACAAGTCGCGGATCTGCTCAAAAAATCTGACCGCAATCCCCAGCAGAAGCAACAGGTGCAGGATTATTTCCGCAACCATGTCACGAAGCTGTTTGCGACGGAGCGCGAGCAACTGGCGAAAGCAGAGCGGGAACGAACCAGTTATTACGCTTCATTGCCGAAGTGCCTGGTGTCGGTTAGCACCGCGAACAAACGCATCGTCCGCATTCAGCCACGCGGTAACTGGATGGACGACAGCGGTCCGGTCATGAAGCCGGAACTGCCGCATTACCTGCCGCAGCCCGATATCAAGGATCGCGAGCTGACCCGACTCGATCTGGCCCAATGGCTGGTCTCCCGCGAGAATCCGCTGACGGCCCGCGTCACAGTCAACCGCTTCTGGAAACAGTTCTTCGGCACCGGGATCAGCAAGACGCTGGATGACTTCGGCGCGCAGGGCGAGCCCCCCGTGAACCCGCAACTGCTGGACTGGCTGGCCTGCGAGTTTGTCGACAGCGGTTGGGACGTGAAGCATCTGGTAAAGCTGATGGTCACCAGTCAGACCTATCGTCAGACCTCGACCGCCACGCCGGCACTGCTGGCAGTCGATCCGTACAATCGCGAACTTGCGCGGCAATCGGCCTTCCGTCTGGACGCAGAACTGGTGCGTGACAACGCCCTGAAGGTCGCCGGTTTGCTGGTTCCGAAGATCGGCGGCCCCAGTGTGAAGCCGTATCAACCAGACGGGTACTGGGAGAATCTGAACTTCCCGCGCAGAAATTATGAGGCCGATCAGGGCGACAGCCAGTATCGCCGCGGGCTGTATACGTGGTGGCAGCGGTCGTTCCTGCATCCCGGTTTGCTGGCATTCGATGCGCCGACCCGCGAGGAATGTGCGGCCGAACGCAATCGCTCGAATATCCCGCAACAGGCTCTGGTCTTGTTGAATGATCCCACGTATGTGGAAGCTGCCCGTTCGTTCGCCAGACGCATGCTGAGTGAAGCGGGCGACAATGACGAGGCCCGCCTGAAATGGGCCTGGCAGACGGCGCTGCAGCGTGATCCACGTCCCGGGGAATTGGCCACGATTCGCGATCTGCTGACTGTGCAGCGCAAGGCTTATGCAGAGAACCCTGCCGCGGCGACAGAGCTGCTGAAAACCGGCTTCGCCCCGCTGCCGGAGTCCATGAACATTACCGAACTCGCCGCCTGGACGCACGTGGCCCGCGTGCTGCTGAATCTGCACGAAACGATTACGCGCTCATGAACGTTCAATTCGTCTCCGAAATCAACCGTCGCCTGTTCCTGCAGCGTGCTGCGCAGGGCGTGGGGACCGTCGCGCTCTCAACCTTGCTGCCGCCCCGCCCTGCTTTGGCAGCGCCGCAACCTGGCGTGCTGTCGTCGTTGCCCCTGCCGCAGCGGGCGAAGCGCGTGATCTGGCTTACTATGGCGGGCGGACCATCGCATCTGGAGACGTTTGACTACAAACCGAAGCTGGCGGAAATGGACCGCCAGCCGATGCCGGAGAGTCTCACACAGGGACAGCAACTGGCACAGTTGCAGGGTCAGAAGCTGATCTGTCTGGGCCCGCAGTTCCCGTTCGCAAAGCACGGAGAATCGCAGACCGAAATCAGCAGCCTGTTCCCGCATCTCGCCAGTGTGGCAGACGACATCTGCGTGATTCGCTCAATGACCACCGACGCGATCAATCACGACCCGGCCCACATGTTCATGAACACCGGCTCCCAGATCGCCGGCCGGCCCAGCATGGGAGCCTGGACGACCTACGGCCTCGGTAGCGTCGCGGAAGATCTGCCGGGGTTCGTGGTGCTGGTCTCGACGGGTCCAGGGCGTTCGCCGCAACCGATCGCGGCGCGGCAGTGGAGCAGCGGCTTTCTGCCCAGCCGGTATCAGGGCGTGCAACTGCGTTCGCAGGGCGACCCGGTGCTGTATCTCACCAATCCTGCCGGCATCTCGCGAGACAGTCAGCAGGCGGATGTTGCGGCGATCAATCAGTTGAACCAGCAGCAGGCGTCGCTGATCAATGATCCGGAAATCGCCACCCGGATCGCCCAGTACGAAATGGCGTTCCAGATGCAGGCCAGTGTGCCCGATCTGATGGACGTCGGCGGCGAATCGGCGGGCACACTCGCCAGCTATGGCTGCCAGCCGGGCGACGGTTCGTTCGCCTCCAACTGTCTGCTGGCCCGGCGTCTGGCGGAACGCGGCGTGCGTTTCATCCAGCTCTATCATCGCGACTGGGACCATCACAGCCTGTTGAGGGAAGAATTACCGTTACGAGCGAAAGAGGTCGATCAGGCGTGTGCTGCGCTGATTCGCGACCTCAAACAACGCGGCCTGTTCGAGGATACGCTCATCGTCTGGACGGGCGAGTTCGGACGGACGCCAATGATGCAGGGCAACAAAGGTCCGATCGGCCGCGATCATCACAACAAGGCGATGTCGCTGTGGCTGGCCGGGGCAGGTATTTGTGGCGGTCTCACCTACGGCGCCACCGATGATCTCGGCTATGCCGCCGTCGACAACGTCTGCACAGTCCACGATCTGCACGCCACGATGCTGCACCTGCTCGGCATCCGGCACGACGCCTTCAGCGTGAAGTTTCAGGGCCTGGACGTGCGGCTGACCGGCGTGGAACAGGCTCACATCATAAAGGGGATTCTGGCATGACCGCTGCTCAACGAAGTGCCATCTCGACCGCGCTCACCCGGCGGGCGTTCTTCGGTCGTTCCGCTCAGGGACTCGGCACGGTGGCGTTGGCATCGCTGCTGCGGCCATCAATCGGAGATGCAGCCGTACCGGGTGTGTTGTCGTCACTGCCGCTGCCGCCACGGGCGAAGCGGGTGATCTGGCTGACGATGGCCGGTGGGCCGTCGCAACTGGAAACGTTCGATCCGAAGCCGAAACTGGCCGAGATGCACGGCAAACCGATGCCGGAGAGTTTCACGAAGGGACAACAGCTCGCCCAGTTGCAGGGACGGGAACTCGTCTGTTTCGGTCCGCAGCATCCATTCCAGAAGTTCGGGCAGAGTCAGACCGAGATTTGTTCGCTGTTCCCGCAGATCGGTTCCGTGATTGATGACATCTGCTTCATCCGTTCGATGACGACCGAGGCGATCAATCACGACCCCGCCCACATGTTCATGAACACCGGCTCCCAGATCGCCGGCCGGCCCAGCATGGGGGCGTGGGTGACGTATGGTCTGGGGAGTGAGTCCGAGAATCTGCCGGGGTTTGTGGTGCTGACGTCGCTGGGACGCGGCGGCCAGAACCAGCCGATCGCCGCCCGCCAGTGGAGCAGCGGTTTTCTGCCGAGCAAATATCAGGGCGTCCAGTTGCGGTCCCAGGGAGACCCGGTGCTGTATCTCACCAATCCTAACGGAATCTCGCGCGAGCAGCAGTCAGCCGACATCGCCGCCATTAATGCGCTGAACCGGCAGCAGGACTCACTGGTTCACGATGCGGAAATCGCCACCCGCATCGCCCAGTACGAGATGGCGTTTCAGTTGCAAGGCAGCGTGCCCGAACTGATGGACGTCACCGGCGAGACCGCGCAGACAATGGAGCTCTACGGCTGTCAGCCCGGCGATGGCTCCTTCGCCGCCAACTGTCTGCTGGCCCGGCGGCTGGCAGAACGCGGCGTGCGGTTCATTCAGCTGTATCACAAGGACTGGGACCACCACGGTGGCGTGAAAGAAGGAGTCGCACTGAAAGCCGAAGAGATCGACCGCGCCTGCATGGCGCTGATCACCGACCTGAAACAACGCGGCCTGTTCGACGACACACTGATCGTCTGGGCCGGCGAATTCGGACGCACGCCGATGTCCCAGGGCGGCAGCGGCCGCGATCATCACAACAAGGCGATGACGGTTTGGCTGGCCGGCGCGGGAGTCCGCGGCGGCCTCGTTTACGGCAAGACCGACGATCTCGGTTACGGCGCGGTCGAAAACGAATGCACCGTCCACGACCTGCACGCCACGATGCTGCACTTGCTCGGTATCGATCACAACCGTTTCAGCGTCAAGTTCCAGGGCCTCGACCAGAAACTCACCGGCGTCGAACCGCCCCGGGTGTTGCATGATGTGCTGACGTGATCGGTATTGGAAGAGTTTTTTAGCCACGGATGAAACACGGATTCAAGGCAAGTGTGGTCAAGCAATTCGTTGTCGTGATTCAACAGCTTTGACCTGCCTGCGTTTTTTTCCTTTATCCGTGTTACATCCGTGGCTAAAAAATCCTCTCCGGAGCATCCCGAAGCCAGAGAAGATAATCGTGGACATCAGCCTGCTGGCGACATTGCCTGCAGGGCCTGTCGTACGTGTTCGTCGGAGGCGAGTTGCGCCGAGTACACCAGCCGGATGATCCCCTGCTTGTCAATGACATATGTGACTCGCCCCGGCAGGAATCCCAGTGTTTTAGGCACACCGAACGCCTTTCTGAGCTGGCCGTCGGCGTCACTGAGCAGCGGAAAATGGAGCTGATGGCGCTGTGCGAAGTCGCGGTGGCTGTCGGCGGTGTCGCCGCTGACGCCGATGACTTCCATCCCGGCTTCGGCAAACTTCTCGTAGGAATCGCGAAACGCACAGGCCTCTTTGGTGCAGATCGCCGTGCCGTCTTTGGGATAGAAGAACAGGACCAGTCCCCGCTTGCCGGCGTAATCGCTCAGGCGGATCGTCTGGCCGTCCCAGGTCTCGGCGGTAAATTGCGGGGCAGGATCGCCCACCTGCAGCGATTTCATATCTGGTCTCATCGTCCAGAGAAGAGAACCTGCCAGCACGAGCCCGGCCAGCAAGCAGAGAACCCGGTAACAATACAATTTTTGAGCAGGACTGCGATCGGAAGCTCCGGGAACTTCGGTCGCTGGTGTCGTCGCCGCTTCGGCATCCGTCTTCATGAGTTCATCATGTCCCATACTCACCCGGAGACCATTTCCTGCAGGGAAACCGTTAACTGCCGCCAGGATTCAGGCTCCAGATCGTCCAGTTCAACACCGTCGCAAAACTCACCCAGGCAAGGTACGGCACGAGCAGCCACCCCGCCGGCCGTGAGCGCCGCAAGAAGCTGACGATGGTGGCGGCTATCGCCAGCCACAGGACCACGACTTCCAGGGCAGCCAGACCGACCTGATGACTGCCGAAGAAGATCCACGACCAGGCGACATTCAGCGCCAACTGCAGGGCAAACAATCCCAGCGGCCGACGCGCGGCGGAAAAGCCTTGCTGTCGCCAGACCAGCCACGCTGCCACCGCCATCATTATATACAGCGTCGTCCAGACGGGTCCGAACACGGCGTTCGGAGGATTCCACTCCGGTTTCCGGAGCGTGCGATACCAGCCATCGATTTCCGGCGTCGTCGCCCAGGCCCCCAGACCCGCAGCAACGAGGCAGATCGCCACCCAGACCACCAAACCCACAACCTGTCGCGTGCGCGTCATGTTCCACTCACCCTGTCGATTTCTGCCATCCGCTGATGCTGACTGTACCGCGCAATCGACCTTGAGTGGAGAATGCAAGTTCCACGTGCAAGTCCCGGACAGGCTCCCACGCTCAAAGTTTCATGATCTGTTGCAAATACAACCGGCAGAGCGGGCCGAACGGTGATTCCGGGTCTGCCTCCAGACTGCGGGTCAGCGCCTGGGCGGCGTCCGGTGGAGCTCCCAGTTCGATCAATAGACAGCCCCAATAGAACTCCCCTTCACTCCGCAGCCGCTGCGGGAAATCAGCGGCTGACAGCACGCGTTCCAGACGCTGTTCGGCAGCCGGCAACGTTTGCAGGTTCATCTCCAGCAGAAACTGGTAAAACGGCTGAGCGGCAGTCTCCAGATCAGGGATCAGTTCTTTACTGGCCTCAATCTGTCCACGACGCAGGCGTTCCCGCAACAGAAGTTCCCCGGTCAGCCCGCTGGAACTGGCTGCAGCTTCCGTCAATTCGCGACCGGAGACTTCAGCCGCCAGTTCCGGCAGTCCGATCGATAACAGATTTCGCTCGACGGCTTGTTTGAGTTCCGGTGAACTCCACCCGCCTGCGATCGACTGCCGGACTGCTGAAATCGCCCGGAGTTGATCGATCAGTGAAGTCGTGCCCGCATAACGCCGGGCCCGATGCGCCAGTTCAAGATAGCACAAGGCAGCCAGATCCGGCCGCAACGCGGCATGTTTCGCACGGAGCACCCGCAGGGCGGCATAAGGCAATCGCCAGGCGACCAAAACCTGTGCGACCTGCCGGTAGTCAGCCGCAGACTCAAGCTCGAGCACATTCCCAATCAGCGGCAGGCCGGACATCCCTGGCCATTCGATACGGGACAACGTCGCCGACGTTTTTTGCAACCAGGGCTGGGCAGCAGGGTTGTCCGCGCGGGCCAGAATGGTGCGACGGCTGTCGATTCCCAGCAGGCTCCAGTGAGGATTCAAGGACAGATGCCGCAAGTCTGCCAGGTCCCGGGAATCGAGGACCAGCAGGACCGGTTTTTCCCGGCTGATCCAGGCATAGTAGCCGCCCCAGTGCCCGTCATCGAGCGGATACGATTCATTGCGGGTTTCAATGATATCGCGGCAGAGCCGTCCAAATTCCGGATAGACTGGTCCGAAAACGTCCCAGCGATCGGTCGCGACCAGTGGAAACCTGCGACACAGGGCGACCGTCTGCCAGTCTGCGCTCTGCTGCAGATTTTTCAGCAGCACCGGTCCGGAAAATGACCACTGCAAGGGATCGATTCGATCGTTATCGACTCGGATTTCGGCAAGGTCGGCCAGGATGTACAGCCAGTCGAACCCGAGTCTGGCAATTGCCAGCGTCAGGAGGATGGGCAGCAATCTCTTCTGCTCGCGGGTGACGCGGGCAGAATTCTGACCTGGTGCTAACCGGTACAGGCTGGCAACTCCCCAGGTCGCCAGCCACAGATAATAGCTGCAGGCCAGTCCCAAGGCGGTCTGAACGGCCAGTCCCCACACAGTCGTTCTCGAAGCCTCTTTACGCCGCAGCTGTTCAATCCACCAGCATAGCAGCATCAACCCCAGGAAACAGACACTTGCCAGTTCGCCGCCGGTTTGACCACGGACGCCACTGGAGTCGCCCAGCCCCGCAGGCGGTTGATACCAGATCCAGTTCACTGGTCGCGTCAGTGCCATCAGAAAGCCAAACTGCAGGTAACAGGCGATGCCGATCATGGCCACGCCGGTCAGCAGCGCCGCGACAACTACCCCTCGGCGTCGTTCATCACGCAGCAGGACCGGCAGGCAGAAAATCGCAGCACTGAGCCACAGCCAGCCGAAGTCCAGCGTCAGGAGTGGACAAACAGCAGCCCACACCACCAGCATCCAGAGACGGCGTGACCTGGAGTCCGCACGATCTGTCAACAGGACCAACACCAGGAAGAGTGTGGCCGTCACGAGATGGCGGGGAGACAGTGTCAGGGACCAGATCGTCAGGGCGAACAGCCCCGCCGGATACCCATACCGCCGAAAGACACCCAGACTCAGGCCTGCCACACACGCTCCGGCAGCAATGGCGAAGAAAAACTGCGGCAGCTCGCAGGGCCAGCCCTGTTCCGCCAGCAGCCCCCAGGGGACGTTCCAGCTCCACTGCGGCGCCAGCGGCGAACGCACCGGCCACGAGACCATCAGCCAGCGTTCGGAAAGCCACTGGTACGAGTTGCCCAGCGACAACAGGCTGGCGAGCAGCCAGAATTGCACGAAATCGACCCCGGCCGGCGATCGGACATAGACGGTTTCTTCACCGGCTTCCTGACCCCGTTGATAGCGACGCCGCGTCATTCATCGGCCTCATTGTTGTGACGGACCCGAATCCAGTGATCGGTAAATGCGACCGGCGCTGCCCCTCGGACTTTGGGCATGTGACAGGCGACGCAACGCTCCTTATGACCTGCGGCACACAAGACGTGATCGGTCCTGGCAGGATCATGACACTGGCGGCACTGCCAGCTTCCGGCAGAATCCTGAGCCGACAGCGGGCGATGCGGATCATGACAGGTGGTGCAACGCAGCGTGGGCGATTTCAGAAAGCATTGCGAGTGCGTCAGCCCGATCGGCTGAAACCGGGCAATCTCGGGATTGTCCGGGGAAATATCCTGAATATCGCGGTCTTCCGTACTGCGATGGCACTGCGCGCAATGTCGGATCGCTTCTGTCTGACTCAACTCCTTCAAGGAAGGCGGGGCGTGTTGACCCTCGCTGGCCACATGAGTCGCCTGTGGTCCATGACAGCGCTGACAGGTCACTCCCGGGTGAATCTGCGTTTCAAGGATTTCACCATGCTCGACCGGCAGGCAGGTCGAATGACACCCGAAACAGCGCCGGGCTTTCGGGGCATCGAACAGGACTCCCAGATGTTCAAAATAACCAGGAGGTCCCGCTGACGGTTGCCCGGGCGTCAGATCGAATTGCTGCTGTTGGGCATACCATGTCCAGCGAAACTCGACGAGGTCCGTCGCTCCCCAGCTGTCTGCCAGTGTCCCCACCCACGTACTGGCATGGGTGCCGCTGCCGAAGCACCAGTCCAGTTCCAGACGACGCGCCGGCGGACTGACCTGGTCAGTGACCTGGTCCGTAACCACGACGGTTTCCGGCTGGACTTCCAGCGAAAGCCCGTTCGCCAGTTCCGGACGCCGGGTCAGCAGTTGCTGCAGCAGTGCCACCGAGGAAGGATCGACCGCCCTCCGTAACGTGCGGGCATGCCCCGTCTGCGCAAAGGAAGCGGCTTGATCGTGGCAGGCAGCGCAGCGCTGTTCATCGGCGAAGCCGGTCGTCCGCGACGACGGGTCCGTCGGCAACGAGCGAACCGGTCGGGTGATGGCCGCAGTGACCGCAGCCAGCGTGACCGCCAGGGCAATCAGGATCGGAAACTGAACGTTGTGAATGCGCATAGGGCCGGAGAACATACCCCGATCACGTCTGGCTGGTCAGAAAATGAGCGAATCAGCAGCAGGCCGCGGCGACGACGACACCAGTCATCACCGGTCATGACTGCTGGAGAGGATCATACCAGGCGACAGGACCAGCGGAACTCTCCGTGGTCCCGAAACGACGTTGCGTCCGTAACTCGAAGTCCCGGACTCAACGACAGTACCATGTCAGGATGAGCAAGATTCCTGGCGTCAATCTTTCTGAAGGTAAGCCTTTTCATGATGGACATCCGCGGGAGCAGTCACTTCCGGAGCAGGAGGTCCGGAATCAGAACCGCCCGACGAGCCACAGCCGATAACAGCCCCCATCAAAACAATTGCCAGTAGCGGCAAACAGCATTTCATTGAGTGAACCTTCCGGGATACCGTGCGATAGCATATCAAGGACATTGACAACAGGAACGAGCCCGGAGAGTGGTCGCTCTCCGGGCTGCAAATCCCCCGGGAATCCAGGGTTATTCGAGATTCGTGGTTTCCCCGCCGTTCATGGAACCGGCACTGATCCACACGCGCTGGTCAATATTATCGCTGATGAATCGCACCGTGCCGTCGCCCATCAGGCAGTGTACGCCGCCCGCGTGATAGCTTTGTGCCACCTTTACGTCCATCGTCGTCACCGACGTGTCCTCATCGCAGTGATTTCCCTTGTTGGGAGTCACCAGCGTGTTGAACCACGGCCCCCAGTGAACTCGTCCGGCTGCCCAGAACCGCTGCGCTTCGTCGTCTTCACCCAAAGATGCGGTCACGGTCGGGAGCGCTCCGGTGCAGGCGCTGTAATAAGTGTTAATCGCGGTGATGTTGGCAGCACTGGTGTCAAATACGCGGTTGTTCGCCGTACCGGTCGATGTCAGGGCTCCCGCAGCACTGTTACGGAAAGTCTTGTCCCGCTTGCCCTGATTGTTGCCGATTGCACATTCCGACATCAGGATGGTATTGCTCGTTCCGTCGGTGAAGTCGCGCATGCGGGTCGAGGAAATGTAACTGAACGGCCCAGGCGACGGACGCCGGTCCCACGTAGCCACCGGTCCCGCGGACAGGCAATAGCTGATCGGACTCATGTTCGCCGTGTATTTCTGGCTGGCCATCGGATCGCTGGGGCAGCTGAACATCGGCACGACCGTGTTCACCACCGGTTGATTGGCCGTCACATTCCAGTAGGTGTTGAAATCCGCGCGATTGTACAGCGGGGCCTGATCAACAAACGGCAGCAGCATCGAAACGCCGCTCCAGCCTTCCCAGCCGTTGACCGTTCCACCGTTCACGACGGCACCCACAATACCCGCCGGAAAGACATTGTGCGTGTCATGGTAGTTGTGCAGGGCCAGGCCGAACTGCTTCAGCTTGTTCTTGCATTCCGAACGACGGGCGGCCTCACGGGCCTGTTGCACCGCTGGCAGCAGGGAGCGCGATCAGAATGGCGATGATCGCGATCACCACCAGCAATTCAATTAATGTGAATGCGCGACGCAGGGAAGGCATGAGCAGGACCTCCGCAATGAGAACAGCCAAAACAAGGAATAGCGGCGACGATGCCGCTTCTGAAGAGTTAATGCGAAGACGGAGAAATGGGTGATGCGGGAGAGTATAAATGTGATTTCGACGAAATTTAAAGCCGATTTCCGCCGGATTCGCAAAAATAATTTTTAACTCACCAACAGAGAATTCGGACAACCGCAATTTACCGCCATCACATTAGGAGTAAACTCTTATCCGACTGCATTAACCACTTAGCGCATCAGCGGATCAGGTGGTTTCATGCCCCTGAAGTGATTCAGCCGACCGACTTGCAGCCCCGTTTTTTTGCGCTCCCGGTGACAGGATTCTGCATCGAGTGAGTCGTTCTGAGGGGAAATGGCGCAAGACTTCTGCGGGTGTTTCTACCGTGGCCTGTTCGCCAGAGTCTTACGTCAGGGCGATCGCGGTCGTGGAACTGCTGCAGAGAGTTGCGCGGTAGAAAAGCCGGCTTATGGAAATCTGATTCCAGGCGACCGCCAGCGTCAGATCACTGCAGAGCGTTGGCCAGCACTTCGCAATCCGGCAGCGCTGCACGCAGCCGGTCGATGCCGGCAGCGCCAAGGCCGGTGTCACGCAAGTCCAGCCGTTGCAGGCGTTTGAACTTCGCGAGGGACTCTACCGCTTGATCCGTGATGGAAGTCCCTGACAGATCAAGAACTTCCAGCCAGAGGCAGACCGCGAGATCCTGAACGCCGACATCGGTGAGCTGCGTTTGCGCCACACTTAGCGTTTTCAGGTTTCGCAAGCCACCCAGCGCCCGCAGGGAATTGTCAGAGACCTGCGTCTGGCTGAGGTCCAGATGTTCCAGGAGCGACAGCAGCACCAGCTTTTCGACCGTGACGTAGGTCACCTGCGTTTGCGACAGATCCAGCCGCGTGAGCCAGGGCAAACGGGAGATCCAGGCCATCATCTCGTCTGTGATCGGGCAACCACGGGCGGAAAATCCGGTGGCGTCATAAGCCACGTTGCAGGCCTGCTGAACATCACTTGCGGACGCTTCCCGGGGAGGGCGGATGGTCCCGACCTCCGGGAGCATTGTCACCTGTTCTCCGGACAAATCGAGCGTCTGTTGCTGGCGGTCGGTCCATGTCCAGCCCGCTGCCGACAGCCGCCGGTAGATTTCGGGATGCTGTGATGCTCCCTGAATCTGCCCGGCGATCGTGATCCGACATTGCGGAGCCCGCTCGTAATAAGCCTGAACGGTCTGTTGCCATTCCTCTCCGGAATCAGCAGCTGAAGCCGGCACGCGGATTTCTCGCAAACGTAACAGGCCAGAGAATTCCAGCAATTCGTCACGCGTTGGAGCGACCGCCAGTTCCAGCCTCGACAGGCGCAAGAGGGATGACAGGCGATAGATTGTCGGAGTGAATTCACTGGCCCTTGCAGCCTGCACCGAACAAAACCCGGGAGCCTGCTGTGACAGACAGGTCAAGTCCTGAGGCGTACAACCGCTGCCGGCGAAGTCGAAATGCTCCAGTCGCGGCAGAAACTCCAGCAATGTGATGCCTTCGCCGGAAATTTGCGGATGTTGTACGGACAGGGAGCGCAGCCGGGACAACCGGTTGAAGCGGGTCAGGTCGGTGTTACGAATTTCCGAACGTTCTGGAACAACAATTCCCTCAATCCACCATGCTCCGGCGGGCAATTGCTGCACCTGGGAAATTTCCGTCGGCACTCCGTTGATCAACAGTTGCACTTTGCCGCCATGTCGCAGAATCCATTCGGCAACCTGGCGGTTCTCGTCTGCGGTGGCCATTGGGACATCCGCACAGGGACGGTACAGCGTGCCTTCGTGTCCATGATCGGAACTGTCGGGCAGCACGCGGCCGGTCAGTTCCGAAAACCGGTACAACGCCAGGGTATGCTCATCGTTCTCCAGTCGTGACGGTGGCGGCGCGAAATCCTCGAGATAGCGGGCAGAACTGGAGAACCGCAACTCTTTCACCGCCCCTTCAAAGAAACGTCGTCCGTACGGTGCCCCGCCAATCACTGTGAAATCCTGAACGGCTCGACCTTCCGGAACTGCATACCGGACGCCTTCGGGCTGCACGCGACGTCCATCAATGAAAATCCGCAGGTCATCTCCTTCACTGACGCCGGCCAGATGCACAGGTTTCCCGTAAAGTTCCTGGGAGCGGATCTTGATCGAGCGCACGTCAAACCGGTGTTGCACACCAAAGCGAAAATCTCCCTCACCCGGCGCGCGTTCATGCCAGTGAGTCAGACCAAAAACCAGATCGTTAGGACCACCTGCGCTATTTCCTACGGGCGAAACAATGAAAGCCGGACTCACTGCCTGTCGGGGAGGAATTTTGACCCACGTCTCAACGGTGAAGGGCTGGTCGGTGTTAATCCGCAGAGAAGGCACACGGATAAAATCCGCCAGGCCATCGAATTCAAACCATTCTGCCGCACTCCCCTGCTTCGTGATTCCTGGCGTTGTCGTCAGTGTCGGCGGAGTCTTTCCGGAGCGGGCAGTTGATGCCACGACTGCAGTCGGTTCAAGCGATTCTGCCACTGGTCCGGCAGATAGCTTCAGTGCAGATTCCTTGCTGGTTCGCGGGAAGATCACTACGGCGATGGCACCGCAAATCAGCAAGCAGACTGCACCGATTCCTGCCAGTCTGCCTGGCGACTTCCAGTTTTTTTGCCGAGACTTCCGCAGTTCATCCGGTGGCTTGTCCATCGCCACAGAGGTTGCCAGCAATTGAGTGGGCATGCTGGCCTGTGTGGAAATGCTGGTGGGAGCGTCTTCGGGGGTGCCGGGGGCATCTGAAACCGTCGAGAGCGGGATCGCGCGGACCTGCCCGACCTCACTTCCCGACACATCCACCGAAAAGCCCTCGACCTGTTCCGGCTCACCGGCCCGGACCGGCCACATCGCTCCTCGGCCCGGTTGATCCACGGGCACCAATTTCCAGCGATCCAGTCTGGCGATGACCTCAGTCATCGATTCCGGGCGATCTGCCGGGGATTTGGCCACCATCCGGGCAAACAGGGCATCGATCTCAGCCGGCACCTCCGCTCGCAATTCCTGCAACGACGGGATTGGCTGATCACGATGAGCCAGCAGCCGCTGCATCAGGTTTTCGCCCCCGTAGACCGGACGAGCCAGCAGGAGATAAAACAGCGTACAGCCGAGGCTGTAAATATCGGCGGGAACTCCGGCAGTGCGAGTGCTCTCCGCCTGCTCCGGAGCCATATAGTCTACGGTACCCATGACGGCGCCGGTCGTCGTCAGTTCGTGCTGCTGGTCTCCCTCTCCCAGCAGCCGGGCCAGACCCATATCCAGAATTTTCAACTGGCCGCGTTCGTCCAGCAGCAGATTCGCCGGCTTGATATCACGATGAACGACGCCCTGTTGATGGGCATATTCCAGGCCCTTCGCAGCCTGGTAGATGCAGTTCAATGCCAGACCGGGCGGCAAGGGGCCCTGTTGCTTCACGAGCGATGCCAGATCCTTCCCCGGGACGTATTCCATCACCAGAAAGTGCAGGCCGTGAAGTTCGTCAGCATCGAAAGCCTGCACAATATTCGGATGCGTCAACCGTGCCGCCGCCTCGACTTCCCGCTGAAACCGCTGCAGCAGGATTTCAGTCTTCGTAACTGCCGGGGACAAGACCTTGATTGCGACCAGTCGCTTCATCCGGCGATGTTCGGCCTTGAGTACCACGCCCATGCCGCCCTGGCCGAGCTTGTCGAGAACGACGTAATTCCCCAGCACCAGCGTCTTGCCCTTGCGGGCGTAGCACTGTTGAGCCTGAAAGGCCGTCAGTTTTTTCTGGCGTACGAGCCAGCGGGCGAGTTCTTCCGCATCCGTGGCCGACGCCTGACCGAGGCAAGCCGCGACATCGCCCTGCGACAGCAAACCGCTGTCGATCAACTGCCGGGTGAAGTCATTAAGGGAGAGTGGCATGCCGGTTCCGCGTGTCATTGCCTGGTCTGCAGGCTGCTCCCCGGGCACACTCCGTCAGCACCGGAAATTCCAGTATAGTAACTGGTATCCCTGTCGCCAGAGACGCCTCCCGAAAACTGCGCACAGACGCTCAGGCCATCGTACCGATCGTCTGCCGGAACCGGGACAGGGTAATCCCGAAGAAGATGCTGCCAATCAGCAATAGCGCCAGGAATTCCGGCCAGACAACGTCCAGGCCAGCGCCGCGATACAGGATGCCCTGGGACAGCCGGACAAAATGCGTATTCGGAGCCAGCAGCATCAGGTTCTGGATGAACTGCGGCATGCTTTCTCGCGGAGTCGCTCCGCCGGAGAGCATCTGCAGCGGCAACAGGATCAGCATAATCAGCAGGCCGAACTGGGGCATGGATCGGGCGAACGTGCCCATGAAGATGCCCATTGCGGTCACGGCGAACAGATGCAGGGCCGTGCCCCCGAAGAACAGCAACCGCGAGCCGTAGACGGGGATTGCCAGCATGCCCTGGATCACGACAATCAGCGAGAACGCGCTGGCGACCAGCACAACCAGTCCCATCGACCAGACCTTGCTGACCATAATTTCCAGGGGCGTCACGGGCATCACCAGCAGGTGTTCGATCGTGCCTCGTTCCCGCTCCCGGATAAGCGCCGCCCCGGTCAGGATGATCGCCAGCATGGTGATCTGGTCAATCAGCTTCATGACCGCACTGAACCAGGCTTTGCTGAGGTCGGGATTGAAACGGACCCGCTCCGCCAGATCGACCGCCTGCGACGTCCTGCCGCGAGCCCGCTGCACGAACGTATTCACCTCGTCGTTGAAGATCGTCTGCACATAGGCGCTGCCGGTGAATCCCTGACTCATGCGGGTTGCGTCCACGTTGAGTTGTGCCGACGGCGAGCGTCCGGCGAGGACGTCCCGCTGGAATTCGGGCGGGATATTGAGTGCAAAGGTATCCAGGCCGGCATCCATCCGTTCGTCCATTTCGGCGATGGTGACCGGCGTCGGCTTCAGAAAATAAGGCGGCTGAAAGGCATTGATGATCCGCAGCGATAATGGCGAGCGGTCTTCATCGACCACTGCCAGTGGCGCTTTCTGCAAGGTCTCGGGAATCGCCTTTGTGGCGGAGTAAATCGCCGCGGTGAAGGCGAAGACGATCAGGGCCAGCATCATCGGATCGCGAGCCAGGGTCCAGAGTTCCTTGATCCCCAGATGCAGGATGTGATCGGCGCGCATCGGTCAGGTCTCCTGTTTGCGCAGCGAGATCGTGGCCAGGCCCAGTAACAGCGGGACGCCGATCAACAGCGGCAGGAACGACTGCTGCAATTCTGCGAACGAGAGCCCTTTGGAGAAGACGCCGCGGGAAATCGTGAGAAAGTGAGTCGTCGGGTAGATCGCGCCGATCATCGCACCGGCACCTTCCAGGGACGACACCGGATCGATCATGCCACTGAATTGCGAAGCCGGCAGGATCGTCAGCACCGTGGTTCCGAAGATGGCAGCGATCTGACTGCGCATGAACGTGGAGATCAGCAGGCCGATCGCCGTGGAATTCAGCAGGTACAGCCATGCGCCGACCGACAGCGCGAACACATTCCCCGTCAGCGGCACCTGAAACAGCGTGATTGCCAGCAACAGCATCAGCAGGTAATTGAGCATGCCCAGAATGACGTACGGAGCCTGCTTGCCGAGCAGGAACTCGAGTTTGGTGACGGGTGTCACATACAGATTGACGATCGATCCCAGTTCCTTCTCCCGGACCACGGACAAGGCAGTCAGAATGGCGGGGATCAGCATCAGCAACAGCGGAATGACAGCCGGTACCATCGCGACGACGCTTTTGACGTCTGGGTTGTAACGAAACCGGACCTCCAGGTTCGCGGGCGGCTGCAGGGAGTTTCGATCCGCCAGGCCCCGGGCCATCGCCGTCAGCCACTGGGCGTGCATGCCGCGTACATAATTCCGGACCGTTTCGCCGCGGGTGGGCATCGACCCGTCAATCCAGACGCCGATCTTGACGTCAGAACCACGGGCCAGGTCGCGGCCGAACCGGGGCGGGATCTCGATCGCGAGACTGATTTCTCCCGACTGCATGCGACGATCCAGATCCGCATAACTCGTGAGCGGCGGTTGTTCGCGAAAGTAGCGCGACCCGGCGATATTCAGGATGTAGTCGCGACTGACTGTCGTCTGATCGCGATCGAGAACCGCGAACGTCAGTTCCTCGACGTCCAGACTGATGCCGAAACCCATGATGATCAACAGCAGCATGCTGCCCAGCGAGGCAAGCGTCAGTCGGATCGGATCGCGCCGGACTTCCAGCGATTCCCGGCGTGAATAACTCAGCATCCTGCGGACACTGAACCCGGTTCGTCGCGGTGGCTGTCCTGAACCGGCGTCCTCGACTGGCTGCGGACTGGCCGGCCCGCGGGCTGGCTCACCCTGCGACCTCTCCCGGGCAGCATCGGCAAGGTAGCCGATGAAAGCGTCCTCCAGCGATGGCGCCTCGCGCTGCGTGACCAGTGCGTCCGGAGTATCACTCACCAGGACGCGCCCCGCGTGCATGAGCGAGATCCGGTCGCAGCGTTGGGCCTCGTTCACGAAATGCGTCGAAATGAAAATCGTGACGCGATCACGACGCGACAGGTCAATCAGATACTGCCAGAAGCGGTCCCGGGCGATCGGGTCGACTCCAGACGTGGGCTCATCAAGAATCAACAGTTCCGGCCGGTGAATCAGCGCGACCGCCAGCGACAGCCGCTGGCGCTGACCCAGCGGCAAGGCGTCGGGCAACACGTCCAGCACCGGTTGCAGGTCGAACCGCTCCGCCATCTGCCGGACACGTTCGGAAATCTCGTCGGCAGGAACATGAAACAGCCGCGCGTGCAGCACCAGGTTCTGCCGGACCGTCAGTTCCGAGTAGAGCGAGAAATTCTGGGACATATAGCCGACGCGGCGACGGGTCTCCAGATCGCCGGCGTCCACCTGGTGTCCCAGCAAGCTGGCCTGACCTTCACTCGCCGGAATCAGGCCGGTGAGCATCTTCATCGTCGTCGTCTTGCCGCAGCCGTTCGACCCCAGAAATCCGAAAATCTCCCCCCGTTCAATCCGGAAGTTGACGTGGTCCACCGCCACAAAATCGCCGAACCGTTTTGTCAGATTCTCCGCCTCAATCACCGGAGGCTCGCCGGAGCCATTCGAGCGAGGAGGAATCTCGACCTCGACATGCTCCGCGCGGCGTTCCTCGGGCAGCAAGGCGATAAAGGCGCGTTCCAGCGAATCCGTCTGAGTCTCTGACAGCAACTCCTGCGGAGTTCCGGTCGACAGGATGTGACCGGCATCCATCACCACCAGCCAATCGAAGCTGGCCGCTTCTTCCATGTAGGCCGTGGCCACGACCACGCTCATCCACGGACGTTCCTGCCGAATCTGCCCGATCAGTTCCCAGAATTGACGCCGCGAGAGCGGATCAACACCGGTCGTCGGTTCATCCAGAATCAGGAGATCCGGATCGTGGATCAGGGCACAGCATAGCCCCAGTTTCTGCTTCATGCCTCCGGACAGTTTTCCTGCAGGCCGATCGGCAAACGGATTCAGGCCGGTGCTCTGCAGCAATCCGGCAATTCGTCGATCTCGCTCCTCGCGGTTGTGACCAAACAGACGACCGAAGAACTCCACATTTTCATAGACCGACAATGTGGGATACAGATTCTTGCCCAGACCTTGCGGCATGTAGGCAATACCGGGACAGGTGCGCCGGCGATGCCGGGCATCGCGCATGCTGCCGCCCAGCACTTCCACCTCTCCGGTCTGGACGCGCCGGGCTCCGGAAACCAGCGACAGCAAACTCGACTTGCCGACGCCATCCGGCCCGATCAGCCCCACCATCTGCCGGGCCGGAATTTCCAGGCAGATCCCGGCCAGCGCCGTGGTGCGTCCGTACTTCAACCCCACCTGCTGCAGTCGCACGACTGCCCCGGGTTCGACACTATTCGTCGAAGTCGCAGCAGCGGAACTCATCGGGGCAGCCGAACCTCCAGTTCTTTCGGCCAGGGCAGTCGCTCGTCGAGCCGGACGTAGGCCATGCCCGGCAGGCCGGTCTTCACGTCGCGAATGTGCTGCTTCAACAGTTCCGGGGCGATGCTGGCCTTGATCCGGAACATCAGCTTTTCCCGTTCCTCTTCGGTCTCCACGGTCTTCGGGGTGAACTGCGCCACGTCCGCCACAAAGCTGACTTTCGCCGGGATCACATACTGCGGCGCTGCGTCCAGCACCAGATGCACGTCCGCCCCGATCTTCACCCGCCCCGCATCCAGCGTCGGCAGGAAGAACGTCATATAGACGTCCGCGAGGTCGACCATGTTCAGCACGCGCCCGCCAGCGCCGAGGACTTCGCCCGGTTCGGCAATCCGATACTGCACGCGGCCATCACGCAGCGCCCGGAGTGTGCTGTCATTGATATCTGCCTGAATGCGCTCAATCGCTGCCTGGGCAGCATCGACCGAGGCCTTCGCCTGAATGACCTGCGATTTCGCAGTCACGATGGCTGCCACCGCGGCCGCAGTATCGGCCTGAGCGCGCATCAGGGTGGCCTTGGCACTGAAATAGGCCGCACGTTCCGAATCGAACTCTTCGTCAGTGATCACTTTCTTCGTTAGCAATTCTTCCCGGCGACCGTAACGCTTGCTCGCCAGATTGAACTCTGCTTCGCGCTGGGCCACGACGGCGTCTGACGCTGCCTTCTCTGCCTGTCGCTGTTCCACCCCGCTCTGCGCCGCTTCAACCGCGGTTTTAGCCCGTTCGTGGTCTGCCTGGGCCTGCCGTAACTGCGCGTCCAGCACATCTGTATCCATTTTCGCCAGGACGTCGCCGTTGCTGACAAAATCGCCCTCGCGCACCAGCAATTCAACCAGACGACCGGCGGTCTTCGTGGCGACATCGATCTCGACGGCCTCGATCCGACCGTTGCTGGCGGCGAAACCTGCAGGCAGTTTCTCGCTGAAGTACCGCGACCACTCGTAGTAGCCGAAGATCCCCAGCGCCAGCACTCCGGCCAGCAGGCCCCAGTGAGTTCTCGACATGGCTGATCTCAGTTCCCTTGATCCTGCAGCACCGTTCCGGACCTCAGTCGCGCGATCCGGCATTGTATGCACCAGAGTTCGTGGCGGCGACTGCACTGCGGCAGTTCAGGCATTCCGGAGTAACCGTTCCGGGCAGTTCTCAAAACATAAAAAAAGAAATTGACATCGCGACCGACGTGCATTACTGTCGTAATACACACCGACTGAGCATTGACGGAATCACGACTACGACCCGTTTTCTGAAAATTCATACCGACATGACCCGCCCTGACCTGCAGTTCGCCGTACATCCCTCTTCAGGCGTGCCGATCTACCGGCAGCTGATGGATCAGGTGCGGGCGCTGGTCGCCAGCGGGCGATTGTCGCCCGGCGAACTGGTGCCGAGCGTGCGACAGCTCGCGGACGACCTGCAGGTCAACATGATGACGATCTCCAAAGCCTACGCGAAGCTGGAAGCCGACGGCGTGCTGGAGCGTGACCGCGGCGTGGGCATGCGAGTGAAGGCAGCGAGGATTTCCGGCAGCGCCGCAGAACGACAGGCCGAGTTGAAACCCGAGGCGGACCTGCTGGCGGCGAAAGCCTGGCAGTTACAGCTCACCCAGCAACAAACGCTGGCGGTGGTGAAGGCCGCCCTGAAGAACAGTGCCGGACAAGGCGAGCGGGGGGCGTAAGCGCCTTGGTTCACCCCCTCAGCACATCACGATTTTCGCTGCGATTCAAAGCGTAACAGGAACGGAACCAGGCGTTAGTAACAGGGGACTCACGTCCCCCGCTCGCCTCTCTTCAAAAAAGGGTGCACTCATGTCAACGGCGATGATCGAAGTCGAATCACTCACCAAACGCTTCGGCTCCCGGGCCGTGCTGAACGGGATGAACTGGAGCGTCCCGCGCGGCAGTGTTGTCGGCCTGGTGGGCACCAACGGGTCCGGCAAGTCGACGCTCATCAAATGCCTGCTCGGCCTGCTGAAGCCCACCTCAGGAGCGGTGCGCCTGTTCGGCGAGTCCTCATGGAACCTGAGTGCCGCGGCCAAGGAACGACTGGGTTATGTGCCACAGACGGTGCAATTGTATCCGTGGATGACGGTGGATCAGATCACCCGCTACGTCGGCGCGTTTTACCGCGACTGGGACGCTGCCTGGGTCTCAACGTTGCTGGATCGTTGCCGCCTGCCGCGCAACAGTCGCATCGCGCCGTTATCGCCCGGCGAATTGCAGAAGCTGGCACTCATTCTGGCGATCGGACATCGGCCCGACCTGCTGATTCTGGATGAACCGGTTGCGAGTCTCGATCCGGTCGCCCGCCGTGAGTTCCTGCGGTCGCTGCTCGAACTGACCGGCGACAACAACCACACCGTGTTGTTCTCGACACATATCACGTCCGATCTGGAGCGGGTCGCCTCGCACGTCGCCCTGCTGCAGGACGGAAAAATCGCGGTGTTTGATGAACTCGACGATATGAAAGACCGGGTCAAACGGCTGCGGATTGTGGCAGAGAACGATCTGCCGCAGACCTTTACCGTACCCGGCGCCCTGCGAACCCGGATTGAGGGCCGCAAAGCCCTCGTCGCGGTTTCCACGCTGAATGAACAACTGATTCACGACGTCGAGAACAGGTGGCAGGCAGAAGTCTCGGTCGAAGACCTGAACCTCGAGGACATTTTCCTGGAGTTGCACCATGACTGAGGACATCACGCAGCAGCAACGTCAGCAACGGTCAAAAGTACAACGGTCGATGGTCTGGCAGACTTATACCAGACGCCGACTGTTATGGTTTATCACCGCAGCGCTGGCTTTGATGGTGCTCGGACAGTGGGTAGAGCTGTTCAGCAAGGGATCGTACCAGCACAGCCAGCGGGCCGTGACGATGACGCGACCGGGAGCGGTCTGGCACATCGACGGAAATTCGCATTCAATCCAGCGGTTCGGCCTGCCCATTCACAGCATCACCCTGTCGCAGAATGCCGACGGCTTCCGTGAGCAACTCGGACGCGGGACAGTCAAACCCGCGGATGTGGAAGCCTTGGCGCTGTATTACGTGCCCACGCCCGCCGATCTGGAATTGCTGGCAACGCTGCCTAACCTGAATTCACTGACCCTGATGTCCACCGCGGGCTTATCGGCGGAACAACTCAGTCTGCTGGCGCGTTGCTCCCGCCTGAAAGAACTGGAAGTTCTCGGCTGCGAGGGCTATGAGCGGACCGCCGACACCATTCATTGGCCGCCCGGTCTGGAAGTGATCTCCCTGAACAGCAATCGCCCGTTGCCGCTGCAGCGGTTCAAGGAATTGCAACCACTGCCGCACTTACACGTCCTCGACACGCGCTTTGATGACGTGCTGGCCGGAAAACCGGTGGACCTGCCAATCGCGGCAGCGCTGAACTCCTTTCCGCAACTACAACGCCTTTACGTCTACCCAGTGGATGCCCGCAGCCTGTCCCGGATTCAACAGCAGTTTCCTCGTGTTAGCGTCAGGCCGGCTTTTTATAACGATCACCGGATGAATCGCGTTAGCTCCGCGATGTTTTTCCTGATCTGCTGGGCAGCAGTATTAATGAGCCATGTCTCCAGCCAGTTCGCCGGCGACCAGGCATCGCTGCTGCCCGCTCATGCCGGCCCGCACTGGCAAGTCGCCGGCAGACTCCTGCTGGTCGGAATCGGTCTGCAGGCCGTGTATCTGCTGGCGGTCGGAGTCCACTGGCTGGGCGCCCTCGGCGTGCTCGGACTGGCGGGGGCATACGTCGCGATCTTTGTCGCGTTCGTGCGAAACAGTCCAACCATGCCGGGGTTCGTCAATCCTGTCATGATCTTTCCCATGCTGGCATTTATTTTTCCGCTCAGCCAGTTATTGCAATATGCCGCTGGCAGTGACTGGGACTGGCTGTTGCGCGGAAATTACCCGCTCATCAGTTTCACCCTCCTGACAATTTCCATTCTGGCCTTACGCGGATTCGTGCGCTGGCTGAACGGATTGAAACGTCAACTGGAAGCTCACGGAGTCGGGAATGTCTCTCTCGATATTCTCAACACCAGGGCATGGAACGATCTGTCCACTGCTACGGCGACAGTGCGTTCCGGCCAGACACGCTGGCAACGCCTGACGACCGGGTTCGACGCTCGCCTGGAAGCGGCGCTGAAACGCGGGGGCTGGTATCGGTTGAATGAAGCCGCAAATACGACCACACCCGAACGGATGCTGGTGATCATGGCCGCCTGTGTGGCGCTGTTCGGCGCGGCAGCCGCCTGGTGGCAAACCGGGCAGATCGACAGAAGCTGGATCTCGCCCAGGGTGATTGCCATTTTCTGCCTGTATCTGGCAGCCATGGGCTTAATATTTCCCTACATTCTGCTGCTACAGCGTCGCCCTTTTTTTGAACTGGAACTCCTGCGGCCGGTCTCCCGCCGCGTCTGGTGCCTCCGCTGGTTCCTGAGCACGGCGGTTCATCTCCTCCCACCAGCCATCCTGATTACAATCGCGCTGATGTATGCCAACTGGCCCGGCGAGTTCATCCCGGAACTGGAACTCATTGCCGGAGTCTCCGTTATCCTGCTGCTGATCCCGCTGGTGTATGCCAGCCTCCTGCTGTTTGCCACCTGGCGCTGGGGCGTCTGGCTCCTGATGGCAGAAGTCAACCTCTTCGTCTTCGGGTTCGTCATCCTGCAGGTGGTTCGCTGGGATACCAGGGTGATACAGACCATCTCCACCCCGGACGGGTTGATCACGGTTGTGATCAGCCAGATCGTGCTCGCCACAAGCTTGATCTGGCTGGCGTGGCGACGTTGGCAAGGGTGGCAACTGGCCGGCAAATCCTGAACCCGGGTGTGCCCACACCTGCCAATCTGACAGCGTTACCCTCCGGACTTCTGGCTTCCACGAGGAAAATTGTCAACGGAGCGTATCCGCCCGCTGGCACCTTCAACCATTAACCATTACCAGAGAACTGTTTACAGCCAGCCACCCAATCCGCCAGCCTCTCCGATCAGACGGCACACCAGTTGCAGCGTAGTGGATGTCCGACACATCGCAACATCCAACGACGTTTCCCTGGGAGTATGAACGAATGGCGGTCTATCGCTGGGGGCAGGCCTGGTCTCCACTGCGGGATCTCGAACGCGAGGTCGACCGCCTGCTGGCTTCCGTTTCGATCGGCTTTCAGGGGGTTCGCATCGGTCGGCAGTTCCCTCCGGTGAATCTCTACGAGACCGGTGACGAACTGCTGCTGACTGCTGAGCTTCCCGGCGTGAAACCGGAGGATCTGGAAGTCACCGTCGCCGATGGGGTACTGACCCTCAAGGGCAAACGCGGCGGGCCGGACGGCGTTCCCGATGATCGCTTTCGCCGCCAGGAACGGTATCGCGGCGGCTGGCAGCGGTCGCTGCAGTTGCCGGAGCGGGTGCTGGAAGAGGAACTGTCCGCGGAATTTACCAATGGCCTGCTGAGAATTCGTCTGCCCCGCGCGCCAGTCTCGCAACCCCGGCAAATCAAGGTCATCGACGGGAACATCTCTCCGGAAAGCATGGAACCGCCCGCGGCAGGCATGTAGTCCGAGCAGGAACCCGACGACCTACTGCGTATTCAGAAACGAGGCATCACCGTGAGCCAGGATCTTGTCGGACCGGAGAATTCATCGCCGTCCCCTGCCCCTTCCGAACGTTCTTCGACCGATCGCCAGATTGTGTTTACACCGCCGATCGACATCTTTGAGACCGACGCTGGCCTGGTGTTGCTCGCCGATCTGCCAGGCGTCACCGCAGAAACGCTGGAACTGCAGGTCCAGGACAACAAACTCACCCTGTTCGGTCGGGTGAACCCACAGCTGCCACCGACGGCACAACTCTTGCATCAGGAATATCAGATCGGTCACTTCCTGCGATCATTCATTCTGAGTGATGAGGTTGACCACGAGCGGATCTCTGCCAAACTGAATAATGGAGTGCTGGAAGTGTTTCTGCCGCGCGTCCAGCGGAGTGAACCGCGACGCATCCGTGTCGCGATCGAGTAACTCCCAAGCATTCGCTTTTACCAGGTGATTCACTTTTACAGTTCAGAAATGCATGGCAGTCGCAGCAGCGACTTGTAAACATTTAAGAACCGTGCCGCTGTTGACCGACTCCGGTTTTCACCATTGCAACTTCAATTGCGCATTCAGGAGCCCGAGTATGTCCACTTCAGGATCACCCACCGGCGGCTTTGATCGCTTGCGGCAGGAACTGGACCGGTGGTTTGAAGCAGCCCGCGCTGCTGGGGAACGCACGCTGGATGCCGTCGGACTTGCCCCTGAATCGCGTCCGCTCCCGCCTCTGTGCGATGTGGTTGAAACCGAGTCCGATTTGCACGTCCTCGTCGATTTGCCCGGTGTTTCCGCAGAAGCGGTCGATCTGTCCCTCCGTGGCCAGGTACTGCAGCTGAAAGCGATTCGCCTGCCATCGCCCCTGCTCACGGAAGCGGCGTCGATTCCACTCCGCGAGCGCCTGACCACCACCTTCGAGCGTACAATTACCCTGCCGGTTCAGGTCGACGCCGATTCGGTGCGTGCGGTTGTCCGGGACGGCATGCTGCACGTCACCGTCAAGAAGAGCCATCTGGCGCAGGCCCGTCAGATCCCGATCCAGCGCGGCCCGGAAACCACCCCGCCGCCGGCCCTCTAAAATTTCCCCGCTTAACGAAACAGACCTGCTGCCCTCGCTTGCGGTTTCGCGATTACCGAACAGCGCTTCGGCCCGCGAATCCGCAAGCGATGAACACGCCCTCTGGTGAATTCGTTCTCGCGATGTGGCCGAAAGTCACCGCCTGCGCAAACCACGCATAATCCTTCCAGTCCGGACCACTCTCACCGTCCGCACAGCCTCTTGCCCTCCTCGCAGAATCTGTAACGCACACCGCAATCGCATTGGACCCGCGGCCATCGGCACCGCACTGTTGCAGGTTCCGACATCATCAGGCTGGCGAGCCACGGTCCTTACGCGCGTCCCTTGCCGACGGCACCCTGCGACCGGTTTGCCATGATCAGGTCATCATGCGCACCGTCCTTATTTGTCACGAACACGCCGACCTCGACCGAGTGGGTCTCACCCGCTGGCTGGCTTCCTTTTCGGATCTCGCCGGCATTGTGGTGATTCGCGAGCGTCCGGGCCGTCTGTGGAAACGCTTGCGGCGTGAAGTGCAACGGTCAGGGCTCTTGCGATTCTTCGACGTCCTCGCGTTTCGGCTCTACTACCGCTACTGTCTGGCGAAGCAGGATCGTGACTGGGAAACCGGTCGCTTGCAGGATCTGTGCGAGGAATTCCCGGCGATCCCGGCAGACGTTCCGGTCCTGGTGACCTCCTCGCCGAACTCCGCCGAGTGCCGCGATTTCCTGCAGTCTGCTCGTCCGACCCTGATGATCGCCCGCTGCAAAAGCCTGTTGGCAGAGCGGATTTTCTCCATCCCCACCGCCGGCACTTACGTGATGCATCCCGGGATGTGTCCCGAGTACCGCAATGCTCACGGCTGCTTCTGGGCCCTTGCCAACGGGGAGCCGGAAAAAGTGGCCATGACGCTGTTGCGGATCGACCGCGGCGTCGATACCGGCCCCGTCTACGGCTATTTTCCCTGTGAGTTCGATTCCCTGCACGCGACACATATCGAAGTGCAACACCGCGTCGTTTTCGACAATCTCGACGCCATCCGTGAACGACTGACAGCGATTGCCGCGGGAACAGCAGAACCGCTCGACACCGCCGGTCGACCGTCCGCGACCTGGGGACAACCGTGGCTGACCGCGTACTGGACCTGGAAACGAAAGGCCCGCGATGCTGCCTCGGCGCGCGAATTCACTGCTGTATCATGACGTCATCCCGGTCGGCAGCAGTTCCGATGCCAGTGGCTTCTCCGGAGCGATCGCGTCCCGCTACAAGCTCGATGAGGGATTATTCCGCGCCCATCTACAGGCCATCGCGCAACGCCAGCTGATCTGCCTGAACTCGGTCTTCGACGGTGAGCAGTCCGGTCGGACGCCGTTCCTGTTGACCTTCGACGACGGCGGCGAGAGCTTTTTGCGTCCCATCGCCGATCTGCTCGAAGAGCGGAACTGGCGGGGCCATTTCTTCATCAGCACCCAGTACCTCAACACTCCCGGCTTCCTGACCTCGCAAGATCTCTGCGAGCTTCATCGTCGCGGCCACGTCATCGGTTCCCACACGGTCTCGCATCCGCTCCGGATCTCGCAGCTCTCGCGGGCCGAGATCGATCGTGAATGGCGCGCATCCCGCGACACACTGGAGCAGATCCTGGGAACCAGGATTGTGTCTGCCTCCATTCCCTGCGGCGACATCTCGCCCGCCGTCATCCAGAGCGCCGCTGCCCAGGGGCTGAGGGTGGTGTTCACGTCGGAACCGACGTCACAGATCCGCACGGCCGATAACTGCACGCTGATCGGCCGCTATGCGATCGTCGACAGCACGCCTGCCCGGGTCGCCGCCGCGCTCGCAGCCGGCGCCGCGTCCGCCTGCTGGCGTCAGGCCGCCACCTGGACCCTGAAACGCACCGCGAAGTCCCTGCTGGGCAATTCCTATCGCCGCGCCAGCGAAACCCTCTGGCAACTCCGCACCCGCCCCGCAGCGCGCTGAAACCCACCCACCGAACTCTCCCTGGCGACTTCACCCCACGCTGGCGGATTCGCGATCCTCACCACTTCCCCTGCACAACCGCACCCATGTCGATATGATAAAGTCTTCACAGGTCTGGGCTCCCCCGTGCGCCCATCCTGCTCATCATCCCTTCTCCCGACCCGGAGAAATCGACGATGCCCGCTGCCGCTCCCCCTGCCCTCGCCATCAATCGCCGTGCCTGCCTGAGTTCACTCGGCCTCGGTTTCGGCGGGATCGCCTTCTCTGAACTGCTGAAGCAGTCGGCTCCGGCGGCGGAAACGGTCTCCATTGACCGTGGCATCCTCAGCACGCCGCACTTCGCCCCGAAAGCCAAACGGGTCATCTACCTGTTCCAGTCCGGCGGCCCCTCGCAGCTGGATCTGTTCGATCACAAGCCACTGCTGGTCAAACAGCATGGCCAGCAACTGCCGGATTTCGTCCGCGGCGGGCAGCGGCTCACCGGCATGTCTGCCAACCAGAGTTCGATCCCGCTGGCCGGTTCCCCGTTCCAGTTCGCGCCGCACGGTCAATCGGGCAACGTCTTCAGCGAACTGCTGCCGGAAACTGCGAGCATCGCCGACGACATCTGCATCATCCGCTCGCTGTATACCGAGTCGATCAATCACGGTCCCGGCGTGACTTTCATGCAGACCGGTCACCAGATTCCTGGCCGGCCGAGTCTGGGTGCCTGGCTCGATTATGGCCTGGGCAGCGACAACGAGAATCTGCCGGCCTTCGTGGTGCTGATCACCAAGAACAAGGGCGGACAACCGTTGATGTCGCATCTCTGGGGCTCCGGCTTCCTGCCGTCCCGTCATCAGGGCGTCCGCTTCCGGCCGGCCGCTGATCCGGTGCTGTATCTGAACAATCCGCCCGGCGTGACGGCCGAGAACCGACGCATGATTCTCGACGGCCTTAACCAGTTGCATGCTTACGAGCAAACGCAGATTCCCGATCCGGAAATCGCCGCGCGTATCGCGAACTACGAGATGGCGTTTTCGATGCAGGCCAGCGTGCCCGATGCCACCAACTTCGCCGATGAACCGGAATCGACGTTCGACCTTTACGGCCCTACGGCCCGCGACCACGGTTCCTTCGCCGCCAACTGCCTGTTGGCCCGTCGCCTGGCAGAACGCGGAGTGAAGTTCATTCAGCTTTATCATCAGGACTGGGACCACCACGGCGGCCTGCCGTCAGCGATCGCTAATGAATGTCGCCAGACCGACAAGCCGGCCGCGGCACTCGTCAAGGATCTGAAGCAACGCGGCATGCTCGACGACACGCTGGTGATCTGGGGCGGCGAGTTCGGCCGCACCAACTACTGCCAGGGCCCGATGACCGCCCACAACTTCGGCCGCGACCACCACCCCCGCTGCTTCAGCATCTGGCTCGCCGGCGGCGGCATCAAGCCCGGCATCACCTGGGGCGAAACCGACGACTACGGCTACAACATCACCCAAAACCCCGTCCACATCCACGACCTCCACGCCACCCTCCTGCACCTGTTAGGTGTCGACCACGAACAACTCACCTACAAATTCCAGGGGAGGCGTTACCGACTGACCGATGTGCATGGGGAGGTGGTGCAAGAGATTCTGGCGTGATACACATTTTAGAATTCTCGGAGTGACGTAGGGTTCGCTGTGCGGACCAGGAATGCGTGAGTTGCAAACGCATTAGCTATTAATGGTCCGCACAGCGGACCCTACATCGCTCGCGTAAGGCGATTTTGTACTTGTAGAGTGCGTTACAACGCACCATCCTGGATTTTCATTGGAACGATAAACTCAAGAGGTGCGTCGCGACGCACCCTACGAAACCACGAAACCTCACAAAAAATGGAACACATCAATGTCAAACAGCATTAATGCCCAAGAATCTACCGAAGACATCCTAGACCCACCCGACACAATAGATGTGGAAGAGTCGTTTGATGCCGTGGGAGAAGAGTTCTACCCGGTAGAATATGCCATCTCCAGCTACGGCGCTGACTACCCAGTCGACGGTCTAGTCAAACGCATCAACACCAACGCAATATACATACCCTCATTCCAACGCAGCTTTGTATGGAATATATACAGAGCATCCCGCTTCATAGAATCCCTTCTACTTGGCCTACCGGTCCCCGCAATATTCCTATCAAAAGAGCTTGACTCTAACAAAATGCTGGTCATTGATGGCCAGCAACGCCTCAGAACATTACAATACTTTTACAATGGAGTATTTAGTCCGCTTGACCGAACTTTCAAACTTCGCGGCGTCCAAAAGCGATATGAAGACAAAACTTATGACACACTGAGCGAAGACGACAGAATGCGACTAGATGACTCAATCATTCACGCCATCGTCGTCAAGCAAGAAAGCCCGGAGACAGACGAAGAGAACATGGCTTCACCTAGCTCCGCATACCACATCTTTGAACGCCTCAACACCGGTGGCGTCCTGCTACAACCACAAGAAATTCGGAGCTGCATTTACCATGGCCGCCTTATAGAGCTACTGGAACAGCTGAACTCTTTTGCTGAATGGAGAAAACTATTTGGAAACATAAGCTCACGAATGCGAGACCGCGAGCTTATCCTTCGTTTCCTAGCCTTATATCGCCACTCAAATCATTACTCAAAGCCTATGAAAGAGTTCTTAAATCGCTTTGCATATCGATATCGAAATCTTGACAACGCAACTGCGCAAGCATTCACTTCGATCTTCGAGAAGACTGCCAAGCTCATTTTCGACACCATTGGAAGCAAGGCATTCAAGACCACCGCCGCGGTCAATGCAGCCTTGTTCGACTCAATAATGATTGGCATAGCGAGAAGGATTGACTCCGGAGATATTTCTGACTTAGATTCTATTAGACAGCGATACAACTCCCTACTAAACGACGCCGATTTCAAGCAATCAATCTCCTCAGGCACAACTGATGAGTTTAATGTCTCTACGAGACTCACAAAAGCTACAGAAGCGTTTCGGGATGTGCCATGAGACATAAAAAGCTTGTCAGCCACAAACAGAAACTAGACTCGCTTTTTGAAAAAACAAAGGATCTTGATTCTGACCCGGAACTGATTTCACACTGGTCACGCTACTTATGTGTTCTAGTGTCAGGATTTGTTGAGGCCTCAGTTCGTACGCTGATTGCTGATTATGCGTCCGCTCGATCGGCACCGCAGATCGCACATTTTGTGGGCAATGAATTAAAGATGTTCACCAACGCCAAAGTGAACAAGATACTAGACTTAGTTGCCGAATTCGATAAAGGCTACAGAGAGAATCTTGCCAACTCGCTCTCTGATGAAATCAAAGACGCAGTCGACAGTGTAGTAAGTAACCGTCATCTTATAGCTCATGGCGGCGATGTAGGCATCGGCATTAATGCTGTCACAAAATACTATTCCTTAGTTGTCAAGGCGATAGAAGAACTCGAAAAAATTTTCGCGACTTAAGACGACAGAGTGGCCGCGCTTGCAACGTACTCGCGAAAGCCCGGCAGGGTGGCCGGGGCCGGACCGAAGGGAAGCCCCGGGAAGTTGGACGTTCGATGAGCGTGCAGACTTCTGAGAGGGGATTTGTCTTCCACGTCAAACTCGCATCGCCAGAGTATCGCGAGTATGCTCCAATTCTGGCCACACTACCGAACGCTCCGGAAGTGCGGTTCCACCTGTGTCGCTAGTGACAGAGTGAATTAATGACGACTCTCGATTCAGACTCTGCTGATCGTATCTTGGCATTGGACGAACACATTTCCAACGACTGGCTCGTCGTCAACGTCGTGACGCAAACAGAAATCATGTGTGTTGGTTTGAAGGTGAATCAGCGTGAGGAAGTTCTGCATTTGCTCGGATCTGGTGCTTCGCCACTCCAAACCCTGAAAAAGGCAGCTCCCTTGCTGCAAGGTCCATCAGTCATCCGGCTGTCGGATATCCGGGGCCTGGAATGGCATGCGGACAATCAAGAGCTTCGATGCCGATATATTGATCAGAACAAAGGGCGAGAACGAGTTTTAGGATTGAACCTGAGTGGGGATACGGCGAGAAAACTTTTCGTCTCGACAATTGAGAGTGTTCTTGGCAAGTTCGACGAAGTGGAAGTCCCCGCAAGCATCTGGCATGTCGGTCTCAGCCAATTGATTTATGCCGCGGTCGCATTCACCCTGTCGGTGAGTCTGGCAATTGCCGTCCACTACGATGCGGGGAAAGGAAAGCCAATACAACAGCCGATTCAAGTTCGCAGACGCCATCAAGCACTCGCCGAACTTCTGAAATGGATCGGCCCCGCTGGCATCTTGATCATTGGGGGAATAATTATTGCTGTCCTGATGGTCTGGTGGTACGTTGCTTGTCGAAAGCGCCCGGTTAAGACAATCGCCACACTCCGCCTGTCCGATGCGTCATAACTGGCTGGGTGGCATGCAACGCTGTCCACGGCACGGTGGCCGGGGTTGGAGCGTACTCGCGAAACCCGGGTGATTGATTGCTGGCGAGGAAGACAGTTCCATCTCCTGAATCTACCCGCTCATCGCGCGTCCCGGGGCTTCCCTGTGGTCCAGCGCCGGCCACCCGACGACGAACCGGCACCCGGCGTGCTGTCTTAACCTCTCGACGCTGTGGTATGCTGCGTGTCCTGTAACGGTGTCCACATCGAACCAGAGAACAGTTGGCACGATGGCGAATCCGGCATTTTCCACGTCTGGCAGACGGCCGCTGAAGGTTCGCGGGGCCCGGTGGGCTGCGGCGCTGGCGCGGTGGCTGGGGAAGCATGGCTGGCGACCGAATGCGATTTCGGTCCTGAGCGTGGGGTTTGCCGCCGTCGCAGGAGGGCTGTTAATCGTTGCCGGTCAGTGGGAGTCGACGATCGGCCGCGGGATCTGTCTGGGCGGCGCGGCGGTTGCCATTCAGTTGCGGCTGCTCTGCAACCTGCTGGACGGCATGGTGGCGATTGAGGGCGGATTCGCCACGAAGTCGGGCGAGATTTTCAATGAGCTGCCCGACCGGTTCTCGGATCTGTTCATCCTGGCAGGAGCCGGATATTTTCGCAGTGACAGCCTGCTGAGCCTGCAACTCGGCTGGGCCGCAACGGCGGTGGCGTTGCTGACCGCCTACGTGCGGGCGCTGGGCGCCTCTGCCGGAGCCGGGCAGCAGTTTGTCGGTCCGATGGCGAAACCGCAGCGAATGGCAGTGATGACCGGCGCCTGTCTGATTGAGGCAGTGCCGGCCGTCAGCGGTTCCCCGGGAATGATCCTGATGACGGCGCTGGTGCTGATCATCGTGGGGGGATTGTGGACCACCGCTCGCCGGACGGTGCGGATCTGCCGCGCCCTGGAGGCGGCATGAAGCAGCGCTGCGCAGCCGCCGCAGTCCGACTGCTGACCGGCGTCGTCGCGCGCTGGCAGGGAAGCGAACCGGCCCCGCATCCGCGGATCTACTTTGCGAATCACACGAGTAATCTGGATGCGCCGGCGATCTGGGCAGCGTTGCCGCACGGGTTACGCAAGGTAACCCGACCGGTGGCAGCGCGGGATTACTGGGACGCCGGTCCGTGCCGACGCTACCTCGCCCGCTCCGTGATGCAGGCGTTGTTGATTGAGCGGCAGACGCCGACGGCGCGGGACAATCCTGTCGAACAGATGGCCGCGGCGATTCGGGAGGGTTCGTCCCTGATCCTCTTCCCGGAAGGCGGACGCTGTTGCGCGGCAGAACCGGCGGCCTTCAAAAGCGGCCTGTATCATCTGGCCCGCAAACTTCCGGACGTGGAGCTGATTCCGGTGCTGCTCGACAATCTGAATCGCATGCTGCCGCGCGGCGAATTCCTGCCGGTGCCGCTGATTGCCAGTGCCACGTTCGGCCCGGCGATCCAGCTGGAACCGGAGGAGTGCCGGGAAGCCTTCCTGACGCGCGCGAGGGCGGCCGTGTTGCAACTCCGCGAACCAGCAGCCAGCGCGCAACAGGAAATCGCACAGGCAGCACCGGCAGACAGGCGAGCCCCCCATGTTTGATCGCGACCTGATGAACCTGGTCGGCGGCGTGCTGGTGTTGCTGGTGGTTTCGACACTGATCGGCTGGGGACTGGGCCGACGAAACCTGGAGGAACCGGCACGACGCACGATCAACAACCTGCGAGCCCGCATCCGGGCGTGGTGGCTGATGACATTGCTGTTCGTCGCAGCGATTGTGGCGGGGTCAACCGCGCTGCTGACGTTGTTTGGCCTGATCTCGTTTCTGGCCCTGCGCGAATTTATCACGCTGACTCCCACCCGCAGCGGCGATCATCGAGCGCTGTTCTGGGCGTTCTTCATCGTGACGCCGTTGCAGTATGTCCTGCTGGCCGTGGAATTCCAGGCCATGTTCATGATCTGCATCCCCGTGTACGTGTTTCTGTTCCTGCCGATCCGCAGTGCAGCGGCCGGCGACACCGAACATTTCCTGGCACGGACGGCCACAATTCAATGGGGCCTGATGGTGTGCGTGTACTGCATCAGCCATGCCCCGGCCCTGATGACGTTGCTGCCAGTGCACGGTTTCGACACCCGCAGCGGCAAGTTGCTGGCCTTTTTCGTGATCATCTGCGAGTTGAGCGACGTGCTGCAGTATGTGTTCGGGAAAATGCTCGGCAGGCATCCCGTGGCACCGCAGGTCAGTCCCGGCAAGACCTGGGAGGGCTTGATCGGCGGAGTGGCAGCGACCACTGCCATCGGCGCGGGCCTGTGGTGGGCGACGCCGTTCTCGCCGCTGGTTGCCGCCGAAATGTCGCTGGGGATCGCGTTAATGGGATTCGGCGGGGGGCTGGTGATGTCGGCCATCAAACGTGACCGCGGCGTGAAAGACTGGGGCCGGACCATCTCCGGTCACGGCGGCATCCTCGACCGGTTCGACTCCCTCTGTTTCGCAGCGCCGGTGTTCTATCACCTCACCCGTTACTATTACGGAGCATGAACGTCACTGCCGCAGACCGGCAGGACGATGTGAGGGAACCCACCGGAAAACCGGTTAGACGCTGGCGAAACAGGAAGCGTGGACGTGTGCCTGTTCATCGCGAGAGGTTCCGGGCGACTTCCGGTGGGCAGGTGCATCGCATAGATTGATCCGGCGAAATCGCGATCCCGCAGACAATTTCAGCCGGGACCGTCAGTCTGCCATCGACATCATCCTGAGAGGCATCCATGAATCGTTACGTCGCGGAGTTTCTGGGAACCGCCCTGCTGGTGTTGCTGGGCAATGGTGTGGTCGCCAATGTGGTGCTGGCGAAGACGAAAGGCTCTGCCGGCGGGTGGATTGTGATTACCGCGGGCTGGGCGCTGGCGGTCTTTACGGCAGTGATGTGTGTGGGGCAGTTCAGTGGCGCTCATCTGAATCCGGCGGTGACCCTGGGTCTGGCGACGGCGGGTGAATTCGAGTGGAGCCTGCTGCCGGGATATGTCATCGCGCAACTGGCAGGGGCGATCGTCGGGGGAGCGCTGGTCTATCTGTTTTATCGCGATCACTACTTTGCCACCGACGATCCTTCTGCCATTCGCGCGACCTTCTGCACAACCCCGGCGATCCGCAATTCCCTGAGCAATTTTCTCTGCGAAGCGATTGGCACCTGTGTGCTGCTGATCGCAGTCCTGCTGGCGGCAGATCCCACGTTCGACATGGGCGCGGCAGCCGAACGACAAACGATCAAGGTCGGGATGGGCTCGCTGGGTGCCCTGCCGGTGGGTCTGGTCGTGTTCGCGATCGGTCTGTCACTCGGCGGCACGACTGGTTACGCCATCAATCCTGCTCGCGATCTGGGGCCGCGGATCGTCCATGCCCTGTTGCCGATTCCAGGCAAACCGAATAGCGACTGGTCGTATGCCTGGATTCCCGTAGTCGGTCCCTGCGCGGGAGCGGCAGCAGCGGCGCTGATCAAACTCGCGTTGTAGTTCCCGAGGGTCGAAAGGACTCGCATGATCCACTCGCCATTTCAAAACTGCTGATGGAGTCAACAACCGTGGCAAGACTGGTCCTCGAGACTCCGCGACTGCAACTGCGTGAATTCGACGAGGCAGATGCGGCGGCGTTCTACGTCCTGGGCAGTGACCCGGCAATCCTGCGTTACACGGGCGATCCCGGCGGCGGGTTACAGAGTATCGAACACGCCCGCGAGGTGTTGCAATCACATGCCCTGGCGGACTATCGGACCTATGGCTTCGGCCGGTGGGCCTGTGTGGATCGCAGCACCGCTCGCGTCGTGGGGTCTGCCGGCCTCAAGCGGTTGCCAGATCTCAACGAGGTGGATCTGGGCTTTCGCTTTCTGCCGGCGTCCTGGGGACAAGGTTATGCCACGGAAGCCGGGCGCGCGATTCTCGCCTATGGTTTTGATGTCCTGCAACTGCCTCGCATCATTGGACTGGTCGATGCGGGAAATGTCGCCTCGATTCGTGTTCTGGACAAACTGGGCCTGAGAGCACAGGGATGCATCCAGTACCATGACGATCCGACGCTGCTGTACATCGCCGATCGGGTAGCCAGCTGACCTCTGACTTCACAACGATTTTCGTGAACATTCCCAAGCCATCCAGCATCCGTCAATGCGTCGGAGAGCAACGCCTGATCTGAAATCAGGACCGCGAAACCGAATGATCCTGCGACTGGTTCTCCCCCTGACCGGAGTCATTTCATGACTGAACCCAATCTGCTCGAACGCTACCAGGCTGGCCCGCAACTCCTGAGAAAGGCGATTGCCGGATTGACACCCGACCAACTCCGCGCCCGACCAGTCGCAGGGAAATGGAGTACGCTGGAAGTCATCAGCCACATCGCGGATTTTGAGGTGATCGGCGTCGATCGGCTGATGGCCGTGCTGGCGGAAACCGATCCTCCTCTGCCCGGTCGCGACGAACAGCAGTTTGCTGCGCGACTCAGCTATCAGTCGCGCGATGCCGAAGAGCAATTGCAGCTGATCGAAGCCTGCCGCCGTCACACCGCGAGACAGTTGCAAAGTCTTTCTCAAGGCGATTGGGGCCGACGCGGCATTCACTCGGAAGCCGGACCATTAACGCTCGAACAATTGCTGGAGCGCGTGGTGCGACATCTGGAGCATCACGTTCGCTTCATCGATGAAAAACGACGGGCACTGTCGGGCATTTCCTGACTTCTGATCCGGACATCTGAAGTCCCGGAATACACTCTTGCCTGAAATCGATAATTGCCAGGACGGGCGAGAATACTGCCGCTCGTCCAGCAGAATTGTCGGCAATCCACGCAACACCGGCCCCAGGACCGTTGATTCAATAGTGACAGGTCCGCGCCTTAACCGGTTGCCCCGGGCCGGTACCGGAATCGGCACCGCTAAAAATCCGGGCGTCGGAGATTCCGTAAACGCGATTGAATGAGTAGCATCTCGCCGTTTCAGCGCGGAGTCCAGCGTCATCCCTGGAGAGAATTGTGCTCATTGCGAGTGTGATCGCGTACATGCTGGTAACTGTGGGCATCGGGATTTATGCCTCAAGGCGTGTCCACAGCGCCAGGGATTTCATGGTGGCAGGCCGTTCGCTGCCGCTCTACATGAACTTCGCCTGCGTGTTTGCCACCTGGTTCGGTGCGGAGACCGTGCTGTCAGTCTCTGCGACGTTCGCCAGTTCCGGGATGGGATCGGTCTCGGGAGATCCGTTCGGGGCATCGCTGTGCCTGATTCTGGTGGCGATGTTCTTCGCCCGCACCTTCTATCGCCTCGAATTGCTCACGATCGGAGACTATTACCACGCCCGCTATGGCAAGTTCGTCGAAGTGATCGCTTCGCTCGGTATTGCCTGTTCCTACTTCGGCTGGACGAGCGCGCAGCTCTCCGCCCTTGGTCTGGTCATCAATGTGCTGTTCCCCGGAATAACCCTGAATGAGGCCATTATCATCGGGGCGGTGATCGTCACGGTGTATACCCTGTTCGGCGGGATGTGGTCGATCGCACTGACGGACGTGATCCAGACGGCTGCAATCGTGATTGGACTGTTGCTGGTGGCCTTCATCCTGTCCGGCAAGGCCGGCGGTTTTGATGCCGTAATCTCCGCCGCTCGTGAGCAGGGCAAGCTGGACCTCTTTCCGCACGTGACCGCAGCGGCGTGGATGGCCTTCATCGGTGAATTCATCACGATGGCACTCGGTTCAATTCCCCAGCAGGACGTTTTCCAGCGCGTCACCAGTGCGCGCGATGAACGTACAGCCTTCATCGGCACGATGGGTGGCGGCATGTTCTATTTCGCGTTCGCCTTCGTCCCGATGTTCATTGCGTTCTCTGCCACCATCATCGATCCCGCTGCGGCGGCCCACTTTGCTTCCGACGATGCCCGCGACATCCAGAAAATCCTGCCGTCACTCATCCTGCATGAAACTCCGATGTGGATTCAGATCCTGTTCTTCGGAGCTGTGCTCTCTGCCATTCTGTCGACTGCCAGCGGGACGCTGCTCGCTCCGGCGAGCGTGCTGACCGAGAATGTCCTGCAACAATTCACCCGCCATCTGAATGACAATCAGTTGATCTGGCTGGTGCGGATGATGCTGGTGCTGGTGGCGATCACTGCCACGGCCATTTCCATCAATTCGGAAAGCACGATGTACGAACTGGTGGAAAGCGGTTACTCCGTGACTCTGGTCATCGCCTTCGTCCCGCTGGTCTGCGGCATCTACTGGAAAAAAGCAACGACACAAGGCGCAGTCTTTTCCATCCTGCTGGCGTTACCCGTCTGGATTGCCGGCGAATACTGGTATCTGGAAGAGTCCGAAAACCTGTGGCGCTGCGTGCCGGCCCAAATCTACGGACTGGCAGCTTCATTTCTCGGCATGTTCCTCGGTTCCTCGATGCCGAACTGGATTCAGCATCGGCAACATGATCCCGCCGAGATCACGAAGCTGCATCGCCCTGCCACCAGACATCAAGGTATGTCGCACTGATCGATGGCGATCACGGAACGACGGCGACCACGGAACGACGGCGGCCAGAGAACGGCTTTTTCGTTGAATAATTGAGTCTGCGCCGCCGGAACCCGCTGCCACAGAGCCCACAACAGACTCAGGAAACACGATCCGGTCCGCTGATTTCGCGCATGCCGACGATTTGCGGGGCATCCACGCTTACGAAAATATGCACCGTTCCGGCAGCATCCCCGGATTTCTATTCCACCGCGCGAACATGTGACATGGCACGCGAGCCGAAGACGTGACAAGGTCGCGCAATGCAGCCCCGGAGCCGTGTGACATCCCGCCGCTGCGCAGGGGCTGTCACGCGACCCAGTTCAATGTCCCGCGAATTTCCGTCCGGGACGAGCTGCTGTCGGCGCAGGCGCGGTGGTCGGGAAAGCCGCGTTACTTCGCTGCCAGGTACTTCTCAAACCAGCGCACCATTTCCCGGACCGAGGCATCGCGATCTTCGCCCTGAAAACCGTGCCCGGCATTGGGATACTCGATCAGTTCATGCTCAATTTTGCCTGCAGCAAACGCATCGCGAATCCGGCGGCTGTGAGCGATCGGCACGAGATCGTCTTTCGCACCTGCCAGCAAGAGAGTCGGCGCATCGTCGGGAGTGACAGCCAGCAGGGGAGACAGCGGTCTGGCCGCTGCCTGATTCAATTCCAGAGCGGGGAAACGGTCGTATGCCGGCAGACGACCGGTCGCGTCTTTGGCCATGATCGTGAGATCCGTCGGCGCGACGTATGCGACGACAGCCTGCACGCGGTCACTCACCCGATCCACCGGGTCTTTCGCATCCGCCTGGCCGTTATCAGCAGTCGTCCCCAGCATCAGGGACAGATGCCCGCCGGCACTCATCCCGTAGACACCCAGCCGTTGCGGGTCGACCCCGAAGCGTTCGGCATTCAAGCGAATAAACCGCACGCTGCGACGGACATCGGCGACGGCATCGGCAATGCCATATCGGGGGCTGCTGCCGTGACGGACGGCAAAAACAGTAAAACCCTTGCTGGTGAGCGGAGCGGCAGCATGCTGGAACTGTTCGGGCGGAGTCCAGCCGGAATACCAGCCGCCGCTGACCATGAACAGCACCCCTGCCCCGTTCGCGCCTTCCCTGGGCCGAAAGACATCGAACGTCATTGCCAGGCCGTCCTTGTGACCGTACACCACGTCGGGCGTGATCTCAACCTTCGCCTCGGCAGCATCCGCGCTACCCAGACCTGTCACCAGTGGAACCAGAGTCAATAACGCACAGACAATCTTCCGGTCGGTCATGTTGGTATCTCGCAAGAAGTTCACTCAGGCAACCCGGGGAGACATGATAATGCCTGTACAACACCCGGGCCAGGCTGACCGCAGGTCCAGGCAGGGTCGATTATTTCTTGAAGCCGGTGATGTCGGCATCACCCTGGTGCCAAAAACTGATCTGCCCTGCTCGCTTGCCCAACAGTCGAGACACCGGGCAGACGATTGATTACACTGATTCGTGCACTCGCTGCTGGACGAGATTCCGGGAAGAGGTGATTATGGCTGCCGACTGGTCGCGTCGAACGATCCTGCAAACCGCGCTCACAGGTTTTAGCGGACTGACGCTCGGGGAACTCGGACAAGCGCGGGCAGACTTGTCGGCAGCGACCGGAGCACCTGCTGATACGGCGGTGATTCTGGTCTGGCTCCGCGGCGGCTGCAGTCACCTCGACACCTTCGACCCCAAACCCCTCGTTTCTTCGGAATATCGGGGGCCATTTGCGCCGATTGCCACCGCAGTGCCGGGCATGCAATTGACAGAACTGCTGCCGAAAACTGCTGCCATTGCCGACCGGTTTTCGTTGATTCGCTCGGTCACCCATACCGGCGGAGGCCATCCGGCGGGATCGCTGCAGGTGCTCGGTGGCGACGCTGATGCCCAGGACAAACCGACGCCGGTACTGCCGGACTGGATGTCGGTCGTCAATTATCTGCGGCGGCACAACAACAAGAGCCTGCCACGATATGTGGCTGTTAATCCGGTCGACCGATACGACAGTTTTGTCATTGCCGGCCCGACGTATCTCGGCCCTGCTTATGAACCGTTCCGGGTCATCGGCGACCCCAACGCCCCGGGGTTTGAGGTACCGAACATCGGTCTCAAAAATCAGGAACATGCTGAGCGTCTGTCGCGTCATCGCGAACTTCGCGAATCGCTCGACCGGATGGTGCGTACTGTGGATCAGTCCGGGCTGATGACCGCCGTCGATGCCTTCGATGCCCAGGCGTGGAACCTGCTGACGAGTGCCGAGGCCCGGCTGGCATTCGATCTGTCCCAGGAACCTGAGACAGTCCGCGAGCGGTATGGCAGGAATGCCTGGGGCCAGCAATGCCTGATGGCGCGGCGACTCGTGGAAGCCGGGGTGGATGTCGTCTCCACCGAGTTTGACGGTCCACTCTGCGGGCGTGTCGCCAACTGGGATGATCACGCGGTCAATCACCATATCTTCGATGCCCTGCAGTTCCGGGCTCCGTATTTTGACCAGGCAATCTCCGCGCTGATCGAGGACGTTTATGCCCGGGGACTGGATCGCCGGGTGTTGGTGATTGTGGCGGGCGAGTTTGGCAGGACGCCGCGGATCAGTCACGTGGCCAGCAGCGGAGGCGGCGTCGCCAGCGCCCCTGCCGGCACCGTTCAGCCGGGTCGCGATCACTGGCCCCGCGCCAACACCATGCTGTTCGCCGGCGGAGGAATCCGCACCGGCCAGATCATCGGAGCAACCGACCCCCGGGGAGAAGATCCCATCGAACGTCCGGTCACCCCCGGCGACTTCCTGGCCACGATTTACCAGCATCTGGGCATCGATTACCGGCGGACCATGCTGCGAAACTTCCGCGGCCGGCCAACCCCCATCGTCAATGAAGGCAGTCCGGTTACGGAATTGTGGGGATAATCGCCTTGTCGGAATTTTTCCACTGATTTTCCGTCAAAGCCATCTAATGCTTGTTTTCAATCGGGAAACATTGCGCCACACACTTGTCTGGACATCATTCGTACAAACAGATATCATCCACTCTGAAACACCCACGCCGCTCGCCCTGGCTAATCGTTAACTGCCGTTGCTGTCAAAACTGGAAACCGGCCCCGATCTGAGCGGTGGATTCCCTTGCGTGATCAACGAGAGGGCTTGTCATGCCCCGCCGCCTGCCCCGGATCAGCATCGCCCGAATCTATGAGGTTGACCAGCAGCCGGAGGGTTACCGGATGCTGGTCGATCGTCTGTGGCCCCGGGGCATGAGCAGAGAGTCAGCCCGGCTCGATGAATGGGCCAGGAAATTGGCACCCGGCACCGAACTTCGCCGCTGGTTCGGTCATCGTTCCGAGCGCTGGGTCGACTTCCGGGAGAAATACCTTGAAGAGTTGAAGCAACGCCCGGACGAGGTCAATCGGGTGGTGAAACTCTCACTCCGTCGCAAGCTCGTGCTGCTGTATGCTGCCAGAAGTCCTGATCATAATCACGCGATTGTCCTGAAAGAGCTGCTGGAATCCCGCCGTGAGCAACACTCCCCTGACCTCCCTCTGCAAGCGTCATCCACAGCCGTGAGCCCGCCATGAATCGAATCCTGTTGAGTCTCATCTGCTGGACCACCCTGCTGACGGCCGCCGCCTGTGAGGATCTGTTCGAGCTGCCTCCGATTGAGTACAGCCAGACGCAGCCGGGCAACCGGATCTCAATGCTCGCTACGGCGCTCGAACGGGGAGAGACGACGCTGGCCTTTGACGCGCGGTTCGGCTATCTGCCAGCCCTGTTGAAATCGCTGCAGATCAGCGACCAGACACAGATGCTGGTCTTTTCAAAGACCAGCTTGCAACGTCATCGCATCTCACCACGAACGCCGCGAGCGATTTACTTCAACGACGATACGTACGTCGGCTATTGCCACGCAGGAGATGTTATCGAGATCTCCGCCACAGACCCGCGGCTCGGGACCGTGTTCTATACCCTGGACCAGACGGAAGCCAGGATTCCGGAGTTCCAGAGAAAAACCCACAACTGCCTGGTCTGCCACGCCGGTTCGCGGACGGATAATCTTCCCGGACACGTGATTCGCTCGGTCTTCACCGACACCGCCGGGCTCCCCATTCTTTCGGAAGGCGGGCAGCGCGTCGATCATACGACACCTCTGGAAAAACGCTGGGGAGGCTGGTACGTCACCGGCACCCACGGAGACCAGTTACACCTGGGGAATTTCATTGTCGAGGATCAGCAGGCCGCTCGACCCTGGAAAAACAGCAATGGCCTGAATGTGACTGAGGTCGACCGGCGCGTCACAGGCCGCAACTATCTGACGCCACACAGCGATCTGGTCGCGCTGATGGTGTTTGAACACCAGACGCTGGTCCATAACCTGATCACGAACGCCAGCTTTACGACCCGTCAGGCATTGCACTACGAACGATCACTGAACAAGGCGTTGGGCGAACCAGAGGATCGCCGGCTGGAGAGTACCACCCGCAGGATTCAGAACGCCGGTGAGAAACTGGTCGAAGGCCTGCTGATGTTCAATGAAGCCGCCCTCAGCAGCCGCGTTTCCGGCACCTCCGGATTCACCGCAGAGTTTCAGCAACAGGAACCGCAGGATGAACAGGGGCGGTCTCTTCGCCAGCTTGATCTGCAAACGCGGCTGTTCCGTTATCCCTGCAGCTATCTGATCTACTCCCCGGAATTCCAGGAGTTGCCGGCAGAGATGCACACCTGGGTGCGACACCGCCTCGTTGAGGTGCTGGCCGGCGCAGGCGGACCAAAGTTCGCGTATCTGACGCAGGAGGATCGGGACGCGATTGCCTCCATTCTGAAATCGACCTTGCCAGAGATCTTCAGCACCGAAGCGCCGGCGGTTCCCTGACTTTGCTTCAACGCCTGATAGCAAACAACGAGAAAACAGCGACGATGCCGATGATCGATCTCGACGCGAGTCTGCCGGACCTGATCATCGACCACCCGGGACTGCAGCCGCTGTTCGAGGAACTCGGTCTGGAGTACAGCTGCGGCGGGAAGTCCTTGCGAACAGCCTGTCGGGATCGGGGTCTGGAACCGCAGTCGATCGCTCTCTGGTGCCAGCAACGACTGCCCCAGATCAACGATTCCCGGACATTTCAATCGGAATGACGAGGTCGGCGGTCGTCAACTTACTGACCGCTGGAGTGATCCACTGACTCAGGATCAAAAAAACATGCCCGGTCGACGGCAAGGCCGTTGACCGGGCATGTTCGCTTCATCAGATCTTCAATAGTGATATTACCAGAACCCGGTTGAACTCTGGCCTGCGCTGGACCGCTTTAAGCGGTGATGCCTGCACATCAGCAAGCCACCGTCAATTAGAACTCGCCCAGGACTTCGCCGCGATTCGGGGAGAAGAGCGCCAGGTAGACGTTCGCCCGGTCGATGTTTTCAGACAGGAACCGCACGCCACCGTCGCCCATCAGGATATGCATCCCGCCGTCGTGGCAACCCTTGGCGATCCAGTCCACTCCCCAGGTGGCGGTTGACGTTCCAAATCCATAGGTTGCGCTTCCACCGCCGACGAGCGTAGTGTCGAGCAATCGCAGCCCGGAGTGCCAGCCTTCCGAGGCGTTGATCATCCGCGGACCAATCCAGATGCCGCCCCCCCAGTTGCAGACGGCACCGCCGCATTGCAACGAGGTGACGGGGTCATTCTTGGTCGTGCGCTCACCGACAAACAGCGTGTTGCTGGTGCCGTCGGTTACATCCCGCATGCGGCGGTCGGAGTTTTCGAAGAACATGCCGTTGTTGCCGGTGTTCAAGCCACCAGTCGTTGTTGTTTGCACCGCGTTGATCCCGGCGTTCGCCAGGTAGTTGGTCTTGCCGAAACTATCCTTGTCCGTATTCACACCGCCCATGGGATCAGACGGGCAGTTGTAAACTGCCAGAACTGCCCGGGCCGCTGCGATGGAATCAGTTGTGGAGGCGGTGCCGTCGCCGTTGGAATCCTGCCAGTTCAGGCTGAAACCAGCGGTCTGGGTGCCAATCTGGTTGTAAAGCGGGGCCTGATCCAGATAGGGCAGGATCATGGCTCCCCAGCCCAGACCGTTCCGGTTATTCATGGCCCCGGCGGGGGACATTGTCGCACGATCGCTGTCGATACATCCGGGTGGAAACATGTTGAAGGTGTCGTGATAGTTGTGCATCGCCAGACCAATCTGCTTGAGATTATTCCGGCACTGGCTGCGTCGGGCGGCTTCCCGGGCCTGCTGCACGGCCGGCAGGAGCAGTGCAATCAGGATGGCGATGATGGCGATGACCACCAGCAGTTCGATCAGGGTAAAGCCGGTACGCCGCAGCAATTGCTGTCGGCCACTCCACGGTGTTCTCATCACAGGCTCCTCCAAAGACAGGAAAAAGAGAGCAAGCAAAGACAGGAAACAAAAAGACACAGGCTATTGACGTTGGATATGGCAGCACCACCGCTCGCGGCAAGTGACGCGCAGATCTGCAATTGCAGTGAAACCGGGATGAACGGCTATTTGGACGTCAGATCAAAGTCGATGCTGTTCTCACCCTTCGCCACATCCCGGGTCAATTCGGATTTGACGTTGTACTTCGCGGGGATGGGATCTTTGGGAGGAGCCCCGGTCGGGGATGGTGCGTCCGACGGAGAAGTGATTGACACCTTGTGCGAGCCGACAACCGCACCCCTCTCTGTTTCATTATAGCTGAGAGAATAATGCCCGGATTCATCGGTCTTGCCGATCGACGGACGGCCGCCACCTGCAGGCTCAAATGCCACAACGACATTCGCCAGCGGATTGCCGTCGAGCTTCACGGTGCCGGAGACCTTGCCGAGGTCCGGCTGATCCGACGGGACTCCGCCGCAACCAGACAGCAGGATGGACAATAACCATGCACAGGCCGGGACGTGAAAAGAGCGCATTCCAATCCACCGGGGGTTTCAGGATGTCAGTTCAGGGTGAGAAAACCACGCGGCCCGGACAGCCGGGCGATGTCGGCAGAAATACCAACACAGAAGATATCGGACAGTCGCCGACTTTACTGCAAATTCATAGAAACTGGATTAATTCGATATACCCTGTTCGTTGGCTCCGGTCAAACGAATACCAGGCACCTGTCGTAAAAATCAGTGGCGGCAGACCCACATTACGGGAAACCGTACTAATTGACATCGGCACATGCCTGCCCAGGTCTTGTGAGAATGCCCGTTGGTCTCAGCCGGATCACGCGGGCTGGCTCCTTCGGCCCGCGTCCTCACACCTCGCCGCACACTCGACAGGCAGGACTATGACACGTCGCTATTCGGGAAATACCTACCGGCTGCCAGAACTTCTGACACAGTGACAGGAGGACTAAAGTCACTTGCCTATCATCCCCCTCTTTTTCCAGCGAGGCTTGAACATGAACTGCGGCAGGATTGTGTACAATCGGGAACCTCCCACCTGCCCGGCGATCTCTGCATACGAGTGATCGCCCCGCACGTTTGAAACAGCCCCTTGTCCGGGTTTCCCCCATGTCCCAGCGATTCCAGTTGGCCGGCCTGTGTTGCGCGGCCGTAATGATCCCCCTCCTGGCGTGGTGGCTGATCCCGCAACTGCCTGCAATTCATCCGCCCGCGCAACCCTATTCCGGCGGAACCAGTTACCCGGCGTCGCCACTGCTGTTCCAGCGCACCGCTCTCAGGCCGGAGCCTGTCGGACTACCGCTGATCACGAATGTCCAGATCGTCGATTTCAATGGCGACGGTGTTGCGGAGGTTCTCGCCTGCGATGCCAGGCGGAATGCCGTCCTGCAATTCCAGCCGGCAGCAGATGGCCGCTGGACGGAATCCATCCTGATTCCGGACGTGGCTGCTCCCGCGCACGTGACTCCCGTGGACATGGATGGCGACGGAGACCTGGATCTGCTTGTCGCGGCCCTCGGCAACATCATGCCAGATGACAACGTCATGGTCTGCGTGGAATTGTTTGAGAACGAAGGCGGAAAGTTCCGGCGTCACATCCTCATGGAAGATGTCCGCCGCGTTGCTGACATTCAGGCCGCAGACTTCGATGGTGACGGAGACCTGGACCTCGCGGTCGCAGTCTTCGGTTATGCACGCGGTGAAGTACTATGGCTGGAAAACCGCGGTGATTTCAAATTTCGCGATCATCAACTGCTGAATGCATCCGGCACTATTCACGTTCCGCTCTCGGATTACGATGGCGATGGCGATATCGATATCATGGCCATCGTAACGCAGGACGAAGAAGAGTTGTGGGCCTTCGAGAATCTAGGCGGCGGAAAATTTCAGCCGCGGCGGATCTGGATGGACATCAACTACGACCTCGGCAGTGCCGGACTGGTGAAGGCCGATCTGGATGGCGACGGCGATGACGACCTGATTCTGCCTGCGGGTGATAACCTGGAAGACCTGGACGCTTACCCGCAGCCGTATCACGGTTGCTACTGGTTTGAAAACCGGGGCAACTGGGATTTCAGCATCCGGCGGATCTCGGATCTGGGCGGCTGCTATGCGGCGGGCGCGGGGGATCTCGACGGCGACAGTGACATTGACGTAGTGCTCGTCAGCATGACCAACAACTGGTATGCCCCAGGCCGGGCGAGTGTGGTCTGGCTGGAAAATGACGGGAAGCAGAACTTCACCACCTGGCAGATCGATAGCGAACCGATCCATCTCGTGACCGTGGCAGTCGGTGACCTGAACGGCGACGACCGCCTCGATCTCGTTGCCGGTTCGCTGAACTTTCGCAAACCCCACGAGCGGTTGGGTGCCGTCACCGCCTGGCTGAATACCGGCAGGAAAACTCCATGAAAATCGCCATTCGTATCCTGCTGATTGTCGTCGCCGCGGAACTGGCAGCCAGCGGCTATGCGGCTGCCCGTCACTGGCAACGGGAAGTGCCGGTGCTGCCAGCTGCCAACATCGAAGACCCGGTGTTCGCCGCCGATCTGCAGCGTCTGGCAGAAGCAACCTCGTCCGGAGACGCAGCCGCCTGGCAAGAACTGGCAGATGCCCTGCTGGGCTACGGCTTCTACGCCGAAGCAGAATTGAACTATCGTCAGGCGATCAGGCGAGACCCGGCCAACCATGCCGCGCTGTTCGGCCTGGCATTGTGCCTGGACCGCACCGGGCGCATTGAGGCGAGCAATACCGCCTATCGGCAGGCAGCAAAAATGCCTGCGAAGAAAGAGGAGCTAATCAGCACCAGCCGGCACGCGCGGTATGCGATCGGCAAGAATTATCTCCGTCTGCAAGAGGCAGAGCAGGCGGAAGCGGAATTTCGCGCGAACTCGGGATTCGGCCCTGCCGACTATCAACTGGCCAAGCTGCTGGTCCGTTCCGGTCGCGCCGCAGAGGCGTTGCCGATCATCGATGCCAACCTCGAACGAACTCCGGAATCTCTCTGGTTTCACTTCATCAAATATCGGGCGATGCAAGAACTGGGCCGTGAGACAGAAGCGGAGGCGATGGCTGACGGCTTGCAACGGTCCCGTTACGTGGTACCCCTGAATTTCAATACCGACTTTGTAGAACCTCTGAGCAACCGCTATGGAATCAATCGACTGTCCGAGGACTACAATCGACTGCTGAAAAAGGGGGATATGGATGCCGTCGCCCGTCAACTGGAACTGATGCTGGAGACTGTGGGCGAACGTCCCCTGCCCGAGCGCGTGGTCTGGCTCACGCGGCTGGCAGAAGTGGAGTTACAGCGCGGCAATCTCACACGTGTCCATACACTGCTTGAGCAGGTGAAATCGCTCGGTGAAGAAAATGCCGACCTGCTGCAACTGGAAGGCGCTGCCCTGGCCCGGGCAGGTCAGCCGAAAGCAGCAGTCGCCCTCTGGCTCCGCGCTGCGAACCTGTCCCCGAACATTCCCCTGGATTTCAAGCTCGCCCAGTACTACGAGTCCATCGGCGACACCACCGCCCGCGACCGCCATCTGGGGCAGCAGGCTTTAATGATCGCCAAAATGTCCTGGTGGAACAATCAGTACCCGGACGCCCTCAAAGCCGCAGAACGGGCCACGGCCCTGATCCCCGACAACGCCCAGGGCTGGTTCTATCTGGGCGAGGTGCAACGCCACCTGGGAAAGCGCGACGAGGCAATCACAGCGTACCAGACGTGCCTGGAACGCAATCCGGAGCACGGACGTGCCATGCACCAGCTGAAACTGCTAGAGGCGATGTGAACGCTGAGGCCGTCAGCTTGTTAGCGGGAGAGCCTGCAAGTGACGGAATTCAGACTGGTTTCTTTGCAACCGGTGATTTCCGCCCCTGAGCCCGAAACATCTCAACAAGCCTGTCGCATTGACTTTGCGCCGGCGTTGTCTTTGTGACCACCCCGCTTGAGACCAATCGGGGATGTCGCCGGCTTTGCGTGAATCCCGCCACGGGATTCGCTGCTGCTGGCCAGAACCTCTCATCGACGGGCACTCTGCCCAAATATCAGGTTAGCCGGCGAGCCAGCACCTCAAGCCGTCGCATCGATTGACCGTACATCGCTGCCACGACCGCCCAAACCGGTAGCCTTCGCAAAAGACAGGGAACATCCACCTATACAACACAATGACATCACCCAAAAACACACCAACAAATCAATGGATTAACATATAGCGACTTGATTTTATTGTTGATACACTCATCAACCTTACGAAACTGAAACACCCGATACTTGTTTGAGTGCCGTCGTCTGTTCATGTGATCGGGTTGCAGTTCGATCCATATCTATATCACTTCTTGCAAAGGATTCCAGATGAGCATTCCCGGCTCTGGGCTTTCTCGCATTTGCCCATCAAGAAGGCGAGCGTTAAAACCCCGTCGCGCATTCACTCTCATTGAACTGCTGGTCGTCATTGCCATTATAGCAATCCTGATCGCGCTACTGTTGCCTGCAGTTCAACAAGCCCGGGAGGCCGCGCGACGAACTCAATGCAAGAACAATCTCAAGCAATTTGGACTCGCGCTGCACAACTATCACGACACTTATGGAATTTTTCCGGGCAGTTATACCGGGCACAGAAACCTGTCCAATAATAGCGTGGCCGCATGGGGTTGGGGATGGGGTGTATTCATCATGCCCTATCTTGACCAGAGCACGCTCTTCAATCAGATCAATCCTGGCACAGTCCACATCCCGTACAGTGAAGCATCAGTTCCTGCCAACCCTCAGGGGTACACCAGCGCGGCATCCTATGCAATTACACAAACGCCGCTAGCTGTGTTCCGTTGCCCCAGCGATCGCGGCGCGAAACTGAACAGTCAACGAGCCAACTTCGCGATGGCAAATTATGCGGGTGTTTGGGGAGCTCATAACGCAGGCGGCGATCATGCCACTCGCGGAAACGGAATGATGTGGGCCAACTCTGATATCGGTATGCGTGACGTCGGCGATGGTACAAGCAACGTCCTGATCATCGGCGAGCGGGCATTTATTAACGACACTACAACCGGACGTCCCTGGCGTGGGGCCATCTGGGCCGGTGTAAGCTCAGGAATCGGTGCCGGTTGGGCGAGCGTCCATCGCGCAGTCTCGCTTAACGACTTCACAACAAAAAACCATTCCATTAATGGCAACGCGGCCACGGGAAGTGAATGGGACTTTTCGAGCAACCATGCCGGCGGCGCTCATTTCCTGATGGTTGATGGTGCGGTCCGCTTCCTGAGTGATAATGTTGACCGGACGACATTGAGCATCATCGCCCGGCGCGACAGCGGATTGACTGCCGGGGAATTCTAGTTCAGACCTCGTAAGAGAATCTGATCAGGATGGCACAGAACTGATCGAACTCAACCAGAGTCCGCTGTTTTCAAGGAGCACTGGCCACAACCTTATCCAGCTAGAATCACGTAAGAATCACAAGCCAGTTGCAAGATAAACCCAACAGCTGCTAATTCGGAGATTATCGATGCCAAAAAGAGGCTGTAGGCAGTTCTCTCTTTTATTATTGATTGTCAGTAGTTTCGTCACAGGATGCGAGAATTCCGTTGAAACCCCTATTCCTGCAGGACTACTTGCCTTGTCAGAAGAGGATCGCCTGGCCGTGATGGGACAGGGCCATTGTCCGGTTGACGGTAAATTGCTCGGGGAATCAGCAGCGCCTCTCCCGGCCACGCTGAAGGGCACTCGAATATTTGTATGCTCTGATGCCTGCAAGAGTGAAGCAGAGAAAAGTCCTGCGAAATACCTCAGTAGCGCGCAGGAGTAGGCGATGTCGGGTATCGAAGACATTTAATTGCTTTCCGTACAGGTCTGACAGCACTGCCTCTGCGTCCTGCCTTGTTGACGTGAAAACTGCAACCGCGCTCAAAATCATGAACCCGTCAGCCGCTTTCGAGACCGCGCTGGCGGGTTCGCGAACTTTCTGAAACCGTGGTTCTCGCCCTTTCTTCCGAATCTCCGGTCGCATACCTTCCCCTCTGCGGCAGCATCCTGCACAATGCCGTTCTGGAGGAATTGGCACCTTGGCGAAGAAACGTCGAAAGGAGGCGACGGACGAGCAAACGTCGTCGCCGGAAGAAGTTACGAATTCTGAAGCAGTAACGCATCCAGCCCTCGCCGGAACCGGACGGGTGGGTGAGGTCGTGTCGTCGACAGACGCGGGCGAACTGGAATCGCAGATTGAGTCTGCGACCCAGCGGTTTGGCGCTGCAGTCTGGAATCGCTGGAAGCGGCGGCAGCCCTCGTTCTTTGAACGACGGTGGTGGGACGACCGCATCCTCGGCATGGCGATGGCCGACGAGTCGATGAAGGTGCAGATGTTCCGCTTTGTGGACGTGCTGCCCCGGCTGAAATCGCACGACGATATCACGCGGCATCTGCAGGAATATTTCGACGAGGTTCGCCACCACTTGCCCTGGGCAGTGGAACTGGTGAAATACGGCGTCGAACATATCCGGCCGAACTCGGTGTTGTCGCGGGCACTGGCTTTCAATGCCCGCATGAACGCCGTGCGGATGGCGCGCCGGTTCATCGCCGGGGTCGACGCCAGCGAAGTGCTGGGAACGTTGCAACAACTGCGACGGCGGGGATTTGCGTTCACGCTGGATCTACTGGGCGAAGCGGTCATCAGTGAGACGGAAGCGGCTGATTATCAGCAGCAGTATCTCAACCTGCTTGCGGGTCTGGCGCCGACGGTGAATACCTGGCCCGAGAATTCCACGGCGGACACCGACTGCTTCGGCCCCCTGCCCCGCGTGAATTTTTCACTGAAACTGTCGGCGCTCGTCAGCCAGTTTCGACCGATCGATCCCGAGGGCACATCAGCGGCGGTCAAGGAACGGTTGCGCCCGTTGCTGCGAGCCGCGCGTGAGGCGAATGCGTTTCTCAACGTCGACATGGAGCAGTATGCCTATAAAGACCTGACGCTGCGGATCTTCCGCGAAGTGCTGGAAGAGGACGAATTCCGGGAGGTCAGCGATGTCGGTGTCGTGATTCAGGCGTATCTGTCGGATACCGACCGCGATCTGGCAGAAATGCTGGAATGGGCCCAGCGCCGCGGAACTCCGGTCTGGATTCGGCTGGTGAAAGGGGCCTACTGGGACTACGAAACGGTGGTCTCATATGCCCACGGCTGGCCAGTGCCGGTCTATCAGCAGAAGTGGCAGACCGACGATTGTTACGAGCGAAACGTCCGGTTTCTGCTGCAGAACTACGCCTGGTTACGGCCGGCATTCGGCAGCCATAACCTGCGCAGCCTGGCCTATGCAGTGTCGTGTGCCCGCGAACTCCAGGTGCCCCGCGGTGCGTATGAACTGCAAATGCTGTACGGCATGGCAGAAGAACTCGCCCAGGTATTCGTCGACATGGGCGAACGGGTGCGCATCTATACCCCCTTCGGCCAACTGATCCCGGGGATGGCGTACCTCGTACGCCGTCTGCTCGAAAATACATCCAACGATTCGTTCCTCCGGCACAGCTACGCCGAGGATTTGTCTGTGGAGACCCTGTTGATGAAGCCCTCGACGCTGGCGAAGTCTGCTCCGGCGATTGCTGTCCCGCAGCCGGAATTCTTGAACGAACCGCACAGCGATTTCAGCCAGGAGTCGGCCCGCGAGGCGATGACGGAAGCGCTGGAAGACGTCGCCAATCAACTGGGCGAAGAGTTTGGCCTGGTCATCAGCGGCAAGACGATCCTGAACCGACCGCTGCTGTCCTCGGTCAATCCATCACACAAGTCACAGATCGTCGGACGCGTGGCCTGTGCCACGGTCGACGACGTCGAGGCAGCAGTGGATGCCGCGCGGCGCGGATTCCAGGAATGGTCGCGCGTCGACGTCAACTATCGTGCCGAATATCTGGAACTGATGGCGCGCGAGATGCGCCAGCGCCGCTACGAACTGGCAGCGTGGCAGGTGTATGAAGTCGGCAAGCCGTGGGCAGAAGCGGATGCCGACGTGGCCGAGGCAATCGATTTCTGCATGTATTACGCCCAGGAAATGCGGCGACTGGATGCTCCCCGCGCCTTCGATGTGCCCGGTGAGGAAAATCGCTATTTCCACCGGCCCCGCGGCGTCGCAGTGGTCATTGCTCCGTGGAATTTCCCGTTAGCAATTCTGACCGGTATGACGGCAGCAGCGATGGTCACGGGCAACACCGTCATCATGAAGCCGGCAGAGCAGTCTTCGGTCATCGCAGCGAAGCTGATGGAAATCATTCACGCAGCCGGCGTACCGGACAACGTCGTGCATTTCCTGCCTGGCATTGGAGAAGATATCGGACCTGCCCTGGTGGGCAATCCGGACGTGGACGTGATCGCATTCACCGGTTCCCGCAGCGTGGGCCTGTCGATCAACGAACTGGCGTCCCAGACACACGGCTCCCAGGCGGGCGTGAAGCATGTGCTCGCGGAGATGGGCGGCAAGAACGCGATTATCGTCGACAGCGATGCTGATCTGGATGAAGCGGTCGTCGGCGTGATGCAATCCGCCTTTGGATATGCGGGCCAGAAATGTTCCGCGTGCTCGCGGGTGATTGTGCTCGCAGATGCCTATGAGGAATTTCTGGCCCGTCTGGTGGAAGCCACAAAATCGCTGTCGGTCGGACCGGCGGAGTTACCGGGAACGGATATCGGCCCGGTCGTCGATCAGGAGTCGCTGCAGCGTCTGCAGGATGTGATTGCCCAGATTGATCCCGAAACGCGGCTGCTGCTCGGTGGCGAGGCGATTCCGGTCAAGGACGGGGAAGGGTTTTATCTCGCTCCGCACATCTTTGCCGATGTGCAGCCTGATTCCCGACTGGCTCAGGAAGAACTGTTCGGTCCGGTGCTGGCAGTGATCAAGGCCCAGGATCTCTCCGAGGCCCTGGATATTGCCAATGGAACCGCCTATGCACTCACGGGTGGTTGCTTCAGCCGCAGCCCGGCGAACCTGAAACGGGTACGGCAGGAATTTCAGGTGGGCAATCTGTATCTGAACCGCGGCATCACGGGTGCGCTGGTTGCCCGGCAGCCGTTCGGCGGGTTCAAGCTGTCCGGCATCGGTACGAAAGCCGGCGGTCCGGACTACCTGCACCAGTTCCTGATCCCGGTGAACATCACCGAAAACACCATGCGCCGTGGCTTTGCTCCGCAAGCGGACGATGCGCCGGCGACAGAGGGCTGACGCCAGACCTTCCCACTCCATCAAAGCTCCGGACCGGCTCGTGATCACTCACGAGCCGGTCTGCATTTACGCGGCGTCTGCTTCCCGATCCGCTGCACAGAGATCCGCAGACCGGGAAGCATGGGCAATTTGCCGAATTGTGAATTCTCACGCAGCCTTACTTTACCGAAAGATTTCAGGGAGGTCATTTCGATACAACCGACAGTGTTTGCGCCAACTTCCCAAGCAATCTGTCGAAACTCATGAACTTGCCCTGGTCCAGGAGATACGCGTGGACTTTCCTCCTGGCAATCCTGCCGGGCCTCACTGGTATCGCTGCCGAACCCACTCGCGATTTCCCATGGGATGACCCCGCCACAGCAGAAGCCGCCGCCCTTGACGAGCCAGCGTTTTCCTGGCTGGATGACGCCTTCGGTTCAGGATCAGCGGAAACGCTGCCAGCGCTGGTCTCCCGCACGGAAACTCCTCCGGATTGGTCAGCCACTGCTGCAGAACAACAGCTGGCCTTCCTGCCACAAGCTCCTCTGCCCGAGGACAATTCTTCCTGGCTGGATGCCCCCGACGAGATCCAGCCCGCAGGCGAGTGGAAGTTTGGCGACCCGGATCGCAGCTATCGCCCTTATGAGACGCGACTGGCGTCTGACGGCAAGGCGAAGAAGCCGTGGTATGAAACCCTCAGCATTCGCGGCTACGCCCAGTTCCGCTACAACCGGCTGGGAGAAACCAATCCGCTGCTGGTCAGTCCTCAGGCCGATCGTTCAATTGGGGACAACCAGTCCTTTATTCTGCGCCGTGCGCGGCTGGTGATTTCCGGCGATATCTCGGACCGGCTTTACGTTTACATCCAGCCGGACTTCGCCTCCGGCGTTACTGGCCCCAACCCCCTGCATTTCCTGCAAATCCGCGACTACTATGCCGACATCTTTCTGGATGATGCCAAGGAGTTCCGCTTCCGCGTCGGTCAATCCAAGGTGCCCTACGGTTTTGAAAACCTGCAATCGAGCCAGAACCGGATTCCCTTTGACCGCAATGATCCCCTGAATAGCGGTCTGGTGAACGAGCGCGACCTGGGGGTGTTCTTTTACTGGGCTCCGGCAGAGATTCGCGAACGCTTTCGCTACCTCGTCCAGAGCGGCCTGAAAGGCTCCGGCGACTACGGCGTCGTGGGCCTCGGAGCCTACAACGGTCAGACGGCAAACCGCCCGGAAGAAAACGATCGCCTGCACGCAGTATTTCGATTGACCTATCCCTTCAAGCTGGAGAGTGGCCAGTATTTTGAACCCGGCTTCTCGGCTTACACCGGCAAATACGTGATCACCAGGAGCGAGGGGATCGGTGGCAACCGGGAGTTCGATGACGAACGAGCGGCGTGGAGTTTCGTCTGGTATCCGCAACCCGTTGGTTTCCAGGCAGAATATACCATCGGGATCGGCCCGGAACTGAATGAGGCGCGGACCACCGTCGAGACGAAACCGCTCAACGGTGGCTACATGATGCTGTTTTACCGCTACGTGCATGACACGAAGGGCACCTTCATTCCCTTTCTCCGCTGGCAAAAATATCACGGCGGTCGCAAACACGAAGTCAACAGTCCGGCGCAATCGATCGATGAGATCGAATTCGGAACGGAATGGGAACCGGTGCGCGAGCTGGAATTGACGACCTGCTACACCTTTGCCAACCGCACGTCGAACGTTTTTCCGTACGTCCAGCAGTCCGGCAGCTTTATTCGCCTGCAGTTGCAGTGGAACTATTAAAGTTCACCGGCATCGCCCGCAGTGCCTGCGTGTGAACGAGAGCGTCATCAGGCCTTGTTCCGACGACAGAGCCGCGACCGAATCTTCTGCCTTCAACGGGGCTGCGCTGTGCCATTCCGCTGTTGCGGAGTATCGTGCAAGCACTCGCCTGCCTCATGGGGCGTCGCTGCATCCGGAGCCGCTCCTGATGGTGCTGCACATCGCACGGGGACGCGGCGGTTTCGCAAGGAGCCGAGGCAATTTCACAGATCCCGAACGAAGAAAATTTTCACACCTGTCGATTGTCTGCGATCACTTTCGACTATCCGATACAGGGGCAGTGAATCCCCTATGCCCTGAACAGCCAGTCATTCCGGAAAGTAGCATCCCCATGAAAGTCATCGTCTTTGTCAAAGCTACCGCGGCCTCGGAAGCCGGTGCCATGCCCGACGAGCAGTTGCTGCGGGATATGGGCAACTACAACGAGGAACTGGTGAAAGCCGGCATTATGGAAGCCGGAGAAGGTTTGCATCCCAGCAGCAAGGGAGCCCGGGTCCGGTTTTCCGGCAAGAATCGCACGGTCATTGATGGCCCGTTCGCCGAGACCAAGGAACTGATCGCCGGATTCTGGATCTGGAAGGTCAACTCGATGGCGGAAGCGATCGAGTGGCTGAAGAAGTGTCCGAATCCGCACCCGGAAGACTGCGAACTGGAGATTCGCCAGATCTTCTCGACCGAGGACTTCGGAGCCGAATTCACGCCCGAACTGCGCGAGCAGGAAGCCAGCATCCGGGCGCAGTCGCTGGGGCTCGGCGCAATCACTTTCCTGGATGCGGATGAAAAGCGGATTGTCGGCACACAGGGACACTACACCCCGGAGACGGTCAAAGATATCCCGCAACAATGGGCAGAGTTCGGTCCCAAATGCGGTTTGTTACCTGACCAGATTGGCACCGAGGCTTATGGCGTCACCTGGAACGGCAAGCCGGATTGCTCGTTTGATTACCTGACCGGCGTCGCATATCCGACAGGCAAGGCGATCCCGGATGGCATGACCTCCGTGATATTGCCAGCCGGTCGTTATGCCAGATTCTTCCACGACGGCCACGTCTCAAAGTTGCCCGCGTATTTTGACACGATCTGGGCAAAGTGGGTGCCGGACTGCGGCTTGAAAATTGCGAAAGCTCCCTGTTTTGAAGTCTATACCGAAGAATTCGATCCCCAGACCGGGATGGGCGGCACGGCCGTGTGGATTCCGCTGGAAGCATAGATTGTATTACGAGCTGGAAGCGTCAGCGCCCGGGGGTGTCGGCCACGATCGTGCCCTGGAGGCTGGCATGCTCGCCCCTCGAGGCGAGCATGCCAGATGATCAAACTTGTTGAGAACGGGTTCTGAATTGATGATGGCTCACCCGATCGTCCACTCGGAATCGATGCTGCCCCTCGCAGACATTGCTGTGGAGTTAGCCCGCGACGGTTGTGTCGTGTTGCCGGAAGTTTTACCCGCGGCACGAGTCGATTACTGGAGGAACGTCCTGACTGCCCTGGATCGCAGTGAGCAAGGCGTCTTCCATCGTCAGGCGGACGTCTATGCGGCCCGGAATGTCTTACAGCTACTGCCGGAAGTCCGACAGGCGATGCTGGAGCCGCCGTTGCCGGAGATTCTGAGTTCACTTCTCGGACATGACTTCGGACTCGTGCGGGCGTTGTACTTCGACAAGCCCCCGGGGCAAACCTGGGCGCTGCCGTGGCACAAGGATCTGAAGATCGCGGTGCGTCCTGATCCGCCGGTGAGCACTCGCTATTCGACGCCGCGCGATCGGGCTGGTGTCCTGCATGCCGAGGCACCACTGGAAGTGCTGGAGAGCATGCTCACGGTGCGGATTCATCTGGATGCCATGACAGCCAGCAACGGGGCGCTGGTCGTCCTCCCGGGCAGTCACACCACGGGAAAGTCACTGCCGGCCAATGGGGAGTTCTCTCCCCGCTCCATCCTGGGAAACGCGGGCGACCTGTTTCTGATGCGGCCCCTGCTCGCCCATTGCAGCGGACGGTCCCTGCCCGAATCGCAGGAACATCGCCGCATTCTCCATCTGGAGTTCAGCAGTCTGCGAGAGTTGCCAGATGGGTGGGAGTGGCATGATTTCGTGACGATCGATGACTTCAGTAAGTCTTATATGAAGAATCACCAAAGGACGATCAAAGACGATCGATCTTAAGTTTCCTCCCAGGACTAAAAGTGCAGTAGATCTGGCCGCAAGCGGGACAGCGAAGTGTCATTCCCTGCTTGTCACCAGCTGTCACATCTGCCGGTAAATTACAAAAGGGGCAACCAAACTTTAATCGCCCCAATACAAATAACAGCCCTTGCATCGCTCCCAGTATTGATAGAACAATGCAATACCCGAAAGAGATGAACCCGCACCAGAACAAATACGAATCCTGTGGGAAATGCATTGCCAACAACCCGCCTGGAAGCAGCAGGTAGTACCCGCTGGTTGCCAGTCGATGCCAAGTGCGAAAATTGAACAGCATCATTACATTGAACGTTCGATGATGAATGCCACAGAGGATTTCAGATCGGGTGTATTTCAGGTTTCTTTGCTGTGGCCTACCGTTGTTTTGTGTTTGCAATCCCCTAAAAGATGGTCGAGATATCTAAAGTCTCGACCGCTATGCAATAAATGCCCGGCAGTAATAAATCAACATGATTGAGACTACCGGGCATTTAAACACTTATACTTATTGGCACCGATTGCCCGTTTGAATCGCGAAACCGCAAGCGTTTTACAGCACCCAGTCGCGTTCGGGGCGGGATTTCAAAAGATTGGCTTCCGGGTCGTTGATGAACTCTTCCTTAACCGGGTCGAACTTCAGTTTGCGCTGCAGGATCCAGGCGATGGCGGCGGCGTGGCTGGCGATGTGGGAGCGACGCATGACGTCGGGATTCGCGGTGGTTTTCTCCCGGCTGCGGATGCAGTCGAAGAAGTTGCGGGAGTGAGCGCCGACATCCAGGCCGCGGACGCGCTTCTCGGGACCGGGCAGATCTTTCGCCAGTGCCTCCGGCTGCACGACGATTTCTCCACTGTCGCCCGTCTCCACCCAGCCATCTTCGCCAATGAAGCGGACCGGACAGGTGCCCAGGCGCGTGATGTAGTGCGGGGCGCGATCGCCGAACGGTTGCGGCAGGAAATCGATGATCAGTTTCACGCCGTTGGCGTAACGGCAGATGATATTTTCCGGCGTCGGTTCATATTCGATCGGCAGCGTGTCGTCGGCCTGATTGGCCCACTGACACAAGTCGACGGTGTGGGCGCCCCAGTCCAGTAAACGTGCCCCGGAGTCGAAGTCCCACTGGCCGCGCCAGCCGCCATCAACATACTTCTGATTGAACGGCCGCCAGGCAGCCGGGCCGAGCCACATGTTCCAGTCGCACGTCCCCTGCTCCGGTTCCGGCTGCGAGGGCAGCCAGGTGTTTTCCAGCACGGGAAAGTAGACTGAGGCATGCATGGTATGCAGTTTGCCCAGCGTTCCATTGTGAACCATCGACACCGCCTGCTGGAAGTTCGGCACGCTGCGGCGCTGGGTGCCTGCCTGAAACACGCGTTTTTCGGCGTGCATGGTGTCGGCCAGTTCCTGGCAGGCAGCGATGGTGATTCCACACGGTTTCTCGCTGTAAACATCCTTGCCGGCTTTGGCAGCCATGATCGAAGCCCGCGCGTGCCAGCGGTCGCCGGTCGCGACCAGGACGGCGTCGATATCCTTGCGGTCCAGCAGTTCGCGGAAGTCGCCGTAGAGTTTGCAGTCCTGATTGCCGTAATGGCCGTCGACCAGTTGCTTGCCGGCATCGCGTCGCCGGGCCTGAACGTCGGCGATGGCGACGCAGCGAATGTCCTCGAACTGCAGCATCGCTTTCAGATCGTAAGTGCAGCGCGGACCAATGCCGATCACGCCCAGTGTCAACTTGCTGCCCGGCGCCGTGGCTCCGTCCTTCCCCAGCACATGTGATGGCAGGACGGTAGCCAGTCCGGCTGACGCGACAGCGGCAGACGTCAGCTGCAGGAATTCACGGCGTGTAGCAGGAAGCGAGGTCATCAGGCAAACTCCCGGAGGTACGGTTCGAGCAGCGGAAACCGGCCGGTCGGCAGCAGGGGTATCAATCGACCCGTACTGGAATCCGACTTCGCCGGAGCATCTGCACATCATAATGCATGCTGCAGAGTTGTGGACACCCACCGGTCCTTGTTGACATCCCGGCTTCACAGCGGGACGATGAAGAGGGATGGACAAATCCCCCGCATCCTGACCGTTGCCTCACAGAGACTTCCATGCAAATCTGGGTCGATGCCGACGCCTGCCCGCGGGACGTCAAGGAACTGCTGTTCCGGGCAGCATTGCGCACCGGCATCCGGGTGACACTGGTCGCGAATTCCATCCTGCCGACGCCGCGATCGGAATTAATCACGACCGTGCTGGTTGCCGGTGGAATGAACATCGCTGACCGGCGGATCGTCGAACTGATGTCTGCCGGCGATCTGGTAATCACGGCCGATATTCCCCTCGCAGCGGACGTAATCGCCAAAGGCGGCCTGGCACTGGACCCGCGCGGCGAACTTTACACGGCAGATTCGATTGGTTCCCGCCTGGCAGTTCGCAACCTGATGGACGACTTGCGGGGCGAAGGCGTGATCACCGGCGGCCCGGCCGGCATGACGGTCAAACACCGTCAACAGTTCGCCAATCATCTGGATCGCTGGCTGACGAAAGCCCGGCGTTCAGAATCCGGCCCCCGCACGCACTGACCGCTACAACGGTCCGCATTGCCGATGGTGTCTCTTCATGGTCCGGGCTGAACAGTGATTCCGGACTTTCGACTTTGCACCTGATTACCGCCCCGAATCTAGCTCTCCCCGCACGATTCGTTCTCGGGCACCGGGCCACCCCGCGAGGGCGATGATGCGCTCTGGCAACTTCCCGCCCCTTACGATTGTTTTTCGCATCCCATTTCCTGAAAACATCTTGCGACGCTCATCACGCTGAGATTTCGCCGAGCCTCTCACCACATAAATACATATTTCCACCTAATAACCCCCGCAAAAAACACGTGTTTCTTCGGTTATCCGTCCTTGACTCAGAGGCGCCTTCTTTTAATATCAAAAATAGGTATTAACACACGTTAACACGAGCATTCGTACCAAGCCAACGCAGGCCTGGTGTGCCTGAACACTGGCCGATCAGTCTCTGAAGCAGGCATAGCTTCAGGAATTGACGAACCCCCGGCTGCCCTTCTGAAAGCTGGCCAATCTCACTCATTCGATCGGATCTTCTTATGACAACCTCACCTCGTCAGCGTGGCTTTACTCTTATCGAATTGCTGGTTGTGATTGCCATCATCGCCATTCTGATTGCCCTGTTGCTGCCGGCGGTGCAGCAGGCCCGGGAGGCGGCACGAAGAACCCAGTGCAAGAACAATCTCAAGCAGCTCGGGCTCGCGCTTCACAACTACCATGATGTTCACAACACCTTCCCGTACCGCATGGGCGGGACGAACTTCACGGGGACAGACGGCCTCAACTCCAACTGGGGTCGCGGCAGCGGTATGATCGGCCTGCTGCCGTTCATTGATCAGGCACCGCTGTTCAACCAGATCTCCAGCCCGCAAACAATTGGCGGCACCAGCTATCCCGCCTTCGGCCCTGGTCCGTGGCATGCCACTTACACTCCGTGGACCGCCAGAATTGCGATGCTCGTTTGTCCTTCCGACGGGAATCATGCAGCCGCCAATACCCTCGGCGACAACAGCTATGCGTTCTGTGCCGGGGACAGCGGCGATGTCAACTCACGCACCCCGCGCGGCATCTTCGGAAACCAGAGCAAGATTGGAATGCAAAGCATCAGCGACGGAACCAGCAACACGGTTATGATGGGGGAGCGCATCTTTCCCCGCAGTGCCAATGACATCGGGATGGTTGCCGTTGTCAGTTCGCTGACATCCGCGAGTGTCGTTCCGAATGATTGTCGAGTTGCCTACAACACCACCACGCGGCAGTATAACTCCAGCCTGACTTTGCGCAACTTTGGCGGAGATCGCTGGGGGGACGGCGGAGCCGGCGTCATGGCCATCACGACCATGCTGCCGATCAATTCCCCGTCATGCACCGCCACCAATCATGAGGCGCAGCCTGGAGTTTATTCTGCCGGCAGTCAACACACTGGCGGTGCCCATGCCGTGATGGCAGATGGTGCAGTCCGGTTTATCAGCGATAACATCGACACCGGTAATTTGTCTGTCAATTCGATCGGCCTCAGCGGGCAGAGTCCCTACGGAGTCTGGGGGGCGCTGGGTACGCGTGCCAGCAGTGAAGTCGTTGGAGAATTCTAGCTGATATCCCGCAAAACGGGATTCATAATCAACATCTGCTGGCAGACCGGGTTGAAGATCTTCGGCCCGGTCTGCGGCATTTTCACGAGCACTGGTGGCAATCCGGAACACCCGGCGGGGGATTGCAGGCCACTGGTGAAGGAACTTCCTGGCAGGCAGTCTTTGCCTCAGTAAAGAGAACAACGAGTCCTTACGGCACCGGCACATAGGCATAGCCATCCTGTTGTTTGTTGATGACCACAGTCAAGGCGGCCGCTGCGATGTGGACGTGTTCAGACACTTCCTGATCGGCGTAGCCTTTGTAGTGGAGAGCCTGGCCGCACACAAACAACTCGACGCCTGCCTTCTTCAGTTCTCCGATCAAAGGGAGATTGGGATTTTTCTCGACCTCGAAGTGTGACTGATATGCCTGATCGTGGAGGACCGTCCCCGTGGCATCGCCATGAAAGACAATCGCAATCCTGACATCCGACGCTTTCAGGCCAGCAGAACCGTACAGATTCAGCAGACGGGCGACCCGCACCAGCGCCTTGTTGACCTCTTCCGGTTTTGCGGCTGACGTCGCATCGAAGACCACCCTGGCACCGGCTCGGGGCTGTTCAGCTGCCCCGGGCTTCGGCTTGGCTCCGCCGTAGTTCGGAATGACCGGAAATACCAGATCGGACTTCTCGAAGACGACGAAGTAGTTTTCTTTCAGCAGTTCCTGTTTCACTTCCACCTTCTGAAAGCCGGTACTCACGATCTCGGCTTCAAAGACGTCCTGCCCTGCCCGGACATGGGACAGCGTCCATTCGCTGCTTTCCCCTTCGATCCGACGAAAATCGATCAAAATCACCCGCCCGCCTGGCTTCATTGCCCGGAACAGCGAGGCCATCGTCTTCTGCGGGAATTCAAAGTGATGATAGGTATCACAGATGAAGGCGACGTCCACCGATTCCGGCGGCAGTTCCGTTGAGTCGGCAGTACATAATTGCGTTTCCACATTCAACTGCCCGGCCTGGCGACTGCTGTCGCGAATGTGGTCCAGAAACTTAGGGCTGATGTCGACCGCGATCACCCGGCCGTCCTTGCCGACGGCTTCAGAAAACAGTCGCGTAAACAGGCCGGTCCCGGCTCCAATATCTGCCACCGTCTGCCCGGGCAGGATCCTGCAGGCCGCCACGATCTCGTTGCGATGGGCGTAGACTTCGCGGCTTTCAATCTCGAATCGGCCGACGAACTTTTCCACGTCGGGATCGCGAAAGGAATCATTGATGCCGGGCTTTACGCTCTTATCCTGCGCCAGGCAGATCGGTGCGGATGACAAGGCAGCGAGAACAACAACCAGACGGCTGATTGATCGAATCATGGCGCGGCGATCCCGAAACACTGAATGCAGAACTGGCCGCCAACGAATGCACTGGCAACCTCACCCCTGACCCAGCATCCGCGACGAGCGCCGGAATCGCAACTGTTCAAACCGCTGGATGACGGCTACCGCAGCGGAAACCAACGTAGGCCTTGATGCCCCCACATGGCCGACAACTATCGGCCGGCGGGTCCGTCACGGTTTAAGGCCTGATCATCTTCGGAGGCCAGAGACCGCCGCAGACGTGCCACGACTTCAAACGGCAGCAGAATCAAAAGCCCGACGACTGGCCCCAGCCATCGTCCTGCAACCCCACCACAGGCAGCTGCCAGAACAGCGGGCAAAGTACCGCATGGCGCTGTCACAGAATATCCTGCCCAGGCGCCGGCCGGGATCAAGACAATCGTCATGAGTTCAAAGACATTCATAGCCCGCCCGGTGAGTCGTCCATGCTTCCGCAGGAATATGGTCTGACGAAATTCAAGATCATCACGAACACTTCCGATCGCGGACCCCACTCAACACCTGGAGCAGTTCAGCGCTCAGAGGAATCTGATTCGTCTGAAATTCTGCCATTAGTTCGGTGAGCAATCTTTCCACAACTGCGTGTTGCGTTTCGCCATTCAAACCGACCTGCTTATGAAACCGGCCGGATGCCATATTCACGAACCGGATATACGTCTGGCCGCTGCCTGCTCGTCCAATATCGCGAAGAAAATCTTCGCACCCCGCGATCGATCGCTGCCAGGGCATTGGATCTCGCAATTCTGAGGCAAGACCAGGAATTGACGCTGGCAGGCGATTCCTCATTCACCTCGCCGGCAACTAATCTTCCATCATCTTGTCGTTCTTGCGCCGGGCCTTTTTTCCCTTGCCCGCAGCCTTGTTGGACGCCGCACCGCTGGTTTCAGCCCCTTCCGGTCTCCGTTCCGGCATTGGTGCATGAATGCTGTCCCGCCACGCGGCCATTTGGGCGTGCATGTCGCGGGCACGTTCCGGCTCCATCATGGCCAGATTCCGCGTTTCACCGATGTCGGCGTCGAGGTTGTAGAGTTCCAGATGGTGGTCCTCCAGAAACTCCATCAGCTTCCAGTCGCCCTGTTGCATGATGGTCACCGGCGTCGTTCGCCAGTACTGCTTGCCGGAGCCGAGATAACCCGGGAAATGCTGGAAGATTGCCGGGCGTTTCAGCGACGACGCAGGCGTCTTCCAGAGCGAAACCAGGCTTTCTCCGTCCAGCACATGCTCCGGGGCAGGCGCGCCGGCCAGTTCGAGCCAGGTGGGATACAGGTCGACATGAATCGTCGGCACATTGCTGCTGGTGCCGGCAGCGACCACCCCGGGCCAGCGGACAATGAACGGCACCCGCGTGCCGCCCTCGTACAGACTGCCCTTTCCGCTGCGCAGCGGTGCATTATCCGTGACGTCTCGCGCCCCGCTGGCGATCCCTTCCCGCTTGTAGCCACCGACGCCGCCGTTGTCGCTGGTGAAAATGACGATCGTTTGCTCCGTCAGCTTCAAATCCTCCAGCGTCTTCACGATCCGGCCCACGCTTTCATCCACACTGGCAATCATTGCAGCATAGGTGGGATCGTTATGTCCGCCCACAGCCGACTTGTCATCAAAGTGGGCTTTCAGATCGGCTTTGGCCTGATACGGCGAATGCACACCGAAGTGCGGGACGTATAAAAAGAATGGTTCCTCGCGGTGTCGCTGGATGAAATCGACCGCCTTGTCGGTCAGGAAGTCTGCCAGATACTGCCCCTCGGGATGTTCTGTCGGCGGGTTCGTCTGGTAGCGCAGGTGATTGGCGGAAGTCACCACGGCTTCATCGAAGCCCCGTTTTCCCGGATGGTGCTGACCGTTTTCCCCGAGATGCCACTTGCCGAACATCCCGGTGATGTAGCCTGCCTGCTTGAGCTGGTGCGCAATGATCGCCCGATCCAGCGGCAGTGCGGTGATATTCTCCACCGGAATGAGCGGTCGCTCGCTGGTATCGAACCGGTCGGTTCCCCCCACGGTATAGACGCCGGTGCGCGGGCCATATTGCCCCGTCATCAGAGCTGCCCGCGTCGGCGCGCAGTTCTGGCAATGATGATGACTGGTCAGCTTCAGCCCCTCTGCCGCCAGCCGATCGATATTCGGCGTCTCGTAATACCGGCTGCCAAAACACGCGACGTCGGTATAGCCAAGATCGTCCGCCATAATGAAGACGATGTTCGGACGACGCACGGAATCCGCTGCGGCGCAGTCCCTGATCAGCGACAGGCAGAACAGCGCCGGCAGGATCAACCAGCAGACCCCAGCGCCCACGCTGACTGACCGGTCGCAACGTCGGCGAAAATCGGTTCCTGACAAGACACTGGCTGCTGACATAAAAATACTCCCGACTGCCTCACGAACATGACACTTCCGCAGTATTCAACGCAGTGGAGCGCCGGTCAATCCCCGGATCAGAATCCGTGAGAAGCCAGGATCGGTGTCACCGGCAACCGCCCGCTCTTCGGATATTCATATCTCGCACCCGGATTCCTCATGCGGGCTCACTATGGTCTCGTTCGACTAACCATCCGGGAGACATCTCAGTGCTTCGCGATCCTGGGTCCGCCAGTCGCTGCGTTTGACAGGATGTCCTGCAGGGTGGGAATTGTCTGGTTGAGGCAGCGCCGCCCAGGCCGACCGCCCCGGATGTTCGATACCAGTCCCGGAGAGTGCGAGCATGGTGATCAGCAAGACGCCCTTCCGGATATCGTTCTTCGGGGGAGGAACCGACTATCCGGAATGGTTTCGTCAGCATGGCGGCAGCGTGCTGGCGACGACGATCAACAAGTATTGCTATCTGACCTGTCGCTATCTCCCCCCCTTCTTTGAACATCGTATCCGGATTGTGTACTCGCGAACCGAGCTGTGCCAGACCGTTGACGAGATCCAGCATCCGGCGGTGCGAGCGGTGTTGCAGTATCTGGGCATTGAGCGCGGAGTCGAGGTGCATTACGACGGCGATCTGCCGGCCCGCAGCGGCATCGGTTCGAGTTCGTCATTCACCATCGGGCTGCTGCATTCGCTGTATGCCCTGACGGGCAGGATGGCGGATCAGGAGCAACTGGCGGCGGACGGCGTCTACATCGAACGGGAAGTGCTGCACGAATGCGTCGGCCAGCAGGATCAGGTAATGGCTGCTCATGGCGGTCTGCAGCACGTCCGGTTCAGCACCGATGGCAAACCGGCGGTGCGACCCGTGATCCTGCCCCGGCAGCGCATGGAAGAACTGCAGGATCACCTGATGCTGTGTTTCACAGGTGTCAGCCGCACCGCATCGCAGGTGGCAGCTTCATACGTGAGTCAGCTGAACTCGCGTCACGGCGAACTGTCCCGGATGGCCGAGATGGTGGAGGAAGGTCTGAAAATCCTGCGTCATACGGGAGATTTGTCCGGTTTTGGAGATCTCCTGGATGAAGCCTGGACGTTGAAATGCCGTCTGGGGTCGCAGGTTTCCACTCCGGAAATCGAGCAGATTTATGCACAGGCACGACGGGCAGGCGCGATTGGCGGGAAGTTGCTGGGAGCGGGCGGCGGCGGCTTCCTGCTGTTGTTCGTGCCACCGGACCGGCAACCGTCCGTGCGGAAGGCCCTGGCAGACAAATTGTGGGTGCCATTCCGGTTCGAGCGTCACGGCAGCCAGATCATTTATTACGCCCCGGAATCGGAGTCAGGCAGCGTCAATAACTCCGCCATGCCGGTGAAGATTGCTGAGGAATGCTGCTTATGAACGTCACCTGGACTCCAGACGATCTGAGGGCCTTTGAGAACGAAATCGCTACGCGGTTCAACGACAAACAGATTCGCGCGCCGATCCATCTGTATGACGGCTGCGAAGAGCAGATGATCCAGGTATTTCGGGATTACGTCCAGCCGGACGACTGGGTGCTTTGTTCCTGGCGATCTCACTACCAGTGCCTGCTCAAGGGCGTGCCGCGGACCGATGTGCTGCAATCGATCCTGGATGGAAAGTCGATCAGCCTCTGCTTTCCGGAACAGCGCGTGCTCTCGTCGGCCATTGTCGGCGGGACGTTGCCGATCGCAACCGGACTGGCACTGGGCATCCAGCGGGCGGGCGATACGAACAAGGTCATCTGCTTCGTCGGTGAGATGACCAGCGAAACCGGGATCATGCATGAGTGCGTGAAATACAGCCTCAGCCACGAACTGCCGATTCTGTTTGTCGTTGAAGATAACGGCAAGTCAGTCTGTAGTCCGACGCGGGACGTCTGGAATTTGTCGACGCTGACCTATGAACAGGATCGACCCACCAACGTTATTTATTACCAGTACGAAAGCCAGTGGCCTCACGCCGGTTCGGGCGTGAGGATTAACTTCTGATTTTTTGTGAGTCATGAACCGTCATGAAGTATTTCGATGAACTCAAGCGTTCCATGGAATGGCTCGCGACCAGGCCAGAAGTCGTCTTCCTCGGCCAGTCGGTCGGATACCCGGGCACAGCCATGTCGAACACCCTCGGAGAAATCCCCGCGAAAAAGCGGATTGAGTTCCCGGTGGCCGAAGACTTTCAGATGGGCGTCGCAACCGGCCTGGCGCTGCAGGGCTGGCTGCCGGTCAGTCTCTTCCCGCGCTGGAATTTCCTGCTGCTGGGCATCAATCAACTGGTGAACCATCTCGACAAATTACCGTTGATTTCGGACTACCGGCCGCGGGTGATTATCCGCACAGGCGTCGGCAGCGTCCGGCCCCTCGACCCTCAATGGCAACACAAGGGCGATTTCACGGAGCAGGTTCGTTCCATGTTGCACACCGTGCGGGTCGTGCGACTGGAAGAGCCCGAACAGATTCTACCAGCCTATCAGGAGGCAGTCGCCTTCGAGGGTTCCACGATTCTGTGCGAGGTCTCGGATTACCTGAATGAGAAGTAACATCCAGTCTATGGATTCTCATTGAAACCTAAGTACAAGCCCGCAGCGCAAGCGAGGGAATTACAACGACTCGCAAATTTATACTAATGGTGGAATATGAATTCCCTCGCTGGCGCTGCGGGCTAATTTTTTCAACAGGATCTGATGAACTTGAATTGACGACGGGCGTTGTCGGCTGGCAATGCGATTCAATACAATGTGGAACGACTCACGAATCCTGATTGATGACCAGGCCGGGATGATCGGTGCGGCGCTCACGCGGGCGCTGACCGGTCGCGGACTCGGCGAGTGCATTATTGATAGCAATGGCCTGGACACTCGCGATCGTGCGGTCGTCCGGCGTTTCCTGCAGGACACCAGCCCCACGCACGTCTTCGCGGTCGGCGGCCGCAAGGGAGGCATCGCCGAGAACCAGCGAATTCCGGCCGACCTGCTGGTCGATAACCTGCAAGTTGTGACCGCCCTGATCGGCGAGGCCGCTCACTGCCACACTCCCAACCTGTTGTATCTGGCCAGTTCCTGCATCTATCCCCGCGACTGCTCCCAGCCGATGCGGGAAGACCAGTTATGGAGCGGTCCGCCGGAACCGACCAGTGACGCCTATTCCACAGCGAAACTCGCCGGGCTGATGTTGTGCCGGGCGATCTCGCATCAATCTGGACGCCGCTTCCTGTGTGCCATTCCGACGAATGTCTACGGCCCGGGTGACGACTTTGATCCGGAACGCGCCCATGTCGTCGGCTCCCTGATCCGGCGGATGATCACAGCGCGGGATACCGGAGAGCCGACGGTTCGCATCTGGGGGACCGGTCGCGCCCGCCGTGAGTTCATCCATTGCGATGACCTCGCCGATGCGCTGTGTTTTGTGATGGACCAGTACCACGCCCCGGAGCCGGTCAACATCGGCGTCGGTTCCGATGTCAGTATCGCCGAACTGGCAATAGGCATTCAGCAGATTGTGGGTTACACCGGCGAACTGATTTTCGACACGTCACGCCCGGATGGCATGCCGCGCAAGTGGCTGGATGCCGCGCGACTGACCGAACTCGGCTGGCGTCCCCGGATCGGTCTGGCAGAAGGACTGGAGCAGACGTGTCGCTGGTTTCAGCAGTCATTGACATCAGGAATTGAGGAACAGTCTTGCAAGACACTGTGCTGATTACGGGCGGGGCAGGCTACATCGGTTCGGTCCTGACGCCGACCCTGCTCACAGCGGGCTATCGCGTGCGTGTACTGGACAACCTCCGCCATCGCCAGCCAAGCCTGATGGCGTGGGCTGGTGATGAACGGCTGGAAATCGTCCGGGGCGACTGTCGGGACGAGGCCACGATCCGGACAGCGCTGCGCGACGTGCAGTGGATCATTCCGCTGGCAGCGATCGTCGGCGCACCGGCGTGTGACCTTGATCCGATCGCGACGACGACGACGAATGTCGACGCTGTCCGTCTCCTGCTGAACTTGCGCCGGCCAGAGCAGCGACTACTGTTCCCCGTCACCAACAGCGGCTACGGCATCGGTGAGCGAAGCACCTTTTGCACGGAAGAGTCACCGCTGCGGCCCATCTCGTTATACGGACGCTCCAAGGTCGAGGCGGAGTCGCTCGTGCTGGCAGAATCCGGCACCCTGACCTTTCGCCTCGCCACAGCCTTCGGGGCGTCGCCGCGAATGCGGCTGGATCTGCTCGTGAACGACTTCGTCTGGCGCGCGGTCCGCGATCGCGTGGTGGTGCTGTTCGAGGCTCACTTCCAACGCAATTTCATTCACGTCAAGGATATTGCCCGGACGTTCCTGCATGGCATGCAAAACTTCGAGACGATGCAGGGACGTCCCTACAACGTCGGACTATCGGACGCCAATCTGTCCAAGGCGGAACTCTGTGCCCTGATTCAATCCATTGTTCCGAGATTTCAATACATCGAAGCCCGCATCGGCGAAGATCCGGACAAACGCAATTACATCGTCTCCAATGAACGCATCGAGCAAACCGGCTTCCGCCCGGAAGTCAGCCTTGCCACCGGCATCCGGGAACTTGTGAAAGCGTACCAGTTTTTGCCGGCTTCGGAGTTTACCAATCTGTAATAGCGGAAAGCGGTAGGCTCAAGGCAGTAGCGGAAAGCCTGAAGCTCAATGCGGAGAGCCAGAACCGAAGTCTGCATGAACTGGACCGAATCTAACAGCTTCCAGCTCTCTGCTGTTCGCTTTCGGCTCCCCATAACACTTACGTTCAACCCGAAAGCCCCCTCTCGTGATCTCCACCGCCACTGCAGCCCAGCGTCGGATTACATTCGGCCACATCGAAATCGGTCTGCGGGCGAAGCAGTTGATCAACGACGCCATTGATCGCAACTGGGTCTCGGCCGGACAGAACGTGTCTCTGTTTGAGTCGCTGTTCCGCGAGAAGTTCGCCGTGCGAGATGCAGCGGCGGTCTCGAGCGGTACTGATGCCTGTATCGTCTCGGTCGCTGCCCTGCGTGAACAACATGCGAACTGGGGCGATGAAATCCTGGTGCCAGCGCTGTGCTTTGTGGCTTCCGCCAGCGCGATCACTGCGGCCGGACTCACACCGGTGTTCGTGGACGTATCGCGGGACACCCTGAATATTGATCCGGAACGGATCGAGCAGGCCATTACTCCGCGAACCCGCGGCATCATGGTCGTGCATACGATGGGCCGGGCCTGCGACATGGACGCCATTCTCGATATCGCAGCGCGTCACCGGCTGCAGGTGATCGAGGATTGCTGCGAAGCACACGGAGCCCGGTACCGCGGTCGGCAGGTGGGCACGATGGGCTTCGCCTCTGCCTTCAGTTTTTATGCGGCCCATCTCATCTGCTCGGGCGAAGGCGGCATGATCGGCACGATGGACCCGGAAGTGGCCCAACTGGTGCGTTCGATCCGCTCGCACGGTCGACCTGCCGGCAGCATCTACTTCGATTTCCAGCGTGTCGGCTACAACAGCAAGATGAACGACCTGGAAGCAGCAGTCGGTATCGAGGGCATCGAGCGCTACGACGAAATTTTCAGCAAGCGACGCGAACTCCTCACGGCCATCCGGACCCGCCTGTCCGCCCACAGCGAATACTTCCAGCTGTATGACGAGGAACCGGACGGAGTCGTGGCTCCGCATGCGATGCCGGTGCTCTTGCGGGAATCGGCCCCGTTCCGGATGAAATCGCTCTACGACTGGCTGGAGTCGCGAGGCATCCAGTGCAAGCTGTTATTCGGATCGCTGCCAACCCAGCATCGCGTGTTCTCCCACCTGGGATATCAATTCGGCCAGTTTCCGGAGGCGGAATACATTGGTGAGCACGGCTTGCACTTTGGTTGCCACCAGTACCTGACACAGGACGACGTGGAATACATCGGCGCAGCGTTCGACGAGTTCGTGGAACTGCAACGTCGGTAATCCCCCGGCTTGCTCCGTCTCGTGCCACTTCACAGTTCCAGGCAAACCGCCCTGCACCGAAACTTGCGGACCAGGTGACCCGTCTCATGTCGATCGATGTCCTGTTCGTCAATCCGAACTCATCGAAGCAGGTCTATCAGGATCTGAGTACGACGTTCACCGCCATTGAAGTGCCGGTATGGAGCCTGTTGCTGGCACAGAGTTGCCGCGCCCGCGGCTATCGCGTGTCCATTCTGGATTGCGATGCGGAGCGGCTTTCCGTTGATCAGGCGGTCGCCCGCATTCGCGAGATCGCCCCGCGACTCGTATGCTTTGTCGTCTATGGGCAGAACCCGAACTCCGGCACGACCAATATGACCGGGGCCGCTGCTGTCGCCAGCGCACTGAAGCAGGATTACGGCGACGCCCGCGTCTGTTTTGTCGGCTCTCACACGAGTGCCCTGCCGCTGGAAGTTCTGGGGCTGCCGGGCGTCGACTTCGTGCTGCAGAACGAAGGCGTTTATGCCCTGCACAATCTGCTGACGACAGACTTGCGCACCGGTTTGTCGCAAATCCGTGGCATCGGTTTTCACGACGCGGGCCAGCCGACCCTGACCCGGCCCGAACGCGTGGTCCCGCAGAATCGCATGGATCTCGATCTGCCGGGCTACGCCTGGGACTTGTTACCCCGGCGGGAACGCCCGCTCGACAGGTATCGCTCGCACTTCTGGCATGCCGGCTTCAATCACAATCACCGCACGCCGGCCGCAGCGATCTACACGTCGCTCGGCTGCCGGTTCAAGTGCGACTTTTGCATGATCAATATCCTCAACCGGACCAACAATCAGACCGGAGTCACCAGCGCCGACAGCGCCATGATGCGCTTCTGGAGTCCACAGTTCATGGCCGGCGTCTTCGACGAATTGATCTCCATGGGCGTCGAGACCGTTCGACTTTCCGACGAGATGTTCTTCCTCGACAAGCGCTATTTTGAACCGCTGCTCCAGTTGCTGGTGGAACGAGGCTACGGCGAACAGCTGCGCATGTGGGCTTACAGCCGCGTCGACACCGTACGGCCGGCGTTTCTGGATCTGTTTCGTCAGGCCGGCATTCAGTGGCTGGCCCTCGGCATTGAGTCGGCCAATCGCACGATCCGCAAGGAAGTCACCAAGGGGACTTTTGCCGAGACCGATATCACCGAAGTGATCGGCCAGGTCCGCCAGCACGATATCCATGTCATCGCCAATTACATCTTCGGTCTGCCCGACGATACGCTCGCATCGATGGAAGAGACGCTGCAGCTCAGCATCGAACTGAATACCGAGATGTGGAACGCTTATCCGGCGATGGCCCTGCCCGGCAGCCCGCTATATGAAACCGCCAGGATGAACAACTGGGCTCTCCCCGGCTCTTACGAAGGTTACAGCTTCCTGTCCTATGA